>Ga0209579_10000084_pt1 | contig 178327 bp, 155 predicted proteins | sample Coa_R1_2_FD_187152 | JGI IMG/M metagenome (GOLD analysis project Ga0209579, IMG submission 187152) | Surface soil microbial communities from Centralia Pennsylvania, which are recovering from an underground coalmine fire - Coalmine... | ecosystem: Environmental > Terrestrial > Soil >... | reverse complement strand
CGGACAGATCAACAATATTCAGACACGATTGAAGGTATCTATAAACAAGCCGATGACTTGATTTGGTTCAGCGCAAAATTGTGCAGCGATCTAAGTGCGCACGGCGAGCGGCTATCGGCGAAATTCAAGAAGAAGTTTGGGAAGGGCGCGCCGAGCGCACACAGACCAGATTTTGCGAAGGCAACTGGGGAAAATCTCATGCCGAGCGACGACGATTACGCCGACTGGCTTAGCATGTTCGTAAAGCGACCAGCTTCTTTATCTCGCATCGGCCGCGTCTGGCGTTCGCTTCGCGGCGTAGCGAAATCAGCCGATGGTGCATAGCCCACCTATCGTGGATACTCGCTATGCGAAAAGTAGTCGATACCAATTTCCTCCAAACGGAAGCCCTTAGAGCCTATCTCTCGGCGTCCACCGACAATTATGCGGTTCTCACTGAATTCGCGGCTATGGAGTCTTACAAGCAAGACGCGCCCGATGCGATTAGCAATCGAATGGAAATTCTAGTTCAATTTCCGACGCAGGTTATCGTGCTGAAAGGAACGCTAGACGTTTGCGCATTGAGCGGGCGGGATGCGGTGGCTCAGAAACGCATGATCGACGAAACGCAAACACGCGAATTTCCGGAATTTTGCCAGCACCTGCTAGCCGCAAAACGCGGTGATTTTTCTATTAGGCAACAGATTATTGAGAATAGACGCGAAGCAAGGGTCAATCTGGACCGAATGCTTTTGGGTTCATCCAATGTCTCCCGTGGAATAGAGCTAATGCAACAAACCTACACGCCGACCGAGCTTAAAAGTCTACGACAGCGTAAAGGTCTCACACCGCAACTACAGGATAAATTGGTTCGCAATGTTCTTTCGCTCGCGGGCGAATTGATGAGACAACATTCAAGTGTGACGGACCTTCCACGTGGGCGGCAAATTCGTAACACTTTTCTTTTCCGCTTCGCGCTTTGCGCCTCCGTGTCGATCCTCAAAAGGATTGAGGAAGGAAGTGCGGGAAAGGTGAGCGACGAGAATTTGCGAAACGATATGGTGGATGTGAACTTTGCGGCGTTCGCCACTTATTTCGACGGTCTATTTACAGATGACAAAAGAGCGGCCGACATATACGCAAGATCGGAATATCTGCTACGGGAAATGTTCGCCATTCCGCCACCGTGGTCATTGGCGAACTTGATCTTGTGGTGGCGCGGCGGGACGTGATCTTGAATCGTGAGAAAATGCAGCTGGATAGGTGCATCGGAGCCGATCCCGACGACTCGCTGACCAGACAGTTGCGATGCTTAAGGCGAAGGATTGGAGTGAAGCGGGCCGCTTGGCTCAAGCGGGTGCTGTTTCGCCTCGCGCAGCCCGTATAGCTTCCTGCTTCTGCTCCTCGGTGATGATGGCACGGTCGGCCAGTTTGGCGATATTTTTCTCGACGAATTCCCACTGTGAATCGTCGGTGCCCCAGACGAATTCCCGGGCCTGCCGGACGACATCCATATTCATCACGCGCACGGCTTCGCTTTTGTTTTTAACGGTCTGAAAGCGGGTGTCGTAAGCCGCGATGAATACCATGGCAGGCGAAATGGGGAGAGCGAGATAAGCCAGTTTGTCGGCAAGCCCCAGCGGCATCACCAGGGCGCGGTCTGAGGTCAGCAGCGTCCGTGAAGCGCCGCTCACATCTGCCACGCACCAGAACATATTCATGATGTCAGTCACGGCCGGGGTGTTTGCAATGATGTCTGCCAGCATGTTCGCAGCGTCAGGCCCAGCCCTGTTTCCCAAGGCGAGCGTCGTGGCTTCCGCGAAGGTCGCGGGGTCGGTCGGTTTGCGGTGTTTGGCCCACACGGATTCAAGTGCGGCCGTTCCCTCATCCCACATCTTCGCAATGTGAGTCTTCAGAGTTTCGACGGATTCGCGGTGCCGGAATAGCATGGATACGAGGAACCTCGCCCAGGCCTGCCGGTACCGAGGTTCGGCTGGAATAGTGCCTCGAAGCATCATCTGCACCGCAGTTGCGGCATCGTTGTCGAGCGGTGACATGAACCGTGTTTCGAGGTCGTGCGCATTCTCGGGCGGGACGCCGGCGGTCTTGTACAAATCGACATGATACCCCGTGCCGCCTGGATGACGTAACTTCGCAAGGAGCTTGCCGCGCACGAGGCGCATTTCGCAAAGCTCCGGCGAGCCCCAGGGGGAGAGATAGAATGCAGGGCTGGTGTGATGTTTCATGGTTGGCGATATAATTATCGAGAAACCGTCGTGGAAGGCTTGATTTGAGGCGCATATGGCCATCGAGACCGCGAGCTTCTTACTGGGCGAGGACTTCGAAAACATCATTCGCAAGTTCTACCTAGCCGAGAGCTATAAGTTCATCGAAGCCAATCCGCAGGGCAAAGGCTATGACTTTATGGTCGAGCATCCCTCCGGCCAAAAAATAGTCATCGAAGCGAAAGTCTACCGCACAAAGATTGTCCAACGTGCTGACATTGTCCGAGCCGTCATGGCTGTCGAAGAAGCGCGCCGTCGCGCGGGTGCTGAGCACGGCCGGTTGTTTATTTCAAGCGCTATCGCGATTCCTGTGCGAGACACAGGGAAAACCGAACTGATCGACGTGAGAGAGCTGTACAAGAGCCTTTGGAGGCATCCTGCCTTGATCGGTGAACTGGAGGCGCTGGTTGACAAATTGGCGCCGATGCCATGGACGCCAGAAGATAAACTCAACTGGGCAATATTTGGTGATGGCTACACGCCAGCGAACGAGCCTGAAGAGGCAAAGCCAGTGGCGGAGCCCGAACCACTGCCTCTAAGTGGCCAATCTTTATGTGAAGCTCTGCGCTCGGTGCCACCCTCTAATGAGGGGGCGTCCGAGTTTGAAGAGAGGGGTTACGACGCGATTCGATACATCTTCGACAATCATTTCTCAAATTGGAAAAAACAGCAGATAACCGACGGTGGTATATCACGCTATGATGTAGTTGCTCGGATTTCATCAAAACATGATCTGTGGAGATCGATCGTAATCAATTTCCGCACATGGTACATCGTCTTTGAGTTCAAGAATTATAAGGGCAAAATCTCGCAAGGCCAAATCTATACAACCGAGAAATATCTGTTCGCAGGGGCAATGAGAACCGTCGCCGTACTGATTTCCAGAGAGGGCGCCGACGATAACGCGATGGCCGCAACACGCGGCGCGGCGCGCGAGTCAGGAAAGCTCATCATTCATCTCACCATCGAAGATATTTGCAAGATGTTGACGCTCAAGGACACAGGCGGTGATCCAAACTCAGTGATGTTCGATATCATAGATGATATGCTGATGAAGCTTGAGAGGTAGTCGTCGGGCGGCCCGCTCTTTGGTGGACACCCCGGAGCTATCGTCTTTCGGTGCGCGGCCTACGAAATAGCTCTTCAACGTCGACGCCCAACGCAGCCGCGACCCGTCCCAACACGTCGATCGATGGATTGCGCTTGCCGCCCTCCACGCCTGACAAATAGGTTTGGTGGACGCGCGCCCGGTGCGCAAGCTCCTCCTGCGACAGCCCTTTGTCGCGCCTCATCCTTTGTAGATTTAGCCCCACGCGCGTGCGCACTTCCATGCGCGTATTGGCGGGAGTGGATCACACTATGGACCATAGACTATAAGTAATAATCGTTTTTGCGACGAACAGTGACAATGGCGGGACGGACGGTGCTTAAGACCTTGATTGCAGCGATGGTTCTGACCGCCGGCGCCGCAAGCATTCAGGCGGAAGATCAGCCGGCCCAGATGTTCACAGACCCGGACGTCAACGCGTGCTGGTTCGGGAGCCCGACTGGTTGCGAGGCTTGGGCACGGACGGACGGCAACAACGCAATGGGTCACATTTGTCGCGAGATCGGTCGATCAGATCGCTGCATGCCGGCGGAACAGGTTTTTGACATCATGATGGTTGTCGCCTCTGCCGAAACTCTCGCTAATTCCGCCCCTGCTGGCAATCTAGCTGAGAACAAGCAAAACCGGTTTTGGCTTGTGGTGACGGTAATGCGAGCGGCCGACCGTGCTCGCGCGGCTCATTCCGATGCGGCTATTGAAAGCCTGCGCGCGGTTATCGCTGCAATACCGGAAAAACTCCGATGGGACGGCTTCAGCCAAACTCTGAAAGACAAAGGACTATAGGCAGAAGACCTAATCTGTTGACGCACCAGCGTACGTTGAGGAGCCGAACAATGCATTACTTGATTGGTTTGGGAGTACTCGCAGGTGCCATATGGTTCGCGTTCGGCGCGAGAGCCGCGCGCGCAATCGTCGGCGCCGTTTTGATTATTGGAGCAATGGCGTTCGCGTACATCATGTTCCGTATTGTGAATGGGACGATCTAATGAGCGCGCCAGGGAGCGTGAGCGAACCTTACGCCGAGCGGCGACGAATGTTTGGTCAGACTTCAAACACTCGGATAACCCCCGAGCAAGGCGATGTCAGGCTCTTCGTCTCTCGATCGCCCGGCCCTGTTTTTCAAACCATCTGACCGCGCGCTGTCTCGCCTTGCGCACCCCGCCACAGTCCGTAGAAGTCCGCTCGGTGTTGAGAAGTGTCGACAAATGGCGTTCCTCTTCCGTAACCGCCGGCTTAGTCCAGCTGACCTCATCCAGATGGCGCTTGCGCCACCCTTCCATAAAAGCCGCATCAACCAGCTCGGCGGTTCTGGCGCGGTAACCCCCAACGTTGTCGACAGCAATCTTGAGGATAAGAGGCCGTGCAACTCTCCTCGCATGCGTGGCGACATAATCGCAGCCGCTTGGTTTCGGGTTTCGTCGCTCGACCTGGCCAATGCGGATTGCGAGAACGAGGCGGCTCGCCATCATCTCATCGCGTGTCGGGATGCCATCCGCCTCCGCCGTGTTCGCTCGACCGGCCTTGTAGTAGCGCCACGCGAGCGCGATGATTTCAGCATCTGTCATGCGCGCAACGCTACGACTCTGGCCGGCCGCGCCTCTTCCAATTCGTCGCAGCGGTTAGCCCACCACTGGGTGAGCTTCCGCCTCTCCGCCTCGTACGTCGCTCTATTGTAGATGCCCCGAACGCCCGGGGTGTCGTGGGCCAAGGCAGCTTCGATGATGTCGGGGTCGAACAGCTTTGCTTCGTTCGCCATGGTTGAAAACGAGCTGCGGAAGCCGTGTGGCACGTGCTCGGTGTTCTTGTAGCCAAGCCGGCGAAGAGCCGCCCCTAGCGTACCCTCGCTCATCGGCCGTACGTGTGACCGCGAGGACAGGAACACGAACTCGCTTCCGCCGGTCAGCTCGCGCAGCGCGGTGAGGATAGCGACCGCCTGCTTGCTGAGCGGCACAACGTGTGGCCGGCGCATCTTCATGATTTCGGCCGGCAGCGAGATGGCTGGGCTGTCGCCGTCCTCGCTAACCCAGCTCCACCGCAACTGACGCAGCTCGCCCGGTCGGAGCGCGGTCAATGCGAGGAGCTGAAGTGCGAGGCGCGTTTCTGGGCCACCATCGTAACTACCGAGCGCCCGTAACAGCGCACCGAATGCCTTGGGCTCAGTGATGGCGGCGAAATGCTGAGTTGCCGGGCGCGTCAGTACGTCACCGCCGACAAGCGTGGCGGTGGGATCGAAATTCGCTCTGCTGGTGTTGACCGCCAACTTGAACACGCGTCGCATTGTCTCGCGCACGCGCCCGACCGTTTCATGTCGGCTGCGGCCGTGGCGACCGGGGCGCTTCTCTAGATGTTTTAGTGCGTCAAGGCATTGCATCGGCGTGATTTCAGCAACTGGCAAATGACCGAGGCGCGGTCGAACTAGCGAGAGCAGCCACGTCAGCTTGCCAAGCGTGGTTTCGGACAAGTCCCGGCGCCTGCGCTGCGCTTCAAGCCATTCGTCGGCGACCGCGTCGAACGTGTTGGCGGCCGCATGCTTGGCGGCCTTGCGGTGGGCGCTGGGGTCGTTGCCGGCCGCGAGCAGCTTGCGCGCGTCCTCTGCCTTCTCGCGAGCGACCGCAAGCGTCACAGTCGGATAGTCGCCGAGTGCGAGGGTGTTCTGACGGCCGCCGAAGCGATAAGCGAAGCGCCACCGCCTGGTAAACTTCGGCGCGTCCTTCCGCGGGCGACCGGAATGACGCTTCACCGGAGCGACGAGCAGGAACAAGCCCTCGCCATCGTAGAGCTTGGCGAGCTTCGGCGGCACACCGGGGCCGTCGTCCTGACGCACCGGCGGCACGGTCGCGGCGCGGCAGTCAGCGTCGTTCAGAAGGTGGCGGGCCATGACGGTACGGCTCCGTTGCGGTTGGACTTGTACCGTCATCTGTACCGTCTCTGAGGCTTGTCATCAAATGCCATCGCAGCGATTTGGTAGCGTTTTGGTGGCGCTAGAAAGCCACAAGCAATTGACTGTGCTTAGCTTTCTGATGGCTTTAGATTTTTGACGATGACAGGGGATGGACAAGCTGGTGCCGCGGAAGGGATTCGAACCCCCGACCCCCGCATTACGAATGCGGTGCTCTACCGGCTGAGCTACCGCGGCGGTAGAATGCTCGCCGTACTAATACCCGGCAGATGTTAACGCAAGGCGTCAGCGAACGCCCAGCGCCGGGTCAGGGAGCCGCCCATGCGCCTGACGACATTATTGCTCGCTTCCGCTGCCTGCCTGACGATCCTGACACCGCCAGCCTTTGCCCAGACTGTGGCCGCGCTTTCGGGCAGCGTGAGTTCCGCCGCGGAAGGAGCGATGGAGGGCGTTGTCGTCAGCGCCAGAAAAGACGGCTCGACCATCACCGTGTCGGTGATCAGCGATGACAAGGGGCACTTCCAGTTCCCGGCATCGCGGCTCGATCCCGGGCACTATGCGATCGGCATCCGCGCCGTCGGCTACGACCTCGACGGTCCGAAGGACGCGACCGTCAGCGCCGGTCAGGAAGACAGGATGGACGTCAAGCTCGCGCCAGCGAAGAAACTCGCCGCACAGATGACCAATGCCGAATGGCTGATGAGCATGCCGGGCACTGACGAGCAGAAGCGTCTGGTGCTCGACTGCAACAGTTGCCACACGCTGGAGCGCATCGTGCGCTCGACCCACACTGCCGACGAATTCCAGCAGGTGTTTCTGCGCATGGCCGGCTATTACCCCGGCTCGACCCCGCTGAAGCCGCAGCGCCTGATCGGCGATGCGGTCCGCCGGCTGATCCCCGCCGAGCAAGCACCAAAGGCGGCGGAATGGCTGGCGAGCCTCAATCTCAGCCAGCAGGACACCTGGAACTGGCCGCTGCAAACGCTGCCGCGGCTCACCGGCAAGTCCACGCATGTCATCATCACCGAATACGACATGCCGAATAAGCTGATAGAGCCGCACGACGTCGTGCTCGATCACGAAGGCAACGTCTGGTACTCGGACTTCGGCCAGATGTTCATCGGCGAGATGGACCCGAAGACGGGGCAGGTCACGCAATATCCGATTCCCGTTACCAAGCCCGGCTACTCGCTCGGCACGCTCGATCTGGAAATCGACAAGGACGACAATCCGTGGATCGGCGTGATGTATCAGAGTGCGATCGGCAAGCTCGACCGCAAGACCGGCAAGTTCCAGATGTGGTCGACGCCGAAGGAATGGGATTCCGACGCCGGACAGCTCGGCCATCTCGCGGTCGAAGGCACGCCGGTCGACGACAAGGTCTGGATCAAGAACTCTGCCGGCGGCCACATCTACCGGCTCGATCTGGCGTCCAACACATTCGAGGACGTCGGCGTGCCGAAGGATCCGCGCACCGGCAAGCGCATCGGCACTTACGGCATCCATTCCGATGCGGAGAACAATCTCTATCTGCTCGATTTCTCCGCCGGCAACATCGTGCGGCTCGACGCCAAGACCAGGGAGCCGACGGTGTTCCTGACGCCGACGCCGAATTCGCATCCGCGCCGCGGCCGCGTCGACGATCAGGGCCGGTTATGGTTCGCCGAGTATTTCGGCAACGCCATCGGCATGCTCGATCCGGAAACCGGCAAGATCCAGGAATGGAAGGTGCCGTCGCCGTGGTCATCGCCGTATGACGCGGTCGAGGACAGGAACGGCAATGCCTGGACCGGCTCGATGAATACCGACCGTGTCGCGCGGCTCGACATCAAGACCGGGCAATACACCGAATATCAGTTGCCGAGGCCGACCAATATCCGCCGCGTCTTTGTCGATGATTCCAAAAATCCCGCCACGCTGTGGATCGGCAGCAACCACGGCGCATCAATCGTCAAGGTCGAGCCGCTGGATTAGTCACTTTTCCCCTCTCCCTTGTGGGGAGGGGCAGGGGTGGGGGCCGGAAGGTGACGATTACCGTCAACGTCCGCGACTTGCCTCACGACCCCCACCTCTATCTCCTCCCCACAAGGGGGAGGAGAAGAGCCAGCCGCGACGCGTGCGCATCGCCGCTGGTGCTTATGAGTTCTGAGCCTCCGCGCGCAGCCTGAAGCGCTGGATCTTGCCGGTGGCGGTTTTGGGTAACTCGGTGCGGAACTCGAGCCAGCGCGGATATTTGTAGGGCGCGAGCTTCTGCCGGCAGTGATCCTGCAGGGTCCGGGCCAGCGCGTCGCCGGCATTGTCGGGCGATTTCAGGACGACGAACGCCTTCGGCTTGATCAGCGCGTCGCCGTCGGGCCAACCGACGACGGCGGCTTCGAGCACGTCGGGATGGCTTTGCAGCACGCCCTCGACCTCGAAGGGCGATACGTACATGCCGGACACCTTGAGCATGTCGTCGCGCCGGCCGCAGTAGACGAAATAGCCGTCGTCGTCCTCGACATATTTGTCGCCGGACCGCGTCCATTCGCCGAGGAATGTCGCGCGCGATTGCTCGCGGTTGTTCCAGTACATCATCGCGCTGGTCGGGCCGCGCACCTGCAGCTCGCCCATCTCGCCGCGCGCCGCGACGATCTTTCCGTCGTCATCGACCAGGCGCAGATCGTAGCCGGCGAGCGGCTTGCCGCTGGTGCCGTATTTCACGTCGTCCGGCCGGTTCGTCAAAAATATATGCAGCATTTCGGTCGAGCCGATGCCGTCGAGAATGTCGACGCCATAGCGTTCGCTCCAGCGCCGTCCGACATCGGGCGGCAGCGCTTCGCCGGCCGAGACGCAGCGCCGCATCTTCACCTCGGCGCGCTCCGGCGCGGCCGGGCTGGCGAGGAAGCCGGCAAAGAATGTCGGCACCGCATAGAACACGGTGACGTCGTGTTTTCTGAGAATCTCGGCGACCAGGTCAGGCGTCGGCCGATGCGGCAGCAGCACCGTCGTGGCGCCGGCCGACATCGGAAAGGTCAGCGCATTGCCGAGACCGTAAGCGAAGAACAGCTTGGCCACCGAGAAGCAGACATCCTTCTCGGTGATGCCGAGGATCGGCGCCGCGTAGAGATCGTCGGTGAGCTTGAGATCGGCGTGGGTGTGAACGGCGCCTTTCGGCTTGCCGGTCGAGCCGGACGTGTAAAGCCAGAAGCACATGTCGTCGCGCGTGGTCGGCGCGGTGACGGCATCGGCCCTGGCGGCGGCGAGCAGATCGTCGAAACGCAGATACTCTCTCCCTTCCCTCGCCCGCTCGCGGGGGAGGGTCAGGGTGGGGGCGTCGCCGGAGACGATAACATGGGCGAGGCTGGTGCTGGCTTCGATCGCCTTGGCGAATTTGGGCAGCAGCTCTTCGGAAACGATCAGCACCCGCGCGCGCGAGTCCTCGAGCATGAAGCGGTAGTCGTCCTCGGTCAAAAGCGTATTGACCGGCACCGCGACGACGCCGGCCTTGATCGCGCCGAGAAAGGCGGTCGGCCAGTCGATGGTGTCGAGCAGACACATCAGCACGCGTTCTTCGCGGCGGACGTCGAGCGCGCGCAGCACATGGCCGAAGCGCTCGACGCGCGCCGCCAGCGCCGCATAGGTGTAGCTGCCGCGGTGATCGATGTAGGCGGCCTTGTCGCCGCGCCCAGCGTCGAGATTGCGCTTGAGGATATCGGCGGCGAAGTTGTAGTCGCGCGGTATGGCGTCTGCGGACGCACTCATCGGCGCATGTCCTCCCCGGGTGCGCTCATGAGTTGCCCATGAATCGCCCATGTCGTGCCCACTCGGCGCATTATGCCGATGGCACAATTTGCCGCAATATTATAAGCCGTCATGCCCGGCCTTGTGCCGGGCATCCGCGTCGTCAAAACTGCAAGTAAGGCGTGGATGGCCGGAACAAGTCCGGCCATGACGATGTCACGGAGCGCCAACATGATCACGAGCAGCGATCGCATCCTCACCACCCATGTCGGCAGCCTGCCGCGCAACGAGACGCTGAGCGACCTCTTGGTGGCGCAGGAGGAAGGCAAAGACCTCGATCCGAAAATGCTGGCGGATGAAATGAACAGGGCGGTCCGCCACGTCGTGCAAAAGCAGATGGAAGCCGGCATCGATGTCGGCAATGACGGCGAGCAGCGCCGCATCGGCTTCCAGACCTACGTGCCGCAGCGCATGTCGGGCTTCGCCGGGGTGTCGAAGCGCCGCCGCGGCATGGAGTTCGAGAACTTTCCCGAGCTGATGAGCTACCTGATGCGGCGGTTTCCGAATCCGCCGAAGAGCCAGCACGGCGCGCCCGAGGCGCAGGCCGAGATCAAATATCGCGACCTCAAGCCGGTCAACGACGAAACTGCGGGCTTCAACCGCATCGCCGACGAGCTGCATGCGTTTTCCGAGCGCTTCATGACCGCGGCGTCGCCCGGCATCATCTCGACGACGATGCTCAATGCCTATTACGATTCGCACGACGCCTACCTCGACGCCATCGCGCGCGAGATGCGCAACGAATATCTGGCGATCAACAAGGCGGGCCTCGTTTTGCAGATCGACGCGCCGGACCTCGCCATGGATCGCACCATGATGTACCGCGACCTGTCGGACGCCGATTTCGTCAAGCGCGTCGAACGCCACGTCGCCGCCATCAACAGGGGCATCGAGGGCATCCCGCGCGATCGCGTGCGCCTGCATGTCTGCTACGGCAACTGGGAGGGCCCGCACATCTACGACATCGCGCTCGACCGGATCCTGCCGGCACTCTACCAGGCCAAGGTCGGCGCGCTGTCGATCGAGTTTTCCAATCCGCGCCACGCCCACGAATATTCCGCGCTCAAGCGCGTGCCGTTCCCGAAAGACATGATTCTCATTCCCGGCGTGGTCGAGACCACCTCGAACTTCGTCGAGCATCCCGAAGTCGTTGCGCGGCGCATCGAGGAGGCGGTGGCGACCATCGGCGACCGCGAGCGCGTCGTCGCCTCGACCGATTGCGGCTTCGGCACCTTTACCCGGCGCGAATGGGTCATCGAACCGGCGGTCTGGCTCAAGCTCAAGGCGATCCGCGACGGCGCCGACATCGCGTCCGCGCGGCTGTGGGGAAGGAAGGTCGCGTGAGCGAGCTTGTTCTCTACGATTTCGGCAATTCGGTCTGCTGCCAGAAGGTACGCATCACCTTGCGCGCCAAAGGTCTTGCCTGGCAGGCGATCGGCGTCGATCTGTTCAAGGCCGAGCAGTACGATCCGAAATATCTCAAGCTCAATCCCAAGGGCGTGGTGCCGACGCTGGTTCACGACGGCAAGCCGGTGATCGAGTCGACGCTGATCTGCGAATATATCGACGAGACTTTTCCGCACGCGCCGAAACTCATTCCCGCCGATCCGTGGCTGCAAAGCCGCATGCGGCTGTGGAGCAAGTTCGTCGACGAAGGCCTGTTCGACGGCGTCACCGAGATCAGCTTCTCGGCGATGTTCCGCGAGCGGATGAAAGCCATGCCGGAGGAGATCCGCCAGGCCCGGTTCCGCAATGTCGGCGATCCGCGCCGCACCGACCGCTTCAAATCGACTTACGAGCATGGCGTGCAATCGCCGTTCGTGGTGCACGCCGTTGCCGCCTATGAGCGGGCATTCAAGCTGATGGAGGCGACGCTTGCCGAAGGCGGCGGGCCGTGGATACTCGGCGCCGATCCCTCGCTTGCCGATATCAACATGATGCCGTTCGCGGCGCGGCTCGATTATCTCGGGCTGCTCGATCTCTGGACGGAGAACCGGCCCCTGGTGCAGAAATGGTGGGACAATGCCTGCGCCTGGCCGAGCTTCCGGTCCGGCCTGCACGATCTTATCTCCGCCCATGAATTCACGGAAATGCGAACGCATGGTCCGAAAATCCGTGACGGCATTGCCGCGCATCTCGCCACACTCAGGAGCGCCGCTTAAGTCAGCCTTTTTTCAACAGTGAGGACCACGACCGTGATCGATCTTTACACCTGGACGACGCCGAACGGCCGCAAGGCTTCCATCGCGCTCGAGGAAATGGGCTTGCCCTACACCGTCCATGCGGTGGACATCGGCAAGGACGAGCAATTCAAGCCAGAATTCCTGAAAATCAGCCCGAACAACCGCATCCCGGCAATCGTCGATCGCGACAACGGATTGAGCCTGATGGAATCGGGCGCGATCCTGATCTATCTCGCCGACAAGTGTGGCAAGCTGTTGCCGAAATCCGGCGACGCCCGTTACCGCACCATCGAATGGCTGATGTGGCAGATGGGCGGTCCGGGGCCGATGTTCGGCCAGGTGCATCACTTCACCAAATACAATCCCGGCAAGGCGCCTTACGCCGAAGAGCGCTACCTCAAGGAGGCGCACCGGCTCTACGGCGTGCTCGACCGCCGGCTCGCCGACCATGAATTTGTCGCCGACGCCTATTCTATCGCCGACATCGCGATCTGGCCGTGGGTCTCGCGCTTCGAATGGCAGACCGTCGATCTCAACACATATCCCAACGTCAAGCGCTGGTACGTCGCCATCGCCAAGCGCCCGGCGACGGTGAAGGGCTACAAGGTGCCGAAGGACGTCGGCGAGGTGCCGATGCCGGCGTGAGGCGATTGCCATTCCCGGACGCGGCGCAGCATGAAGTGGTGCACTGCTGATGCGAAGTCTATGCAAGCCAGACGACTTTTGTTTGAGCCTGTAAAGATCCCGGGTCTGCGGCGCATCACTTCGCTTCGCTACGTGCTGCACCGCGCCCGGGAAACGATCACAGTGGCTATGGCCAAGCGCTATTTCGTCTACATTCTCGCGAATGAGCGCCGAGGTGTCATGTATGTTGGCGTGACCAACAATCTTGCGCGACGGACGTCAGAGCACAAGTCAAAGATTGTTCCCGGATTTACGAGCCGGTATGGGGTGAGCAACTTGGTCTATTACGAAGAGTATTCCGCCATTGTCGAAGCACGGGACCGCGAACGATCGTTGAAGCATTGGCGACGGCCATGGAAGTTTAAGTTGATCGAGGATGCGAATCCCGCTTGGCGTGATCTGTACGATGAACTGGTCTTGTTATGAGCCCCGTTCCCCGGACGCAGTGCAGCGCGAAGCGGTGCGCTGCTGATCCGGGGTCTTCCCAGGCGCGGCGTTGACTTTTCTGGGTTTGCAGCGATCCAGGGCCGGCAGCGCATCACTCCGCTGCGCGGCGCTCGCAAAACGCATATAGTGAATTGAGACCAAGGAGACTCCCATGGACGAGATCACCCGCGACCCGACGGCAATCCGCGCCGAGGACATCAACCCGCGCTACAACTGGGGCCGCGCGCTGCCGGCGCTCGGCATCACCGGGGTCGATTTCGAGGAGCGGGTCGATTACCGCCGGCTGCACCGCTACCGGCTCGGCCGGGTCAAGCAGGCGCTGGAGAAGTCGGAGCTCGGCGCGCTCCTTGTGTTCGACGTCAACAATATCCGCTACTGCACCTCGACCAAGATCGGCGAATGGGAACGCGACAAGCTGTGCCGCTGGGCGCTGATCACGCGCACCAGCGACGACCCGATCCTGTGGGATTTCGGCTCGGCCGCCGTGCACCACAAGCTCTACACGCCGTGGCTCAAGCCGGAGAATTGCAAGGCCGGCCTGATCGGGCTGCGCGGCACCGTGAATCCGGCGTTCGGCCTGATGGCGCGCCACGCCAGGGAGATCGCCTCGCTCATCAAGGAAGCCGGCTGCGAGAAAATGCCGGTCGGTGTCGACATCATCGAGCCGCCGATGCTGTTCGAATTGGAAAAGGCCGGGCTGAAGGTCGCCGACGGCCAGCAGACCATGCTGGAAGCGCGCGAGATCAAGTCGGCCGACGAAATCGCGCTGCTCAACCGTTCGGCGGCAATGGTCGACGGCGCCTATCACCTGATCCACGAGCAGTTGAAACCCGGCGTGCGCGAGAACGACATCGTCGCCGAGGTCAACAAATTCCTCTATCACCACGGCTCCGACGACGTCGAAGCCATCAACGCGATTTCCGGCGAGCGCTGCAATCCGCATCCGCACAATTTCACCGACCGCATGCTGCGGCCCGGCGACCAGGCGTTCTTCGACATCCTGCAAAGCTTCATGGGCTATCGCACCTGCTACTACCGCACCTTCAACGTCGGCCGCGCCACGCCGGTGCAGCACGACGCCTACAGGAAGGCGCGCGAGTGGCTCGATCTCGCCGTCGACCTGATCAAGCCCGGCGTATCGACCGACCGGGTGTGCAGCGTGTGGCCGAAAGCGCAGGACTTCGGCTTCCCCGACGAGATGACGGCGTTCGGCCTGCAGTTCGGCCACGGCATCGGCTGCGCCATCCATGAGCGGCCGATCATCTCGCGCGTGGTGTCGCTCGAACATCCGACCGAGATCAAGGAGGGCATGGTGTTCGCGCTGGAGACCTATTGTCCCGCCGCCGACGGCTTCTCCGCCGCGCGCATCGAGGAGGAAGTGGTCGTTACCGACAAGGGCTGCCGCGTCATCACGCTGTTCCCGGCCGAGGAACTGCCGATCGCGAACAGGTATTGAGCGGGCGCAAAAGCACGCATTCCCCGGACGCGGTGCAGCGCGCAGCGGTGCACCGCTGATCCGGGGTCTTCGCAAGCCGGGCGCTCATCTGCTCCGGGTTTGGAACGCTCCCGAGTCGGCAGCGCATCACTTCGTGCTGCGCTGCGCCCGGGAAAACGCAACCGAGTCAAATCAAAAGCGCCAATGACTTCAAACGACCTCCCTAAAACCGCCGTCGCCGAAATCCTCGCGCAAAAGATCTGCGTCCTCGATGCGGCGCGCTTGCCCGATGCGGTGCGCGCCAAGTGCGAAGACCTGCTGGTCGATGTCGTCGGGCTTGCGGTCACCGCGCGCAATGAGGATTACGTCAAGGCCGCGCTTGCGGCGTGCGACGACGACGGGCCGTGCACCGCAATCGGCCACGTCCGCACGCTGTCGGCGGCGGCCGCGGCGCTCGTCAACGGCACCGCCGTCCACGGCGAGGATTTCGACGACACTTTCGAGGGTGGCCCGGTCCATGCCGGTGCGGTCATCGTGCCGGCGGTGCTGGCGGCCTGCGAGCGGCATGGCCTCGACGGCCGCGCCGCGCTCCTCGGCATTGCTGTCGGCGTCGAAACCATGTGTCGTCTCAGTACGGTCGCGCCGACGCTTACGCACATGGCCGGCTTTCATCCGACGGCGGTGTTCGGCGCGATGGGGGCGGCGGCCGGCGTCGGCGCGGCATTCAAGCTCAACGAGCGCCAGATGGTCGATGCGCTCGGCACCGTCGCCTCTATGGCGTCAGGCATCATCGAATATCTAGCCGAAGGCGCGTGGACCAAGCGGCTGCACGCCGGCTGGGCGGCGCAATCGGGCATTCGCGCGGCGCTGCTGGGCCGCGCCGGGTTTCTCGGGCCGCGCACGGTGTTCGAAGGCGTGCACGGTTTCTTTCATGGTTTCGCCAACACCACGAAAGGCGACTACGACGCCATCGCCGGCGACTTCGGCGAGTGCTGGGTGACCGAGACATTGGCGTTCAAGCCGTATCCGTGCGGAACCATGACCCATCCCTACATCGATTGCGCGCGCCGGCTCGCCGGGCGGGTCAAAGCGGACGACATCGTGGACATCCTGTGTGAGGTCGGCGAGGGCACGGTGCACCGGTTGTGGGAGCCGTTGGCCGCCAAGCAGAAGCCGGCCAACGGTTACGCCGGAAAATTCTCCACGCCGTATTGCATCGCCGCCGGCTTCGTGCGCGGCAATGTCGGGCTTGGCGATTTCTCCGATGCCGCGGTGCGCGATCCGGCGGTGGTCGCGCTCGCCGGAAAGGTGCACTACCGGATCGATCCGCAAAATCCCTATCCGAGGAATTTCACCGGCCACATCCGCTTAACACTGCGCGACGGCACCGTCGTCGAAGAGCGCCAGCCTTACATGCGCGGCGGCGCGCGGGAGCCGCTGACGCGCGCCGACATCCAGGACAAGTTCTTGCTCAACGTGACGCACGGCGGCTGGACCGCGGCACGCGCCGCGCAAGTGCTCCAGACACTCGGAACGCTGTTCGCTGGGCCGGTGACGCTCGAGGCTTTGCGGGGCTGATCGTCCTGCCGTCAAATGGCGATGGTCCCTATTGCGGGACTGGGGAAGGTTTCTTTTTTCGCCGCGGCCGCTGCGCGTAGTCCCGCACGCATCGCTGCAAGTCGATGAAATTCTGGCGGAGCTGCTCAAACGTGAAGCCGAGCGCAAAGACCGGCTCGACTTCGCTGCTGGTCAGCGGCAGCGTCAGCCCCTCGCTTCGCACTGCCTCGACTTCCGCGGTGTAGGCGACGAGCGCGGCTTCGTAAGCATCGAGCGGCGGCGGTGCGCCACGCTGATCCAGCGCCGCCGCGCTGTCGTTGAGAAAACCGCTCGCCGCCGCACCCACGCGCGTCAGCGATTCGCTCAGGCGTCCGCGCAACGCGTCGGGCAGCGGCCTTGTTCCAGCGCGGCCGATGATGACGAAGTCGTGGCGCAGCCGCAGCATGGTGCGTGACAGCGGGCCTGGATCCGGCTGCGACGCAAGCGTGACGAGAAGCTCGTGCTGGGCCTCCGCTGTAATCTGCTGGAAGCGCGTGACCGCGGCGCCGATGCCGTTCTGGATGCGGCTGTTCTCCGCGGAATCAAGTTCGGCAGTGAAGCCGGTCAGGAGTTGCGGCAGATCGCGCGCGAACCGTTCCAACAAACGAGCTGCCGCGCTTAAGCGCATATGATTCGCCCGTTGAGGAAAGACCAGGAGCGAGACAACCACCGCGATGATGCCGCCCAGTGCCACTTCTCCCGATCGCGTGATGGCCGACTCGATCGGTCCTTCGCCGAACTGTCCGGCGGTCAGGATCACCAGCACCGCCGAAAACGGCGCCACCCGGAAATTCGGGTTGGATGCAGCGACAAGCGCCAGGGGCGCGATCGCAAGCGCCAGGATGACGGCCTGCGTCAGCGGCGTGTCGTGCGGAACAAGCACGCCGATGATCGCGCCATAGATAGCGCCGCCGACCGTGCCGATGATGTATTCGAGCGTCGCCCGTACCGAGCCGCCGGCGCTCATCTGTGTCACCACGATGGCGGTGATGATCACCCAAAGACCCTGCAACGGAACATTCAGCGCCTGGGCGACCGCGAATGCCGCCAAACCGGATGCCGTCATGCGCACGCAGAATCGCCAGCGCCGTTTGGAGCCGCTGAACACAGCACCGATGCGATGGGAGATGGTGGGGCGATCCATTTGGATGGAATAAGAGCTTGTCCGCGGAAGATTCAAGGAGAAGTTGAAGGTTATACGACCACGGGCATCATTGTTATGGCGCGGTCCAGGCTCGGAGAACCTCGCTGAAGATCAGGCGCATTTTGAGCTGCTGATTTGCATCAAACCGGCGCCGTACAGGACCTGAAACCTCAGTGTATTCGCGAAAAGTTCGATATCGGCCCTCGCGCGGGCGCACCAGCCTTTTGACTCAGGTCAATGCCGGGTGCCGGCGTTCGAGCGAAAATCTGCCTTCCTCTTTTTCAAATGGAGAGTGCCGTGAACGAATCAAAGCTCGACCGCACTGTCATCTTCATTCTGCGCATTCTCGTGGGATGGACTTTCCTCTATGCCGGCGCGTGGCAGATCCGGGAAAACTTCGACACTGCGGGTTTCCTCAATCACGTCGTGACGTTTCATGACTTTTTCGCCGTGTTTGCAACGCCGACGGTGTTACCCGTCACGGACTTTCTGGTGAAATGGGGCCATCTGCTGATTGGCCTATCGCTGATCTCCGGCCTTCTGGTGCGCGTCAGCGGCCCGTTCGGCGTCCTGCTGATGATCACGTACTATTTCGCGCACATGCAGTTTCCATTCATCGAGAATCACTTGAGTTTCCTCGTCGATTACCACCTGGTTTACGCGACCGTGATCGTCTATCTGATCGCCCATCGCGCCGGCCATGTTTACGGTCTCGACGGTTTGGTGGAACACATGCGGCTGGTCGACAATCATCCCGCGCTTCGTCCATTGGTGGGATGATCCTCCTCTTGAAAGCGCATATGCGCAATGCCGGCCCGTGGGGCATTCCGCTGTGATTGCAAGAGACGTGGGCCGCGAAACGTCGACGGCTACTTTCTGAAGCCAAATGTGGCAGCCAGTTTTGATTCATATCAAATAGGCGCCCCGAACGCGGCGTTAGTTGCGGCTTGTGCAATATGAGCGAGGTTTCACATGTAAGGTAGTAGTCTGCACGCTGATAAAAACACCGCGTAACGCCGGAATACAGCTACTTCGTCACGATGGCGCCGCTCTCGGGTCGAACTGCCGCTCCTATCAAACGACGGGCAATGGCCGCGAAATTCCGCACGGCCGGAGAACGGTCATTGCGCCGATACGCCAGCGCGATCTGTGCGCGCGGCGCCCGGCCGTCAATCGGCAGGTAAACCACAGCGTCGGTCAAGACACGGCTCATCGACTGCGGCACGATCGATACGCCCAGACCGGCCGCCACCATCGGGATAGCAGCCACGATTTGCGGCGCCTCCTGACCCAACTTCGGGCTAAAGCCCGCGCTCTTGAAGGCCGCCATGGTCGAATCGTAAACGGTGGGGTTGTGATCGCGCGGAAACAAAATAAAGGCTTCCTGGGCAAACGCGTGAAGCGGCGCCGAAGTGGACCGGCTTAGCGGGTAGCCGATCGGTAAGACCACGACGGAAGGTTCGTCAACGAGCGGCTCGATCGCAAGACCCTTGCTGTCGCCTGTCGGCGCCCGAATGAAGGCGACATCGATCTGGCCGGCGAGCAGCCGCGCGATCAGCAAGCACGTGCCGTTCTCTTGGGGAAACATGACGACGTCGGGATAATGCACCCGGTATTCTCGGATGATCGCCGGTATCAGCGGATGGAAATAGATTCCCCCGCTGGAACCGATGTTGAGCTGGCCGGTTTCGCCACGGGCGCGGCGCTGGACGCCAGTCTTGGCTGTTTCGACCTGCCCGAGGATGACCCGTGCTTCTTCCAGCAGCAGCTTTCCGGCATCGGTCAGCTCTACGCTGCGAGGGAGGCGACGGAACAGCTGAGTGCCCAGTTCCGTCTCCAACTGGCGAATCTGGAAGCTGAGCGGTGGCTGATTGATGCCAAGCCGTTTTGCTGCGCGGGTAAAATTCAGTTCCTCGGCAACTGCGACAAAATAGCGTAGATGGCGCAGTTCCAACTGCCATTTGTCCCGTCCCCGAGGCAAGTGGCGATCGCTCTGGTTCGCCCTTGCCAGTTCCGGCACAAGCCAATTGGCGCCGTTTTCGATTTCAACGTCGGATTTCATGATGTCCTCCATTGAACCTTGCCGCCGCCGCGACAATCTCACGGTTCGTCAAACGACTCTTGGACGCCTTTGACCCGGCCGGGAGCTTTTTGCTTTTTTCTCGCCATGGCGCCTTTTGCGGCCGGCAACCGGAAGTGCCACCGCGGCCATTCTCCCCTTGAGCGAGGAACTTGTGGGGAATACACTTTTGAGTGGAATTCCGACAGACACGTGATGGGAAGACCGCCCTGAGCGCCTTGCGAAAGCGGCGCTACAGTTCAAAGAGACTGATTGTTTTGTCCCTCAACGACTGGGGTCGGCGGCCCCCGAGAGTGCACCCTCCCTTAGGCCAAACGCGATGGGTCATTGGGATCGCACAACAAGCTTGAGCCACACGGCGGCGCAACATGCCGAGCGCGCTCTTTCGATTGCCGAAGGAGCGGAACCTACTCCCGATATCGAAGAGTTGTCGACCTCGTGGCAACGTTCCGCGGGCAAATACGGCGTCGATCCCGCCGATAACAAAGCGCCGCGCATCCTTACCTCCACTGAGCTCAAGCTTCTCGGTGAACCGCTCGGCAAACTTTTATTCAGCGCGCAGGAGGAGATTGACCGACTCTACACGGTGGTTCGCCAAGCCAAGTATACTGTTCTGTTCTGTGACACCGCAGGTGTCGCAATCGAGCATCGCGGCGAAGATACGGAAGCGAGTCAATTCGAATACTGGGGAACCTGGCTCGGGGGCGTCTGGTCCGAAGCGGTCGAGGGCACGAACGGCATTGGCACTTGCATCGCCGAAGAACGGCCTGTCACCGTCCACCGGAATCAACACTTCCGTTCGCGACATATGAACTTAAGCTGCTCGGGGGCTCCCGTCTTCGGCGTCGACGGAAGATTGTTGGCCGTTTTGGACGTGTCCGCCATCGATCCCGGACGCTCAGAACAAGCCCACGCCCTGACCGGCGCTCTTACCGTGAACTCGGCGCGTGCAATAGAGGAAAGGTTTTTCCGCGAGCATTTTCGTCGCGAGTGGATCGTGGCAATCGCATTAGCCGGAGAAGCAGCACCTGGCATGCTGCTGGCCGTGGACGACCACCAACGCGTCGTGGGGGCGAACCGAGTCGCGCGCATATCGCTCTTGCTCGACGATCATCGGCTGCAGGCGGGTATGAGCCTATGGACGATATTCGAGCGAGACATCGAGCTATTCCGACGCAAGGACACGACCGATATCGCGGCGCGTTTGGTGATCGCCGGTAGCAACGATAGCCGCGCCGCACTCGTAACGCCGCCCGACCAGACCTCCGCAACCTGGCGCAATGCTGCGAGCGTTGCCCTGCACGCGCGCCCGCGCCTGGATGTCATCGGTACTCTCGGGAAGATCGCGCCAACTCCGCAAGCACACGGCGGACTCGCCCCCGGCACCATGCGTCGGGTGAGGGAGTATGTGGAGGCGAACCTGGGCGACAGCATCGATCTGGTGACGTTGGCCGCTATCGCCGGATTGTCGATCCATCATTTTGCGAGAGAATTTAAACAATCCGCCGGCATCGCTCCGCACCACTATCTCATACAAAAGCGGGTCGAACGCGCCCAGGACATGCTGGCTCATACGGATCTCTCGCTGTCAGAGATTGCGTGTGCAGTAGGCTTTTCCGACCAAAGTCACCTGGCGCGTCATTTCCGTCAGATATTCGGCACCACGCCCGGACAGTTTCGCTGGTCGCAGCGCTAGCACTCGCTTCAAAGCGCCCGGGCGGCAATCGCAACCATACGCAGCACATATCGAAGAAGCCGTATCCGGGTATTGGACAGGCGCCGTCACGGTCGCCACTTTCCCGATCAGAGGCTGCGATTAGCCTGTTCTGCGAGCCGATGAAGATGAGCGCAAGATCAGCGGCCCGCCTTGAGGATTCACACGGCGCAGCTATGCCGAATATTGATGGAGTCAGCGACCAACTCAGCCGAATCCTGGCAAGCGCGGCATTTCGCGAGGCGCCCCGGCTGACGCAATTTCTGACATTCGTCGTTGAGGCGGCGCTTGCCGGCAACGCCGAGCGGATCAAGGGCTATACCATCGCCATCGAGGCGTTGGGGCGCAGAAGCGATTTCGATCCTGAGACCGACGCGATTGTGCGGGTCGAAGCCGGCCGCCTGCGGCTCGCGCTCGCGCGCTATTATGCGGGCCCGGGCGCCAACGATGCTCTGGTGATCGATCTGCCGCGCGGCAGCTATGTCCCGGTCTTCCGCGAGCGCGCGTCCGCTCCGGCGTCGCCGGCGATCTTGCCGACGATCGAGACTTTGCGAATGCAAAATCAGCGCATTCGCGATTCGATAGTCGCATTGGCGGCTACGTTATTGGGCAACATGGCGCTCGACCCCTTCAGGGACCGTCACGAGGTCACCAGCGCTGACGCCGAGCACTTTTTGCGCGAGGCGGAGGAGTGTTTTCGTTGCGCGCGAAGCCTCGAAGCCGCTGGTCACGAACTATCGGCGAAAGCCGTGGAAATCGAGACCATGGTGCAACGCCGGAAATGGAAGGAGTAGTCCGAACTGCCAGCGCTTCCTGTTCGATGGAATTGCATTACTGGTCATGGGGCCTTCGCAGTGTCGCCCGCCAATTTGGCTCGGCGCTTGATGAGGCCGCTCGGAACAAAAGCATTTACGGCATCACTCGCCAAAACATGAGGGTGAAAAGGACGAACGCGGCCAATGCCCCGAGAAGGCCGATAGCAATGATTTCGGACCACTTCATACCGGCAAAGGTAGCAAGGCGGGTCGCATAAGCCGATAGGCTGGACGGTGAGTTTGCAATCGAATACCGCGTTTTTGCCCGGCAATGACATTGAGGTGCGAATCGTGGAGTGAATCGCTGATCCGCCTGTGGTTGCGCTTGGGCTTTTGCGAATCTTCCGGGTGAAACGGTGATCCTCGCGCAACGCGCCGAAGGACACGATGTCTAACGCGCCGTTTTCGCTGCACAATTCGAAAAGCCTTTGACATTGTAAGCGCGTTCTGAATAACGACGGCCATCCCGCTCATCGTGAGGGACGTCAACCGGTGACGCCGACTGACGGAGCGGGTGCGGTGCCTGTAAGCGGAGTTCGTCGCTTTCAGCTTGCAGGCGGTTTCGGGCATCAGCCCGTCCGGCGCGTGACCGGACTGCGAGGTGCTCGCTGCACTGGTGCCGGAGAGGGTCCTCCCGTTTGCATCCGGTGATTCCAGGAAGCGCGGCCCGGGCCGAAGCAGCCGCAGTGGAGCGCCGAAAGGCGAGCGGTCCCGCATATCGGGCCGCGGCTGCGCCCGCTCATCGGAGCGCGGCTATCGGAAAAGAATGCGCCGTTCGGCGCTCCGCTTCCCTCTTTTGAGGGAGCGCAGGCCTCCCGTCCGTTCGAGGCAAAGCTTTCGTGCCGCTTGAACGATGACTCGGATGCGACAGCATCGCGAGAACGAGATCGCTTATCCGCCCCACGCACAGAGCGCCGCGGGGCGAAAACGAACGCCCCACCTTGACTAACGCATAGCTCAGTGGTTATGCATTAATTGATAACTCACAGGTTATTGATCCCGATGCCGCACTCTCACGATGTGCTCTTCAGAACGCTCGCCGATCCGACCCGGCGGGCCATCTTCGAACGATTGTGCCGCGAAGGCGAGCAGACGGTCGGGGCCCTGACAACGCGGGCTCGGGTTTCGCAGCCGGCCGTCTCAAAGCATCTTGGCATTTTGCGGCAGGCCGGGCTGGTGCGCGGCCGCCATGAAGGACGGCAGACCCATTATAGCGCGCAGTTCGGCGCGCTGGCCCCCCTGATCGACTGGACAAGCCGGATGGCCGGGTTCTGGCAGGGCCGGTTCGACCACCTCGAAGACTTGCTGAAAAGGATGGACCAATGACCAATCCTGCGACCGAAGCGCGCTCCGTCGTTGTCGAACGCGAGATGCCTTATCCGCCGGAAAAGATCTGGCGCGCGCTGACGCAACCGCATCTGGTCGCGGAGTGGCTGATGAAGAACGACTTCAAGCCGGTCGTGGGCCACCATTTCAGCCTTCGCGCCGACCCTCAGCCTGGCTGGAACGGCGTTGTCGACTGTGAGATTCTTGTCGTCGAATCGAATAAGACGCTGTCTTACACGTGGGTTTCCGGCGAAGCGGACCTTGCTCTCAAAAGCGTCGTTACATTCTCTCTTACGCCCACGGGCGCGGGCACGCTTCTGCGCATGGAGCAAACTGGCTTCCGGCCGGATCAGCAGCGAAATTATCAGGGCGCAAAATATGGATGGCAGCACTTCGTCGCCGCACTTGAGAAAGTCTTGGCGCGGACGGATTGATGCCGGCTCAATAAAAGAGGCCCCGGCTTGCGCCGGAGCCTCTTTCCCCACCCCAGTTATTCGCGGCTACTGAATCGTCTCGCCGTGCAGCGCCAGATCGAGGCCATCGCGCTCGACTTCCTCGCTGACGCGCAGCCCAATGACGAGATCGACAAGCTTGAGGATGATCAGCGTCACCACCACGTCGTAGACGAAGACGATGCCGACACCGATAAGCTGTTGCACTACCTGGCCGCCATTGCCTTCGATCAGGCCGGATGTACCACCGTATTCGTTGATGGCGAAGACGCCGGTCAGGATGGCGCCGGCGGCGCCGCCGATGCCGTGCACGCCGAACGAATCCAGCGCGTCGTCATAGCCGAACATGTGCTTAAGCCCGGTGCAGCCCCAGTAGCAGACGATGCCGGCGGCAATGCCCATGGCGAACGCGCCCATCGGACCGACGAAGCCCGACGCCGGCGTGATCACGACCAGGCCGGCGACCGCGCCGGAGCAGATGCCGAGCAGCGTCGGCTTGCCGCGAAGCATCCATTCGACCAGCATCCAGGTGAAGCCGGCCGTCGCGGTGGCGATGTGTGTCACCGCCATCGCCATGCCGGCCTGCATGCCCGCGCTGACCGCCGAGCCGGCATTAAAGCCGAACCAACCGACCCACAGCAGCGAGGCGCCGATCATGGTCAACACTACGTTGTGCGGCGGGCCGGGCTCCTTGCGCTTGCCGAGCATCAGCGCCGCCATCAGGCCAGCGGTGCCGGAATTGACATGCACCACCGTGCCGCCGGCAAAGTCGAGCACATGAAACTTGGCGTCGGGATTGGCGCTGTTGAGGAAGCCGTCCGGTCCCCACACCCAATGCGCGATCGGCGAATAGACGAAGATCGCCCACAGCGCGATGAACCAGAGCATGGCCGAGAATTTCATCCGTTCGGCGAACGAGCCCGCGATCAGCGCCGCGGTGATGATCGCAAAAGTGAGTTGGAACATCGAATAGACGGTCTCGGGGATGGTCGGCGCCAGCGAATTGGGATTGCCGATGCCGGTCGATATGTCGCTGAGGATTCCTTGCAGGCCGGCGCGATCGAAGCCGCCTATAAAAGGCGTGCCGGAGCGGAACGCGATGCTGTAGGTGAACAGGAGCCACAGAATGCTGATCAGGCAGGTGATGGCAAAGCTCGTCATCACGGTATCGGCGACGTTTTTCTTGCTCGTCATGCCGCCGTAGAACAGCGCGAGGCCCGGGATCGTCATCATCAGCACGATGGCCATGGAAGTGAGCATCCAGGCGGTGTCGCCCGAATTCGGCGTGCACTTCTCCAGCGTCTTGGCATCGCAGGCAGGCGGCGGCGCTGGGGTTGCGGCCGGGGCGGCAGCGGGTGCCGCGGCCGGCGTCTGATCGGTTGCGGCCGGCGCCTGCGCGTATGACGAATGCAATGTCGGCGCGCTCAGCACGATGCCGACCAGCATGGCGGCGGCGAGAGCGAGAAGGCCCGCACGCGAAAATTTCCTCAACGTCATAGTCTCACTCCTGTCCATCGAATTGTGGCATGGGATTGCAGTGCGGGTGGGTCAGAGCGCGGCGGCATCCGTCTCGCCGGTGCGGATGCGGACCGCGTGATCGAGGCCGAACACGAAAATCTTGCCGTCGCCGATCTGGCCGGTCTTTGCCGCCGACGTGATGGTGTCGACGACCTTGTCGACCTGGTCCGAGGCGCAGGCGATCTCGAGCTTTATCTTCGGCAGGAAACTCACGGCGTATTCGGCACCGCGATAAATTTCGGTGTGACCCTTCTGGCGTCCGTAGCCTTTGACCTCGGTGACGGTCAGGCCCTGAACGCCGATCTTGGTCAGTGCGTCGCGGACCTCGTCGAGTTTGAATGGCTTGATGACGGCCATGACGACTTTCATTTCCACTATCTCCCCTACGCGCGCCGCATTCCGGGCGAATGCAGCGTCGGTCATTTGCCGCGCAGGATTCGCCCCCATGCGGCGCCAGCGGGCCACAAGCAATCAAGCAACGTGCCAACTTCGACACGGCCTTAATATTCTGATAACCAAAGGTTTTTTGGGCAGATGCCGGTTGACGTGGCAGTCGTGGGGCAGCGCCGGTCGAACCGCAGGGCAAGCAATAGACAGCCTGCACAGAAATTAGCCAGTGACGATGTTGCGCCGCGGAAGGAGGCTCAAAGGGCGTCCGCGTCAGTTTCCCCGGTGCGGATGCGGACCGCCTGGTCGATGGGAGTCACGAACACTTTACCGTCGCCGATCTGGCCGGTCTTGGCCGATCCGCCGATGGCTTCGACAACCCGGTCGACCTGGTCCGCGGCAACGGCGACCTCGATGCGGATCTTGGGCAGGAAGTTCACGGCATATTCGGCGCCGCGATAGATTTCGGTGTGGCCCTTCTGGCGGCCGTAGCCTTTGACCTCGGTGACGGTCATGCCATGCACGCCGACGGCAAGAAGCGCGTCGCGAACCTCGTCGAGCTTGAACGGTTTGATGATGGCGATGACGAGTTTCATGGGCGTATCGGGTCCAACCTTGCCATGCCCTGCTTAGCATAACGGCATTGCCACCGGGAAATAAGGCACCGGCCGCCGTAACGCCCGGATTATTTCGGACGCCGCTGGCGGAGCAGGCCTTCTTGCGCGACCGACGCAATCAAGGTTCCGTTGGCATCGAAGATCAGGCCGCGCGAAAAGCCGCGCGAGCCAGCGAGGTTCGGGCTGTCCTGGGAATAAAGCAGCCATTCGTCGGCGCGGAACGGGCGGTGGAACCACAGCGCGTGGTCGAGGCTCGCGGCCATGATGTCTTCCGAGAACACGCTCTTGCCGTGCGGGATCAGCGCCGCGTCGAGCAGCATCATGTCGGACGCATAGGCCAGCACGCATTGATGGATCGCCGGCTCGTCCGGCAGCTTTCCGGTGGTGCGGATCCAGATATCGAAGCGGCCGGTCTCGGATTTCTCACCGAGATAGCGGCTGAACTCGACCGGCTTGAATTCGATCGGCCGCTCGCGCTCATAGTAACGGCGCGCTGCTTCGGGCAGCAGGGGGTAGATACGCTTCCTGATCTCGGCTTCGGGCGGCAGCGCGTCGGGTTTTGGCACGTCCGGCATCTTGAACTGATGCGTGAGGCCCGGTTCGGCGCCATGAAACGACACCGACATTGAGAAGATGGCGTGGCCGTGCTGGATCGCCTTGACGTTGCGCGTGGTGAAGCTCTTGCCATCGCGGATGCGATCGACCTCGTAGATGATCGGCACTTTGGGATCGCCGCCGAGCAGGAAATAGGCGTGCAGCGAATGCGGCGGCCGCGTCGCCAGGTCCTCGACGGTGCGGCAGGCGGCGACCAGCGCCTGGCCGATCACCTGGCCGCCGAACACCCGTTGCCAGCTCGACTGCGGCGAGCGGCCGCGGAACAGATTCACCTCGAGCGGCTCGAGATCGAGAATTTCGATGATTTCCTGAACGGCGTTGGCCATGCCTTCTCCACAAGCATCGTTTCCCAGACGCGGTGCATCATTTCATGCTGCACCGCGTCCAATGGGCTTTCTTGCATACGGGATCGGTTCCGGGGTCAAGCCCGGCCGGCGCGGCCGTGGTAGACTGAACCCATGGTGCGAAACGATACCGACCTGCTGATCGCCGGCGGCGGATTTGCCGGCCTGACGCTTGCTATCGCTGTGCGGCAGGCGCTCGGGCCGTCGTTTTCGGTGACGGTGGCCGACCCGGCGCTTGGCACGAGCCACGGCGGCGACGAGCGCGCTTCGGCTATCGTCGCGGCGGCGCGGCGGCTGTTCGAGACGGTCGGCGTGTGGGACGCGGTCGCGCCCGAGGCGCAGCCGATCCTCGACATGGTCGTCACCGACAGCCGGCTCGGCGACGCGGTGCGGCCGGTGTTTCTCACCTTCGCCGGCGAGGTCGAGCCGGGCGAACCGTTCGCCCACATGATCGAGAACCGGCATCTGATTGCCGCGCTCGCGGCAAAGGCGGGAGAGCTTGGTGTCACGCTCAATCCGTCGGCTGTCGCGAGCGTCACGACGCAGGACGAGCGCGCCGCCGTTGCGCTGCGCGACGGAGGCGAACTGCATGCCGGCCTTGTCGCCGCCGCTGATGGCGCGCGCTCAAAGATCCGCGAAGGTGCCGGCATCGCCACCCACGGTTGGAATTACGATCAGTCGGCGATCGTCACCACGGTCGGTCACGAACGCGATCACGGCGGCCGCGCCGAGGAGCATTTCCTGCCGGCCGGTCCGTTCGCGATCCTGCCGCTCAAGGGCAATCGCTCGTCGATCGTGTGGACGGAGAAAACGCCGGAAGCCGCGCGCATCGTGGCGCTGCCGGACGATGGCTTCCATGCCGAACTCGAGCAGCGCTTCAAGCTGCATCTCGGCGAGATCAGGGCGGTCGGCGCGCGGCGTACCCATCCGCTCGGCTTCTTTGTCGCGCGATCGTTCATCGCCGACCGCATTGCGCTCGTCGGCGACGCTGCCCACGTGATTCATCCGATCGCGGGGCAGGGCCTGAACATGGGATTGAAGGACGTCGCCGCGCTGGCAGAAGTCGTCGTCGATGCGGCGCGGCTCGGGCTCGATCTCGGTTCCGCGGCCGTGCTCGAACGCTACCAGCGCTGGCGGCGGTTCGACACCGTGGCGATGGGCTTCGCCACCGACGGCCTCAACCGCCTGTTCTCCAACCGCTCCGACGTGCTGCGCGCGGTCCGCGATATCGGTCTCGGCCTCGTTGATCGCGTGCCCAATCTCAAGCGCCTGTTCATCCGCGAAGCCGCGGGCCTGGTCGGCGACGTGCCCAAACTGCTGCGCGGCGAGGCGTTATGACGGATTGCTGTGGTCCGCTCGTCCCCGCGAAAGCGGGGACCCAGCGAAAAAATCCGCACTGCATTCCCGCCTGCGCGGGAATGAGCGGACAAAAAAGCGCCTGCTCATGACTTTCGATCACATCGCAGTCATCGGCGGCGGCGCGTGGGGCACGGCGCTGGCGCTGACCTGCGCGCGCGCCGGCCGCAAGGTGACGCTGTGGGAGCACAACGCCAAAAATTCAGCGCAACTGGCCGACAAACGCGAAAGCCTGTTTCTGCCCGGCGTGCGCCTCGACGATGGCATCGCGCTTGCCGGCACGCTGGACAATGCCGCGCGCGCCGATGCGATTCTTCTGGTCGTTCCCGCGCAAGCCGTGCGCGCGGCGGCGGCGGCGCTCGGGCCGCTGCTTAAGCCGCGCACGCCGTTGATCGTCTGCGCCAAGGGCATCGAGCGCGGCAGCAAGAAATTCATGAGCGAGATCGTTGCCGAATGCGCGCCGAACGCGCTGCCGGCGATTCTGTCGGGACCGAGCTTTGCCGCCGATGTCGCGCGCGGCCTGCCGACTGCGGTGACTTTGGCGGCAAGCGACGGCAAGCTCGCCGCGGCGCTGGCCCAGGCGATCAGCGCGACAAGCTTCCGGCTCTATCATTCCACCGACGTACGCGGCGTCGAGATCGGCGGCGCGGCCAAGAACGTGCTGGCAATCGCCGCCGGCGTCGTCGCCGGCCGCGGCCTCGGTGCCAGCGCCGGCGCGGCGCTGACCACACGCGGCTTCGCCGAGCTGGTGCGCTTCGGCAATGCATTCGGCGCCAAGCCGCAGACCATGATGGGCCTGTCGGGGCTCGGCGACCTGCTGCTGACCTGTTCTAGTCCGCAGTCGCGCAATTTTTCCTTCGGCGTCGCGCTCGGCCGCGGCGGCAGGCCCGACGACATCCACGGCAAGACCGGTCTTGCCGAAGGCGCGTTCACGGCCGCGGTACTGGCCGAAATGGCGCGCGAGAAATCGGTCGACATGCCGATCTCGTCTGCGGTCGATGCGCTGCTATCGGGCAGGGTGGACGTCGATCAGGCCATCGGTTCGCTGTTGGCGCGGCCGTTGAAAGCGGAAGAATGAGAGGGACAACATGGCTTATTGGCTGATGAAGACCGAACCGGAGGAATTCTCCTGGGACGATCAGGTCGCGCGCGGCGCCAAGGGCGAACCGTGGAGTGGGGTGCGCAATTTCGCGGCGCGAAAACATCTCCAGGCGATGAAGAAAGGCGAGAAGTTTTTCTTCTATCACACCGGCGACGAGAAGCAGGTGGTCGGTATCGGCGAAGTGATCCGCGAGGCTTATCCGGACCCGACCGCCAAGAAGGACGAGCCGTGGGTTGCCGTGACGACCGGCGCGCTCGAACCGGTGCCGAAGCCGGTGACGCTTGCTGCGATCAAGGCAGAGCCGAAACTCAAAGACATGGCGCTGGTGAAGTACGGCCGCCTCTCGGTGCAGCCGGTGACCGACGGGCAGTGGAAGCTCGTCTGCAAAATGGGCGGCATAAAGGGTTGACGCCTCCCTTGAGGGTCCATTCCGCGATAGGTTTGCAGCCGCCAATAAGGGGAGCGAAACAATGGTCTTCGCCGGGATCAGCTATGTCGCCGTCATCGTCGCTGCCGTCGTGGCCTGGCTGGTGAGCGCCGGCTGGTATATGAGCCTCGGCCGCATCTATCAGGCGGCGCTCGGCAAGACGCCGGAACAGTGCAAGGCGGAGATGCAGAAACGGGGCGCGTTTCTGCCGTTCATCTACGCCTTCATCGGCAATATCGTTATCGCCTGGATGCTCGCCGGCGTGCTCGGCCATCTCGGTCCAGGCGCGGTGACCTTGAAGAACGGCGTCATCACCGGCGCGTTCCTCTGGTTCGGCTTCATCCTCACCACCATGGCGGTCAACTTTGCGTTTTCCGGCCGGGACAAGCGGTTGCTGGCAATCGATCTCGGCAATTGGCTCCTTGTGCTGGTCGTCATGGGTGCGGTGATCGGTTGGATCGGGGTGTGATGAACCAGCGCCTTCCGCTCTGCGGCGCGATTGTCGCCGGATTGCTCGCCGGCGTCGGCGCAGGCGTTGCGCAACAGCCGGCAGCGCCACAGGGCGGCGCAGCGGCATCGCCCTACGTGATGACCATGGGCGACATGATGAACACGCTCATCCAGCCGCGCCATCTCAAGCTCGGCCTCGCAGGTCACGCCGGGAACTGGCGGCTCGCCCAATATGCCGCCGCCGAACTGCGCCAGTCCTTTGCCGGCATCGCCAAGGCGCAGCCGAAATTTGCCGGTATGCCGGTCGGCGAACTGGTTGATGTGGCAATCGTGCCGCCGCTCAACATGCTCGACGCCGCCCTAAAGCAGCAGGACGCGGCGAAATTCACCGCCGCCTACGGGCAACTCACCCAAGGCTGCAATGCCTGCCACTTGGAACTCGATCATTCCTACGTGGTGATCCGCGTGCCGGATGCCTCGGCGTTTCCGGACCAGGAATTCGACGCCAAGCAATAGTCCATTGCGGCCTGTTGCTGTGCTTTGAGGCATATCAAAGCCGGGCCCCGCGGCATTGTGCCAACCTCGCGTCCAACCGGGATAGGCCGATGCGAGAGTGGCCCCGCTTGTCCCCGGCAGAAGGGGTGTCGATAATGGCGATCAAGGGAGCGAATGCGGCGGTACTTGCGCGCCGCGTGGAGGATGCGATGCCGGACAAGGTTTATGATGTGCCTGCCGATTGGACCAAGCGGGCTTTCATTACGGATGACCAGTACAAAAAGATGTATCAGGCGTCGCTGACCGACCCCGACGGATTTTGGGGCGAACAGGCCAAGCGCATTCACTGGAACCGGCATTTCAGCAAGGTCAAGAACACCTCGTTCGACAAATCGAACGTCTCGATCAAATGGTTCGAGGACGGCGTGACCAACGTCGCCTACAACTGCGTCGACCGGCACCTGTACGCGCGCGGCGACCGGACCGCGATCATCTGGGAAGGCGACGACCCGAAAGACTCCAGGCACATCACCTACCGGGAGCTGCATGACGAGGTCTGCCGCTTCGCCAACATCCTGCGCAACCGCAACGTTAAGAAGGGCGACCGCGTCACCATCTACATGCCGATGATCCCGGAAGCGGCCTATGCCATGCTCGCCTGCGCGCGCATCGGCGCCATCCATTCCGTCGTGTTCGGGGGCTTCTCGCCGGACTCGCTCGCCGGCCGCATCGAGGACTGCAAATCGAACATTATCATCACCGCCGATGAAGGCCTGCGCGGCGGCCGCAAGGTGCCGCTGAAAGCCAACACTGATGCGGCGATCGCCAAAGTCGGCGGCGTCGATTTTGTCGTCGTGGTCAAGCGCACCGGCGTGGCCGTGGACATGGATCCGGTGCGCGACGTCTGGTACCACGAAGCCAAAGAGGTCGTGACGGCGGAATGTCCGTGCGAGGAAATGAACGCGGAAGATCCGCTGTTCATCCTCTACACCTCGGGCTCGACCGGCAAGCCCAAGGGCGTGCTGCACACCACCGCGGGCTATCTGGTCTACACTTCGATCACGCACCAATACGTGTTCGATTATCACGACGGCGACATCTATTGGTGCACCGCCGACGTCGGCTGGGTCACCGGCCACAGCTACATCGTCTATGGCCCGCTCAGCAACGGCGCCACCACGCTGATGTTCGAAGGCGTGCCGAACTATCCTTCGATGTCGCGGTTCTGGGAAGTCATCGACAAGCACAAGGTCAACATCTTCTACACCGCGCCGACCGCGATCCGCGCGCTGATGCAGGCCGGCGACGGTCCGGTGAAGAAGACCTCGCGCGCCTCGCTGCGCCTCCTCGGCTCGGTCGGCGAGCCGATCAATCCGGAAGCCTGGGAGTGGTATCACCGCGTCGTCGGCGACGGCCGCTGCCCGATCGTCGATACCTGGTGGCAGACCGAGACTGGCGGCATTCTGATCACGCCGCTGCCCGGCGCGACAAAACTGAAGCCCGGCTCGGCGACGCGGCCGTTCTTCGGCGTGGTGCCGCAGATCGTCGATGCCGAAGGCAAGGTGCTCGACGGTGCCGTCACCGGCAATCTTTGCATCGCGGATTCGTGGCCGGGTCAGATGCGCACTGTCTATGGCGATCACCAGCGTTTCGTCGACACTTATTTCAGCGCCTATCCGGGCAAGTATTTCACCGGCGACGGCTGCCGCCGCGACGAGGACGGCTATTACTGGATCACCGGCCGCGTCGACGACGTCATCAACGTCGCCGGCCATCGCATGGGCACCGCCGAAGTCGAGAGCGCGCTGGTGGCGCATCCGAAAGTATCGGAGGCCGCCGTGGTCGGGTATCCGCACGACATCAAAGGGCAGGGCATCTACGCCTATGTCACGCTGATGTCGGGCGAGCAGCCGACCGAGGAGCTGCGCAAGGAGCTGGTCGGTTGGGTGCGCAAGGAGATCGGCCCGATCGCCTCGCCCGACCTCATCCAGTTCGCCCCTGGCCTGCCGAAAACGCGCTCCGGCAAGATCATGCGCCGCATCCTGCGCAAGATCGCCGAGGACGAATCCGGCAATCTCGGCGACACCTCGACCCTGGCCGATCCCGCCGTGGTCGACGACCTCGTCAACAACCGGCAGAACAAGAAGAGCGCGTGACGCTCCTCTTTCTCCGCGCGCATATCCCGGTCGTCCCCGCGAAAGCGGGGACCCATAATCACCGTTGGTGCAGAACGCGCACGGACTGGGGCTATGGATTCCCGCTTTCGCGGAAGTGACGGGGCTGGAAACGGAAAAATTTACCGAACGTTCACCCTGTTCGCGCCGCGGCCGTGAGCGCGCGCGGCGTTTCGACTATGGTGAATCCCGTTTAAGCGTATTGCGTGACTGGAGTGTTCGACATGCGGCGGACGATTTTCGGCGCGGCGCTGGCGGCGATTGTGGCGGCAGGCGCGTTTTGCGGCCCGGCGCGCGCCTCCGGTGAAATCGTCACGATGGGCGAGCTGTACCAGCCCGGCACCATCATCGTGAAAACCGGCGAGCGGCATCTTTATCTGGTGATCGGTCCCGGCGAGGCGATCCGCTATCCGGTCGGCGTCGGCCGCGCCGGCATGCAATGGTCCGGCACTTCGGTGATCGCAGCTAAATACGTGCAGCCGGACTGGGCGCCGCCGCCCGACATCCGGCGCGAAAATCCGCGTCTGCCGCCGCTCATTCCGGGCGGCTCGGCGCACAATCCGATGGGCGTCGCCGCGATGACGCTGGCCGGCACCGACTACGCCATTCACGGCACCAATGAGCCGCGCTCGATCGGCCACTTCGTTTCGCACGGCTGCATCCGCATGTTCAACGAGGACGTCCAGGATCTGTTCGCGCGGGTCGGCGTCGGCACGCCGGTGGTTGTTCAGTAATCAGGCATCAGGGAACAAAAATCTTGATCCCTGATTCCTGATCCCCGTCACCCGCACCACGTGCCGCGCTTGCCGCCGTCGTAGGCGCGCGCAAAGCCGCCGGCGAGCATGGCCGCCGAGACGTCGGCGGTGCCGCGCGTCGCCACCCTCGCATCGACGCGGCCGCCGTATTTGTCGATGCCGACCCGTGAAATGCTCACCACACCTTCGGCCAGGATGGTTTGCAGCGCCGCGCGCGCGGCCTGCGCCCTGGCGAGTTCGTCGCCGCATCGGGCGCGCAGTTCGGCGGCGTCGATGCCGCGCAAGCGCACGTGGGTATCGACGTCGAGCCCCGGCCAGACCCGCACCCGCGCCTCGAACGTGTCGCCGTCGATGATACGGATGACCTCGATCGGATAGACGATGTTTTGATCGAGCCGATGCGCCAGTGCCGTCTCCGGCTGGGCAATCATTGGCGCGTCCGCGATTTCCGGCGCGACCGTCGCCGCGGCTTGCGGCGTCAGCGCCGGCCGGACGATGCCGCCCGCGATGACTCCCAGGCCAAAGATCGCCGCCGCGCCGAGGACCAGATTGCCGCGGCGTGAGCGGGCGAAGGTTGAAAAAGGCGGATGGTGCATGAAAGGGCAAGGCCAGGCAGATTGCGCGGCGCAAATAAGCACTCTTTGATTGTAGGATTATATTCTAATATGGGGAATAAAGTCAAGGAAAAGACTTGGTTGCCTGCGACAAGCGCGGGCATGGCGGCGCGTGGTTTTGCAGCGAGTAGCCCAATGAGCGAAGCGACATCCGGGGTTTGGTACGGCTACAGGACGCTTAAAAATCCGACGCCAAGCCGTCCTTCTCCCAATCGCCATAACGCGTCGGTTCGGGGCCCTTGCGGCCGCCGGATTCCTTGGGCCGCTCCGATTGCGCGCGGTCGCGTTCGGCGCGGCGCGCGGCGGCTTCGGCGAGCGCCCGTTCGGCCGCTGGCGTCAGCGGCGGCTTTTCGGCGAACGGCGCCTGACCTTTGGGTTCGGTTGGCATCCTCCTTGACTTGGCGTAGCGATGCCACAACTGCAAGAAGGAAACTTTTGCTTGAAGGGTGCGCGCCGATCGAAGCCGCAGAACGACTCATCACCCGCTGCGCCGGGCCTCGCTGCGCGGCTCGCCGCCGCGAGCATCGTGGAGGGCGTGCTGCGGCAGCGCCGCGCGCTCGATGAATTGCTCGACGAGGCGCATTCCGCCAACAGCGCGCTCGCGGCGCTCGACGAACGCGACCGGGCGTTCGCCCGCGCGCTGGTCGGGACGGTGCTGCGCCGGCTCGGCACGCTGCGCCATCTGATCGGCCTGTTCGTCGAACGTGGTCTGCCGGCCGACGCGCCGCGGGTCGAGACCGCGCTCCTTCTCGGCGTCGCGCAGATTCTGCTTCTCGATGTTCCCGACCACGCTGCGGTCGATCTTTCGGTACGCCTCGCGCAGGCGGACAAGACGGCGTCGCATTTTACCGGCCTCGTCAACGCGGTGCTGCGGCGTGTGGCGCGCGAAGGCGCGGCGCGGCTCGCCACGTTCGATGCGCCGGTATTCGACACGCCTGAATGGCTCTATTTGCGCTGGACAAAAACCTACGGCGCAGCCGCCGCGCACGATATTGCCGCCGCCAATGCCCGCGAGCCGGCGCTCGACGTCACGGTGAAAAGCAATGCGCCGCTATGGGCGGAAAAACTCGACGGACGGGTGTTGCCGACCGGCACGGTGCGGACCATAGCGCATGGCACGGTGACGGCGCTGCCGGGCTTTGCCGAAGGCGCATGGTGGGTGCAGGACGCGGCGGCGGCGCTGCCGGCGCGGCTTCTCGGCAATATCGCAGGCCTTCGGGTTGCCGATCTCTGCGCCGCGCCCGGCGGCAAGACCGCCCAGCTTGCCGCCGCCGGCGCCCGCGTGACGGCGATCGACCGTTCCGCGGCGCGGCTCGCGCGGCTTGCGGATAATCTCAAACGGCTGTCGCTTGACGCCGCGCTGGTCTGCGCCGACGTCGAAAAGTGGACGCCCGACGAGCCGTTCGACGCGGTGCTGCTCGACGCGCCGTGCTCGTCGACCGGCACCATCCGCCGCCATCCCGACGTGCCGTGGCTCAAGCGCGAGGTCGATATTGCCTCGCTCGCCGCCATGCAGCGCCGCCTGATCGACCGCGCCGTCGCTTTGACCCGGCCCGGCGGCGCCATCGTCTATTGCACCTGTTCGCTCGAGCCCGAGGAAGGTGAGGGCGTCATCGCTGGCCTTCTTGAACGCGAAGCCGCGGTGCGGCGACTGCCCATCTTGGCGGGCGAGATATTCGGGCAGAGTGAGTTCATTACGAGGGATGGCGATTTGCGGACGCTGCCGTGCCACCTTCCCGATGCTGATTCGCGCGCCGGAGGGCTCGACGGCTTCTATGCGGCGCGGCTCGAAAAGCCCGCAAAGCCTTAGATTCGCGGGTGCATTTGGTCGCATTAATAAGTGTCCGTTATGGTGCGGCGGGTTGTGCACTCCCTGTTCCGTCCCTGAGCGGACGAGGGGAGGGCCGCAGCCACGGAGGGACAGGCGCGTCGATGCCGCGCGGCACAATGGCCAATAACATCACGCTGTCATGGTTGCTCGTTCGCGGGGGCTTGCGGCGGGCGGCTGGGCGGCTCAATGGCCATCCGCTGCTGCGCTGGCCGCTGCCGATCCTCAAGTCCGACCGGCTTCTGATCGCGCCGCAGGACCTGCGCACCGCGGACGCTACCCGCGCCACCGAAATCTATTCCGGCCGCTTCGCCTTCGCCGGCAAGGTGGTAGTGTGCGACGGCCGTTCGATTTTCGAGATGGAGCCGCCGTCCGACGAATGGGCGGCGGTGCTGTTGGGCTTTGGCTGGCTGCGCCATCTGCGCGCCGCCGAATCCGGCATCACGCGGGCCAATGCGCGGGCGCTGGTGGACGAGTGGATCGAGCTGCAAGGCGCGTGGCATCCGATGGCGTGGCGCCCCGATGTGCTGTCGCGGCGCATCATCTCCTGGCTCAGCCAGGCGCCGCTGGTGCTGGAGGATGCCGACACGCGGTTCTATCGCCGCTTCCTGCGCAGCCTCATTCGTCAGGTGCGCTATCTGCGCCACACCGCGATCGACGCGCGGCGCGGTATTGCCAGCATGCAGGCGGTCATCGCGCTCAACAACGCGGCGCTGTGCATCGAAGGCCAGTCGGGCCACATCAAGTCCGCGACCGCGCGTCTGCAACATGAGATCGAGCGGCAGATCCTGCCTGATGGCGGCCATGTCTGCCGCGATCCCGGCGCGGTCATCGAAGTGCTGCTGGAGCTGTTGCCGCTCGGCCAGGCCTACGCGTCGCGCAATCTCGCGCCGCCGCAGGCGCTGCTCAACGCCATCGACCGCATGATGCCGATGCTGCGCTTTTTCCGGCACTCCGAGGGTACGCTGGCGCATTTCAACGGCGCGGGCGCGACGCCGGCCGAGCAGCTCATGACGCTGCTCACTTACGACGAAACCCACGGTGCGCCGTTGTCCAACGCGCCGTATTCCGCCTACCAGCGTCTCGAAGCCGGCGGGGCGGTGCTGCTCATGGATACCGGCGGCGCGCCGCCGGTCGAGATGAGCCTCGAAGCGCACGCCGGCTGCCTGTCGTTCGAATTCTCTTCGCCGAAGCAGAGCCTGATCGTGGTGAACTGCGGAATGCCGCGGATCGGCCGCGACGACTGGCGGCGCTTTGCCCGCTCGACCGCGGCGCATTCGACCGTCACCTTCAACGAAAGCTCGTCGGCGCGCTTCGTCGAGAGCGCGACGTTCCGGCGCGTGCTCGGCGGTTCGCCGATGCTCGGCGGCCCTCGCAATGTGGCGGTAACCCGCGACGACCGCGACGACGCCATCGTGCTGCGGGCGGCGCACGACGGCTACGCCGATCGCTACGGCGTCCTGCACGAGCGCACCGTGGTGCTGTCGAACGACGGCATGAAACTCGAAGGCGAGGACATGTTCCTCGCCGCCGACGGCGGGCAGATTCGCCGCAGCCACGACGGCTACGCGGTGCGCTTTCATCTGCATCCGTCGATCAAGGCGACGCGTCTCAGCGACGGCCACAGCGTGATGCTGATGACGGCGAACAAGGACGTGTGGACATTCAGCGCCCCCGAGCATCGTGTCGAACTCGAGGAAAGCGTCTATCTCCCTGGCAGCGACGGCCCGCGGCGCACCGCGCAGGTGGTCATCCACGGTAATGCGGCCACGACGCCGCGCGTGCTGTGGACCTTCCAGCAGAGCAATGCCGCAAGCCTTGCCGCCGCCACCCGCCAACGGGTCCGCGCTGATGAGCCACGGCTGCCATTGTGATAATCTGGTAAGTGATGACCGACCTCCGCCGCGCGACGCGCGCCCTCATCTCCGTCTCCGATAAATCCGGCGTGATCGAATTCGCCCGCGCGCTTGCGGGCTACGGCCTCGAGCTTGTCTCCACCGGCGGCACATGGAAGGCGCTGAGCGACGCCGGTTTGAAAGTGATCGACGTCAGCGATCTCACCGGATTTCCCGAGATGATGGATGGCCGGGTCAAGACGCTGCATCCGGCGGTGCACGGCGGGCTCCTCGCCGTGCGCGGCGACGCCGCGCATACCGATGCGATGCGCAGGCACAATATCCGGCCGATCGATCTCCTGGTGGTCAATCTCTATCCGTTCGAGGATACCGTGGCGCGCGGCGGCGATTTCACCGACTGTATCGAGAATATCGACATCGGCGGCCCGGCCATGATCCGCGCCGCGGCGAAGAACCACGACGACGTGGCGGTCGTGGTCGATGCGGGCGATTACGCGGCGGTGCTCGACGAATTCGCGCTGCACGGCGGCATGACGACGCTGAAGCTGCGCCGCCGCCTCGCCGCCAAGGCCTATGCGCGCACCGCGGCTTACGACGCCGCGATCTCGAACTGGTTCGCCCGCGAACTCGGCGACGACGCGCCCGGCTATCGCGCCGTGGGCGGGCGGTTGATCGAGAAGCTGCGGTACGGCGAAAATCCGCATCAGTCGGCGGCGTTCTATCGCACCCCCGATGTGCGCTTCGGCGTCGCCACGTCGCGGCAGGCCCAGGGCAAGCAGTTGTCCTACAACAACATCAACGACACCGACGCCGCCTACGAATGTGTCGCCGAGTTCGATCCGGCGCGCACCGCGGCGTGCGCGATCATCAAGCACGCCAATCCGTGCGGCGTCGCCGAGGCAGCGAGCCTGATCGATGCCTATCGCGCCGCGCTGGCCTGCGATCCGGTGTCGGCCTTCGGCGGCATCGTCGCGCTCAACCGCACGCTCGATGCCGATGCCGCGCGTGCCATCACCGAGATCTTCACCGAAGTCATCATCGCGCCCGACGCCACGGCGGACGCCATCGCCATTGTCGGCGCGAAAAAGAATTTGCGGCTGCTGCTCGCCGGCGGCTTGCCCGATCCGCGCGCGGCGGGCCTGACCGCCAAGACCGTCGCCGGCGGCCTGCTGGTGCAGTCGCGCGACAACGCGGTGGTCGACGACATGGACCTGAAAACGGTGACGAAGCGCGCACCGACCAATGCCGAGCTGCGCGACCTGCGCTTCGCTTTCCGTGTCGCCAAGCACGTCAAGTCGAACACCATCGTCTATGCGAAGGACTTGGCGACCGTTGGCATCGGCGCCGGACAGATGAGCAGGATCGATTCCGCGCGCATTGCCGCGCGCAAGGCGCAAGATGCCGCCGCGGCCGCTGGATTGCGGGAGCCGGCGACCAAAGGCGCGGTGGTCGCCTCCGACGCGTTTTTCCCGTTCGCCGACGGCCTATTGGTCGCCATCGAAGCCGGCGCCACCGCGGTGATCCAGCCCGGCGGCTCAGTGCGCGACGATGAAGTGATAAAGGCCGCCGACGACCACGGCATCGCCATGGTGGTGACAGGGACGCGGCATTTCAGGCATTAACCGTCATTCCGCGGCGCCATGAAATGGCGAACCCGGAATCCATAACCCCGGCGCTGGGACTATGGATTCCGGGTTCCTCGTTACACTCGGCCCTGGAATGACGAATAAGCTCACACCGCCGCAGTGATCCACTGTTCGAGCTTCTGCTTCGGCGCCGCGCCGACCTGGCGGGAGGCGAGCTGGCCGTCCTTGAACAGCATCAAGGTCGGGATCGACATGATGCCGAACTTCGCTGCGGTGCCGGGATTCTCGTCGACGTTGAGCTTGACGATCTTGACCTTGCCGTCGAGCGTCTTGGAAATCTCTTCCAGCGCCGGCGCGATCATGCGGCACGGGCCGCACCATTCCGCCCAGAAATCCACGACCACGGGCCCGTTCGCCTTGAGGACGTCCTGATCGAACGTCGCGTCGGTTGTCTTGTCGACCATGAAAAACCTCGCCTTTTTTGGAGAATCGGCTGCCCGAGGCGATGAAGGTATGAACGGGTCACACAGGCGTCAAGGCACCTTCACCGGGGCGTGAGGCTTCGCCATTAGCGCGGTAAATGCTTCATCCATGGCACCGGCCGGAACCTCCATCAGGAGCGGTCCTTCGGTGAAAAGGAGCGCGGCGCGCACTCGCTTGCCCGGATAGAGCCGCGCCAGCACTTCGCGGTAAAGCGCAAGCTGCGTGACATAGGGTTTGATCTCGTCAAGGCCGTGCGGCACCGCGCGGTCGGTCTTGTAGTCGGCGATCAGCACCGTGTCGCCCGAGACGGCGAGGCGGTCGATCTGGCCGGAAACGAGGATCTGCGTGCCGTCTGTTGCGGCAAGACGTCCGACAATCGGCACCTCGGCGCGGCTGCCAGGCGCGAACACCGCGGCATATCCGTCGTCCGCGATGATGGCGAGCACCTGGCGCGCGATCTCGGCTTTCTCGTCCGGGGCGAAGTCCGCAGCCGCGTTTTTCAGATAGCGTGCAGCGGCTTCGCCGCGCCGGTCCGGCGGAATATCCGGCAGTGACTGCATCAGGCGGTGCACCAGGCGGCCTTTCGCCAGCGCTTTTTGCCGGTCCGCCGCCGTGCCCGAGCTCGGCGCCGTGCGGGCGAGATCGTCGTCAAACGCCGAGGACGGCGACAACGTCACGGCGCGCGGCGGCTCGGCGGCGGCGGCTTGGCGCAACCAGGAAGGCAGGACAACGCGCCCGGATTTTGCCTCGGGCTTTTCGGGCGAGGGCGGTGCGGCGTCCGTCCTTGCAGATTTCCGATAACGCCAGACGGTCTCGCCGTCGTCCTGTTCCTCGACCAGGACTCCGGAGAGCGGCTCGCGAACGAGATCGTACCAGCAGCCGGCTGGGCGGCCGCGCGGGCCTTCCGCACCGCAAACAATCAGCCGGTCGGCCGCGCGCGTCATCGCGACGTAGAGCAGGCGCCGATACTCGTCCTCGGCATCGCGCAGAAAAAGTTGTCGCGCGGCCTGCACCGGGGCGACATCGTCAGCCTTGCGTCCGACCCAGATCAGCGGACCGTCAGCCAGTTTGAGCAGGCGTGGCGGCCGCGGTCCGGCGGGCGGCGTGATGGTGTCGGCGAGGATGACGATCGGCGCTTCAAGACCCTTGGCGCCGTGCACTGTCATCGCGCGGACCTCGTTGCGCTTGATTTCCATGTCGCGCTTGATCTCGGCGCGCGCCTCGCGCAGCCAAGCGAGAAAGCCTTGCAGCGATCTCGCCTCGTGCCGCTCGTAGTCGAGCGAGAGATTGAGGAATTCATCGAGCGCGTCATTGGCTTCGAGGCCAAGCCGGGCCAGGAAGCGCCGCCGCCCGCCGCCCGCGCCGAGAACGTGGGCAAAGAACGCAAACGGTGTTTCGCGGTGCGCCATGGCCGTGAGCACCTCGAGGCGGGCGCTGGCCTCGGCGAATTTATCGCCGGAATGCGCGGCCAGCGCCGAGCGCAATGTCCTGGAGCCGCGGTCCCAGGCTATCGCATACAAATCGTCGTCGCTGAAACCGAACAATGGGCTGCGTAGCACCGACGCGAGCGCAAGGTCGTCGTGCGGCAACAGCAGTGCGTCGGCGAGCGCCACCAGATCCATCACCGCGATATGCTCGGTGAGTACGAGACGGTCGGCGCCCGCGACTTCGACGTTTTCGCTTTTGAGCGCGCGGATGATGGCTTCGAACAGCGAGCCGCGCTGGCGCACCAGCACCAGCACATCGCCGTAGCGCGCCGGGCGCCGGTCGAGACCGACCGGCTCGCGCCTGTCGATCAGCCGCCGCACCGCGCGCGCGATGCGGCGCGCCAGCTTTACCCGCGGGCTGACCTCGCTCACGGTGTCGAACGGCGCGTCCCAGCCTTCGATCGGCTCGCGTTTCTCCGGTTTGACCGTGTCCCAGATTTCCACCACGCCGGGCTGCGCATCGGGCAGCGCGATATGGGCCGGGATGCCACCGGCGGAGTCCGACGTCACGCTTCCGGCGATATCCTTGAACACGATATCGACCGCTCCGAGCACGCTTTTGCAAGACCGGAACGAATGTTCGAGCTGGCGATATTCGAATGTCAGCTTGCTGTCGACGTGCTGCTTCTGGAAATAATTGCGCATCTCCGAGAACTTCTGCGGCGCGGCATTCTGGAATGAGAAGATCGATTGCTTCTCGTCACCGACCGCGAAAATCGTGCGTCTGCTAGGCCGCGCGCCGGCGCCCGCAGTGAACTCCAATACCAGCCGCTGCACGATCTCCCACTGCTTGGTGCTGGTGTCCTGCGCCTCGTCGATCAGCAGGTGATCGATGCCGAGGTCGAGCTTGTAATGCACCCATGAGGCATCGGTGTTGCGCAGCAGATCGAGCGCTTTGTCGATCAGGTCGTCGTAGTCGACCAGCCCGCGGCGCTGCTTCTCCCGGCCGTATCGATCCAGCACTTCCGATGCGACGGTCATGAGGGCGGCACTGCGGTTGCGGCAGAGAACGGCGTTGCGTAGTTCGCGCAGCGGCAGCACGCGGTCCTGCTCGTCGCGCAGCCGCTGCGTCAGAGCCGGCTGCTTTTTGGCTAAATTCTGTGTCAGCAGATTCGACCGGGGCTGGAATTTGCTGTCCAGGAAGACCTTCAAATAGGCCTCGACCTGTTCGCGCCCGCTGAGCCGCGATGCCAGCGTCAGGCGCTCGGCTTGCTCCTGATCGCGCGTCGAACTGGTCCGACAGATGGCGGCGACGGCCGGCCATTCCGACGGCGGCAGTATCGGACCGATGACGATCTCCTGTTCGACTTGCTCCAGCGTCATGGCCGGCTCGACGCCGAGCGCGGTGGAGAGTGCAGCCAATGCGCGATCCATGCCGCCGGATTTCTCGTTCCAGCGCTTGATCGTGTCGCCTTGGGCGATCGCGCCGCGCACCACATCGCGGAAAGTCTGGTCGGCGCCGGCGGTCATCGCCACGGCGAGCGCGCGGCCGAGCGAACTGGCGGGCGCTTCTGCGCCTTGCAACAGGACGGCAAGCGTCAGCGATTCCAGAAGCTGCGTCTGCTCGGCATCGTCGAGCACAGCAAAGCGCGCGGCGACATTCGCCTCGAATGGAAACTGATACAGGAGTTGCGTGCAGAAGGCGTGGATGGTCTGGACCTTCAGGCCGCCCGGCGTCTCGAGTGCGCGCGCGAACAGCCGCCGCGCCAGCGTGCGGGTTGCCGCGCCGGTAGCGATGCCGGAACTCCTGATCGCCTTGTCCAGCGCCTCGTCGCCGAGCTTGGTCCAGTCACCGAGCGTGTCGAACACGCGCTTCGCCATGTTTGCGGCGGCGGCCTTGGTGAAGGTGATGCACAGAATCTTTTCCGGTTCGACGCCCTTGAGCAGCAGGTTGATCACCCGCTGCGCCAGCACATGGGTTTTTCCGGAGCCGGCATTGGCCGCGACCCACGCCGAAACCTCCGGATTGGACACGTCGTTCTGCCGTTCTCGCACGACTTGTGGGATGTCTTCCGGCGTTCTCATTCGCCGCTCCCGTCGTCGTCTTCCTCGCCGGCGCTGGTCCATTCCAGCACGCGGGCCAGATGGTCATAGTCGCCGTATTGTGTTGCCCACATAGGATGCACGAGCGAGCGGTAAGGTGTGTCTTCGTCTTCGAAACGTTTTGCCAGTTCCGTCAGCTTTTCCAGCGCGCGGTCAGCGTGAAAGTCGGCGGTGCCGTTCCTGAGCGAAATGAATTTGGTATCGCCCGGCGGCTCGCCGCCTTTCACAAGCACGTAAGCGATCTCGGCGATCGAGGCGTCCTTTGGGATGCCGGCAAATCCGCCGTTACGAAGAATCGCGGCCTCAAGGGTGAGCTGCGGAGCGAGACCCGCGCGCACCTGCGGCTCCGTACGCGCCGAGCCGGTCTTGTAGTCGAAGATGCTGTAGCGGCCGTTGCAGCCTCGCTCGATCCGGTCGGCGATGCCGCGCAGCCGGAAGCTGCCTTTGGCAAGTGCGATATTGTGTTCGCCTCCGATCTCGGCAATGACCGACGTGACCGTGGCGCGGCGCTCGATCTCCCAGTTCACGAACCAGCGCGCGATGCGTTCAAAGCGCGGCCACCAGAACGCCCGCGCTTCGGGGTAATCCTCGATCTCTGCAAACCGTGCGCGGCCAAATGCCAGCAATTCATCGACCAGAGCGTCTATCGGTTTTGCGCTGAATTTCTGGGCGAACTCCGCGATCGCTGCGTGGATGAATATGCCGCGCTCTGCGGCGCCCGGCTCCGCGTCGACCGAATCGAGCGGCCGAAGCCGTAAAATGTGCTTGGCGTAGATCGTATAGGGATCGCGCAGCCAGTGCTCGATCTCGGTAACGGAGAGTCCTTTCGGCCGGGCTGCCAGCGGCGGCTTTGGCTCCGGCCGCGGCTCGGGCGTCACCGTTTCCGGATAATCAAGCTCCCGCGCCCATCTAAGATAATCTTCGCCGCGCCCGATCGCCTGTTGCCAGCGCTCTCCGGCTACCGCTGCAAGGCGCTGGATGAAGCGCGACGGAACGGTCGGCGCCCCGGCGATCTTCGCCGCGTGCGTCAGGATCACTTCGCGGGTGCCGAGCAGTTGCGCGAAATCGTGCGCCGTCAAGCCGATGCGCCGCTCCGGCAGATCCAGTCCGAGATCGAGCCGCATCGGCCGGCTCAACCAGGCATCGATGTGGCTCTCCGGCGGCCAGGTGCCTTCGACCAGGCCGCCGAGCACGACCCGGTCGCTTTCGGTCAGGCGCGCTTCGAGCAAGCCGAGGATGCGCACCCGCCGGCCGGGCCGCAGAGGACGGCGGACGACACGGCCATTCAACGCCGCGGTGAAAAACTCCACGTAGTCCGATGCAGCGACGGCAAGGCTTGTTGCCGAAGCGCTGGCAGCGAGTTCGTCGAGCGCTGCGGCAAGCTTCGCGCCGTCAGGGCCGACAAACGCCGCATCTTCGCCGTTGTGCCGCGAGAGAGCCGTCAGCACCTCGCGATGCCGCGTCGCGAGGACATGCAATGAGACTAAGTCGCGGCCAAGATTTTCCAGAGGCGCCAAGGCTTGCGCCAGGGTGGCGACAAGGTTTTCCGCCTCCGTGATCTGGCCATCGCTCAAATCCTTGCGCGGATCGGAGGGGTGAAGATTATCCTTCACCGCGCGAAGTGCGCCGAGCGCTCGGGCAAGACCGGTTGTGCCGCGGCTTGGCCGCGGGCCGCGCAACACCGCGCGTTCGAGGATTTCTGTGCCGTGCCGGCGGTCGGCGGCGCCAAGGCGCAACAGCGGATGTTTGAGCAGCGCGAGCAATGTTACCGGTTCGAGACCGGCGACAGCGGCCTGCGCGGCAAGCCGTGCGAAGATGCCGGCCGGCGTTTCGGCAAGCGGATCGCCGCCGGTGTCTTCAACCGCGATATTCCATCGCATCAGCGCGGCAGTGACCCGCCGGCCGAGGGCGCGATCCGGCGTGACCAGCGTGGCGGTCTTGCCCTCCTCCACCGCCTGGCGCAACGCAATCGCGATAGCGAGCGCTACTTCCTCGGCGTTGGCGGCTTCGATCACCGTCATGGTCGATACTGCCGCATCGGCCTGGGCTCCGAAGACCAGATCGTTGATGCGCTGCTGCCAGAGGTCGGTTTGCCCCGCCGGGCGCATGGCCTCCGACAGCAGCACTTCGCGGCCGTCCGCCTTCGCCAAACCCTTCACCGCCTGCCGCGTTATGCCGAGGCGCGTCAGCAAGGCCTGCATGGCGAACTGCGGATGGCCCGGCGCAGCGGCAATTTTGTTTTTCGGATCGCCGGAGATCAGCCGCCAGGAGTCTTCATCGAGGTTGGTGTCAAGGCCGGGCAGGACCACGGCGCCGTGCGGCAGGTTTGCGATGGTCGCGATCAGCTCCGCCGTTGCCGGGATCGAGCCGGTCGAGCCGGCGGCGATCACCAATCCGTCGGTCTTGCGGGCAAGGCGGGCAGCTTCGGCCTTGATCAGCGCATCGCGCCGCTCCGCGGCTTCAATGCAGCCGCGCTCGCGAAGCATTGCCGGCCAGGCCTCGCGTGCGATCTCCAGAAACTTCAGCGTCTGCTGCCAATACCGGTCGAAGTTGTCCGGCACCAGCGTGTCGAGCCGCTTCCATGGCACGCCGCGCGTCGTCATGTCGTCGATCAGTCGCGCCAGGTCGTCGGCCAGCACGCAGGCGGCCGCGGGTGTCTGCGCGACAAGCGGTGTGCCGCTTTGGCCGTGCAGACCCGGCGAATTCGCCCATTTGACGATGAGCTGCGTCAGCAGCAGACGGCGCTCGAGTCCGTCGAGCGTCGGCGGCAGCGCCAGCGCATCGGCGGCAAGATCGCCCGTGGCCGCTTCGGCGAACGCGATCTCGTCTTCGTCGATATCGCCGAGCGGCACGATGCGCGGCAAAAGCGCGGCATCGACCTCGAGTGCATCGAGAAAAGCATCGCGCGCCAGCAGGCAGGCGCGCCGCGTCGGCAGATAGAGCGTGGCGGCAGCCAGCGCCAGCGGATCGCGCAGAGCCGGCAGGCCGAGGTTGCCGGCAATCAAGGCGCCGATGAGCGTCGGCAGAAACGGCGCCGATGCCGGAACGGTGTAGACGCGTGGGCTCATGGTTGTTTGGTACGTTATCATCAGTCATCCCGCGCAAGCGGAAATCCATAACCACCATCCGGGCGGAATTTGCTCGATCTGCGATTATGGATGCCCACCTTCGCGGGGGACGACGATGTGCCTGCCTAGCAGATTCTAGTGGGTAGCGGCGAGGGCAGCTTCGGCGGCGGCGACGGCTTCGGGCGTGCCGACGTGCATCCACACGCCTTCGAGGCGCAGGCCGAACAGCCGCCCGTTGCTGCCGGCGCGGTCGAACAGTTTGGTCAGCGCAAATGCGCCGGCGGGCGCGTCCGCGAACAATTCCGGCGAGAGGATCGCCGCGCCGGCATAGACGTAGGGCACGACTTCCTGCTCGGCCCGCCGCCGCAGCCGGCCATCGGACTGCATGGCGTAGTCGCCGCGACCCTCATAGCCGATGCTGCCTGTCGTCGCCGCCAGCAACAGCAGCGCGTCCATGGTGTCGCCGTCGTAGGCTTCGGCAAGCCGCGCGAAATTCGGCTTCACGCCGTCGAGCCAGAACGTGTCGGAGTTGATCAGGCAGAATGGCGCATCGCCTAGTTTTGGCAGCGCCTTGGCGATGCCGCCGCCGGTGCCGAGGAGTTCGCCGCGCTCGTCGGAGATGACGATGCGCGGATGCCGGCGTTTGGCGAGATGTTGTTCCAGCGCGTCGGCGAGATGATGCACGTTGACGACCGCGACCTCGATGCCGGCGTCGGCCAGCCGGTCGAGCCCGTAGTCGATCAGCGATTTGCCGCCCACGGTCACCAGCGGTTTGGGTACGTTGCCGTTGTACGGCCGCATACGGGTGCCGAGACCCGCCGCCAGCACAAACGCGCTTTTCGGCATCACTATCGTGTCCCGCCCAGCCATTCCGCGATTCGCGATATTATAGCCGGTCTCGTGGCCGGACATTGGCGTCGTACCAGGTTTTGAGGGCGGCCAGAGACGGGTGGGACAGCGAACGTTGCAGGTAGTTCCATAGGCGGGGCATGTGACGCAGGTATTGCGGCTTGCCGTCGCGCCGGTTCAGCCGGGCGAAGATGCCGAGGATTTTTGTCGCGCGTTGCGCGGCGAGCGTTGCGTAAAGCTGGGTGAATGCGGCGGTGTCGAAATTGCCGTTGTCGCTTCGTCGCGCCCGCACGTAACGGCTGAGCAGCGCCACTTCCATCGCCTCGGGGACGTCGACGCGCGCGTCCTGCAACAGCGAGGCGACGTCGTAGGCCGCGGGACCGATCAGGGCGTCCTGGAAATCGAGCACGCCTATGCGCGCGACATCCTGGCGCCCGGGCAGCCATAGCAGATTGGGCGAGTGATAGTCGCGCAACACCCAGGTCGGCTGCGCTTGCAGGGCCGGCGCCAGCGCTTCACGCCACAGTGCGACGAAGGATTTTCGCGCGATGGCCGACGGGCCGCCGCCGTCCGCCAGATACCAGTCGAGCAGAAGCTCGGCTTCGATCAGGAACGCTTCGATGTCGTAGCGTGGCAGGCGATAATCGAAACGCGGCGCCACCGCCAATCGGTCCGGCAGCTTGCGGCGATGCAGCGAGATCAACAGGTCGACGGCGGCTTCGTAGCGTTCCGCGATCGGCGCCGGCGGGTCACCGCCGACAATGCGCTCGTCGCCGAGGTCCTCCATGATGATGAGGCCGCGCGCCGGATCGGCGTGCAATATCGTCGGCGCCGAAAGGTTGCGCTCGCGCAGCCCGCCGGCCATGGCCACATAGGGAATCGTATCCTCGGCGAGATGGGCAATGGCGCTGTAGGGCTTGCCGTCGCGCACCGGCGGTCCGTCGGGCTTCGGCGGCGCGTTCATGAACACCGTGGTCGGACCTTCGGTGACCAGGCGCTCGAAGATGCGGGTCGAGGCGTCGCCTTGCATGCGCTGGCGTTCAGCTTCGGCATATCCGGCCTCGTCCAGAAAGTCGCGAATGAGCCCGACGCGCTCGGCGCGCGCGGCGAACGCGCCATAGCCGGTCAGGCGGACGGTGCGGCCTTCGGCGCCCAACGCCGGCGTCAGCGTGAACGCGATGTCGAAGCGATCCGCCGGCAGCAGGCCCGCGGCGCGATCGGGCCATTCCAGCAGCATGACCGCGCCTTCGGGCAGATCGTCGAAGCCGAGCTCGGCGAGCTCGGCCACGCCGGTGAGCCGGTAGAGATCGGCATGCACCAGCGTGAAGCGCGGCAGCGCATAGGTCTGCACGAATGTGAAGGTCGGGCTTGGCACCTCGATTGTTTCGTCGCCGGCGAGGTGGCGGATCAATGCGCGCGCGAACGTCGTCTTGCCGGCGCCGAGATCGCCCGACAGCGTCACCAGATCGCCCGGCTCGAGCGCGCAGGCGATGTCGGCCACAAGGCCGGCCATCGCCTGTTCGTTCGGCAAGGTCACAGTGGAGCTGGCGCCGACCGTGCTGGTGAGCAGCATCACGGGTTCCGCGGAATTTTCAGGTGGCGCATGATCTTTTCCGAAATCCGGTTCGCACTTTTCGGGATCATACGTCAGGCCGCGCTCAGCGTGGCGGTCTCCCGGAGCGGGAACGTGCAAGTCACCGTGGTGCCCTGCCCGACCAGCGAGGCGATGGCAACCATGCCGCCATGCAGCTCGACGAAGGAGCGCACCAGCGACAGCCCGATCCCCGGGCCGCGATGCTGCGAGCCGAGCGCATGCGACTCGAACCAGTCGAACACTTTTTCGAGCACGTCGGGCGGGATGCCCGGCCCGCGATCGGTGACCGAAAACACCACAGCGGTGGCGTTCCGCTCGGCCAACAGCGTCACCGTTTCACCGGCTGGCGAGAAACTGACGGCATTGGCCAGAAGATTGAACAGGATTTGCCGCACCCGGCGCTCGTCGGCGACGAAGCTGCCGATGTGCGGTGCAGCGCGGATATCGAGGGTGATGCCGGCGCTGACCAGCCGGTCCTGCACGCCCTCGGCAGCCGCCGCCATGGTGGCGCGGATATCGACATCGCCGAGATTGAGCTGCATGCGGCCGGCGTCGATAGTGGCAAGATCGAGGATGTTGTTGATGAGTGCCAGCAATGTGTTGGTCGAGACCGTGATGAAATCGAGATATTCGCGCTGCTTTGGTGCGAGCGGTCCGGTCGAGGGATCGCCAAGCAGATGGACGAAGCCGATGATGTTGGTCAGCGGCGAGCGCAGTTCGTAGGATACGTGATGGACGAAGTCGATCTTGATCTTGTCGGCGTCTTCCAGCGCCTCGTTGCGCTCGCGCAGCGCCCGCTCGACATTGACGGAATCGGTCACGTCGTGGAACGTCACCAGCGTGGCGCCGTCGTGCAGCGGTACGGTCGTGCAGTCGACCACGCTGCCGTCGCGCCGCTCAAGCCGTCCCGCAACCGGCTCGCGGCTGTCGATCGCGGTGATCACCTCGCGCAGCGCCTGCCAGGTGACGCTGTCGCCGTGCGTCGGCTGGCACAGCGTGGTGATGGTTTCGATATGCGGACGTTCGGCGAGCGTTTGCGGAGCGAGCCGCCACATCCGCGCGAAGGCCGGATTATGCAGCCGGATGCGGCCGTCGCTTGAGAACACCGCGACGCCTTCGGCAAGGTTGTCGAGCGTCTCGCCCTGAAACCGGATCAGCTCCTCGAAGCGCCGTTCGAGATCGAGCCGCTCGGTGACGTCGTGGAACACGTAAGTGACGCCACCGTCCGGATTGGGCGTGGTGACGACGCGCAAGGTGCGGCCGTCGGGCAGGTGCCAGGTATGTTCCTTCGGCTCGACGGCGCGGTAAGCTTCGTGAAGTTGCGCCTTCCACTGCCGGAAGTCCTGCTCCTCCGGAATTTTTTCCGCCGCGCGCAGTTGCTCGATCACCGCCGAGTCGGTCGGATTCTGGTCGAGAAAAGCAGGATCGAGGTCCCACAAGGCGCGATAAGCGGCGTTATAGAACGACAGCCGATGCCCGGCGTCGAACATGGCGACGCCCGCCGACAGCAGATCGAGCGTGCGGCGGTGGGCGTCGACCAGGCGCGCCAGCGCGACGCGCATGGTTTCGGCTTCGGTGGCATCGATACCGATGCCGGCGCTGCCGTTCGGACTGCGGATGTCGAAGACGTCGAATGTACGCCGCGCGCCGGCGACAACAGCGGGCAGCCGGCCGGAATAGCGGCCGCTCGCCGCACGCTCCCGCGCAATGGCGTCGCGGCGAGTGCTTTCGAGCAGCTCAAGACGGCGTTCGATGGCATCGGCGGCGTCCTTGGCTTCTACCGCGCGCGCATAGGCGGCATTGACGAAAATCAGCTCGCCCGCCGCATCGCGAGCCCACAGCGGCGACGGCAGGGCTTCGGCGAGGGTGCGCAGCGAAGCGACTTCGGTCAACAAGGCCTCGTGACGCGCCAACAGATCGGCGAGGTCGCGCTTGACGCCGCTGGCGTCCTTCAGCCGCAGCACGGCACGGCCGCCGACGGCGCGGCCTTGCGCTTCGATGGGATGACCGGACAGTGTTGTGACCGTCATGGAGAAACCTTCGCCCCGGGTGCGCAAGGCTTCGACCGCCTGCTCCATCGCGGCGGCCTTGGCCGCTTCGAGCCAGGTTCCAAAGGCAAGCACCCGATGCGCGGCGAAAACGCCGACGATTGCCGGATCGCCGTCAATGCTCGACTCGTCCGATCCCGCAGGCCAATCGACCAGCACCTGTGGTTCCGAGAACAGCAGCGCGTTGGCGCGGTCGAGATCGCTGCGCAGCACGGAAATCTGGTCGCGTGACGTCGTTTCCAGGCGTGCCGCCCGTGTGCGGGTACGCAGCAGCATGATCGCCGTGACCACCGTGAAGAATATCAACCCGAGCACAAGCGCCAGCACCGCGATCTCGTGGCGGTCGATACTGTCTTGCGCGGTCAGGACGAGTTCATGCAGCGCCAGAGCCGAGTGCTGATCGGCGAAAGCCGGGGCGGACGGCAATGCGCCGCTGGCGGCGGCAATAGCGCGAGCAAATCCGCTTTGCCACGGACGAGCGCAGCCTCCGCTGATCCGGATCGTGTCCGGCATGCCCCTTTGCCTCAACTGGCAGCCACCGCCATTCGCCAGTCCACCTCGGTTCTCTCCCGCGCATGCACAGAGAGAAGATAGGGGGAAGAGCCGCGAATCGTTCGACTTTACTCTCAAGCGGAATCGCGCCGTAAGAGTCCAGATCGTGAACGTGAGACCGGCGGTTCGCGCGGCGTGCGCCGAAACCTCAGGCGCGTGGTTTCAGGCTCTCGGCGCGACGCGCCATGTCTTCGAGATTGATGCGGGCGAGCGCAATTCCGAATTCCTGTTCCGCGGAGGACAGGGCAGGCAGCACCACCTGGTTCAGGAGCTCGGAAGCCGCGGGTTGTTCTTCGGCATCGTCAACAGTGCCGGCCGCGCGTAAAATGTCGTTTGCCGTCACGCGGCGGCGTTCGCGTGCGAGTTCGTAGCCGCCGCGCGGCCCGCGAATACCCTTCAAGATCCCGTCGCGGACCAGCGCCTGCAACACGGACTCCAGATGCCGCGGCGGCAAGCCATGCCTAGCCGCGAGGGTCTTTGCTGAAATCGGTCGTCCCTGCGCATGTAAAGCCACGTCGATCACTGCGGCTATCGCAAGAACTCCTTTGCGCGAGAGCAGAGGCATGAATGGGAGAAAAACGCCGCGGGCGAGAATAAGTTCGAGATAGAGGTAATATCGTACGCCTATGTTTGGGTCTAGTTGATCTGCACTTTAGTCGCAGTTGTCGACAATCTTCGTTTCGATCCCGGTCGATCCAAAGCCGTCCGACGCACGTTCCGTCGACTCTAGACTGTTCCATTCAACAAGTTTTGCGTGTTGAATTGCCGCGATTACTAGCTGGGCGATGCGCATGCCGCGCCGCACGATGAAATTCGAGGAACTAATATTTACAAGAATAACCTGTAATTCTCCGCGATAGTCGGCATCGATGGTACCCGGCGAGTTGAGGACGGTAACGCCGTGGCGAGCCGCCAATCCCGAACGCGGCCTGATCTGGCCCTCGCTGCCGGGCGGCAAGGCGATGGCGATCCCGGTCGGAATCATGGCCCGGTCGCCTGGTGCGATCTCGACGGGCATATCGGCCGGTACCGCGGCCATGAGATCGAGCCCGGCGGCAAGCGCGCTTTGATATTGCGGCAACGGCAAATCCGCGGCGTACGGCAGCCGCACGATGCGCACCTCGATTTCGGCCGGCTCGCTCACGACTTCACGCCGTGCAGCGCAGCGACGACGCGCTCAATCAGTATCCGTGCCACTTCGTCTTTGGATTGCGGCGGCCAAGCTTCGACGCCGTCCGGCGTAACCAGATGAATCGTATTGACGTCGCCGCCCATGATCCCGGTGGCGGGCGACACGTCGTTGGCCACGATCCAGTCGCAGCCTTTTCTGGCGAGCTTGGCCCTGGCGTTGGCGATGAGGTCGTCGGTTTCTGCCGCGAAGCCGATGACGAGATGCGGCCGGCCGGATTTGCGATGTGCGATGGTTGACAGGATGTCCGGGTTCTCGGTCAGCGCCAGCGTCGGCGTGCGGCCGGCCTGTTTTTTGATCTTGCTGTCGCTCGTCCGCTCGGCGCGCCAATCGGCGACGGCGGCGGCGAAGATCGCGACATCGGCGGGCAAGGACGTCTCGACCGTCTCCAGCATCTGCCGTGCCGTCTCGATCTTCTTCACCGTCACACCCGGCGGATCGGGAAGATTGACCGGACCGCTCACCAGCACGACTTCGGCGCCTGCGGCCGCCGCCGCGGCTGCGATGGCGTGACCCTGCTTGCCGGAAGAGCGGTTGGCAATATAGCGGACCGGATCGATCGGCTCATTGGTCGGCCCCGATGTCACCAGCACGCGCCTGCCGGCGAGCGCGCCGGATCCGCGCAGCAGCGCGTCCGCGGCGGCGGCGATTTCCAGCGGCTCGGCCATGCGGCCGAGGCCCGCTTCGCCGCGCTCGGCCATGTCGCCGGCATTCGGACCGACGATGTGCATGCCGTCGGCGACGAGCTGCGCGAGATTGCGCTGCGTCGCCCTGGCCGACCACATGCGCGGATTCATCGCCGGAGCGAGCAGAATCGTCCGGTCGGTCGCGAGCAAGACGGCGGTGGCGAGATCGCCGGCATGGCCGCCAACGATTTTGGCCAGCAGATCGGCGGTCGCCGGCGCGACCACGATGAGATCGGTGTCGCGCGCCAGCCGGATATGACCGACGTCGAATTCGCTTTGCGGATCGAACAGATCGGTGTGGACGCGCTCGCCGCTCAACGCACCGGCGGCGAGCGGCGTGACGAAACGCTGGGCGGCGGCTGTGAGAATGCAGCGCACGTGAGCGCCGCGATCCTGCAGGCGCCGGATCAGGTCGAGCGATTTGTAGGCGGCGATGCCGCCGCCGATGATAAGGAGGATTTGCCTACGGTCCGCGGCGACCTCGCGCCCTTTGCGGGACGCCGGCTGCGGCAGCTGGAAGTTTTCAAGAATGTCGTGGCCGGTCTCCTCCGCCGCCTGCTTGAGGATGACGCGGACTTCGTCCTCCATCGACCGGCCGTGCCGCGCCGCACGCAACCGCAGCAACTTCTTCAGCTTGTCGTCGAGCTGCCGAACGGTGAGGCTCGCCATCGTCGCTTCCCCAGAAACGCGTCTCGGAGCAACTTCAGCAGGATATCAGTAATTTGACAGCATTGCAATCAATGCAATCAAAAGACCTTGAGCGCGATCCAGAGCAACAGCACGGCGATGATCCAGAGCGCCGCGACGGTCCAGCGGCTCCTGCGGCTTTCAGCCCTGTCGAATTCGGCGATGGTCTGCGGCGACAGCACAAGGCCGTCCCGTGTTGCCTCGTCGAGTTGATCGAGCACGCGGGCGCCGCGCCGCAACAGGCCGGGCGCACTGCCGACGAAACGTCCGACGTCGGCAGCGCCCTGCGCGGCGTTTTCGAGCATCCCGGCGGGCCCGAGATGCCGTGTCATCCACTCACGCACGACCGGCTCGGCGGTGCTCCACATGTCGAGCTTCGGATCGAGCGCGCGCGCGACGCCTTCGACCACGACCATGGTCTTTTGCAGCAGCAGAAGTTCCGGCCGCGTGCGCATGTCGAACAGGCCGGTCACCTCGAATAAAAGCGTGAGCAGCTTCGCCATCGAGATATCTTCGGCGCTTCGGTTGTGAATCGGCTCGCCGATCGCGCGGATCGCCTGGGCAAAGTCCTCGACCGAATGTTGCGGCGGCACGTAACCGGCTTCGAAGTGAACCTCGGCGGTGCGGTGATAATCGCGGGTGATGAAACCGTGCAGGATTTCGGCGAGAAATAGCCGCTCCTTGGCGCCGAGCCGGCCCATGATGCCGAAATCCACCGCAATGAGGCGGCCGTCGTCGTCGACGAACAGATTTCCCGGATGCATGTCGGCGTGAAAGAAACCGTCGCGCAGCGCGTGGCGCAGGAATGTCTGGATCAGCGCGCGGGCAAGCTTCGGCAGGTCGAAGCCCTTGGCGACGAGCCGGGCGCGGTCGGACAGCGGCGTCGCGTCGATCCACTCCAGCGTCAGCACTTCCTTGGTGGTGCGGTCCCAATCGACCGCCGGCACACGGAAGTCGGGATCGTCCTTGGTGTTCTCCGCCATCTCCGAGAGTGCCGCGGCCTCGAGACGGAAATCCATCTCGACCATGACCGAGCGCCGCAATGTCTCGACAATCTCGATCGGCCGCAGCCGCCGCGCTTCGGCGGAAAGATTTTCGGCGTGCTGCGCGGCGAAGGTGAAGGCGGCGAGGTCGGTATGAAAGCGCCGCTCGATATCCGGCCGCAGTATCTTGATGGCCACCGCGCGCGGGCCGGCTGCCGTCTCGACTTCGCCACGATGCACCTGAGCGATCGAGGCGGCGGCAACCGCCGGGCCAAAGCTCGAAAATACCGATTTGAGGGGCTTTCCGAATGACGCCGTGACCACCGCCTCGGCTTGCGCCTGCGGGAACGGCGGCATCCGGTCTTGCAGGCGTTCGAGATCTCTGGCGAACGCCGCGCCGACCACGTCCGGACGTGTGGCCAGGAATTGGCCGAGCTTGACGTAGCTCGGTCCGAGCCGGGTCAGGGCCGCCGATAATCGTGCCTCCGCCGTGCCCTTTGTCGGCCGCTCGAACAGCCGGGCGAAGCGCAGCAACGGCCGCGCCGGCACCGGCACGGCGGCCGGATCGACCAGGCCAAACACACCCTCGCGGGCGAATACGAAGCCGGCACGGCCAAGACGAACGACATGCGCGGGAGCGGAGATCACAAACGCCAGCCGCTATGCAGCGCGACGATGCCGCCGCTCATCCGCTGGAAGGACACCCGGGCAAAGCCGGCTGCGCGGAGCATGGCGGCAAAGGCTTCGGGCCTCGGAAAGCGGCGGATCGATTCGACCAGGTAGCGGTAGGACTCGGCGTCGCCCGCCACCACGCGGCCGAGCGCCGGGATGACGTTGAACGAATAGAAATCGTACAGCCGGTCGAGGCCGGGAATATCGACGGCGGAAAACTCGAGGCAGAGGAACTTGCCGCCGTGCTTGAGCACCCGGAACGCCTCGGCGAGTGCCGCGTCGATACGCGGCACGTTACGGATGCCAAACGCGATGGTGACGGCGTCAAAGCTTTTGTCGGCGAACGGCAGAGCCTCGGCATTGCCTTCGGTGAAAGTGATGCCGCCTCCTGCCGCCGCGCTGCGCCCGCGCGGGGGGCGGGCAGGGGCGTTTGCCGCCGCACGCTCGCGGCCGACTGCGAGCATATCGGGATTGATGTCACACGCCGTCACCTGCGTCAGCGCGCCGCCGGCTTGCAGCGCGCGCAAAGCGATATCGCCGGTGCCGCCGGCGATATCGAGCAACGCAAAGGGCCGCCGTCGCGGCGGATCGAGCGCCGTGATCAGCGCATCCTTCCAGGCCCGATGCAGCCCAAGCGACATCAGGTCGTTCATCAGGTCGTAGCGCCGCGCGACGCTGCGAAAAACATCGTCGACCAGCGCCTGCTTGTCCTCAAGCGGCACCTGTCGCGATCCGAAATGGGCAGCGTCAGCCATGGGCAATTGCCTGTCGCGTAAGACCATAGCGCGACGGCCTGAGCGACGCTATGAGTTGAAATTAATCATATTTGTCCGTGGTAAACGCCGGATCGCGCGATGCCCGAACTGCCTGAAGTCGAGACCGTGCGCCGGGGCCTTGAGCCGGCGATGGACGGCGCGCGCTTCGCCAAGGTCGAGGTGCATCGCGGCGATCTGCGCTGGCCGCTGCCAAAAGATTTTGCCGCGCGCCTCGAAGGCACCACCGTGACCGGGCTCGGCCGGCGCGCCAAATATCTGCTCACCGACCTGTCGTCCGGCGAAGTGCTGGTGATGCATCTCGGCATGTCGGGCTCGTTCCATGTGTTCGGCAAGGACCGCCAGAGCACGCCGGGCGCCTATTATCACGAGCGCTCCAAGCATGTCGCCCACGACCACGTTGTGTTCCACATGTCGTCCGGCGCAATCGTGACCTTCAACGATCCGCGCCGCTTCGGCTCGATGAAGATCGTGGCGCGCGACAAGCTCGATGCCGAGCCGCTGTTGCGCGGCCTCGGGCCCGAGCCGCTCGGCAATGCATTCGACGCGGCGATGCTGGCGCATGCCTGCAAGGGCAAGAAGACAAGTCTCAAGGCGGCCCTGCTCGACCAGCGCATCGTCGCCGGCCTCGGCAACATCTATGTCTGCGAGGCGCTGCATCGCGCGCCGCTGTCGCCAAAGCGCTTGGCGTCGACCATCGCCACGAAAACAGGCGCACCGAACGAAGGTGCCGAACGCCTGGTCGAGAGCATCAAGATTGTTCTCAACGACGCGATCGAAGCCGGCGGCTCGTCGTTGCGCGATCACAAACTCACCGACGGCGGGCTCGGCATGTTCCAGCATCGCTTCCGTGTCTACGACCGCGAAGGCGAAAAGTGCCGCACGCCCCGTTGTCCAGGCACCGTCAGGCGCATCGTGCAGAACGGGCGCTCGACGTTCTATTGTCCGACGTGCCAGAAGTGAAATTCGCCTCCCTCGTGCGCGGGGAGCGGGAGGCAAGCAAAGCCCGGGAGCGACCGTCATGAGTTACGACAACATCATCGTCGAAGCGCGCGGCAGGGTCGGTATGATCCGGCTCAACCGGCCGCATGCGCTCAATGCGCTCAACCGCGCACTGATGAGCGAGCTCGGCCAGGCTATCGCCGCGTTCGAAGCCGACGACGCGATCGGCTGCATGCTCGTCACCGGCTCGGACAAGGCGTTTGCCGCCGGCGCCGACATCAAGGAAATGGCGGACAAGGATTTTGCCGGCGTCTTCTTCGACGATTTCTGCGCCGACTGGCATCAGGCGGCGGCGGCGCGCAAGCCGGTCGTTGCGGCGGTTGCGGGTTTCGCGCTCGGCGGCGGTTGCGAGCTTGCGATGCAGTGCGACCTCATCATCGCAGCGGACAATGCCAAGTTCGGCCAGCCCGAGATCAAGCTTGGCATCATTCCCGGCATCGGCGGCACGCAACGGCTGACCCGCGCCGTCGGCAAAGCCAAGGCCATGGACCTTATCCTCACCGGCCGCATGATGGAGGCGCAGGAAGCCGAGCGCTTGGGCCTCGTCGCCCGTGTCGTGCCGGCGGCAAACCTCCTCGATGAAGCCGTCAAGGTTGCCGAGACCATTGCGGCGATGTCGCTGCCGTCGGTGCTGGCGGCCAAGGAATCGGTAAACCGCGCCTTCGAGACCTCGCTCGCCGAAGGCATCCGCTTCGAGCGGCGCATCTTTCATTCCCTGTTCGCCACGCACGATCAGGGCGAAGGCATGCATGCCTTCATCGAAAAGCGTCCGCCGAAGTTTCGGAACAAATAGTATCGTTCACTTGCGCACGCAGATCACGCGCAGCACCGATTGATCGATAGGGGCATGGCCGGCGGCCGGCGCGATGTTTTGATTTTTCAGGAAGGCGCGGACTGCATCGGCAGGCACCAGCGCCGCCTGGCCGCCGAAAGCCGCGCCGGCAACGACCGGCCATTTCAACTCCACCATGCCGGCAAAGCGGCCTTGCGGATCGACCGCGGCCGCGCCGGAAAAGCCGGGCTTCGGCGCCGGGGCGAGGCCTAGCGCCGTCATGTGCGCCGGCGTGCGCGTCACGCCGGCTTCGCCGGCTTGCGCCAGCGGATCGGCAATGCCGACGAGGGTCAGGTTGTCCGCAGTCGTGGCCGCATCATCGATGGCCGCCGGAGCGAGGTCGCGCGCGCCGTAAAGGCGCAGCAGCGCGAGGTCGCCGCTGCCGTCTACGGCAATCCGCTCGGCATGGCCCAGCCCCGGAACGGTGATCGATTGGCACTGCGCCACGACTTGCGCCGCAGCGAGCAGGTGGCCGCGGTCGCTCACCGCGATTGCGGTGCCGTAGTCCACGCTGCGCCGCAAGCCCGATGGCGGATCGGCATTAGGATCGGGAAAGCCCTGGAACGTATCGGCCATCGCCACCGCGACCGGGCCCATGATGCCTTCGGTGGCCTGATCGTAAAGGATAGTGACGCCGCGCAATTCTCCGCTGCTCGCCTGTACGCGTTCGACAAACAATTTCAGCCCCTGCATCCCGGACATCACGAAGGAGTCGGGCTTGAGGGTGCTGCGGCCCACAGTGCGATGCCGTATCTTTTTCTCATCCTCGAACAGCGCGGGCAACGCCGCCTCGTGCAGCCGGAATGTCTCGACTTCAATCTGGCCATGCGCCGAAGCCCATCGGCTGCCCATGCGCGTTGGACTGCTGCGCGGCACCAAGGTGCCCGGAATGCCGAGCCTGGCGCCGGTTGCCGGATCGTCGATGACGCGCCAGCCCACCGCGTCCTGCCGCTCCTTCGCCGCGGCACCAAGTGCGGCGCGCTCGTCATCGGACAGCACACCGGTCGGCTTGCCGCCGTGGCGCTGCTGAAACGCCTTGATCGCCGCCAGCGTTTTGTCGTCGAAGTCGCCGCCGGCGACGATGGCCTCAGGCTCGCTGATCCAGGCGACATTGGCCTGGATTGCGAGCCGGTCAACTTCCGCAATGTTGCCGTTGGCAATGCCGGCGCTGTGACCCGCGGTTGGAGCGTGCGGCTTTTTCGGCACGGGCTTGGCGGCCGACAGGGCCGGGAGGGCGGTCACTAAACCCGCAATCAGGAGACCGATGAAGATGCCCGACACCTTCATGTTCATCGCCGCACGTCCTAATTTGAGTTCAACGTAGCCGAACCGCCTGTGAAGGCCAACGTTTGTTCGTGCCGTGGAATTCCGTATTGTGCCGCGATGTTGAGCCCTGACGAGCTTGAACGATATGCCCGCCACATCGTGTTGCGCGAAGTGGGTGGTCCGGGCCAGGCCGCGCTCGGCCGCGCCCGCGTGCTGGTGATCGGCGCCGGTGGCCTCGGCGCGCCGGTGCTGCTCTATCTCGCCGCGGCCGGCGTCGGTGCGCTCGGAGTCATCGACGACGACGAGGTCTCGCTGTCAAACTTGCAGCGGCAGGTCATCCACGCCACGCCCGACATCGGCGCGCCCAAGGTGGACAGTGCGGCGGCGGCGATTCGAAGGCTCAATCCGCATGTCGGCGTCGAACTGCACAACATGCGGCTCACCGCCCAGAACGCGCTCGATCTGATCGGCCGTTACGACATTATTGCCGACGGCTCCGATAACTTCGCGACGCGTTATCTGGCCTCGGACGCGTGTTACTTCGCAAGGAAGCCGCTGGTCACCGCGGCGCTCGGCACGTTCGACGGCACGCTGACTACGATTCGCTCCCATGAGCGTAGCAAGGATGGCAAGCCGAACCCGACCTACCGATGCCTGTTTCCCGAGCCGCCGCCGCCAGGCACCGTTCCGGTCTGCGCCGAGGCCGGCGTGCTCGGCGCTCTCGCCGGCGTCATCGGATCGATGGCGGCGCTTGAAGTCATTCGCGAAATTGTCGGCTTCGGCGAAGGCCTGGTCGGCCGCCTCGTCATGGTGGACGCCCGCGCCATGCGCTTTGAGACGCTGCGCTACGCGTGGGATCCGGAAAATCCGTTATCGGGGGAAAATGCCGCGATCAAGGATTTGTCGGGACACGCCTAGACGCGCTACTTGCTCCACGTCGCCATGATGGTCGAGCCCTTGAGCACCGACCACTTGTTGTCGCCGGCGGCGACCACGGTGAAGCAGTTGGACACAGCGCCGGTCCAGGTGGTGCAGAAGCCGTCCGCCGAAAGCTTCCAGCTGCCCTCGCCCCTGCTGCCGGTGCCGACCGGCTGGCGCTTCATCTTGCCGTCAGCCGTGAACGTCATCTTGAATTTCACGTTTGACGTGGTCGACGCGGTGAACGGCTGACCGTTGAAGAACGTCGTCTGGATTTCGGCCGGTGTAAGCTTTGCCGCCGGCGGCGCCGCCAAAGCGGCGGCGGACAAGACAGCGCTCGCGGCGCTCGCCGTGATGACCCTGATGATTGATGTGCGCATCGTAGCCCCCATTGCACGTCATTCTGGATCGATACCTTATACCGAATCGGCCGGTTATTCAGCATCGGCAAAATCTTCTCACCGCGCTTGCCCGTGATACACGCTGTTCGGCCGCATGTCGGTGGCCGATGCCACGCGGTTCGACATGTTGAAAAAACCGGCGACGGCGGCGATGTCCCAGATGTCGCGGTCGCCGAAGCCCGCGCGGCGCAGCGCTTCGCGATCCTGTTCTTCGACCTGCCACGGCTCGGCGGTGAGCTTCACGGCAAAATCGAGCATGGCGCGCTCGCGCTTCGACAGGCGAGCGGCGCGATAGTTCATCGCCATCAGCTCGCCGAGCGGGGGGTCGCCGGAAAGCTGGCGCACGGCCGCACCATGGGCGACCAGGCAGTAATAGCAGCGGTTATGAGACGATACGGCGACCGCGATCATCTCACGCTCGAGCTTGCTCAAGCCCGAAGGCGCCAGCATCAGATCGTTGTACATCGCGACAAAAGCGGAGAGCTTCGCGGCATCGAAGGCGTAGGCCTTGAGCACGTTGGGCACGAAGCCGAGCTTCTCCTCGCATTTGGCGAAATACGCCGCCATGTCGGAGGCGAGCGGCGCCGGCGGCAGGTGGAGCGCGGTAATCGCGGTGTCGTCGCCGGCCGCGGCGGGGGCGCGGGCCTGCTTCGGATCGACTTTGCGGTTACGCTTGGCCATGCCTATCTCCATTGCAGGTTCGTTGTGTCATTACCGCCGCCAGAATGCCATGTTGCGGTGGCCGGTGCGCGTGTCGTGCGAGCAATATTGTAGAAAGTCCCGCTCGTGAGGCGGGGCGGGATCATGAACCTCCAGGATTATCCCCGCGCGGTGGAAGAAGTCGCCGGCCAAGCGCTGATCGGCGCGGCGAGCGCGGCGTTGGCGCAGCGCAGGAACGACATTCCGGAATCCTTTGTTGCCGACCTGTTCGGGCTCGCGGCACCGGACGATCTGGCGCGCTGCAAGCCGGCGGAGCTTGCCGCCATTGCCGAGCAGTCGTGGTCCGTGCTGGCCCAGCGCAGCGCCGATACCCCGAAGGTCGTTTTCGCGCCTGCAGCGGTGCCCCGCGGCATGGCAGTGCTCGACATCGTCAATGACGACATGCCGTTTCTCCTCGATTCGGTACTTGGCGAGCTCAACCAGCGCGGCCTCGACATCCGTTTGCTGGCGCATCCGGTGTTCAGCGTAGCGCGCGATGCGGCGGGAGCCCTGACCGCGTTCAACGGCATCGCCAAGGATCAGGGCCAGCGCGAAAGTTTCATTCACGTCCACGTCCATGTCGACGGCGCAGCGGACACCGCGCAGCGGGCCGAGATCGTTCGTGCGCTCGAAGACATTCTCGCCGACGTGCGGACCAGCGTGGTCGACTGGCGCACGATGCTGGCGCGGGTGCGCGAGGTGATCGCCGACTTGCGCGCCAACCCGCCGCCGCTTCCCGCAGCCGAGATTGCCGAAGCGGTGCAGTTTCTCGAATGGCTTGCGGCCGACAATTTCACCCTCCTCGGCGCGCGCGATTATGTTTTTACCAGCGATGGTACGGTGCTCGAACCGGACTTTGCGACCGGTCTCGGCCTGTTGCGGTCGCGCGACATGCGGCCATTGCAGCGCTGGAATCAGCCGCTTACCGTCACGCCGGACATCCGCGCGTTCCTGGAGCAGCCGCGGCTTCTGCTCGTCACCAAATCGACGATACGCTCGCGTGTCCACCGTCGCGCGGATCTCGACTATATCGGCGTCAAACGCTTCGACCGCGACGGCAGGCTGCTCGGCGAACACCGGTTTTGCGGCCTGTTCACGTCCACCGCCTATACCCGCTCGGTCCGCGCAATTCCGTACCTGCGGCGCAAGGCGGACAACATCATCCGCCGTGCCGGGTTCGAGTCGAACAGTCATTCCGGCAGGGCGCTGGTCAACGTGCTGGAAACCTATCCGCGCGACGAGCTGTTTCAGATCGAGGAAGACCTGCTCTATGAATTCGCGCTTGCGATCCTGCAACTCGGCGAGCGGCCGCGGGTACGAGTGTTGCCGCGCTACGACCGCTTCGATCGCTTCGTGTCGCTTCTCGTCTACGCGCCGCGCGATCGTTACGACAGCCGGATCAGAGCGGTAATCGGCGATTATCTGGCTGCGACATACAAGGGCGTGGTGCGGGCGTTCTATCCGTTCTTTCCCGAAGGCCCGCTGGTGCGGGTGCAGTTCGTCATCGGGCACGGTGAGGGGGAGATGCCGCGTCCCGACCGCGCCACGCTCGACGACGCGGTCGAGGCGATCGTGCGCAGCTGGACCGACGGCTTGGCGCGGGCGCTGGAGGCGGCTTACGATCCAGGCAAGGCGCACGCGCTATTGGTGCGCTACCGCGACGCTTTCCCGATCGATTACCGCGAGGTCTATCCGCCGCCGATCGCGGTCGGCGATATTCGCGTGCTCGAAGGACTTACGCCGGAGCGGCCGCTCGGCGTCGATTTCTATCGCCATGGCGGCGCGGCCACGGCGCGGGTAGGGCTGAAGGTCTTCAGCCGCGGCAGGCCGATTTCGCTCACCGAGCGTGTCCCGGTGCTGGAAGACATGGGTTTTCGCGTCGTCGACGAACGCACCTACCACATCCGCGCGCAAGACACTGCGCAGAACTTGGCGCAGAACCCGGCGGAAGCCTGGTTCCACGACATGGAACTCGAAGGCGCGTCGGGTGAGCCGGTGGATCTGGAGGCGCTGGAGCAACGGCTCGAGGCCTGCTTCCTCGTGGTGATGGGCAAAAGGGCCGAGAGCGACGGCTATAATGCGCTCGTGCTCGCGACCGGCCTTGGCTGGCGCGAGGTGGCTCTGATCCGCACCCTCTCGCGCTTTCTGCGCCAGATTCGCGTGCCCTATGCGCATGACTACATGTCGGCGACATTGCGCAAGCACGCGGCCATCGCCGCGCAGATTGTGGTGCTGTTCAAAACGCGCTTCGATCCGCATCTGAAAATAGCGCCTGACGAGCGCGCCAAGCAGGAAGCCCAGATCGCCTCGGCAATCGATAGCGCGTTGCAAGCGGTCGAGAGCCTCGACGAGGACCGCATCATTCGCCACTTCGTCAACGCAGTGCGGTCCGCCATCCGCACCAACTATTTCCAGCTCGATCGCGACGGGCAGACCAAGGCGCAGATCGCGATCAAGTTCGCCAGCCGCAAGGTCGACGACATGCCGTTACCGCGGCCGCTTTATGAGATTTTTGTTTACTCGCCACGGTTCGAGGGAGTGCATCTGCGCTTCGGCAAAGTGGCGCGCGGCGGCATCCGCTGGTCCGACCGGCCGCAGGATTTCCGCACTGAAATCCTCGGGCTGGTCAAAGCGCAGAACGTCAAGAACGCGGTCATCGTGCCGGTTGGCGCCAAGGGTGGCTTCGTGCCGAATTATCTGCCGGCGGCGGCCCCGCGCGAGGCGATCCAGGCCGAAGGCGTCGCGACCTATAAGATGTTCATCTCGACGCTGCTCGATATCACCGACAATATCGGTCCGGGCACGACGGGCGTGATCCCGCCGGCCGATGTGGTGCGCAAGGACGATGACGATCCCTATCTCGTTGTCGCGGCCGACAAGGGCACCGCGACGTTTTCCGATATCGCCAACGACATCGCGATCGCCCACGACTATTGGCTTGGCGACGCCTTCGCCTCCGGCGGCTCGGCCGGGTACGATCACAAAAAAATCGGCATCACCGCCCGTGGCGCCTGGGAATCGGTCAAGCGCCATTTCCGCGAAATGGATATCGACGTCGCCACGACGCCGTTCACGGTGGTCGGCGTCGGCGATATGTCGGGCGACGTGTTCGGCAACGGCATGCTGCGCGAGAAGACCGCCAACCTGATTGCCGCTTTCGACCACCGCGATATCTTCATCGATCCCGACCCCGACGCCGAGCGCACCTTTGCCGAGCGCCGGCGCCTGTTCGACCTGCCGCGCTCGAGCTGGCAGGATTTTGACAAGGCGCTGATCTCCAAAGGCGGCGGCGTCTATCCGCGCTCGGCCAAGGAAATCCGCCTTTCGGACGAGGCGCGTCGGCTGTTCGGCGTCGCCGAGCGGATCACGCCGCAGGACCTGATCGGCGCCATTCTGAAAGCGCCGGCCGACCTTCTCTTCTTTGGCGGCATCGGCACCTATGTCCGCGCCGCCGACGAAACCGACGACGCCGTCGGCGACCGCGCCAACGACGCCATTCGCGTCACCGGCAAGGACTTGCGCTGCAGGGTAATCGGCGAAGGCGCCAATCTCGGCATGACCCAGCGCGGCCGCATCGAGGCGGCATTGCGCGGCATCAGGCTCAATACCGACGCCATCGACAATTCGGCCGGCGTGAATACCTCGGACATGGAGGTCAATCTGAAGATCGCGCTGAGCATTCCGCTGCGCGACGGCCGGCTGGACATGGGCGGCCGCAATTCACTGCTCGCCGCAATGACCGACGACGTGGCTCATCTCGTGCTGCGCAATAATTATCTGCAGCCGCTCGCGCTGTCGCTCGCGGAACGGCGGAGGATGGAGGATTTCGGTTTCCAACAGCGACTGATGCAGATGCTCGAAAAGCGCGGGCTACTCGATCGCGCGGTCGAGTTTCTGCCCGACGACATGCAGCTCGACGAGCGCCGCCGCCGCTCGCTGCCGCTGACGCGGCCGGAGCTATCGGTACTGCTGGCCTATGCCAAGCTCGCGCTCGATGAAGACCTGCGCGAATCGAGGGTGCCGGACGATCCTTATCTCGCCCACGAACTCAGCCGCTACTTCCCGAAGGCAATCGCGGAGCGCTTCCCCGATGCGCTCGAACATCATCGCCTGCGCCGCGAGATCATCGCCACGCAGCTTGCCAATTCCATGGTCAACCGCGGCGGACCGTCGCTCATCGTGCGCATCGCCGACCAGACCGGTGCAGCGGCCGCCACGATCGCGGCGGCATTCGCCGCGGTACGCGACAGCTACGGTATGCCGGCGCTCAACTCCGAAATCGACGCGCTCGACAACCGCATCCCCGGAAAGCTGCAACTCGAGCTTTACGCGGCGGTGCAGGATCTGCTGCTCGATCGCATCGTCTGGTTCCTGCGCAATGCCGATTTATCGAACGGCCTCGCCGGCGCGGTCGCGCATTATCGTGACGGCATTGCCGCGGTCGCAGCGGCGCTCGCCGGCGCCATCTCTCGCGAGAGCCTGAACGCAAAGGCTGCAGGCGAGGACAAGCTTGTCGAATCGGGTGTGCCCGAGGCGCTTGCCGGACGCATCGCCGATCTGGCGTTTCTCGCCGCAGCGCCCGATATCGTTCTGGTGGCCGACCGCACCGGCAAACCGGTCGGCGAGGTCGCGGCGACCTATTTCGCCGTGCGCAACTACTTCCAGCTCGACCGCATCGCCGGCGCTGGCGCCAACATCCCGGTCACCGATTATTTCGATCGGCTGGCGCTCGACCGCGCCCGGGATTCGATCGGCAATGCCGAGCGCCGGCTTGCTGCGGCAATGCTTGGTGGCGCCGCTGCCGGGGCTGCCGCGGTCGACGCCTGGGTTACGCCGCGCCAGAGTGAGGTGGAACGCATCCGGCTGGCGATTCATGAGGTCGCCAATTCCGGTCTCACCGTGTCGAAGCTCGCCGTCGCCGCAAGTCTGCTCGGCGATCTGGTCAAGACCTAAAAGCGTCCAAAAAAGAAAGAACCCCAAGCAGATACGCGCTTGGGGTTCTTAAGTTGTTGCCTCAACTTTAGGCTTATTTGGCCCGGGTGGTTGGGGGGTGTCGGGGGATGGGGAACCACCCTGGTCGGCCTAATGACGAGCAAATAAGTGCGCGCTTTGCTGATGCAACGCAGTTCACGCTTTAGTGTTTTAATGTGCGGCAAAACGCGCAGGGTTTGCGGCAAAACGCGCAGGGTTGATGACGGTTTTGTTGCGAATTCATTGCGAGCGGTTGCCGGCAGCGGCGGGCATCTCGTGCAATACCGCAATGCAAAATCGCCTCGCGGTGGAAACTCGCAAATGCCCAGATGAAGTACGATTTCACTAAATTACGGAAGCGCAAAGGAAATTTGTTCCCTGATAGGAACGAAGTCTGCTTGTGCGGCTTACGGCAGTCGAGTCACGATAGTACAGTCGTGCGAACACAGTCTTTGTCAGTGAAGATCATAGAGCTTTGAGATCACGTTCATGAACGCGCTCCTCACGGTGCAGCCGATCTATTCGCTCGCTGGATTCGCCGTCGGTCTCCTGGTCGGACTAACCGGCGTCGGCGGCGGGTCGCTGATGACGCCGATCCTGATCCTGTTGTTCGGCATCCATCCGGCGACCGCCGTCGGCACGGACCTGCTCTACGCCGCGGCAACCAAGACCGCAGGCAGCCTGGTCCACGGCTACAACCGCACGGTCGATTGGCGCGTGGTGCGCCGGCTGGCGGCCGGCAGCGTGCCGTTGACCATCCTGACCATCTGGGTGTTGAGCCACGTCGACATCCAGGGCGCGGGTGCGCGCGAGGTCATATCCGGCGTGCTGACGATAGCACTGTTCGTCACCGCCCTGATGCTGGTGTTTCGCGACAGGATCGTTCGGCGCTACGCCGCGGTCATCGGCAGGTTCTCCGAGCGGCGAGTGGCCGGGCTCACCGTCGCGGTCGGCGCCGCTCTCGGCGTCCTGGTCTCGATCTCATCGGTCGGCGCCGGCGCCATCGGCGTTACCGCGCTCATCCTACTCTACCCGCAACTGCCGACGGCGCGGATCGTCGGCTCCGATATCGCCCATGCCGTGCCGCTCACGCTCGTCGCCGGGATTGGGCATTGGTGGCTCGGTTCGATCAATCTGGACCTGCTGGTTCCGCTGCTACTGGGGTCGGTGCCGGGCATCGTGCTCGGCAGCTATACGGCCGCGCGTGTGCCGGAAACCGCACTTCGTCTATTGCTCGCCGGAACGCTGATTGTGGTGGCGACCAAACTGTCGCTCGACGCCTATTCCGCATCAGGGGCCGTGGTAACGGCGACAACAAACCGCGCGCACCCTTAACCGACCCGCGCAAACGGGAAAGCCGGAGAAACGGGCTCCGGCACGCCATAACGATGCAGATCAGCGCCGTGGGCATCGAGCCAGGTCTTGGCGCGTTTGTGGTCCGGGCATAGCCGCTGCACCACCCGCCAGAACCGCGGCGAATGATTCATCTCGATGAGGTGCGCCACTTCGTGGGCGGCCAGGTAATCGAGGATGTCGCTCGGCGCGAGAATAAGCCGCCAGGAGAATGACAGCACGCCGGTCGTCGAGCACGAGCCCCAGCGGCTCGATTGATCGCGCACGACGATGCGCTTGAGCGCGACGCCAAGTTCGGTGGCGAATTTCAGACTCGCGGTTTCGAGATCGCGCTTGGCTTCGCGGCGCAGGAAATCGCCGATGCGGCGGGCGATGTGCGGCGCGTCGCCGGCGACACAAAGCAGCCGGTCGCCCGCCGCGCGGCTCTCGATCCAGACCGTGCCGCGAGCGCTGGCGCAATGCGTGATCCGGTGCGGCGCGCCGCGCAGCGGCACCACGGCGCCGTCGGCGAACGGTGCCGCTTCAGGCAGCCGGCCAAGCCGCCCCGCGATCCAGCCGCCGTGCTTCTGCGCGAAGCCGCGCGCTTCCTTCAGCGAGCCGCGCGGCGGAATGGTGAGGATTATTTCGCGCGTCGCCGCCTGGATGCGCAAGGTGTAACGCCGCGCCTGCCGATGACGGCGCAATTGCACCAGATAAATCGAACCGTCGAAATCAAGCTCTATCGCTTGAGGCTCGGCCGGGCGGCGATAAAGCAGGGCACGCAATGTCATGGCGGATCATCCGGGCCGATACCGACGCCAATACTGCCACGATTCGGCTGATCATGCGACGAGCGCGGCAATCAGGCCTGCGCCAACGCCGCGCCATTGTGCGCGCGCCGCCGGTCGAGGCCATTGCGGGCGCGTTGCGCGGTATGTCCCATCGTCAGGACGAAGTCGGCGATACGCGGCGCGATTTCCGATTTGAAGCGCGAGCCGTTGAACACGCCGTAATGGCCGACGCCAGGCTGCAGCCAATGCGCCTGGCGGTCCGGCGGAATATTGACGCAGAGTCCATGCGCCGCCTCGGTCTGGCCGACTCCCGAAATATCGTCGTGCTCGCCTTCGACGGTGAGCAGCGCGACGCGCTTGATGGCGGCGAGATCGACCGGCCGGCCGCGGTGCGTCATCTGCCCGAGCGGCAGCGCATGGCGCACGAAAACGGTGTCGACGGTTTGCAGATAGAACTCGGCGGCAAGGTCCATCACGGCGAGATATTCGTCGTAGAATTCCTTGTGCTTGCCCGCCGAGTCGCCGTCGCCCTTCACAAGATTCAGGAACAACTGCTTGTGCGCCTCGATGTGCCGCTCGAGATTCATGCTGACGAAGCCGTTGAGTTGCAGGAAGCCGGGATAGACGTCGCGCATGAAGCCAGGATTGGGAAACGGCACTTTGGTGATGACGTGGCTGTGGAACCATTCGATGCCGCGATTTTCGGCGAGCGTGTTCACGCCGGTCGGATTGACGCGGGTGTCGATCGGTCCGCCCATCAAGGTCATCGACACCGGCGCATAGGGATCGTTGTCGGCATCCATGAGCGCCGCGGCGGCGATGACCGGCACCGACGGCTGGCACACCGCGACGATGTGGGTGTCGCCGCCGAGCGCATGCAGGATCGAGATCACGTAGTCGATGTAATCGTCGAGATCGAAACGGCCTTCCGACACCGGCACCATGCGCGCATCGACCCAGTCGGTGACATAGACGTCGTGATTGGGCAGGAACGCCTCGACGGTGCCGCGCAACAGCGTGGCGAAGTGTCCGGACATCGGCGCGACAATGAGGAGCTTGGGCTGCGGGCGTTGCGGGCGACGCTCGAACAGGCGCTCGAAATGGACGAGGCGGCAGAACGGCCGCTCCCACACCGTCGAAACCTGCACCGGCACGCGCTCGCCGCCGACCAGCGTCGACGTGATCCGCCAGTCCGGCTTGCCGTAGCGGCGCGTCGAGCGCTCGAACAATTCGGCTGCCGCGGCGATCGATTTTCCGTAGGTCGTGAAGGAGAGCGGATTGACCGGGTTCTTGAAGAACAGGCGGGTTGCGTCGGCCCAGGCGCGCGCCGGGTTGAGCGCCGCATGGCTCATCTCATAGAACCAGTACATCGGCGCGGCAGACAGCAATGCGCCGCTGTCGCCTGGCACGGCAGGCGCGCCGCCAAACTCTCCGATCGCCATTGCTGATCCTTGCCCGGATTGCTGCGGTGCAGCATTTCGGTTCTGATATGTCATAACATCAACATAAATGCAATTTCTTTCGTTGTTCCTTACATGTGGACGGCGCGATCACTTCTCCCGTGAATGACAACGCTTTGCAGCTATTCGCAGCGCACATGGCGTCCATTACCGCGCGAGCGCACCATTCGAGCCGGGCCTATTCGCCGGCCTGAATGAGAGAGCCGTGGCGGCGGGCGCTTTGCAACAGCTTGAGGAAGGCAAGCACGCCCGCGGCAAAGAACACGACGTTGAGCCCCAGCGCGTCGAGCATCAGGTCCGGCCGGAACGTGTTCTGGATCAAGAGCGCGCGCATGCCCTCGAAAACGTAGGTCGGCGGCAACAGCCACGATATCGGTTGAAGCCACACCGGCAGCGTCGTTACCGGATAATAGACGCATGTCAGCGGCATGAACAAAAACATGATCGACCAGGCCAGATTCTCCGCGCCGAGGCCGTTACGCAGCACCAGCCCGGAGACGAAAATTCCGACCGCCCAGCCCGTCAGCATCAGGTTGATGAAAAACGCCGCCAGCGCCAGGCCAAGTCCGTAGAGGTTGAAGCCGAAAAAGGCGATCGCCAACAGCGTGACCGGAATCACGCCGACAGCCAGCCGGACGATGCTCATCACCATCAGCGCGCTGAGGAACTCGAACGGCCGCAGCGGGCTCATCATCAGGTTGCCGATGTTGCGCGCCCACATCTCCTCCATGAACGAGATCGAGAAGCCCAGCTGGCCGCGAAACAGAATGTCCCAGAGTAGCACCGCGCCGATGAAGGTGCCGCCGGCACGCGCGAAGAAACCGGCGTTCTGCATGATGTAATATTGCAGGAAGCCCCAGGTGATCATCTGCACCGTGGGCCAGTAGACGAGATCGAGCAGCCGCGGCCACGACGAGCGCAGCAAATACCAGTACCGCAGCATCATCGCGGCCGCCCGCCGCGGCGAGTAGTCGAACGTGCCTTCGGCGCGCGGCATCATTGCGCCGCTTCCTGCTCGACGCCGCGACCGCGCGCGACGTCGAGGAACACTTCCTCGAGCGTGTGCCGGCCATAGCGCGACAGCAGTTTCGCCGGCGTGTCGTCATCCTCGATACGGCCGCGCTTCATGATGATGACGCGGTCGCACAGCCGCTCGACCTCGGCCATGTTGTGCGAGGCGATCAGCATTGTGGCGTTGCGCTCCCGGCGATAGCGCTCGAGCCGTCCGCGGACCCAATCGGCCGTGTCGGGATCGAGCGAGGCGGTGGGCTCATCGAGCAGCAGCAGTTCCGGAGAATTGATCAGACCCTTCGCCAATGCGACACGCGTTTTCTGGCCGTCGGAGAGACGGCCGGTCGGACGATCGAGCAGATCGGTGAGATCGAGCTGTTCGCTAAGCTCTTCGATGCGGTGCCCGAGATCGGTGACGCCATAGAGCATGCCGAACACGGTGAGGTTCTGCCGGATCGTGAGCCGCATTGGCATTGCCACGTAGGGACTTTCGAAATTCATCCGGTGCAGCACGCGATAGCGTTGCCGCGGCATGTCCGCGCCGAGCACGCAGACGCGGCCCGACGTCGGCGTGGTCAGTCCCATGATCGACGCGATGGTCGTCGTCTTGCCGGCGCCGTTGCCGCCAAGGAGGCCGGTGGCGGATCCTGCCGTCAAGGTGAACGAAATGCCGTCCACGGCCGGAACGGTCTTGTAGATTTTGACAAGCCGCTCGATGGCGATGGGAGCTGGGATAGGCGCGGGGGCGGGCATCCGGGCACATGTGGCGCACGGGCGTGGACGAGGCAAGGGGAGGGTGCAGCGGACGCAATGGCCGGGTGTATGGCAGAAGCCGCGAGAAGATGGCAGAACACGCCGCGGAGGGGGAGCGTCCGTCATGACCGCCATCACGCTCAATCAGGCCGAGCGCATCATCGATGCCGTCATCGAGCGCGGCGCTGCGCTCAATTGCCGGCCGCTGAGCGTGATCGTGGTCGAGCCTGGCTGCAAGGTGAAAGCCTTCAAGAAGGAGGACGGCTCTTCGATGATCCGTTTCGAGATGGCGTACGGCAAAGCCTATGCGGCGTTGTCGCTCGGCCGCAGCTCGAAGCTGGTTCGCGAGCGGGCGCAGGAGAAGCCGGTCTTCATGCGCTATCTGATTGCCGCCAGCGGCGAGCAGATTTTCCCCGAAGGCGGCGGCATGCTGATCCGCGGCGATGACGGCGAAGTCATCGGCGCGGTCGGCGTCACCGGCGACACCGAGGATCGCGACGAGGAGCTGGCCATTCACGGCGTCCGCGCTGCCGGCCTGAAAACCGACGCCGACTGCGTCGGCATGGGCCGGCACGTCGGCCTGCCGAAGACAAACCCGTAACGAGGCATCATGGAAATCGGACTTTTCGATCACATCGAAGACGGCGAGCGTCCGCTGGCGAAGCTGTTCGACGAGCGGCTGGAATTCATCGCAGCCGCAGAAGCCGCCGGCTTCTATTCCCTGCAGCTTGCCGAGCATCACGCCACGCCGCTCAACATGGTGCCGGTGCCCGGCGTCTTCCTCGGCGCCGTGGCGCGCGCCACCAGGCGGATGCGGATCGGCCCGCTGGTTTATCTGTTGCCGCTCTATTCGCCGCTGCGGCTGATCGAGGAAATCTGCATGCTCGATCACTTAAGCCACGGCCGGCTCGACGTTGGCGTCGGCCGCGGTGTGTCGCCCTTCGAGCTGAAATACCACAAGGTCGAACACGACGATTCGCGCGAGATCTTCATCGATGCCTTCAATTGCGTCAGCGCCGGTCTGGTCACCGACATGCTGAACTACGCCGGCAAGTACTTCACCTACCAGAACGTGCCGATCGCGCTGCGGCCGCTGCAGCAGCCGCATCCGGCGTTCTGGTACGGCTCTTCCAACGAGATCGGCTCGACCTGGGCTGGCGAGCACGGCCTGCATTTCGTCACGCTCGGTCCGATGGCGACGGCCAAGGCCAATATCGCGGCATACCGGGCCGCATTGGCAAAACGCGGCGCGCCGGTGCAGCCGCGGGCCGAATTCTCCGGCGGCGCCGCAATCGGCGTGCAGCGGCACATCTTCGTCGCCGACACCGACGCCGAGGCGCACCGCTTCGGCAAGCCGGCCATGGAGGTCCATCTGAAGAACCTCAACTGGCTGCGCATCAAGCACGGCGCTACCGGCCTGACAACGCGGCTGAACGTGCCGCGCGGCGCGACCTACGAGGCCTGTCTGGCGGACGGCACAGTGATCGCCGGTTCGCCGGCGACCGTGCGCGCGGAGCTCGAGCGGCAGGTCAAGGAACTCGGTATCAATTATCTGCTGACCTACCTGATGCTTGGCACCATGTCGCTGGCCGACGCGCTGCGCTCGCTCGACCTGTTTGCGGGCGAAGTAATGCCGTATCTGGCGAAGCTGTAACGCTTCACTTTCCGCCGTCGTCGGCCGCCTGCCTGTGATCAGCCCGCAGCGCGTCGGGGTGCGGCATGGCGATGACATTGTAGCCGGAATCGACGAAATGGATTTCGCCCGTGACGCCGGTCGATAGATCCGACAGCAGATAAAGTCCGGCGCCGCCGAGATCGTCGAGCGTCACGCCGCGATGCAGCGGCGAGTGGCGTTGCTGGAACGCGAACATGGCGCGTGCGTCGCCGATGCCGGCGCCGGCCAGCGTTCGTATCGGCCCCGCCGAGATGGCGTTGACGCGGATGGCGCTGCTGCCGAAATCGACAGCGAGATAGCGCACCGAGGCTTCGAGCGCCGCCTTGGCAACGCCCATGGCGTTGTAGTTCGGCATCGCGCGCAAGCCGCCATTATAGGTCAATGTCAGCATGGCGCCGCCGTTCGGCATCATGGCCGCCGCGCGCCGCGCCACTTCGGTGAACGAGAAGCACGAGATCAGCATGGTGCGTACGAAGTTCTCGCGCGTCGTGTCGGCGTAGCGTCCGGTGAGCTGAGCCTTGTCGGAAAACGCGATGGCGTGGACCAGGAAATCGAGCGCGCCCCAGGCGCGCTTGAGCTCGGCAAACGCCGCATCGACCGAAACCTCGTCTTCGACGTCGCACGGCAGCACCAGATCGGCATCGACCGACGCCGCCAGCGGCTTGACGCGCTTGCCGAGCGCATCGCCCTGATAGGTGAAGGCGAGCTTGGCGTCATGCGCCGCCAGCGTTTTGGCAATGCCCCATGCAATCGAGTGGTCATTGGCGATCCCCATGATCAGGCCGCGCTTGCCGTGCATCAGCCCCGGCATGGGTCAGGCATCCACGTGCTTGAGCACGATGGAGGCATTGGTGCCGCCGAAGCCGAAGGAATTGGACAGCACGCAGCCGAGTGACATGCCGTCGCGCCGCTCGCGCACGATCGGCATATCGGCGAAGGCCGGATCGAGTGTCTCGATATTGGCGCTCTCGCAGATGAAACCCGAGTTCATCATCAAGAGCGAGTAGATTGCTTCCTGCACGCCGGCGGCGCCGAGCGAATGGCCGGTCAGCGATTTGGTGGCCGAGATCGGCGGGCATTTCGCGCCGAACACCTCGCGGATCGCCTCGATTTCCTTGAGGTCGCCGATCGGCGTCGAAGTGGCGTGCGGATTGATGTAATCGACCGGCGGCTTCACGTCGGCGAGCGCCATCTTCATGCAGCGCATGGCGCCTTCGCCCGACGGCGCCACCATGTCGGCGCCGTCTGAGGTAGCGCCGTAACCCGCCACTTCGGCATAGATTTTGGCGCCGCGCGCCTTGGCGTGCTCGAGCTCCTCGAGCACCAGCACGCCGGCGCCGCCGGCGATGACAAACCCGTCACGATCGGCATCGTAAGCGCGCGAGGCCTTGTCCGGCGTCTGGTTGAAGCTCGACGACATCGCTCCCATGGCGTCGAACAGCACCGACAATGTCCAGTCCAGTTCCTCGCAGCCGCCGGCGAAGATCATGTCCTGCTTGCCGACCTGGATGGTCTCGTAGGCATTGCCGATGCAATGGTTCGAGGTGGCGCAGGCCGACGAGATCGAATAATTGACGCCCTTGATCTTGAACCAGGTCGACAACGTCGCCGATGCGGTGGACGACATCGCCTTGGGCACCGCAAACGGGCCGACGCGCTTTGGGCCTTTGCTGCGCGCCACGTCGGCACTCTCGACAATGGTGCGGGTCGACGGGCCGCCCGATCCCATGATCAGCCCGGTGCGCTCATTGGAAACGTCGGTCTCGTCGAGACCGGAATCGCGGATCGCCTGTTCCATGGCGACATGGTTCCAGGCGGCGCCGCCGCCGAGAAAGCGCATGGCGCGCCGATCGACCGCTTCAGCCGGATCGAGCGTCGGCGCACCGTGCACCTGGCAGCGGAAGCCGAGCTCGGCGTACTTGTCGGCGCGCACGATGCCGGATTTGGCTTCGCGCAACGACGCCAGCACTTCCTGCGTGTTGTTGCCGATGGACGAGACGATGCCCATCCCGGTGACGACCACCCGCCTCATCTTTGCCTCGAACCATTCAATTGGAACATGAATTTATCCGAAAGCCGGTGACCCTTTTCGGGATCATGCTCGCGGCTGAGCCGCTCACGCTTCGGTCGGCTGCGGTCCCGCGTCACGGAACAGACCAACCTTGAGGTCGAGCGCACGATAGATCACGGAGCCGTCCGCCGACAGCCAGCCGTCCGCGATGCCAAGCACGAGCTTCGAGCGCATCACGCGCTTGATGTCGATGCCATAGACGATGTTCTTCATCGTCGGCAGCACCTGCCCCGAAAATTTCAGCTCGCCCATGCCAAGTGCGCGGCCCTTGCCGGGTGAGCCGAGCCAGCCGAGGAAGAAGCCGAGCAGTTGCCAGAGCGCGTCGATGCCAAGGCAGCCCGGCATCACCGGGTCGCCTTTGAAGTGGCAGGGGAAGAACCAGAGGTCCGGCTTGAGGTCCAACACGGCGCGGACCATGCCCTTGCCGTATTCGCCGCCCGCCTCCGCGATTTCCGATATGCGGTCGAACATCAGCATCGGCGGCAACGGCAGTTGCGGGCCTTCGACGAACAGCTCGCCGCGGCCGCACGCAAGCAAATCCTCATATTGGAAGTTCGAACGGCGATCCTGCATGCCTGTTACGCTCCGCCCCACCCCGATCGATAACCCGAACCCCTAACATATAGGGGATTTCGGGCAAGGCCGCACTCAATCGCCAGGCAACCTGAGCGGGTAGCCGGACCGCGTCTTTTTGCCGAAACAGTTGCAGCCGCCGCAGCGTGGCGTATAATGATTTCACTTGCAACAATCTTGCCGGCCCCTCTGGGCAGTGGATCACGCCAATGTCAAATCCTGGTTCAATCGCGCGTCCAAGCGCCTTCGGGCCCACCCCGCAGCCGCCAGCGATGTCCGCCCGCACCGACCTGACCGGTTGCCCGTGGCATGACGTCAAGGAGAAACTTCGCGGCGTGGGTTTGCGCCCGACGCGGCAGCGGATGGCGCTCGGCTGGATCCTGTTTGCCAAAGGCGACCGCCACGTTACTGCGGAAATGCTCTATGAGGAAGCGACCCACGCCAAAGTGCCGGTGTCGCTGGCGACGGTCTACAACACACTGCACCAGTTCACCGAGGTCGGTCTTCTGCGGCAGGTCGCGATCGACGGCTCGAAGGCCTATTTCGACACCAACAATTCAGAGCACCATCATTTCTTCATCGAAGACCAGAACGATCTGATGGACATTCCGACCAGCGATGTCGTCGTCGGCAAGGCGCCGGTCGCGCCGGAAGGCTACGAGATCGCGCGGATCGACGTGGTGGTGCGGCTGCGCCGCAAGAAGGGCTGATCTGCTTCCATCACCCCGAGGTGGCCGCGTGGCGGCCTTCGAAGGGTGGTGGCGGCCCTGCCGCGCCTATTCGATCTTCTCGTTTGGATAGACGCCCCATAACTCGCTCTGTTGGATCCAGCCGTCAAAACCTTCGCCTGCGATCTGGCACCAGGTTCCGCTGCAGCGTTTGACCGTACTCAGCACGCCGACCTGCAATTGCGCCGTCACCGTGCTCTTGTCGTCGGGCTTGGCATAGAGTGGAGCCAAATCGGTCTTCGATTTCATCTGCACGACGGCGGTGCGCTTGCCCGACAGGAGCGAGTGATAGACCCAGCCCTCGGTTCCATCGGAATCGCGGATGCGCCGCCAGTCCTCGAACTCGGCGGTGATTTCGACCGGCCAGCCGACCCGCGTGTAAATCCAGGCGACGTCGTGATCCTTGTCGGGGCCGCCGCGTACGTTGACGCGATCGGCTTTGATGCTGACGAACCGCGGAACCGGCAGTCCGCCGTTGTCGGCGTGCGCTGTCCCCAGGCCCAGCGCCAGCGCCAATGCCGACGCGAACAGGACCGCGGCCGCACCGCGCCGCGGGCTCCCGGCGCGCTTTGTACGAGCGCCGCCTTCTGATACAGAGATTTTAATGGTGCACCTCCCGGCCCCGAGTGTCGGCGAGCGCGGTTAAAGAGACCTGAACGGGCGCGGGTGCGAGGGGACCGGAGAGGCCGGTCAAGCGGGCGTTAAGAGGCAGCGTATGGCATCCGCCAAGAAGCCGGTGGTCGTGGTCACCCGAAGGCTGCCAGACAGCGTCGAAATGCGCATGCGCGAATTGTTCGACGCCCGTCTCAACGACGACGACAAGCCGATGAGCCAGGCCGAACTGGTTGCCGCAGCCAAAACCGCCGATGTCATCGTGCCGACGGTCACCGACCAGATCGACCGCGCCGTGCTCAGCCAGTCCGGCGAGCGGCTGAAATTGATCGCCAATTTCGGCAATGGTGTCGACAATATCGACGTGGCGACCGCCGTCCAGCGCGGCATCACCGTGACCAATACGCCGGGCGTCCTCACCGAAGACACGGCCGATATGACCATGGCGCTGATCCTGGCCGTGCCGCGGCGGCTCGCCGAAGGCGCGCAAGTGCTGACCGGCAACCAGGAATGGAGCGGCTGGAGCCCGACCTGGATGCTCGGCCATCGCATCTGGGGCAAGCGGCTCGGCATCATCGGCATGGGCCGCATCGGCCAGGCGGTTGCACGCCGTGCCCAGGCCTTCGGCCTGAAGATCCACTATCACGATCGCCGCCGCATGCCGCCGCAGGCCGAAGAAGCGCTGAACGCGACCTATTGGGAGAGTCTCGATCAGATGCTCGCCCGCATGGACATCATCTCGATCAATTGCCCGCATACGCCGGCGACCTATCACCTGCTTTCGGCGCGGCGGCTCAAGCTGATCCGCCCTGAGGCCTATATCGTCAACACCGCGCGCGGCGAGGTGATCGATGAGAACGCGCTGGCGCGGCTGATCGAGGCCGAAGACATTGCCGGCGCGGGCCTTGACGTGTTCGAGCATGAGCCGGCGGTGAGCCCGAAGCTCGTCAAGCTTGCCCGCGCCGGCAAGGTCGTGCTGCTGCCGCACCTTGCGTCGGCCACGGTCGAAGGCCGCGTCGACATGGGCGAGAAAGTCATCGTCAACATCAAGACCTTCATGGACGGGCACCGGCCGCCGGATCGGGTCTTACCGTCGATGCTGTGACGCCCGTCCGTAAATCCCGCGCAATGGCCTGCTTGCATCGCCCGTCGCTCCCGCGTCCCGCGGCATGGGTGTTGATCGCCAGCCTGGTGCTGCCGGTCGCGGCGAAGAGCGACGATCAGATCGGCCACGCACAGGGCGTCGTCGCCGCAAACGGCATGGTGGTGACGCAGGATGCGCTGGCAACGCAGGTCGGCGTCGAAATTTTGCAAAAAGGCGGCAATGCGGTGGATGCCGCGGTCGCGGTCGGCTTCGCTCTGGCTGTGACCTATCCGCGTGCCGGCAATCTTGGCGGCGGCGGTTTCATGCTCATCCACAAAGCCGGCAGCGACGACATCGCGATCGACTATCGCGAGACGGCGCCGCAGGCGATCACCAACAAAACGTTTCTCGACGACGCGGGCAATGCCGACCCGCAAAAATCGCGCAATAGCGCGCTCGCGATCGGTGTACCCGGTACGGTCGAAGGCCTCGCGTTCGCCGAACGCAAATACGGCTCAGGCCGCTTCACGCTGGCCGACCTGATCGCGCCCGCCATTGCGTTTGCCCGCGACGGTTTTGACGTCACCGCGGACCTTTCGGATCTGTCGGCCGCCGAGGTCGCACGGCTCAAGTGTTGGCCGTCGTCGGCAAAAATCTTTCTGAAACCCGACGGCACGACCCTTGGGTTCGGCGACCGACTGGTGCAGAGCGATTTGGCAAATACCCTTGAATCCATCGCCAAGGACGGCTCACGCGGTTTCTATTTCGGTCCAATCGCCGCGAAGCTTGCCGCCGCCGTGCAGGCCGCCGGTGGCGTCATGACCGTCGGCGATCTCGAGGGTTACAGCGCGGTCGAGCGTGTACCGGTGCGCGGCACCTATCGCGGCTACGACATTGTCTCGATGCCGCCGCCATCATCCGGCGGCGTCGAGCTGATCGAAATGCTCAATATCCTGGAAGGCTACGATCTTGCGCACCAGGATGATGCGCATACTGCGCACTTCCTCGTCGAAGCCATGAAGCGTGCTTACGCCGATCGCGCACTGTTCCTCGGCGATCCCGATGCGGTGAAAGTGCCGGTGGCGAAATTGATTGCCAAGGACTACGCCGCGCAATGGCGCGCCACCATCGATCCGGAGCGCGCCACGCCGGCCGCCGATATCCGCGCCGGCGGCGCCATCGGCCACGAAGGTCACAACACCACGCATTTCTCGATTGTCGACAAATTCGGCAATGCGGTGTCAAACACCTATACGCTCAATTTCAGTTTCGGCGTCGGCCTCGTCGGCGAGGGCACCGGGGTCATTCTCAACAACGAGCTCGATGACTTCGCGGTGAAACCCGACGCGCCGAACGCTTACGGCCTGATCGGCTACGAAGCCAACGAGCCCGGCTCTGGCAAGCGGCCGTTGTCGTCGATGACCCCGACGGTCGTACTCAAGGACGGCAAGCCGTTCCTCGTCACTGGATCGCCGGGCGGCAGTCGCATCATCACCACGGTGTTGCAGGTCGTGGTCGATGTGATCGATCGCGGCATGGACATTGCCGGCGCCGTCTCCGCGCCGCGCATCCACAATCAGTGGATGCCCGATCAGGTCTTTGCCGAACCGGGCGTCTCGCCCGACGTCATCGGGGCGCTGCAAGCGCGCGGCGACAAAGTTGTGCCGACACGACCGTTTACCTCCGCTGCTTCCATCGTGGTCGCGCCGCAAGGTTTTGTTGGCGCCGCCGATCCGCGCAGCAAAGGGGCGCTCGCGGCGGGTTACTGAGTCGCGTCAGGCCGCCTGCCTCGCCGCACGCTTCACCGTCGGCGCGAGCGCTATGATGGTGAGAGCGCACAGCAGTGCAGGAGCGAAGCCGGCAACCGGCCTGCTGGTTTCGTCCCACAGCCAGCCGCTGAACACGGACATCACCATGGCGCAACTATAGCTGATGGTGAACATGCCCGCGGAGGTGCGATGCACGTCATCGGGTTCGCTGAGCACTGACGGCAGCGCCAGCGCCAGCACGAGCGTCGCCGCGCCGGTAAAGCCCGACAACCCGGCCCAGACCACTATCCAGACTCCATTCGTGGTGAGGATCCCGATCAGGCAGACGAGCGACAGAAATCCAGTCACGGCATAGGCGGCAGGCCGCGTCACCAGTTTTCCGGCAACGCCCAGCATCAGAAGCGCCGCCGGAAGCTGGCCGAGGTTCAGCGCGGTCAGCGCGCTGCCGACCAGATCGGCGCGGCCGTTGGCGACCATGTAATCGGGCAGAAACGCATTCGACACGAAATAGGTGGCGTTGACGCTGCCGAGGATCAGGCCGAGCTGCCAGATCAGAGGCCTGCGCCAATCCGGCCACCAGCGCCGGCTGGCCATCGGGACCGCGGCGTTGGCCCCGCCGCCGAGGCCTGGTGCAAAGACGCCGACGATGAGCGCAGTCAGCAAAACCGGAGCCGTCCAAACGACGAAGCTCCAGCGCCAGCTGCCGCCGACGAGCGGCAGCACGAGCGGGATCGTGAATGCGGCGGCAGCGATCTCGCCGCACAACAGCCCGGTCGTATAGACCGCGGTCGCGAAGCCGATGCGTTTCGGATACCAGGCGCGCACCAGCGGCGGCAGGGTCGGCTGCATGATCGACACGCCGGCCGCCATGACGATGGTGGCGGCGTAGAGCGCCGCCGCATCGGGAATTGCGCCGCGAGCGGCGCCGCCGACGGCGGTGAGGAGAAGTCCGATGATCAGTGCCGGCACCACACCGAAGCGTGCGATCAAGATCGACCCCGGCACCGCCGCAATCGCAAACAGCATTGGCGGCAGGCTCGATAGCCAGCCGATATCGGTCTCCGAAAGATGCAGGTCGGCGTGCAGGAGCGGTACCACCGGCGGGATCGCCAGCACGGTCAACCGCAGGCACGCGCCGGACAGCCAAAGCAGGATAAGTGGGATCAGGCGCGGGGTGATGACGGGCTCTCTCGGCTTCTGAGTTGTTTTCGCCTGTCCGCGCGCGGCGGCCTGACGCCGGAGAGTACAACATCCCGCCGCAGCAGCGGAGCCCCGTAACAGGATCGTGTCCGCCGCGCCGATGTGCGAAGCTTTGGCGGGTGTCGCGGGTTTGGAAGACAGGGACGGCTCGGGGCGTGGCGGCACGGTCGTTGCATCGCCAGACCGGAAGCTGGCGGCAAAGATCGATCGCCGCCGACGCGAAACGTGAGGAGCGGGCTATGAACAAGACTCAGCCAGTCGACGAAGTCCTTCCCTGGCCGCAATTATTGCTGTTCGGCCTGCAGCATGTGCTGGTGATGGCGGCGTCGCCGATCACAGCGGCCTTCCTGGTCAGCCGCGCGCTGCATTTCACGCCCGAGCTTACGCTCAATCTGATCAGCGCGACTTTCCTGATCTGCGGCCTCGGCACGCTGATGCAGAGCTTCGGCCCGCTGGGCTTTGGCGCTCGCCTGCCATTCATCATGGTGCCCGGCGGGGCGCCGATCGTGATTTTCGTGACCATCGCGCAGCAAACCAATCTGGCCACTGCCGCCGGCGCGGTCATCCTGACCGCCATCGCCTATTTCATCATTCTGCCGGTCTTCGCCCGCTGTCTGAAATTCTTTCCAAGGCTCGTGATTGGCACGATTCTGCTTCTGGTCGCGATCAATCTAGTCAAGATCTACGGCGGCATCATCACCGGCCAAGCCGGGACGCCCGCTTTCGCCGATCCGACCAATATCCTTCTGGCGCTGGCGACGGTTGCCGTGACGCTGTTGTTTGCGCGGTTCCTCGGCGGAATGTGGCGTCAGCTCTCGGTTCTTCTCGGCCTGGTCGTCGGTGCCTGCATTGCCGGTGCTGTCGGTGCGATGAGCCTTATGGGAGTCGGCAGCGGAGCGATCGTCAGCGTTCCTACCGCATTTCCATTCGGTTGGCCGGCATTCGATTTCGTCGCGGCGATTCCCCTCATCGTATTCAGTGTCATCTCCATGGCGGAAGCGACCGGCCAGACCATCGCCATCGCCGAAGTCGTCGGCAAGGACATCGACCCGGCCAAGGATGTGCCGAAAACAATCCGCGGCGATGCACTGGCCTCGCTGGTCGGCGCTTGCCTCGGCACCTCGCTCATTATTACCAGCGGCGAGAATATCGGCATCGTGCGGGCGACCGGCATCCGCTCGCGATTCGTGACCGCGGCCGGCGGCGGCATCCTGATCGTGCTGGCGCTATTCGCCCCGCTCGGCCGGCTCATCAATGCGATTCCCGGCCCGGTGGTCGGCGGCACCGCGATCATCGTGTTTTGCGTCATCGCCGTGATGGGTATCGATATCCTGCGCAAGACCGATCTCGGCGAACACGGCAATCTGTTCACGCTTGCGGCAGCGCTGGCGATGGGACTCATTCCGATCCTGGTGCCGGGCGTCTACAGCAAGTTTCCCCCAAGCGTCCAGCTCGTCCTCGGCAACGGCCTTGCCGCCGGGACGCTGACCGCGGTCTTGTTCAACATCGTCTTTCACCATCTCGGGGTCGCGACGACCGAGACCGCAAAGCCCGCAGCCGATCTTCCCATAGCGCCATCGAGCGCGCCTTAAGGCGCCGGTTCGGTGGCTGATCTTCACCCGGGACTGTTCGGCCAATCGGACTTTCTTCTCGCGCCGATGCACATGCTGCTCAAAACGGGCAGCGAGGGCGGCCAGGCGTTGGTGGTGCGTGGCGGCATCATTACCGAAGTCGGCTCTCGCGACCGCGTCGTTGCGAACAATCCCGATCTTGCCGTCTGCGATCTTCCGGGCCATGTCGTCATGCCCGGTTTCATCGATGCGCATCATCACCTCACGCAGAGTTTCGGCAAGGCGCTGGCGTTCGGCGAGCCGTCGGAAATATTCCGCCGCATCTGGGTGCCGCTCGAAGGATCGCTAGACGGCGAAGGCGTGTATTTGTCGAGCAAGCTTGCGGCGCTCGAATCGTTGCGCGGCGGATTCACCACCGTCGTGGATGCCGGCACGCGATCGGAGGCCGACGTCGCGGCCGTCGCCCGTGCCACCCGCGAGGCGGGCTTGCGCTGCGTGCTTGGATTCATCTGCAACGATGCCGGGCCGGCCGCCGATCGTGACAAGAACGGGATCGTCCGCGCCGCCGAGGCGCACCTCGCCCGCTGGAAATCCGATAGCCTCGTTCATCCGTCGCTGGCGGTCTCGATACCCGAGGTCGCGACCGACGCCATGCTGCATCGCATCTCGCGTCTCGCCGGCGAAGCCGGTGCGATCTTCCAGACCCACGTCAACGAGCATCTCGTGGCGGTCGAACGCTCGCTGGTCGAGCGCGGCTTGCGCCCACTCGAGCATCTCGCCGCGGCCAATGCCCTCGGTCCGCAAGTCCTCATCGCGCATTCAACGTTGGTGACGCCGGCCGAGCTGATGGTGCTGCGCGACACCGATACCGCCGTCGCCTACAACCCGGTCGCCTCGACATGGAAGGGCAATGCGGTGGCGCCTGCCGAACTGATGGCCGAACTCGGCATCCGCTTTGCGATCGGCACCGACGGGACCCGCAGCGACGCCTTCCGCATGATCGAAGCCGCCGAAACCTTGCAGCGCATTGCCTTCGGTGTCGGTGTCGGCGATTTCTCCTCGGGCGGCGGCTGGATGTGGCTCGATCATGCGACGCATGCGGCCGCCGATGCTGTCGGGCTGAAAGGAATTGCCGGTGAGATCGCGGTGGGCAACGCCGCCGATCTCCTGGTCGTCGATGTCGATTATCCCGAATTCACGCCGTCATGGGATCTTGATTGGGAGCTGGTTCGCTTCGGCAACCGCGACCAGATCGTCGCGGTCCTGGTGGCCGGCAAACTGCGCTTGTGGCGCGGCTGGCCGACCGACTGGGACGCGCGGGCGCTGCTTGCCGAAGTCAGGGCGGTGGCCGGCAAGGCAGTCGCCGCAGCGCCGATCAAGCGCATCCATCCGACGTCCCGCGACCATCGTGCAAAGCGCCGGAACCGGACCGGCTTCGGCGAATGATTGCCCTGGCGCTGATTGCATTCGCGGTCGTGATCGCGGCGTTGATCCAGGGCGCCATCGGGGTCGGCTTTGCCCTCATCGTCGCTCCGGTCGCCGCGATCGTGCGGCCCGATCTGCTGCCGGGATCGCTTCTCATTCTGATGCTGCCGTTGAACGCCTATGTCGCCTGGCGCGAACGCGCGCATTTCGACTGGCAAGGTACGGGCTGGATCACGCTCGGCCGGTTCGCCGGCACGTTTTTCGGCTTCTGGATTCTGGTGGTCGTCACTACGGCCGTGCTGGATCTCATTGTCGGCGTCACCACCATATTGGCCGCGGTCGCGACAAAGCTGGCGCCGAAATTCTCGCCGAACAGGACCGCTTTTGCCAGCGCCGGATTCATCACCGGCATCACCGAAACGGCAACCGGAATCGGCGGCCCACCGCTCGCGCTGGTTTATCAGCATCATCCCGCGCCGGCGTTGCGCGCGACCATCGCGCTGTGTTTTCTCATCGGCGAAGTTTTTTCGCTCGCGGTCCTGGCCGTCGAGGGGCGGCTCGGGCTCGATCAGATCGGCAGCGCCGCCGTGTTGCTGCCACCGCTTGCGCTTGGTCTGCTCGGCAGTGGTTGGGCGCACGAGAGGATCAGTGCCACGCGGCTTCGCGACGCGCTCCTGGCTTTCGCGGTGGTTTCTGGCTGCGTTTTGATTATTCAGGCGGTAGTCTGAGCGCTCAGGCAACGTGCTGCCGCAGCTATGCGACGGCGGTCAACGGTGAGCCAAGAGGGCTTCAGTTCGGGCGGGTTTCAGGGCGTCGCGTATTGCGACAGAGTGGCAATCAGCCGGTCGATCAATGGAAGGTCGATCTTTTTCGTTATCTCTCCCTTGAGGAACACAGTATCCCAGTTGAGCACCAACGCTTGGTACCCGTTGCTTCGGCAAAACTGTATTATGTCGTCATGCCTGGTGCCGCGGATGTGGCGATGCTCTATGGTTATCACTTCCGGCTGATATCTGGTCAGGTCAAGGCTTCTCAGGACTACATCGTCATATCCTTCCACGTCGATGATCAGGCAGTCGATGTGATCCAATCCTGCCTTCTCAACCAGATCCGTCGCAGTATAGACGTCAACCTCGATTTCTCGGATGTGGCTTTCCAGATCAGCAAATCCGAACTGGTGTCGCATAATTACATCACGATCAAATGACCCAATGAATTCAATCCAGCCATTCTTGTTACGGTCCTTTGGTGAGACTACCGAATAGAAGGTGCGTCGGCCGCGCTCGGGGCCGCAGGCGTATGGCAGCGCGACCACATTACGAAACGCACTGACATTGTCGCTCAGCCGCTCGAAGAGATAGGGCACTGGCTCAACGAGGGCGCCCCTCCATCCTTTCTCCAGGAACGGGTATATCATCCCGTTCGGGCGGCCGTCATTGGCGCCTATTTCCAGGAATTGTGGACGCGAAGGATACGCATCAAGAGTACCGAGTATATGAGCTTTGAGAGCCAATTCGAAGTCGCGAAACGGGTCCAAGCGCGGGGACGCAACGTTTTGTGCAATGTGAATCCAGAGTTCGTCCCTGGCTCGCCGGAAAAATCTTTCTGAATCCACGGCGCGCTTTTGAAACTCTTCCGGCGCTAGTCCCGCAAGTGCTCCTAAAAGAAAAACCGAAATACTGTCCGGCATCAAATAGAACTTGAAAGGAACCTCCAGGTACCTCAGGAAGCTTTCGGCCGCGCCGATCGCATCCACGACAAGGGCGCTGGCGTGGAACACGATCGCCGAATTCTTGTTGCAGACTTTGAAGATACTTAGAAAATCCGAAATCGCCGCTCTATTCATGTGCTCGCCGTCGATAAAGGCGAGGTCGGGTCTGGCAGGGTAATCGTCTGGCGCTACATCCGCGGCATCGGCGTCGAATGTCACAAGCTTGTCCAGGTTGACAGCCGGCAACGCGCGTCGAATATGCTGTATCATCCGATCGGTCGAATTGTTGTCATAGTCATACGAGCGTCCACGTTCATCCAGTTGCAACAACGGGCGCTTGTCGATTGAAATGATCTGTCGGCAGCGAGCATCGACCAGATGTGGAGCGAGCGTCCCGCCGAGGTGCGAGCCGATCTCCACATAGGTGTAATCCGGTACTATCTGGCGAACCAGGATTTGAATGGCAAGCAGGCTTCGTTTGTCGTCGTCAGTCGTCTGACTTTCGACCGGGAATAACGATAAATCCAGCCCATTCAGCTTGCTTTCAACCTGATCCGGTGTGAGTTCAGCTGCGCTTATATCTTCTGCAGGTGGCGATGCCAGTGTAACTTCCGAGGCGCTTTCGCCAGACTCTTCTGACCGACTTTCGTGCGGCGTTTCAGACTGAGGGAAGCTCGTCATCCCGACTTCAACCTTTAATCTATCGCGGCTCACGTGCGACAAGTCACACTTGACCGGTATCAGCATGTGCGTAAAAGGGCGATCCCGTCGAGTCAACTTCTACTCAGGTTCACTACAACCATCGCCAGTGCCGGAACCATTGTGAATTTTTCCATGACATGAACAGGCGGCGTCACGCCGCGAGCTCCGGCAATGCACGCAAGTCTTCCCCCGGGTTTCAGGGCGTCGCGTATTGCGACAGAGTGGCAATCAGCCGGTCGATCAATGGAAGGTCGATCTTTTTCGTTATCTCTCCCTTGAGGAACACAGTATCCCAGTTGAGCACCAACGCTTGGTACCCGTTGCTTCGGCAAAACTGTATTATGTCGTCATGCCTGGTGCCGCGGATGTGGCGATGCTCTATGGTTATCACTTCCGGCTGATATCTGGTCAGGTCAAGGCTTCTCAGGACTACATCGTCATATCCTTCCACGTCGATGATCAGGCAGTCGATGTGATCCAATCCTGCCTTCTCAACCAGATCCGTCGCAGTATAGACGTCAACCTCGATTTCTCGGATGTGGCTTTCCAGATCAGCAAATCCGAACTGGTGTCGCATAATTACATCACGATCAAATGACCCAATGAATTCAATCCAGCCATTCTTGTTACGGTCCTTTGGTGAGACTACCGAATAGAAGGTGCGTCGGCCGCGCTCGGGGCCGCAGGCGTATGGCAGCGCGACCACATTACGAAACGCACTGACATTGTCGCTCAGCCGCTCGAAGAGATAGGGCACTGGCTCAACGAGGGCGCCCCTCCATCCTTTCTCCAGGAACGGGTATATCATCCCGTTCGGGCGGCCGTCATTGGCGCCTATTTCCAGGAATTGTGGACGCGAAGGATACGCATCAAGAGTACCGAGTATATGAGCTTTGAGAGCCAATTCGAAGTCGCGAAACGGGTCCAAGCGCGGGGACGCAACGTTTTGTGCAATGTGAATCCAGAGTTCGTCCCTGGCTCGCCGGAAAAATCTTTCTGAATCCACGGCGCGCTTTTGAAACTCTTCCGGCGCTAGTCCCGCAAGTGCTCCTAAAAGAAAAACCGAAATACTGTCCGGCATCAAATAGAACTTGAAAGGAACCTCCAGGTACCTCAGGAAGCTTTCGGCCGCGCCGATCGCATCCACGACAAGGGCGCTGGCGTGGAACACGATCGCCGAATTCTTGTTGCAGACTTTGAAGATACTTAGAAAATCCGAAATCGCCGCTCTATTCATGTGCTCGCCGTCGATAAAGGCGAGGTCGGGTCTGGCAGGGTAATCGTCTGGCGCTACATCCGCGGCATCGGCGTCGAATGTCACAAGCTTGTCCAGGTTGACAGCCGGCAACGCGCGTCGAATATGCTGTATCATCCGATCGGTCGAATTGTTGTCATAGTCATACGAGCGTCCACGTTCATCCAGTTGCAACAACGGGCGCTTGTCGATTGAAATGATCTGTCGGCAGCGAGCATCGACCAGATGTGGAGCGAGCGTCCCGCCGAGGTGCGAGCCGATCTCCACATAGGTGTAATCCGGTACTATCTGGCGAACCAGGATTTGAATGGCAAGCAGGCTTCGTTTGTCGTCGTCAGTCGTCTGACTTTCGACCGGGAATAACGATAAATCCAGCCCATTCAGCTTGCTTTCAACCTGATCCGGTGTGAGTTCAGCTGCGCTTATATCTTCTGCAGGTGGCGATGCCAGTGTAACTTCCGAGGCGCTTTCGCCAGACTCTTCTGACCGACTTTCGTGCGGCGTTTCAGACTGAGGGAAGCTCGTCATCCCGACTTCAACCTTTAATCTATCGCGGCTCACGTGCGACAAGTCACACTTGACCGGTATCAGCATGTGCGTAAAAGGGCGATCCCGTCGAGTCAACTTCTACTCAGGTTCACTACAACCATCGCCAGTGCCGGAACCATTGTGAATTTTTCCATGACATGAACAGGCGGCGGAACCGGCCTGCTCGGTGACACAATTGCTACTGCCGACGCCGCCACTCTTGCCGAAATACGCTGACCACCCAAGGTAGGAAGGCGAGGACGCGGCGTTTAATCCATCGTCCATGTACAATTTGTCCGACGAAGAGACGGCCGAAAATCAATCTTACACGCAAGCTAGCACCCATTCTGCCGGCCTTGACCAAGCGCTTGCCCAGTCCCAGGAGCAAACGCTTGAGTGTCTCCTCGGACTTATTCCAGACTTCACGATTGCAATTGCTCTGCCGGAGGTTTGCGGCGACGAAGCGAATGTCCGGCCCCTCGATCGCGTACGAGCGAAAGGAAAGCAGTTCGAGCAACTTCGCCGCAACACAAGCGTGCAGATATGCCTGTTCGGTTTTGTCGAGCTGTTTCGATGCGAGAGCAGCAATCTCTTCCAGCGAAACCAAGTCCTTCAGGGATTCCAGCACGTTCGGGGGAAATTCAATATCGCTTAGGCCATTGAACCTGCGCATGGCGGAAAGGCCCGCCATCTGCGAGTAGACGGCCTGCACGCGACCAGCCTGGATGGATTGGTCTGACAGGCTTTTGCTATGCAATCTGTACGATCCGAGCAGCCTCGATGTATTGAACAGGGTGCCGACCTCGCGGAGCCGCCAGTATAGGTCTGTGTCCTCCGAATGGATGACATACCGATAGTAGCCACCTACAGCTCGGAGCGCCGATCGCCGTATCATGAGGAACGGATGAGGCAGATACGGTTCCAGATGTGGGATGACGAGAAAGTCGGCTGTGTTGGGGTCCGTGTAGAAGAAACCTTGATCGATCACCCGCCCAGCTTCGTCAATGTGATGATGTGCTCCAGATACCGCGACCACATCGGGCCGGTCCCTCAGGATTTCCAATTGGGTGGCGAAGCGATCGGGTGTCGACAGGTCGTCGGCATCCTGCCTCGCGATGTATTCGCAAGTGCATGCATCGAGCCCGAAGTTCAGAGCACTGACAATTCCACCGTTCGCCTTGCTGAGATATCTGATCCGATTGTCCCGGCTGGCGAGATCCTTGATGATCTCACTACTCTTATCGGTCGATCCGTCATCGACAACCAGCAAAACAAAGTCCCTGTAGGTCTGAACAAGCACGCTCTCGATTGACGCGCGAATCGTCGTCTCTGCATTGTATACTGGCAGGACCACCGCGACTGTTGGGGACGTCACATCGAACCTTCTAGCATGTGGCCGGTTGGCGCCAACGCCTTGTTCGGTATGGCTCGGCTCTGTTCGCGCGACGCCATCTTGCTTCTTGCAATCCTATTCTCGATCACGTGCAGAAAAGCGACCAGTCTCTCCCAATCGGCGGTCGAGTTGCTGTGGGCCACATCAAAGCTCGCTTCGCGGACGTGATGAAACGCCAACGGACGCGTCAGGATCGCAATCTCGAATTTCTCAATGAAGCGCGTGATAAATTCGCGATCCTCAGCCACCACGAAAGTTTGATCGAACCGCCCGACCCTGTCGATAAGGTCACGACGGAAAATCAACTGGATTGGAAAGAGGTCCTCCTCAAATCTCAGATATCGCTCGACATGGAGAATACCGCGCATTTCGTGGTGGGTTCTGGCGTCAACCGTCCTCAAATAAACGACTTGGTTGTCGACCACCGTCTCAAAGGTCCGACGAAGCAACGAGGCCACCGCGCCCACTCTTGGAATCTGCCTTGCGATGACGTCGTAGTGACGAAGTAGCGCGGCGACAAAATGCGGATTCCAGCTGTCATCGTCGTCATGAATGGCCACGAAGTCGCCAGTACTGTGCGCCAGCCCATAGTTGAGCGCGCCCGCGCGGCCGAGCGAGTGCGAAATGTGATGCGTCGTCAACGAGAGACTGTTCGGGCAGGATCCGATGAGTTGTTCGACCGGGTCCCTCTCGCCGCCGTCATTGATGACGTGAACGTGGATGTGCGGCCATGTCTGCAAGGTTATCGAGTGCAACGCTCGCTTCAAGAACAAAGGTCGGTTCTTGGTCCTGACGAACACGTCAACACGGGCAGCGTCTGCCAAACTGTCCATTACGTTTCCCAATGTTGTTTAATCGCCTTCATTCGACGCCCCATTTCCTCCCAAATGCTGTAACCGCGACGATCGGAAGCTTGTTGACACGGATTTTCTGACATATGAAATGTCCGGAATCAAGCGTACCTATCGATCCAAGCGAAACGCCACGTTGCCATACCTCTCCGGAGCGTCAAGAATGACCGACCAAGTGTACGACCGTCGTTTCTTCCAGGCGATGGGAACAGAAAACGACAATGCAGCAATCATTCTCGACATTCTGTTTCAGAGGTACATGCCGTCTTCGTTGCTCGACGTTGGCTGCGGCTCCGCAACCTGGGCGGCCACCGCCAAGCGGATGGGGGTAAGAAGCGTGTTCGGGATCGATGGCGACTATCTCGACAGCGATCTCATGGCGATTGGAAAGGATGAATTTGCCGCTCACGATCTGGGGCAGCCGTTCGATCTGAGGAGGCGCTTCGACTTGGTCGTCTGCACCGAGGTGGCCGAGCATCTGTCGCGGGCACGTGCGGCGAGCTTTGTGGCCGATTTGACGCGGCACGCAGACGTCATCCTGTTCTCCGCCGCCGCGCCGTTTCAAGGCGGCACGCATCACGTTAATGAGCAATGGCTGGAATACTGGGGCATTCTGTTCAGAAAGCAGGGCTTTATCGCAGTGGACATGCTTCGTCAGGCAATCTGGGCGGATAATCGGGTCCAATATTATTTCCGCCAGAATATCATCATCTTCGCCCGTCCCACTGTCGCGCAGTTGCACTTTGGCTCGACTCCGCAGGACGAACGGAAGCCGCTTGCGTTCGTGCATCCGATCTTCCTTCTGGAAACGATCAGAAAATTTTTCCCTGACATGCACACCGTAGCCTACTACTCTGAAATAGAGGATTATCAGAACCTTGCACAAGCCTATGCGAACGGTGAAGTCGAACTGCCGTACCTCACCATCCCCGACGGGGTCGAATCGGTCGCGGTTGGGAACGGTCAACAGGCCGCGCGCGAACCAGAAGGCGGGGCGAGAAATCATCGTGGCTATTACTTCAGTCCGGTCACCTTCGATCACATCGCTGTCGCAGACATCCTGCACGCCCGTACACCACGCTGAGTCACATCACATCAAACGGCGTTGGCGCCCGCTTGCGCCAACCAGCGCCGCGCAGTGACGGTATGAGCGCGCGCTCAAGGAGTGCGGACTGCCATCGCCTTGTAGACCGGCAAGCGCTTGTTCCCCCGGCATAGGAATTGCGGGACCCGCTCCCTCTGGCACGCGCCCTCGCAGACGCCGGCGACAGGCTTACCTTGGCGCGTACCCCAGTTGCTCCACTGGTTTTCGAGTCCGATTTGGTGCCCAGAATGCTGGCTCTAACTGGCTGGACATTTTTTCTTGGAGCGGTGAAGGGATTCGAACCCTCGACCCCAACTTTGGCAAAGTCGTTCTGACGCTTTGCGGCGGTTCGCGGTAAGCGCAGTCCGAAGTTGCGGTCAGGCGGTCCGCAGCCTCGCGTCGCTTTAGTTGCGAGCGTCTTCGGCTTGACGGGAAACCCGGCCTCTGTAAGTGCCGCGGCGGTTCGTTCGCGCCTCAGCAGCTAGTCCGGCCGCGCCGCCTCGATCGAACCACCGCCATCGCCCGAGGGGTCGACGGCGATCACTGTTGTGCGCGGCAGTTTCGACGCCTTCTTCGACCGTAAGGCCCCGCACATGCTGTCGGCGTTGCGCCAAGCCGATAAAATCGCACTCGGACATTTGATGGTCGAAGAGAAAAGCAACGAAATACCGGTACCGGAATTGATCGAGGCGCTCAGTCTGCAGGGCTGTCTCTTCACCCTCGACGCCGAGCACTGTCAAAAAGCCAGCGTTCTCCGCTATCTCGCGCTGACACTCGCCTATTTCTTTCTCCTCAACCGCTTCGCGTTGCTTGACGTGGCGACTATCGGCGCCTTGTTCACTCCGCGCGTGGTGACAGGAACGGCGCTCCGCTGATATCGTGCTGCGCTTGTAATGCCCACGGTATGCGAATATCATCTGACACTTATGCGCAAGATACGACCACTGTCGGCGGAGGAAAGGGCGGCTTGGCCAAAGACCGTGAAGGTGCCGCTGGAGGCAGCCTTCGCCGATGAACGAGGCGCGATTCAGCCGTTGGTTGATATGGACATGGCGAGCTGCGTGCTCATCAATTCAAAGAAAGGCACCGTTCGCGCCAATCATTTCCACAAAACCGATTGGCATTTTTGCTATGTCATGTCGGGCGAGATCGAGTATTACCACCGCCCGACAGGGAGCAATGCCAACCCCGAGCTTGAAGTGATTCGCTCCGGTGAATTGTTCTTCACACCCCCGATGGTCGATCATGCAATGGTCTTCACGCAGGATACCGTTTTTTTAACGCTGGGCCGAAATTCACGCACCCAAGAAGTCTACGAAGCCGACGTGGTTAGGATTCCGCCCATCAATCCGCAATGAATTCAGCCCTACGGTCGCAACTACATCACCGCACGGATTGCCGATTGTGCGGAAACCGCCAGCTCAGGCCCGTTTTGAATCTGACTCCGACTCCGCCGGCCAATGCATTTGTCACGGCGGATATGATCGCCGTCGAACAGGAAGTCTTTCCGCTCGACGCGTTCTTCTGCGAAGCGTGCACACATTTACAATTGCTCGATGTTGTCGACCCTTCCGTTCTGTTCTCGAATTATGTTTATGTCTCGGGCACCTCTCCGAGCTTTGTGCGTCATTTTGAGCGCTACTCGGATGATGTTGCGCAGCTCGTCGGGCCGTTGCGCGACGCCTTGGTCCTCGATATCGGGTCCAACGACGGGACTTTGTTGCGGGCTTTCAAAGAGCGGCATGGCGCGCGTGTGCTCGGTGTCGACCCGGCGAGCAATCTGGCTGCTGCGGCAAGCGCAACCGGAATTGAAACGATCGCCGATTTTTTCTCACCGGCGCTTGCCGCTAAGATCGTGGCTGGCCATGGCCGCCCTCGGATCATTACGGCGAACAATGTATTTGCCCACGTCGACGATCTCGCCGGCCTGGCAGATGGAGTAAGAAGTTTGCTGTCGGAGGACGGGGTGTTTGTCTTCGAGGTCTCCTACCTCCTCGATGTGGTCGACAAAATCCTGTTTGACACGATCTACCACGAACACCTCGCCTATCACGCGGTGCGGCCGTTGATCGGATTTTTCGAGCGTCACGGTCTTAAACTCATTCAGGCAGTGCGGGTGCCGACGCACGGCGGTAGTTTTCGGGGAGTGGTGCAACGCGCTGGCGGCGCACGGCGCGTTGGCGCTTCGGTGGCGGACGCCCTTGCCGCCGAGCAGCTGCTTGGGCTCGACCGAGTTGCGACCTATCTGAATATGGCCGAGCGTATCGCTAGATTGCGGCGGGACCTGACGTCGCTGCTGGGAAAGCTGAAGTCGCAGGGCAAATCCATCGCGGGGTTTGGCGCGCCGGCCAAGGCAACCACGCTGATGTACCACTTTGGCCTTGGTCCTGAAGTAATCGATTTCATCGTCGATGACAGCCCGATGAAACAAGGCATGTTCACGCCTGGACTCCATGTCCCGGTATTGAGCCCAGTTGTGCTGGACGACCGGCGGCCTGACTATCTCGTCATTCTAGCCTGGAATTTCGCCGAACCAATCATTGCCAATCACCGGGACTTTCTCAATAAAGGAGGGCGTTTCATCCTCCCTTTGCCGAAAGTCGAACTGATCGCATGAGCAAATTCCTGAATGAGGTGGATATTGCCGAAATTGCCACGGGTCTTGGCGATACTGTCCACGAGTTCGCTGGCAAGACCGTGGTGATGACCGGTGCGAGGGGTTTTCTTGGCAGATATTTTACCGAGGTGTTCGCGTACCTTAACGAGAATATGCTCAAGGACTCATGCTCCTTTGTCGGGTTCGATAATTTGCTGACTTCTGGCGAGGCGGGTGGAGACTTGCAGGGGCGGCCGAATATCCGGTTCATTAAGCAGGACGTCATTCAGCCAATCACGTGGGATGGTCGAGTGGATCACGTCCTTCATGCAGCCGGCATTGCGAGTCCGTTTTATTACCGGGCCTATCCGCTGGAGACGCTCGAAGTGGCGATCACTGGCACACGGAATATGCTGGAGCTTGCCACCAGGCATCAGGCTCGGCTCACCTACTTCAGCTCTTCCGAAATTTACGGCGATCCAGATGCCAAGCATGTGCCGACACCTGAGAGCTACCGCGGCTACGTGTCATGTCGGGGGCCGCGCGCCTGTTACGATGAAAGCAAACGAATGGGCGAAACGCTTTGCCACATCTATCACGAGAAATTCGGTACGGCGACGGTTACGCTTCGTCCATTCAACGTCTACGGGCCGGGTATGCAGGAGAGCGACTATAGAGTGCTGCCGAATTTCGCGAGCGCGATTAAAGGAGGCAGATCGACCAAAATCTACGGCAGCGGCACGCAAACGCGAACGTTTTGCTACATCACCGATGCTCTCAAAGGTTTCCTGCTGGCGATGATCCGCGGCGTGCCGGGCGAGGCCTACAATATTGGCAATCCTCAACCCGAAGTGTCGATGAAAGATTTGATGCAGACAATTGAACGAGTCCTCGGCCGCAAGGTCCCTTACGACGTGATCGAATACCCCGACAGTTATCCCGCCGACGAGCCGATGCGCCGCTGTCCGGATATCCGCAAGGCGCAGCTGCAGCTCCGTTATCAACCGATAGTGTCGCTGGAGGAGGGACTGCATCGTTTCCTGTCGTGGACGGAAGAAACCTACACGGGTAAGAATTGAACGCGCGGTCCCCGGCGGTCATCCGGCTTGCTCTGATTGGGGCTGGACGTTGGGGCCGTAACTATATCCGTACGATCGCCAGCCTCGATGATGCCGCGCTCCTTGGCGTGGCAAGCCGAAACCCCGAGACGGCATCGCTTGTGCCGCCAGAATGCAGCGTCGTTGGCGACTGGCGGAGACTGATCGAGTCAGCCGAAATCGACGGCATTATCGTGGCCAGTCCACCGGCCTCGCACGCCGAAATCCTAATCGCCGCAGCCGAAGCCGGCAAATCCGTCCTAGTCGAGAAGCCGCTAGTGACGGCGCAGTCGCAACTCCCGGCGATTGTCACCGCCAGCGCGCGAACATCGACAACCATCATGGTCGAGCACACCCATTTGTTTCATCCCGCATTCCGCGCGTTGAAGGCCGAAGCGGAAAAATACGGACCGTTGCGCGCAATCCGTAGTTCGGCCGGCGCAAGGGGCCCATACCGCGATGACGTGTCGGTGTTATGGGACTGGGCGCCGCACGATGTGGCGCTCGGTCTTGATCTCGCGCCGGGCCCAGCCGAGGTGCTCGATGCGCTGGTCGTGGCGCGGCTTGCCATTGGTAAGGCGGTCGCCGAGCGCTTGCACTTGCGACTCAAGCTCGCAGGCGGAGCCGAATATCGGATCGTACTTAGTACACTGGACGATAGACATCGCTGGTTCGCTGCGGATTTCAACGACTGCACGTTGATCTATTCCGACCAGGCCGCGCATCCATTGCGTTTCTTTCGCCATTCTGGCGCTCGCGTCGATGAAGATGGCGAAGCGTTGCCCGTTAAGCCGGGCTTACCGCTGACTGTCGCGGTGCGCGAATTCGTGTCCGCAATTCGCGCTTGCGATCCGCGGCGCGACAGCCTCGCCCTTGGCTGTCAGGTCGTCGACATAATTGCGCGCTGCGAGGAAATGAACGGCGCCTAGCCTAAAAGCCATCAGTTCCGAAGCGCGCTCCGGAGTGGCGAATGCCGGCGTTTGCCGCGCACTGGCGCTCATACTGTTGAGCAATTTATCTGACCGCACGTGACCGAGGTCGCAGACGCTATCGCGAGCTTATATGCGTTTGGATCGGCGACAAGCGCCATTGGCCGCTGCACCCGCATTATGATCGCGACCAAGCTCAGGAGGGGAGCCTGGCACATGATGATCAAAAGAAAACCGACCACAGTCGTCGCCCAACCTGCAGTTGCGAGGTCGGTGAAGAGACGGATAGCCGCGACTACAACAATACCGAAGAGCGTGCCGAGGATGAGCACTCCGGACAACAACGAAGCGCGAACCAGCGCAATCTCGCTGAATATCGACACGCCATTAATGCCATGAATGATGAGGTTGACGAAATTCTGCGACGACACGCCGTCATAACGAGCCGCGCGATAGCAGGGTATGCAATATATCGGAATTCGAGATTTTATCAGCGCGGCAGCGAAGTTCACGGAAAGTTCCGCCATAGCGCATAATCGAGCGAGGCGCCCGTACGGAATAAGGGAGTAATTGCCAAATGTCAGGCGCTTGCCGGTCAGCACCTTAAATGCGGTGCGATAGATGCGGTAGCAGGTTCTGAATAACAACCCCTCCGACCGGCCGCTGCGTTCGGCGGTAATCAGGGCATCTGGATGCGCCCGATAGGCTGCCAGCATAGGTTCCAGCTCCTTCGGCGCATCCTGGCCGTCAGAGTCCATAACGATGACGATGTCGCTGACGATCTGATCCCGGATGAAACACAATCCGATGGTAAGCGCATTCTGATTGCCCACGTTTCTCACCAGCTCAATCATATGTAAATCAGTGATGCAGCGATAATCGACATTTACGAATGCAGCGCTGTTGGGCGCCGGATCACCGCCGTCGTTGACAATCACGACGGTCGCTACGATGCTCGTGGCGCTCAATGCTCGATCGATTTCGGAAAACAGTCGCGGCAAGCAAGGCCAGTCATTGTAGACCGGCAGGAGGATGCACGCTTTCATCGGACGCTTCTAACAACATACCTGACGCTACAAATTAGTTCTATTCCAGCCACTCGCCCGCTTGCAAGCATTTGTTTCAAGATTGGAATCTTCAATTATTGACGTGTTCTGGATGCGTCGCAAAGGAAGAATTGTATGGGCTGGAGGACGATCTCTCAGCGGTAAAGGCGCCAGCGTCCCTGGCGTTCGTCCACTAGTTTAAAGGTCGGGTTGTTGGCGAGGATTGGGTTGTTCCACAGGCCGTCCAGTGGCGTGACGACCAGTGTGCGGCAGAGATAGGTCTCCTTCAAGGCGACGAGGTCCTCGGCGGAGGCTTCGCCACCAAAGACCTTGACGAAAAAGGCGTTCACCCGATCCGCATCGGTCCAGGACAATTTCGGCGCACCATAGGCGCGCAGATAGGCCAGGCTCGCCGCGCAATTCCTGCGATGGCCGAACAACGCCCAGGAAATATTGTCGGGCCAAAGCGTGAGTTCCGCCGAGTCCAGGGGGTTGTTAGCAATAGCCTCATCAGAAGGCGTGACTGCCTGCACCGCTCGCCACAGCTCGGGACTGTGGGGAAATGCGACTGTGGCGGCGTTTTCCGGTCCATAAAGGCGATGGTACACAGTCGTGTCGAAGGCGAATTTCGTGGCGTCGATAAGCGCGGGGATCAGGATGACCGCGACCGCCGCGCGCGTCAGGCGTTGAGCCGGAGCATTATCAAACTCGTCGAAGCTTCGCGCGAGAAAGGCGGCGACGGCCGGCGCGAGCGCCAGAACGGCCACGAGAACCAGCCGCCAGCCGAGATCGTTGCCGGCGATGACGCTGTGCAGGAATTGAATCTCGAGCAGCGCCGGGCCGGCGAGGCAGACCAGGGCAAAAGTCATTTGGCGCCGCTTGCTGTCGGCTGATTTCAGACCGGCGCGCGTGGCCGGAATCGCGAGCAGATAGACCACGCCTAATTTGAGCGGAAGCAGCACGAGCCAATAGGCGAGCAAATTGCGGAAGCCACTATGAGCCAAAACCGGATACATCCAGACGTCGACGGCGCGGCGCCCACCGAAAGTCGCGAATTGCTGGGACAGGAGCGGGCCAGCGGCGAGCGACAGCCCCACCATCGCTGCGGCGAGGCCGATGAGGGTGGAGGGGAGATACTGGCGCGAGCTTTTTTCGCGCAGGGCGACGAGGCAGATGAGTGGCAGAGCAAGCGCGGCGCCGAAGCCGCCGGCATATATCGAGGCGCCGGAGGCGGTGGCGACCATCAGACCCAACAGGATGCCGATCGCGGTTTTGCAATCGGGCCGCGCGAACAGGCGCACAAGGAGCAGGCCAGATGCAATTAGCACGGTTGCGCCGAACAGGTGCTGAGGAGCCCAAGCCGATTGAGAGATCCACGGATCAAGCCCATATTCGCGCAACACGGCTTGGCTTAGCCAAGGGCCGGAAATGAATTCAATGGTCTGCTGCGGCGAACCGCCCACCAACACTAACAGGGCCCACCATGCGGCGCTCCAACGGCGCGACAGGCTTGTCGCAATCCAGGCGACGAGGAACACCGATAGAAGCGCCGTGACAAAAGTCAGGGCGACATCTACCTCCCAGCCGCTGGCGCCTGTGACCACGCTGACGCAGCCGGCGACGAAATACCAAATGTAGTAATAAACCAGTAAATTGGAAGAATCGGCGCTGGAAAAGAAGGGATTATGCGGCGGCAGGCCGTTTTGAGCAATCTCGTCGATGATGGCGACTTTTGCATGGTCAAAGATCACGTAGGCCAGACCATAGCCGGCGCCGAATTTCTGCGGGACCAGCGCCGCCGCCGGTATTAGGCAGATCGTCACCGCTGCGAGGACCCAGAGCGCCGAGGGACGACACTCGGAACGAAACAGCGGCTCTGGCGCCATGGGCCCGAAACCCCGCGCCATCAGGGCGAGAGCGCCAAAGATCAGAAGAACGAAAAAGAGGTTCAGCGGCAGGAAGTGAAATGCGACGGAGGCGATTGCGCCAGATGCGCCTAGACCGAGCAAGGGCGCGATGAGCCAGCGCATGCGCGGCTCGCCTTCCAGACATTTCGCCAGGGGCGCGCCGATGACGTAGGCCAAGCCCAACAGAAAGGCGACGCTGGCGAAAATCAGATGATAGTGGACCAATTTCTAGAATCTCCGCCTGCGACCAATTGGCGTCGAGGGGCGATGCGCCCTCTCAGCCAATGCCGGTTTCTTCGCGTTCTCCAGATCGTTTGACCGATGGCGAGGCACCATTCGACCGAGCGGCGCATGCTCTCGCGCAGCGCGATTTTCGGCGCGTAGCCCAACACGGTTTTTGCCTTGGTGATGTCGCAGGCGATGCTCTTGTTCATTTCCGAGAGCACGTGGACTTTCTGGTGATAGATGCCGACGCCTTGAATCGTGGCGTCGACCAGGGTGGCGACGTCGCCGATGAGATCGGGCATGTGCAACTTGTTGGACCTGACCTCCATGCCCGAAATCCTCGTGTAGCGCCACACTCAAGGTCTCGGTGATTTTAATTCATCGGGTGGGGCGCTTCGTCCGCGATCCGGAAGATTTCGCGGGCGGCTTTGGGATGGACGGGAGCGAGCAGAATGCCTTGCGCGAGATTGTCGGTATAGCCCACGGAGCGGCGGTTGCCGCAATTGCCGACGATTGGAAATTTGCCGTCGCGCACCATCTGGAAGAAACAGGGTCTGGCGCGGCGGCTGGTTGGGACCGTAAAACCAGGGGCGCCCACAAAGACGATTTCCATCGGTCCCTTGGCCGTGATCTCGGCGCGTAAAGCCTTTTCCATTAGCATTTTCGAGTGGCCATAGCCCATCTAGGGGTTATAGGGGCTCTCCTCGGTAAGCGACGGTCGGGACGCGGACCGCAACCGATCGGCGAATAGAAAGACATTACCACCGCGCGCTTCACCCGGCCTTTTTCGCTTCCGTGATCAGATCAATCGCTCTCTAGGTGTTGATGGCTTCGAATTGTGCCGCTTTCTTCGGATAAATAACGCCGGCAAGATTGGATCAGTATGGCGCTTTCGGCAATCAGCCCGACGAAGTTTGACGTTATAAGGCCTTGCACGCCGGAGGTTGTCGCGCACGATCCCACATGCCGCTACCCCAGTGTTAGGCGGAATCATATATCAATTTGACGGAAACCGCCTAAGCGCTTGGAGCGGGCGAAGGGATTCGAACCCTCGACCCCAACCTTGGCAAGGTTGTGCTCTACCCCTGAGCTACACCCGCATCCGAGATGGGTAGGCCGGCCAGTCGCATGCGACCGGGCCGTGACCTTGCTATGCCAAAGAGCGTCCGGCTTTGCAACCACGCCCGGCTCGCCCTATGAACCGGCCCATGCCGGCCGCGCCAAAAGACCTTTTTGCCTATTTGGATAGCCTTGTCATTGCCCACAAGACGGTCGCTCACCCGGCGGTCTTCACCGTTGGGGAGGCCCATGATCTGCGCGGGAACGTGCCAGGCGCCCATACCAAGAACCTGTTCCTGCGTGACAAGAAGGGAACGCCGTTCCTGGTCGTGGCGCTGGAAGATACCGTGATCGAGCTGAAATCGCTGCACCGGCGCCTCGGCGCCACCGGGCGCTTTTCGTTCGGCTCGCCTGAACTGATGCGCGAACTGCTCGGCGTCGAGCCGGGCTCGGTGACGCCGTTCGCCGCGATCAACGACCGCGATCACCACGTCACGGTTGTGCTCGACGCCGCCATGATGGCGCACGAGGTGCTGAACTTTCATCCCCTGGTGAACACGGCAACGACGACGATTTCGCGGGACGGATTACTCAAGTTCCTGGAGGGGACCGGCCATCCGCCGCGAATCGAGGTCATTGCCGGACCCATGGAAGGGGAAAAACCGTGATTGCAATCGTGCGATTTCTCCCCATTTATGCGGTCGAATAGAACAGATTCCGGCCTCGCCGGGTCATAGTTCGGGGTCTTTGGGCAAGGAAACATGTTGCAGCAGGCAGGAACCGTCACGGCGGAAGCAGTCGTCAAGGACACGACGACACAAGCCTTCGTCAAAGATGTCATCGAGGAGTCCAAGCGCCAGCCGGTTTTGGTCGATTTCTGGGCGCCATGGTGCGGGCCGTGCAAGCAGCTCGGGCCGGTGCTCGAAAAGGCCGTCAAGGCAGCTAAGGGCAAGGTCAAGCTCGTCAAAATGAACATTGACGATCATCCTGCGATCCCGGGCCAGATGGGCATCCAGTCAATTCCGGCGGTGATTGCGTTCGTCAACGGCCAGCCAGCCGACGGATTCATGGGTGCGCTGCCGGAGAGCCAGGTGGTGGCATTCCTGGAGCGGCTGACCAAGGACCGCATCGGCGACGAGAGCAAGGATCTGCTGGCGGCGGCCGACGCCGCGCTCGCCGAAGGCGATGCCGCGGCCGCCGCGGACGCGTACGGGCAGGTGCTCGCCGAGGACAATACCAACGTGCAGGCGCTCGCCGGGTTGACGCGCTGTTACGTCGCGACCGGAGCGCTCGATCAGGCCAAACAGACACTGGCGCTCGTTCCCGAGGCCAAACACAACGATGCCGCGGTCGCCGCCGCGCGCGCCGCGCTTGAGCTTGCCGAGCAGGCCAAGACGCTCGGCCCCATCAACGAGCTCGAACAGAAGGTCGCCGCCAATCCGCTCGATCATCAGGCGCGATTCGATCTTGCGCTCGCGCTCAACGGCAAAGGCCGCCGCGCCGAGGCGCTCGATCACTTGATCGCCATCGTCAAGCGCGACCGTAAATGGAATGAAGACGGCGCGCGCAAACAGCTCGTCCAGTTCTTCGATGCCTGGGGTCCGGCCGACGAGGCCACGATCGACGGGCGTAAGCGGCTGTCGTCGATCTTGTTTGCTTAGAGCATGATCCGAAAAACGGAGCGCGGTTTTCGGAAAGGATCATGCTCAAAACGGTATCGGCAAAGAATTGAGCCGGTGCCGAACCGCGGGTGGAGTGACGCCCAATGCCGATGAACGCGGTTTATAAGGGGCCGGACGCCCTTCCCGATGTGATCCCCGTATTCCCGCTTCCGGGAGCATTGCTGCTGCCGCGCGGCCAGATGCCGCTGAACATTTTCGAGCCGCGTTATCTGGCGATGATCGACGATGCCTTGCGCTCGGGACACCGGCTGATCGGCATGATCCAGCCCGATCCGGCGCATCCCGGTTCCGACGAGCAAAAGCCGCATCTGTTCCGGGTCGGTTGTGTCGGGCGGCTCACCCAATTCTCGGAGAGCGGCGACGGCCGCTATCTCATCCAGCTCACCGGGGTCGCGCGCTTCCGTGTCGAAAGCGAACTTTCGGTCTCGACGCCGTACCGGCAGTGCCAGGTTACCTATCAGCCGTTCGCCGACGACTTTACCGCGCGCAAGGGCGAAGACGAGGTCGACCGTAAGTCGCTGTTGCGGGCGCTGTCGTCATTCCTCAAGGCGAACAATCTCAAGGCAGATTGGGAAGGTATCGAGAATGCGCCCAATGAGGCGCTGGTCAACGCGCTGGCGATGATGTCGCCTTACGACGCCGCGGAAAAGCAGGCGATGCTGGAAGCGCCGGACCTGAAGACCCGCGCCGAAATCCTGATCGCCGTCACCGAGATCGAGCTCGCCAAGAGCAAGACGTCAGGCGAGACGCCACTGCAATAGACCGTCAAATTGGAGCCCACTGATGTCCGTGCCGCCCGCCGAAAGCGTCGATCCCAAATTGCTCGAAATCCTGGTCTGCCCGGTGACCAAAACACCGCTCGAATACGATGCCGAGAAGCAGGAACTGATCTCGCGCGCCGCCAAGCTCGCCTATCCGATCCGCGACGGCATCCCGATCATGCTGGCGGAAGAAGCGCGCCGGCTGGATTGACCGTCCCGCATTCGCGGGCCATGACGATGCTCGTGAAATCGCGGGAGGGCTATCGTGATTAAAATCTGGGGCCGGAATACCTCGTCGAATGTACAGAAGGTGATGTGGGCGGTCGGCGAGATGGGCCTGCCCCATGAGCGCATCGATATCGGCGGGCCGTTCGGCAAGAACCGGGAAGCGGCGTATCTGGCGATGAATCCCAATGGGCTGGTGCCGACTCTGGAAGAGGAAGACGGTTACCTGTTGTGGGAGTCCAATTCAATCGTTCGCTATCTCGCAGCCAAGCATAAATCGGCCGTGCTCGAGCCCGCCGATCTGCGCATACGAGCAAACGCCGGCAAATGGATGGACTGGCAACTGTCCGTCTGCGGTCCCGCAATCACGCCGGTGTTCTGGGGACTGATCCGAACGCCGCCGGAAAAGCGCGATCACGCGGCGATCGAGGCCGGCAAGAAGAATACGACGGCGGCCATGACGATGGTGGACGAGCAACTCGGCAAAACCGCTTATCTCGCCGGCGATGCGTTTTCCTACGGCGATATTCCGGTCGGCATCATGGCCTATCGCTACCGGCAGCTTGTGCCGGAGCGTCCGCCATTCAAAAACTTCGAGCGCTGGTATACCGCCATATCGGGGCGGCAAGCGTTCAAGGATCAGATTGCGTCGGTACCGCTGACGTGATTCTTGTCATCATCCGCGAATGTGGATGATCCAAGAGTCAGCACGCTACTCCGCCGCCGCCCGCGTGCCGCTGGAATGTGCGGAGACGATGTAGTCCATCGCCGCTTGAGCGCCGCCCTTCTTGTGGGGAATGCCGGCGAGCGACAGCGCCATTTCGGTGATTCCCAGCGCGCCGATCAACGTGCCGTCATTGATGTCGCCGAGGTGGCCGATGCGGAAGTATTTCTTGGCGTAGGGACCGAAGCTGGCGCCGTAAGAGATATTGAACGTCTCCAGTGCGAGCGCCCGGAAGGCGTCAGCATCGTGGCCGTCCGGCAGCAGCACTGCGGTGATGGTCGGCGAGTAGTATTTCGGATCGCGGCACAGGATCTCGAGGCCCCAGGCGCGCACGGCGCGGCGGGTCGCCTCGCCGAAGCGCGCGTGCCGCGCGAACACGTTGTCGAGGCCTTCCTCGTGCAGCATGTCGATCGAGACAGCGAGCCCTTGCAGCATCTGCGTCGCCGGTGTGTACGGGAAGAAGCCGACCTTGTTCATGGTCATCATGTCGTCCCACGACCAGAACGACTTGGTCAGTTTGGATGTCTTCGACGCAGCGAGCGCCTTGTCGCTGATGGCGTTGAACGACATGCCGGGCGGCAGCATCAGCCCCTTCTGCGCGCCGCCGATGGTGACGTCGACGCCCCACTCGTCGTGCCGGTAATCGGCCGAGGCCAGCGAGGAGATGGTGTCGACCATGAGCAGCGCCGGGTGGCCCGCGGCGTTGATCGCCTTGCGGATCGGCTCGATCGGCGACAGGCAGCCGGTTGCGGTTTCGTTGTGCAGCACGCAAACCGCCTTGATGGCGTGCGCCTTGTCGTTGCGCAGATGCTCTTCGATCGTCGCGGCATCGGCGCCGGTGCGCCAGTCGCCCTTGATGAACTCAGGCTTCAGCCCGAGCTTCTCCGCCATGGTCTTCCATTGTGTCGCGAATTGGCCGGTCTCGACCATCAGAACGCGATCGCCGGGTGACAGCGTGTTGACCAGCGCGCCTTCCCATGCGCCGGTGCCGGTCGCGGTGTAGATGATGACCGGATTGGTGGTCTTGAAAATCGTCTTGATGCCGTCGAGACAGCGCCTGGCGAGCTTGGCGAATTCCGGCCCACGATGATCGATGATCGGGGTGTCCATCGCGCGGAGCACGCGATCGGGTAGCGGCGTCGGCCCCGGAATCTGGAGGAAATGACGCCCGGCGGCGCGCGAAGCATTCTGCGGCATAATCGGCACTCCTTCGGACAGTTCATTCGCCCGGCGGCGCATGTCCAAGGCGCTCGCTGCTTGTGGGGTTGAATAGCGAATGCGACATTCGGGTCAAGTGCTCTTCTCCTTCTCCCCGCGTGCGGGGAGAAGGCCGGGATGAGGGTGCCTTTCCGCTGGGCTCAGAATCGCGGTAACGCCCCCTCACCCTCCTTCGCTTTGCTCAGTCGCTCTCCCCGCGCGGCGGGGAGAGGTGAATATAAGGATTTGATGTGCCCGCTCTCCTGATGCCAGCGCTGGAACGGCGGCTCAAGGCGGAGCAGGTTGGGCAGGTGCTCTTCGACGCCTTCAGCCGTGGGCGCTATTCCACGGACGCGTCCCACTACCAGATCATGCCGCTTGGTGTGGTGACGCCGCGCAGTGCTGCTGACGCCGAACGAGCGCTCGCGATCTGCCGAACCGAAGGCGTGCCGGTGACGCCGCGCGGTGGCGGTACTTCGCAAGCCGGACAGACCGTCAATGAATCTCTGGTGATCGATTGCTCGCGGCACTTCAACGGCGTGCTCGAAGTCGACGCGGCCGGCCGCCGCTGCGTCGTCGAGCCCGGCATCGTGCTCGACGAGTTGAATCGCAAATTGCGGCCGACCGGCCTGTGGTTTCCGGTTGATATTTCGACGGCGTCGCGCGCGACCATCGGCGGCATGGTCGGCAACAATTCTTGCGGCGCGCGTTCGCTGCGCTACGGCAATACTCGCGAAAACGTCGTGTCGATCGATGCCGTGCTGCCCGACGGCACCCGCGCGCATTTCGGCCGGATCGGCGACAGCGCGGTCGACGTACCGCGGGATCTGGTGCGCGACCTGCTGGCCATCGCCGCGCGCGAGGCCGGCGAGATCGAGCGCAGGTTTCCGAAAGTGCAGCGGCGGGTCGGCGGCTACAATCTCGACGCGCTCGTTCCCGGGCGCAACGATATCAATCTCGCCCATCTCCTGGTCGGCTCGGAAGGCACGCTCGCCTTCTCGACCAGGATCGAGCTGAAACTGTCGCCGCTCCTCGGCCGTCGCGCGGTCGGCGCCGTTCACTTCGGCAGTTTCCACGAAGCGATGCTGGCGGCGCAGCACATCGTCACGTTCGGGCCGGTCGCGGTCGAGCTGATCGACCGCACCATGCTCGGGCTTGCCGCCGACATCGCGATGTTCAAGCCGACCGTCGACGCGTTCCTGCGCGGCGATCCGGAGGCGATCCTGTTCGTCGAATTTGCGGAAGCCGATTGGGACGAGACCATGCGGCGGCTCAACCGGCTCGTCTCGTTGATCGGCGATCTCGGCATTGCCTGGGACAAAAGCGGTGCAAAGTGGGGCGGTGTGGTCGAGGTGCTCGATCCAAAGCTGCAAGCAAGCATCACCGAAGTGCGCACCGCCGGGCTCAACATCATGATGTCGATGAAGGAGGCCGGGAAACCCGTTTCCTTCGTCGAGGATTGCGCCGTGCCGCTCGAGCATCTCGCCGATTACACGGCGCGGCTGACTGAGGTTTTCGAAAGGAACGGCACCCGCGGCACCTGGTACGCGCACGCCGCAGTCGGCTGCCTGCATGTACGGCCGGTCCTCAATCTGCGGCTCGACAAGGACGTGCGCGCGATGCGCGCGATCGCCGAAGAAGCCTTCGCCATGGTGCGCGAGTACAAAGGCTCGCATTCGGGCGAGCACGGCGATGGCATCGTGCGCTCGGAGTTCCACGAGAAAATGTTCGGCGCCGAATTGGTCCATGCCTTCGAGGCGGTAAAAGACCGCTTCGATCCGCAAAATCTGTTCAACCCCGGCAAGATCGTACGGGCGCCGAAGTTCGACGACCGTGCCAATTTCCGATACGGCCCGGACTACCACGCGGATGCGATGCCAGCTGCGCTCGACTGGTCGGCCTATACCGGAGCCGGCGGCGGCTTCCAGGGCGCGGTCGAGATGTGCAACAACAACGGCGCCTGCCGCGCGCTCGCCGGCGGCGTGATGTGCCCGAGCTATCGGGTGACCGGCGAAGAGCGCGACGTGACGCGCGGCCGCGCCAATACGTTGCGGCTGGCCATCACCGGCCAACTCGGCCCGGACGCGCTCACATCCGACGACATGACGGAGACACTGAAACTCTGCGTCTCCTGCAAGGCGTGCCGGCGCGAATGTCCGACCGGCGTCGACATGGCGCGTATGAAGATCGAAGCTTTGGCGGCGCGTGCAGGCAAGCATGGCCTTTCGCTGCATGACCGGCTCGTCGGCTATCTGCCGCGTTACGCGCGCCACGCCGCGCGCGTCCCATGGCTGATGAACATGCGCGATCGACTGCCGAGCGCCGCAAGACTCTCCGAGGCCGTTGCCGGGTTCAGCGCGCTGCGAACGCTGCCGAAGTGGCGCTCGGATTGGTTCAAGGATACGGCCCGCGCTGAAGGAACTGGCAGCGAAGTCGTTTTGTTCGCCGATACTTTCAATCGCTACTTCGAGCGCGAGAACATCGACGCCGCGCTTGAGGTATTGAATGCCGCCGGCTGTCGGGTTCATTTCGCTATTCCCACCGACGGCGGACGGCCGCTGTGCTGCGGCCGGACTTTCCTGTCCATCGGAAAGGTCGACGAAGCAAAGAAGGAAGCCGAGCGCACCCTTGCGGCATTGGCTCCATACGTCGACCGCGGTATCCCGGTGCTGGGTCTGGAGCCCAGCTGTCTCTTCAGCTTTCGCGACGAAATCCCGTCGTTGGTCAAAAGCGATGTTGCGCGTCAGGTTGCCGGTCGCGCACTTCTGCTCGAGGAATTCTTGGTTCGCGAGGCGGCAGCGGGCAAGCTCAAGCTGCCGCTCACGTCGGCGAAAAAGCGCATCTTGCTGCACGGCCACTGTCATCAGAAATCATTCGACGCCATGTCGGCCGTCGAGGCGGCGTTGCGGCTCATTCCCGATCTCGACGTCGAAACCGTGGAATCGAGCTGCTGCGGCATGGCCGGTGCGTTCGGCTATCACGCCGACACCATCGGCATTTCACGCGCGATGGGCGAGCTGTCGCTGTTGCCGGCCGTGCGCAAGGCGCCGGAAGACGCCATCATCGTCGCTGACGGCACGTCATGCCGGCATCAGATCAAGGATGGTGCCGGGCGCGAAGCCCTGCATGTTGCGCGCGTGCTGGCGATGAACCTGGCCGGTTCGGCCAGAACCGAAGTCAGCGATCCTTCCGAACCAATGGACATAAGATGACACCGTTGCCGCTTCTTCCCACCTCGCTCGTCGGCTCCTATGCGCAGCCCGAGTGGTTGATCGACCGGAAAAAGCTCGCCGGCCGTTTCCCGCCGCGGGTACGCGCCAGGGAACTGTGGCGGGTATCCGCCGAATGGCTCGGCGAGGCGCAGGACGACGCCACCCGGCTCGCCATCCGCGATCAGGAACGTGCCGGCCTCGACATCGTCACTGACGGCGAGATGCGGCGCGAAAGCTATTCGAATCGCTTCGCGACCGCGCTTGACGGCGTGGACATCGACAATCCGGGCACCGCGCTCGACCGCTCAGGTCATCCCAATCCGGTGCCGCGTGTCGTCGGCAGAGTGCGGCGAAAGCATCCGGTCGAAGTCGAGGATGTCAGATTTCTTCGGGCCAATACCGATCGCGTCATCAAGATGACGGTGCCCGGGCCTTTCACCATGTCGCAGCAGGCGCAAAACGACTTCTACAAGGATGAAGGCGAGATGGCGCACGATTACGCGGCCGCCATCAACGACGAAATCAAGGACCTGTTTGCTGCCGGCGCCGACATCGTGCAGATCGACGAGCCGTACATGCAGGCGCGTCCCGAGAAAGCGCGCCAGTTCGGTCTTGCGGCTTTCAATGCCGCGCTTGACGGCGTCAACGGCACCACCGCCGTCCATGTCTGCTTCGGTTACGCCGCCATCATCCACGTCCGACCGTCGGGCTATTCGTTCCTGCCCGAGTTCGCCGAGTCGCGGGTCAAGCAGGTGTCCATCGAAACGGCGCAATCCGGTCTCGACTGTGCGGTGCTGGAAAAGCTATCCGGCAAAACCATCATTCTTGGGACGCTCGACCTTGCCGATCTTGCCGTCGAGACGCCGGAAGCAGTCGCGGCACGCATTCGCCGCGCGCTTCCCTTCGTTCCGGCCGAGCGTATCGTGGTGGCCCCCGACTGTGGCCTCAAATACCTGCCGCGCAAGGTCGCTTACGACAAGATGCGCGCCATGGTCGAAGGCGCGGCCATCGTGCGGCAGGAGTTTTCGCAGGCCTGATCATTACGGCTGGATCGTCTCGAACGGCGCGATCGACGCTATGGCGTCGCGTGCTTGGCGCCGTTGGTTTGCGCCGGCTTTCCGGAGGAACGGTCGAGCACGCTGCTCATCTCGCAGGCGAGGCGGAGATCGTGGGGGCTCTCCCGCATCATCGTCTCGTGACCGCCGCTCATCTGGACGATTTCCAGCCCCTTGCCGAACAGGTTGGACCAGCCGAGGCTGCGGTCCGGCATCGGCGACGGACAATCCTCGGCGCGGTCAGCGCGAAATACGACGCCGCGAATATCGAGGCGGCGCAGCCGGTACGAGCGCAGCGAATTTGCATACAGCCGCTCGATCGTGTGCCATTGCATCGGCTGCCCCGACGTATCGAGCTTTGTGGTCAGTTTCCCCGGCACGTGCATCATCATCTCGAGCAAGCTGTGCTTGACGACTTTTCCGGCTTCGAAAAACGACCAGCGGCCGATTGCAAATGTCGTCTTGAGCCGCGCCGTGGTGGACGCTCGTGTCCAAACTTGCCGCAGACTCTGCCAAGCCGACTTGTACCAGACCGGATACTCGGCCGGCGCGTCGAGGAGCAGCACCGCTTCGACCTTGCCGCCCAATTCGCGCATTTGGTGCGCCGCTTCGAACGCCATCGAGCCATGAAATGAATAGCCAACCAGCACGCAGGGCTTGTTGCCGACATGCGCGCTCAATGCCGCGACATAGGGCGCGACCATCTCTTCCAGTGTCGGACAGGCATCCAGATCGTTGTTGGTCGCCGCGTCGTGCCATTCGGACGGCCACGAAATCTCAACCGCGTAGATCGAGTGCTCGCCCGGAATCAATTCCGCAAGATGAACCTCGAACAGCCCGACGCCGATGAAATACACGGGCAGGTCGGAAGTCCCGGCCCTGAGCTGGACCACCGTCGGGCGTGGCGGCGTCGACAGCGGGCGGCGCTTGCCGAGATGCTTCGCGGTGCCGATGATGCCCGTCCAGACAGCGGCGCGCGCTTCGTCGCTCGATGTGTGTTGCGAAGCCGTCATTGTGGCACGCGCGGCGCCGCGTGGCTTCGCGGCCGTTGCCGGCGTGTCCGCCGAAGCGTCGCGAACGGGCGACGCATTCCATTCGGCGTTCGGAGATTGATCCTGATCGTGCGCGTCGATTGCCGGCATTCTTGTTATCTTGTTAACCGTGCGCTCCCGACCGACAGTAAGAGTCACATCGCCCCATGGGTGCTCGAATAAAGCGGGTCGGCAAAAGACGCAAGAAAGTGTCGTGTTCATGGTCAATGCAGCGGCAAGATTTGCCGCATCGCGCGATTGCACCGGCTAAGCGCCGTCAAAGCTCGCCGTCGAGCGCGCTTTCGTGCCAGCGCCGCAGCGCGAGATGGTTAACGAGGGTTAGCGCATAGAAGATCGCGATGCCCGCGACCGACAGCAGCAGGAGCGCTGCGAACATGCGCGGAATGTTGAGGCGGTAGCCCGACTCGGCGATGCGGTAGGCGAGTCCGGATCCGGCGCCGGCCGATCCGGCCGAAATCTCGGCAACCACTGCGCCGATCAACGACAAGCCGCCGGCAATGCGCAACCCGCCGAGGATGTGGGGCAGCGCCGACGGCAACTTCAGGTTCCACAATCGATGGCGGCGTGACGCGCCATAGAGCGTGAACAGGTCGGCGAGGTTGCGGTCGACCGAATTCAATCCGAGCGTGGTATTGGCGAGCACCGGGAAGAACGCCACGATCCAGGCGCAGGCCAGCACCGCCAGCGGCTGCGGCAGATAGACCAACAGCAACGGCGCAATGGCGACTATCGGCGTTACCTGGAGGATGACCGCGAACGGATACAGCGAATATTCGACAAGCCGCGATTGGTTGAACAGCACTGCGAGCCCAACACCACCGACCGCCGCCAGCACGAAACCCTCGATTGTCGTCGTGAGCGTGACCAGCAGCGACCGAAACAGCAACGGCCAATCTTCGACCAGCGTCCGCAAAATGCGCCCAGGGGAGGGCAGTACGTACATCGGAATATCTTCGAGCTTGACCAAAGCCTCCCAAAGTACCGCGACGAGCAACAGCATCGTGATCGGGAGGATGATGCGCACGAGACGGTCACGGCTCATGTCTTGCTCTCGTCGCTTGCCTCGGCCGTCATGGCGCGTGCCAACGCCTCCGAGACCGTCCGGCACGACGTGGCGTAGTCGGCCGAGGTGCGGAAATGCCGATCGCGCGGGTAAGGCGCTTCGATCGCTACTTCGGTGAAAATTCGGCCCGGACGCGCCGCCATGACGGCAATGCGACTCGACAGGTAGACCGATTCGAAAACCGAATGCGTCACGAAAACCACCGTGGTGCGCAGTGCTTGCCAAACCTGCAACAGATCGTTGTTGAGCTTGAACCGCGTGATCTCGTCGAGTGCGGCGAACGGCTCGTCCATCAGCAGCAATGCCGGCTCGGTGACGAGAGCACGCGCGATCGACACCCGCATGCGCATGCCGCCCGACAGTTCGCGCGGGTAGGCGTTGGCGAATTCCTGCAGGCCGACGCGTGCGAGCGCCGCTGCCACACGCTCGGTCGCCTCGACGCCAGGGACTTTTTGCAGCTTGAGGGGCAGCATCACGTTGTTGGACACGTCGGTCCAGGGCATCAGCGTCGGCTCCTGAAATACGAAGCCGATGCGGCTCTCGCTTTCGGCCGCTGCATGGGGCCATTCGACGGCGCCGGTCGTGGGCGTACTCAAGCCGGCGATGAGTCGCAAAGCGGTGGATTTGCCGCAGCCTGACGGACCGAGCAGAGACAGAAACTCTCCGTCACGCACTTCGAGATTGAGGCCTGAAAGCGCTGCAGTACCGCTGGGAAAGGTCTTGCCGACGCTGCGAAGCGCGACAAGCGTATCCGACTTCGCTGCCGTTGCCGGCATTGTTACGGTTTCGGCCGCAGGTCGAGCCCGACCTTCTTGCCGACGAATTGCGCCGTGTACGATTTCCGATAATCGAGGCTGGCCTTGATGACGCCGGAGCGCACCATTTCATCGAAGAAACCCTTCATGCGGGCGTCGGTGATGGCGCCGACCCCGAGCGTCAGTGCATCGCCGGAATCGACAATGCCATATTCCTTCATCTTGGCGACCGAGTAAGCCAGGAGGTCGTCAGTCATCTCCGGGTTCTGTTTCTTGATCAGCGCGTTGGCGGCAGAGTTGTCGTTGTAGACGTAATTGTACCAGCCAACGATCGAGGCGTCGACGAACCGCTGTACCAGGTCGGGCTTCTTGTCGATCAGATCGCGCCGCGTCTGAATGAGTGTCGAGTAGCTGTCAAAACCCTGATCGGCGAGCAGGAAGACCTTGGGCGCGTATTTTGCCATCTTCTCGACGATGAACGGCTCCGACGTCACGTAGCCCTGCATGGCGCTGTTCTTGTCGGCAAGGAAGGGCTGCGGATTGAATGTGTATGGTTTGACCTGCGTATCCTTGAAACCGTAATCGGCCTTGAGCCATTGATAAAATGTCGCGACACCGTCGCTGGAGATGAACAGCGTCAGCTTCTTCAGGTCCTCGAACTTTTCGATGCCCTGGTCGGGATGGGCGATCAGGACCTGCGGATCTTTCTGGAACAGGGCGGCGACTTCGACCGTCGGGATGTTTTGACTGACGGCATCGAATCCTTCCAGCGGATCGGCGGACAGGAAGAAGTCGAGCTTGCCGACCGGCAACAGGATGGCGTTGTTCACGCTCGGACCGCCCGGCACGATGGTTACGTCGAGGCCATACTTCTTGTACGTGCCGTCGGCGAGCGCCTGGTAGAAGCCGCCGTGTTCGGCCTCCGCGACCCAGTTGGTGCCGAACCTGACCTTGTCGAGCGTCTGGCTAGTGGCGGGCACCGTCGCCAGAGCATGGAAAGCAAGTCCGGCAAATAAAGCCCGGCAGGTCTTTACGAACAGCATCCATTGCTCCTTTTGGCCGCCGACGCGACAATAGAGCATGATCCGGAAAAGTGGCTACCGGAATCCCGATTTGCGAGTAAACCATGGCACTGCCGCGACGCAACTGGATGGATATGACCTGGCAGGAGGTCGCAGGCGCCGACACCGGGCGCTGGATCGCCGTGCTGCCGCTCGCGGCCGTGGAACAGCACGGGCCGCATCTGCCGCTCGGGGTCGATACCTACATTGCCGAGGCCTATCTGGCGCGGGTCGAGACAATTCTGCCTCCGGACCTGCCGGTGACTTTCCTGCCGGTGCAGCGCATCGGTGTTTCGGCCGAGCATCTTTCTTTTCCTGGCACGCTGACGTTGTCGGCGGCGGCGGCGATTACGGCATGGACCGAACTCGGTGACAGCCTGGCGCGTGCCGGTGTGCGCAAGCTCGTGCTGGTCACCAGTCACGGCGGCAATGTCGCCGCCATGGAAATCGTGGCGCGTGACCTGCGCACGCGGCTTGGCATGCTCGCCGTCACCGTCGGTTGGCATCGCTTCGGCTATCCCGATGGCGTGTTCACGGCGGAGGAAAAGAAGCACGGCATCCATGGCGGCGACATCGAGACCTCGCTGATGCTGGCGGCGAAGCCCGGTACGGTGCAGATGGACAAAGCGCCCAATGCCACGCCAGCGACGATTGCGATGGCGCGGGAATTCAAATGGCTCGGCGCTTATCGGCCCGCGGGATTTGCCTGGATGACTCAAGACCTCAATACCACCGGTGCCGTCGGCGACGCTACGCTGGCCAAGCCGGAAAAAGGCGACGCGGCATTGACGCGCGGCGCGCTGGCCTTTGTGGAATTGCTGCGCGAGGTCGATCGTTTCGATCTGGCGCGGCTGCGCGAGGCACCGCTGGGCAAATAACAGACGTCATGCCGTTACGCGGCGGGCCATTATTTATGTCAGTACTTATGTCAGTTGGCCTCTGGCGATCATTGTCGTGTTCTTGGTCGTTATCTTATCATCGTCGGGTAGGCATCATCGAAATGTCGAAATAATTGAATAAAACAGCGGCAAGCACATTGAAACGAGGAGCACGCCATGGGCACTGTCACAACCAAGGACGGCGTTGAGATTTTCTACAAGGACTGGGGCAAAGGTCAGCCCATCGTGTTCAGTCACGGCTGGCCGCTTTCGGCCGATGACTGGGACGCGCAGATGCTGTTCTTTCTCAATCACGGCTATCGCGTCATCGCCCATGACCGCCGCGGCCACGGCCGATCCACTCAGACCGGCGACGGCCATGACATGGATCACTACGCCGACGATCTGGCGGCGGTGACGGCGCATCTCGATCTGAAGAACGCCATCCACGTCGGCCATTCCACCGGCGGCGGCGAGGTCGTGCATTACCTGGGGCGCCACGGCGAGAGCCGGGTGGCGAAGGCGGCGATTATCAGCGCGGTACCGCCGCTGATGGTGAAGACAGCGGCCAATCCGAACGGGCTTCCCAAAAAAGTCTTCGACGACTTCCAGGTAGCGGTGGCGGCCAATCGCTCGCAATTCTATCGCGACGTCGCGGCGGGTCCGTTTTACAACTACAACAAGACCGGCAAGCCGGCCGAGGCGACCATTCAGAACTGGTGGCGCCAGGGCATGATGGGCGGCGCCAAGGCGCATTACGACGGCATCGTCGCCTTCTCACAGACCGATTTCACCGAGGATCTTGAGAAGATCAACGTCCGGGTGCTGGTGATGCACAGCGAGGACGATCAGATCGTGCCCTACGTCGCTTCCGGTCCGCTATCGGCCAAGCTTCTCAAGAACGGCACGCTGAAAACCTACAAGGGTTTTCCGCATGGCATGCCGACGACAGAAGCCGAGTCGATCAACGCCGATCTGCTGGCGTTCATCAGGTCCTGATCAGGCGACGCCTTGAGATCTCGATACTGATAGCGGAGGAGACGCAAGCGGCGCTCGACGCGGTCTACCTCATACGCGGCTTTGAGGGCGGGCAGCGGCCGTTCGCGCCCGCCTCCGACGAACGCTGCGGGGATTGTCTGGTTTGCCGACTGCCGCGCCATTGCGGTACTCGGGCCAAACGCCTGACGATCAGGACTTCGCTGCCGGCTCGCGATCGCCCGGATTTTTATTCCAGCGTCGTACGCGCTCCGCGCTGATGAAAAGCAGCGGAATGAGGAAGATTCCAAAGACGGAAGCCGCAATCATGCCGCCGAACACCGGCGTGCCGACGGCGTGGCGGGTGACGGCGCCGGCGCCTTGGGCGATAACGAGTGGGAAAAGCCCGAAGATGAAGGCAAAGCTCGTCATCATCACCGGGCGGAATCTGAGCGCCGCCGCTTCGATCGCCGCTTCGTTGGAATCCTTGCCCTGCTCGCGCCGCTCGACCGCAAAGGCGATAATCAGGATGCCGTTCTTGGCGGCGAGCGCGATCAGCGCCACAAGGCCGATCTGCGCGTAAACGTCGAAGCTCAAGCCGGCGATCCAGATGGCGACGAGTGCGCCGAGGATGCCGACGCTGACCGCCAGCAATGCCGGCACCGGCACGTTCCAGCTCTCGTAAAGCGCCACCAGGAAAAGATAAGCGAACAGGATCGCGACGCCGAGAATGGCGGCGGTGCCGCCGCTCGCGGCGACTTCCTGGAATGCCGTCCCGGTCCATTCGAAGCCGTAGCCCGGCGGCAGCGTTGCGGCTGACACGCGCTCCATGGCGGCGAGTGCCTGGCCGGAACTGTATCCCGGCTTCGGCGCGCCGTTCACCACCGCGCCGCGGTAGCCGTTGTAGCGCACCACCGTCTGCGGCCCCTGCACGAGCTTCGCCTCGGCGAGCGCGCGGATCGGCACCATGCCGCCTTTGGCATTGCGGACATAAATCTGGTCGATGTCTTCGATGCGGTTGCGAAACGGCGTCTCGGCCTGGACGTTGACCTGCCAGGTGCGGCCGAAGACGTTGAAGTCGTTGATATAGTAGCTGCCCAGCGTGGCCTGGAGGGCGTTGAAGATGTCGCTGATCTTGATGCCGAGCACCTGCGCCTTGTCGCGATCGATATCGAGATAGATCTGCGGCGTATCGGCCGCGTATGTGCTGAAGATGCCGGCAAGCTCCGGTTGACCGTTGGCCGCCACCACGAGCCCGCGCAGCGCCGCGGCCACGTCGGTCGCCGATTGGCCTTGCAGCGCTTCGAGCACGTATTGAAAGCCGCCGGTATTGCCGAGGCCGAGAATGGGCGGCAGGTTGAAGGGGAACACGATGGCGCCCTGGATTGCGGCAAGCTGCGGCCGCAGCTTGGCGATGATCGCGTTGGCGCTTTGGCTGCGATCGGTGCGCGCTTCGTAGGGCTTGAGCCGGATGACGAAGAAGCCCTGGTTCGACGACGCGACGTAGTCGATGAAGTTCAGGCCGACGACCGACAACACGCCCTCGACGCCGGGAATCGGTCGCACGATATCCTCGACCTGCTTGACGACAGCCTCAGTGCGGTTGAGCGACGCGCCCTCGGGAAGCCGCAGCGCCGCGAAAATCGCGCCTTGGTCCTCGTCCGGCAAAAAACTCTGCGGAGTTTTGCCGAACAGCCACACCGAGATCGCCAGCACACCGACGACTACCACAACGGCGTAGACCGCAAAGCGCGCGAGGCGCCGGACCACCGCGACATAGCCGTCGCGTACCCGGTCGATCCCGCCGAGGACATAGCGCATCGGCCCGCGGCTTCGGCTGCCGCGTTTCAACAGCACCGCGCACAGCGCTGGGCTCAAGGTCAAAGCGTTCAGTGCCGAGATCAGCATCGATATCGAAACCGCCACGGCGAATTGGCGGAAAAGCTGCCCGCTGATGCCGGGGATGAAGGCGACCGGCACGAATACCGACAGCAGGACGAACGTGATGGCGAGGATCGGCCCGGTGATCTCGCTCATCGCCTTCTTGCAGGCGTCGGCAATGGACAGCTCCGGCTCTTCTTCGATCACCCGCTCGATGTTCTCGACAACGACGATGGCGTCATCGACGACGATGCCGATCGCGAGCACGAGCGCCAGCAGGGACACGGTATTGGCCGAATAGCCGATGAGCCGCATCGCCGCGAAGGTGCCGACGATCGAGACGGGCACCGCGACCAGCGGGATCAGCGTCGTGCGCAGCTTGCCGAGGAACAGGAAGACAACGATGGCGACCAGGATAATCGCGATCACCAGCGTGCGCACGACCTCGTTGATGGTCGTGGTGACGAAAACCGTGGAATCGAAAAATACCGTATAGGTGAGATCGTCGGGGAAACGCTTGGCCAGCGTGTTCATGGTGTCGCTGACTTGCCTTGCCACATCGACGGCATTCGACCCCGGCGATTGATAGATGCCGATCGCGGCCGCTGGCGCGCCGTTGAATCGGCTGTAGCGGTCCTGCGTCCGGGCACCCATTTCGACCCGGGCGACGTCTTTCAGCCGCACCACCGAGCCGTCGGGATTGGCGCGCACGATGATCGCGGCGAATTCCTCGGGCCGCGTCAGCCGCCCTTTGGTCTTGATATTGATCTGGACCTGCTGCTCGCTGGAGAGTGGCGCGGCGCCGATGCGGCCGAGCGCCGCCTGAACGTTCTGGCTCTGCACCGCCGCGATGATGTCGTTCGGCGTCAGGTTGAGCTCGGTCAGGCGATCCGGATCGAGCCAGATACGCAGCGAGTAGTCGAGCGGGCCGAACAGCGTGACCTGGCCGACGCCTTTGATCCGCGCCAAGGGGTCGATAACGTTGATGGTCGCGTAGTTGCTCAGATAGACGGCGTCGTAGGTATTCTTCGGCGAATAGATGTTGATGACTTGCAGAAGCGCCGCGGATTTCTTGCGGACCGTGAGGCCGGCGTGTGCCACTTCGTCGGGAAGCTGCGGGATGGCGAGGCTTGCCCGGTTCTGCACGTTGACGGTGTTGATGTCCGGATCGGTACCGAGCGCGAAAGTGACGGTCAGATTGTAGCTGCCGTCGGAGCCGCTGGCGGACTGATAGTAGAGCGCGTTGTCGACGCCGTTGATCTGTTCTTCGATCGGCTGCGCGACGGTGGTCTCGATCACTTCCGGATCGGCGCCGGGATAGTTCGCGGTCAGGCTGACCTGCGGCGGCACGATTTCGGGAAACTGCGCGATCGGGATCGAGCTGAGCGCGATGGCGCCGGCGAGCGTGATGACGATGGCGATCACGATCGCAAAGCGCGGCCGGTCGATGAAGATGGCGGAAAACATCGCGCTTAATTGCTCGGCGCGACGGTAGCCGCCACGACCTGGCCGGGATGAACCTTCAGAATACCCTCGACGACGACCAATTCCCCTTCCTTGAGGCCATCCGTCACCACGACGTTGCGGCCTTGCTCGACGCCGGTCGTGATGCGCCGTATCTCCACCTTCTTCGCATCGTTCACGACCATGACATAATGGCCGGCCTGATCGAGCTGGACCGCGGATTGCGGAACCACCAGCGCCGAGCGCGGCGCTTCGCGCTCCACCGCCACGCCGACGATTCCGGCTGGAATCAGGAGACCGTCGGGGTTTGGAACGATGGCGCGGACCACGACAGTGTCGGTATTGGGATCGACTTGCACATCGAGGAAATCGGTGCGGCCGGGATGGGCATAAGTCGTGCCGTCCGGCAGTTTGATATGGACCGCGACATGCGGGGTCGAGTCACCCGACGCGGAAAGACGGTGCTTGTAAGCGATAATATCGCGTTCGCTCATCTGGAAGGTGACATAGACCGGGTCCTGGCTGACGACGATGGCGAGCCTTCCCGATGATGGGTCGACGAGATTGCCGACGGCGAAGTTGGCAAGCCCGATGCGTCCATCGATCGGCGAACGGATCTCGGTGTAGCCGAGATTGATTTTCGCCTGTTCGAGCGCGGCCTGCGCCTGCATGACGTCGGCCTGGGCGCTGCTCTCGTCGGCCGTGCGCTGGTCGAGCGTCGCTTGCGAGATGGTCTGGTTATGGATGAGGTCCTTGCCGCGCTCCAGCTGGATCGCGGCATTGGCTTCCGTCGCCTTTGCCTTGGCAAGGTTGGCCTGCTGCTGGTCGACGGCTGCCTTGTAGGTGTCGGGCTCGATGCGAAACAAGAGGTCGCCGGCCTTCACGTTCTGCCCTTCGTTGAAATGGCGCTCCTCGATGAAGCCGGAGATGCGCGCAACGATATCGACCTTATAGATCGCGGCGACGCGGCCGACGTAATCGCCCGTTTCGGTAATCTGCTTGGTCGCCACCGGGCTGACCGTGACCGCGGGCGGCGGCGGATTACCCTGCGCCGCCGCGCCCACGCAAAGCATGGCAACGAGCGTGGCGAGGGCAGCACTCCTGCCGAGGGCGCTGGCGCAACCGCTCATTGAAATATCTCCCAATCAGGAGGCGCGTCGGCTTCACAAGCTATACGGCAACTTTACCCGGTAATTCGGCGTCGCGGCAGACGTCTTTCACCGCGCGTATGGCTGTTTTGCGTAGGCTGCAAAACAAATTACACGTCGCGTGGAAAAATATTCCACACCGCCGAACTGGCCGAGCAGCGCCAAAACTCGCAGCCGGGACGGCGGCAGGTCAGGCCGCGATCTTCACGTATTCGAAATCGCCGGGCTTATTGTCGATGCCGACGCGCGGCGGCGCGATCCAGCTTGCGAACTTGCCAGGCTCGACCACGCGCTGCATCAGGCTACCGATGAAATCACCGTCGTCCTTCGACGGCAGCCACTGTCCCTTGTCGCGGTTCCACGTCGCCTGGTCGATGACCTGGCCGGTGGGGGTAATCTTGGCGTCCTTGAACTCGCCGATCTGGCGGTGGAAGCCGACATGCGGCAGCTCGAATTTGAAGCCGATGCCGGTCCTGTCGATGATCTTGTTCCAGCGATCGAGACCGCGCTGGCAGTCGGCGGTGTAATCGTCGCGCAGCCGCATGTTGATGGCGGTCAGCGCCGGCTCGTCGACCCGCTTGATCGCGCCGTCGACGAACTTCAGCACCGGATAGGTCGCGCTCTCGAGGCGATGATCGTCGTCGATCTTGGTCTCGGCGAAGCGGCCCTTGAGTCCGGCCGTGAACGTATTGGCGGCGTTGGTCGAGACTTCCGAGCCAAACAGGTCGAGCGAGAGCGTATAGTGCAGATTGAGTTTCTTCTGCATCGTCGGCAGGTCGATGACGCCGAGATCGCGCACTTTGCCGATATCCGACGGGTCCTCGATGCCGGCTTCCTTCATCGCCTCGCAGGTGCGCTGGATGGTGCGGCCGACTCCGGTCTCGCCGACGAACATGTGATGCGCCTCTTCGGTAAGCATGAAGCGGCAGGTGCGCGACAGCGGATCGAAGCCGGACTGCGCCAGGCTTTCGAGCTGCATTTTGCCGTCGCGATCGGTGAAGAACGTGAACATGTGGAATGACAGCCAATCCGGCGTCGCTTCGTTGAAGGCGCCGAGCATACGCGGCTTGTCGGCGTCGCCGGAGCGGCGCTGCAGGAGCTCGGCCGCCTCCTCGCGGCCGTCGCGCCCGAAATATTTTTGCAGCAGATACACCATGGCCCAGAGGTGCCGGCCTTCCTCGACATTGACCTGGAACACATTGCGCATGTCGTAGAGCGACGGCGCGGTCTTGCCGAGATGGCGCTGCTGTTCGACGGAGGCCGGTTCGGTGTCCCCTTGAATGACGACGAGGCGGCGCAGCATGGCGCGATACTCGCCCGGAATATCCTGCCAGACCGGCTCGCCGTAATGGCGGCCGAACGGAATCTTGCGGTTCTCTTCCTTCGGCGCCAGCAGGATGCCCCAGCGATAGTCTGGCATTTTCACGTAATCGAACTTGGCCCAGCCCTTGGGATCCACCGAGACGGCGGTGCGCAGATAAACCAGCGCCTCCTGAAATCCCTCCGGCCCCATGTCTTTCCACCAGTCGATGTAGCCGGGGTGCCAGCTCTCCAGCGCGCGCAACACCTGCCGATCTTCGGCGAGATTGACGTTGTTCGGAATCTTGGTCGTGTAGTCGACGGCTTCGATCGTCATGACATCACCTCAGACTCTGCGGGTGTCGAACACCGGCTTCTGTCCGGTGCCGTAGCGTTTCAGCGCGCCCTCGTCGCCGATCGCGTTGGGGCGCTGGAAGATCCAGTTCTGCCACGCGGTCAGCCGGGCGAAGATTTTTGTTTCCATGGTCTCCGGGCCGGCGAAGCGCAGATTGGCTTCGAGGCCGGTGAGACCGTCCGGCGAAAAGCTCGCGCGCTCTTCGAGGAACACGCGCACCTCATCGTCCCAGTCGATGTCGTCGAGCGCGAAGGTGACGAGCCCAAGCTTCTGCGCCGCCGCGGCGTCGAGCATCTCGCCGCGCACTTTCTCGGCAGCGTCCAGATCAGCGGGATTGCCGAGGAAGCGGCAGCCCAGCCGGGTAAGCCCGTTCGACATCGGATAGGGGCCGAAATTGACATCGTCGAGAGCAATTACGGCAGGCGCCTTGTTGTCGCCTCCCCTCCCTGACCCTCCCCCGCTCGCGGGGGAGGGAAGGGTGGGGGCCAGCATGTAAGAGCGGTCGCTGGCAAAGCTCAGTTCCGCGAGCGTGCCGGCAAAACAGGAGTCCGGCTCGATCAGCGTCACCAGCGAACGCGAGGTAAGATCGACGCGCTTGAGCACGCGTTTCCAAAGGAGCCGGATTTCGCGGGCCAGCCAATGATCCATGTTGGCATCAAGGAAGCGGTCGTAGGCCAGCACTGTTGCGGGATCGCCTGAGGATTTGAAAACGATCGCCGCAACGTCCAGCTCGTTGATGCGGATGTGCAGGATTGCGTCATCGAGCTCGCGCGCAAGCTGGAGCGGCCAGAACTTCGCGCCCTGTGCCACCATGGCGTCCACCGAAGCCGGCGGCGGTTCGGCAGGTCCCCGCAGCGTGATGGTGGCGAGACGTTCCGCGCGCTGGAATTCGACCGAGAGCAAGCCGTATTCGACGCTGTCAGCGGCAAATGTGCGCGTGAGCGGCGATAGCGCTATGCCTTTGCCGTCGCCCTTGCGCGGCGATTTTGCCGCGAATTCTTTGGCGCGCGCTGTCACTGCATCATCGAATTTCGAACCGGCAACGACGTCATCGACCAGCCGCCATTCCACGGCCCGCTTGCCTTTGACGCCTTCCTCGGTGGTGCAGAACACGTCCGCATGATCGCGGCGCACTTTGCGCTTGTCGGACACCCGCGTGAGGCCGCCGGTGCCGGGCAGCACCGCAAGCAGCGGCAATTCCGGAAGCGACACCGACGCGGAACCGTCGTCCACCAACATGATGTAGTCGGAGGCGAGCGCGAGCTCATAACCGCCGCCAGCCGCGGTGCCATTGATGGCGCAGATCGTCTTGAGCCCGGAGTTTTCGCTCAAGTCCTCGATGCCATTGCGGGTCTCGTTGGTGAATTTGCAGAAATTGACCTTGTGGGCGTGAGTGGCGCCGGCCAGCATCCGGATATTGGCGCCGGCGGAAAACACCCGCGGCTTGCCGGAGCGCAGCACCACAGCGCGCACCTGCGGATGTTCGAAGCGCAGGCGTTCCAGCGCATCGGCCAGTTCGATATCGACGCCGAGATCGTAGGAGTTGAGCTTCAGTTCGTAGCCTTCGAACAGCGCGCCCTTTTCGTCGACGTCCATCACCAGCGTGCCGACGTCGCCGTCGACGTTGAGCTTCCAATGGCGGTAGCGCGCCGGCTCGGTCTGAAAATCGATCCGCGTCTTGCCGTTGGCCAACGGCCGTCCACCCGAATGATCCGCTTCCGCCATGTCATAGCCTCGGCTGGTAGGCGAAATGAATTATAATGCATTAATAAATCTAACATGCATTATAATTCACTGCATTGCAACCCCGGAATCCACCGGCCGCTCGCCTTCGTGATGGTCGCGCAGCAGCCGATCAATGAAGTCAGTGACGATCTTGAGCGTAAGCTCGGGCGCCTCGCGTTGTGGCACGTGGCGAACGCCCGGCAGCACTGCGGTCTCGACCGGGCAGTAACAGGCCTCCTGCGCGGCCTTGAGCTGCTTGAGCGTGCCGTACTGATCCTGATCGCCCTGCACGATCAGGATCGGAACCCGGATGTAGCCGAGCGGTTCCGTGATGTCCCACGCGCGGAACTGCGGATCGAGCCAGGGCTCGCTCCAGGAGCGGAATGCGCAATCGACATCGGCGTGCCAGCGGCTCAACTTCTCCCGAAAGTTTCCTTCGATGAAAGCCTCGCGCGCGCGGACAATCTCGGCGAGCCCCATTTCCTCGGTGAAGAAGTGCGGCGCAATCAGCACCAGCCCGCGCACGCGATGGTCCTGCACGCTGCCGGCATAGATCGCCGCAATCGATCCGCCATCGCTGTGACCGAGCAGGACGCCGCGCCGAAAGCCGATCGCGTCGAGCACGCGCGGCAGCACATCGCAGGCTTCCTCGTGCATGAAGCGTGTGGTGCGCGGCAGCTTGCCGGGGCTCGATTTGCCGTAGCCGGCCCGCGAATAGACGAATACGCCGGCGCCGGTCGCCGCCGCGATCTTGTCCGGAAACTCGCCCCACAACCCGACCGAGCCGAGACCTTCATGGAGCATCACGATGGTCGGCGCGGCGTCGGGCCGAGGTCCGATCATGCGATATTCGAGCCGCAGCGGATCGAGATCGAGAAAGCCGCTATCGGCGAGCGTCATGGCTTGCCTGCCGCGTTCAACCAGGGCGCAACAAGGTTTAAAAGCTTGGCGAAACTCTGCTCGACGCTGTCGCCGGAGGTGTCGAGCTCGGCCTCGGCGCGGGCGTAGTCCGAGCGGCGCGCGTCGAGGATCGCGACCATATCGGCCATCGCTTCGCGGTTTTGCTCCATCGGGCGGAAATCGCCCTGTGCCATCACCCGGCTCATGTGGTCTTCGGGAAGCGCCTTGATCCAGACGGTATGGGCGCGGCGAAGCAGCAGCGCATAGGTTTCCGGATTGGCGACGATGCCGCCTGCGGTGGTGATGATCGCCGACTCGTGGGTGGTAATGATGCGATCCAGTGCACCGCGCTCGTGACGCCGGAACGTGGCGGTGCCGGCCATTTCGATCAGGTCGGGAATGCTCGCGCCGTATTCTTCCTCGACCACGCGGTCGAGCTCGATGAACGGGCAGCCAAGGTGCTGCGCCAGCATGCGGCCAAGCGTCGACTTGCCGGCGCCGCGCAGCCCGACCAGTGCGATGCGCCGGGCGCGGTCGGCGCTGTCTGTCTTCGCCACGTGCGTCCCGATCTCTTTCGCCAGCGCCGGCAATTCGCTTTCGGGCACTTGGACCAGAAGATCGAGAATTTCGCCGAATGCCGCGGTGCGCGTTCCGGCTTCCGGCAACAGCGCGGCGCAGGGCAGATCAAAGGCTTGGGCGATCGCGCGCAGCACGCTGACCGAAGGATTGCCGGCGCCGCTTTCGATTTGCGCTAGATAGCGCTCAGAGGTTTCCGAAGCTTGCGCCAGCTGGCGGCGCGTCATGCCGCGCTTGGCGCGGCTCCTTCGCACCTCGCGTCCTATGGCGGCGAGGAATGCGGCGTCCGAAGCGGCTGCGGCCGGCAAGCTTGCGGATTTCTGACGCGGTTTTGCGGTTGCAGGTCGCGGGGGCAAGACCATTCCCTCTCAAGGGAAGAAGAACCACCTTTTCTGCACTATAATTCATGCGCCGGGCCAATGCAAAAAGCCTTCTTGATGGGGCATAAGTTGTGGGCGTCTCGGCACCGTCCATCTCGGACGTGTCCGCATTTTCGGCTCCGCCCTTCGAGATAAACCATCTACTCGAAGAGCTTCCGCCATCCGCTCGATTGCTGCGGCTCCGGCTTCACGATGTCTTCCACAGCGTCGGGCCCGGGATCGTCGGGTGCATGCACCAACGGAATGATCGGCGGCGGTTTCGACGGCGCGATAGCCGGCGATGTTGCGTTCGGGGTTTCAGCATGAACCGCCGGCGCGTCGTCGCTTTCGTGCGGCCCGTCGTGAGCGACCTCGATCGCCGGCTGACTTGGCGTTACGACGGCAGGCTCGGGCTCGATGAGCGCCGGCGTGCTGAAATCGCCCGTCAACGGCACGCGCCATTCGAAGGCATCGAGCCGGCCGCTCGGCGATGCCGGCAGCCAGCGCTTGGAGACGTGACCGTCGGCGGTCCATTGCGGATCGGGCGCGGCATTGACGGCGCGCGCCGTCCATTCGCGGGCGCGGCCTTCGTCGTTGCGCTCGCCGCGTTCGAGTTCCGCCATCAAAAGCGCGACGCGCTTGGTCGGTGCGGCAAGATAGTTTGCCAGTGCGGCGCGGGCCTTGGCGAATTCCTGCGCATCGATGGCGGCACGCGCAACAGCCAGATCGCTCTCGATGTGGCCGACGGCTTTCTTCGCCAGATATTCGACGCGCTTGAGCCGCTCGCGCGCGCTTTCCCCGGACCGCAGTCCGGCAAATGTCCTCGCGAGATCGGGGTGCGGGTTGGCGCGCCATGCCCGGTCGATGATGCGCGTTGCCTTACGGGTCTCGCCGCTGTCGGCATGCAGCCGTCCGGCCAAGGCCGCTGCCGGCACCAGCTCCGGCGCCAGCTTGGCGGCTTCGATCGCATGCGCTTTCGCGGTTTCGTGATCTGACTCTTCGATTGCCGATGCAAGACCGGTGAGCAGCACGGCGCGCTGACGGCGATAGGTGGCCTTGTCCAGCGTCGCCTTGTTGTGCTCGAGGAGCGCCAGCGCGCCGGCCCAATCCCCGTCCTGGCAGCGCGCTTCGAGCACGGCGCGGCCGGCCCAGCCGAGCGTAGGCGCGGCGCGCACCGCCTCTTCGGCATGAGTGCGGGCGCTGTCATGATCGCCGCGGCGCCGCGCCTCGATGAACAGTCCGTGCAGGCCGAGCGCCTTGGTGTCGTGACGGCTCGCCATGGCGCGGAACGAGCGCTCGGCCGCTTCGCGGTCGCCGGCGAGCTGGGCCGATTGGGCGTTGAGAAGGAGCGCCAGCGGTTCGCCGGGAGCAAGTTGATTGACCGTCGCCGCATGCCGGCGCGCGGCGCCGATGTCGCCCGAGCCGACCGCGATCAGTCCGTGCGAGATCGCCTCATAAGCCCGCGCGCCGCGGCGTTCGCGCCGCCTCCGGGCGAAAGTGGCTGGCGAGCGCAGGATGGCGCGGACGATGCTCCAGACGATCGCAAGCACGGCCATGGCCGCCAGCACGGCCGCGGCCATGACCATCAGCGAGGTCTCGATGCGCATACCCTGCCAGGTCACGACCACGTCGCCGGGCCTGTCAGCGAACCACGCCACGCCGAGCGACAGTGCACCGACAACGATGAGAAAGAGGATGATGCGGATCATTGCGGGTTTGGCGTGCCGAGCGCGGCGAGCGCGTTGTCGGAAATCTGGCGAGCCGCAGCGATGGCCGCATTGCGCGCCTGTGCCTTTTGCACCCACGCCGCGACTGCGGATTGTGCGGCGGGCGGCAGTTTGGCGATGTCGGCAAGCGCGGCGGCGATGTCGGCACGGGCAGCTTCGATGCCGATGCGCTCGACCACCGAAGCGGGATCGTCGCCCGGCGGCGCATCGACCGGGGTGATGCGGACAAGCTGATGCGCGTTGGCTTCGAGGCGGTCGAGGAACGATGTGCTGTTCGCCGCCGGGGAGGTGGCCTGCTGCAACGCTGGCAACAAAGCTGCGAGTTCGTGCCCCAGCGCCGCGGCGCTCGGCACGCCGGTCGCGGCGAACGGCTCAAGAGGCGCCGTGGCGCTTTGCGCGACGCCGAGGGATTTCACCGCCGCGAGCTCGGCCGGGTAGGGCGCATCGCGCTCGATCGCGGCGCGCAGCGCATCGGCGGCAACCATCAGGCGCGCCACGCGATCGTCCGCGCTCGCAGCCTGGCGCACGGCGTCCGAGAGCGTTTTCACCGCGGTCTCGAGCGCCGCGACGCGTCCGGAGAGTGCATCGAGATCGCTGCGCGACACTGCGCTCTGTGTGGCGTTCTTCGCCGCGTTCTGGGCGGTATTTGCTGCGTCCGCGGCGTTCTTGGCTTGCGTCTGCGCATTCTGCGCCGCCGTTGCGGCATCGTTGACGCGTCCGGCGAGCGCGGCAAGCGCCTCGCTCTGCGATTTTTCAGCGGTCTCCGCCGCCGTCACGCGCGCCGCCAGCGCCGCGTTCGGCTGTTGCGCGCGCATCGCGCTTTCGATCTTGTCGAGCCGCGCCGTGAGTTCGCTGCCGAGAGACGATTGAGCCGAAGCGCTCGACGGCAGTGCCGTCTCGCGCGGCGGCACGTAACCGCCGAACCAAAGTCCGGCGATGAGCGCGGCCATGACGGCCACGCCGACGAGTGCACCCACGAACGCGCCCATTGCATGATACTTGAGGGAGCCGGACGTCCCGGATGGCGGCGACCCCGGGTCGGCTGCATCTGCCGCCGCCGTTTCATCCGTGCCGACTTCGGTCGCTGTTAGATCGATTGTTGGCGGCCGGCGCGCTGTGCTGTCAGGCTCGCTTGTCATCTTATCCCTAAAGCGAGGTTGTCGAATCCATAAAACCGGCCCAGCCGCCTCGGCATAGTACGGGACGAAGATGGCGGCAACACATCACCGGACACCGATCAGCGCGATCAAGGCGGCCTCGGACGGCTGGGCTGCGGTCCGGACCTCGGTAGCGCCTTTGCGCGACAGCGTTTCGGCAACCTCGGCCGAAATGCAGTAGTGGACCGGCTTTAGTGCCGCCGCGAGCATGTCGGCGGTGCGCGCCGCCGCGACATAGGTCTCGGCGCTGCGGCGCGAGAAGTGCAGCACGCCGCCGATGCCGCTTGCCAGGGCCTCGACCGCCAGGCGCGGTAAGCTCGCGGCGGCCACGGCGCGATAGATGACCGCGGTCTGCACGGCAAAACCACGGGTGCGGAGATCGCCGGCAAGATCGCCGGCTCGATCTTCGCCGGCAAGATAAAGCAGCGAAGCGCCGGGCCTCACGCGCGCTGCGGCCAAATTCGAAAGCTCGGTCACGCCACCATCGGCATTACTCACGTCGGCAAAACCGGCCGCGATTATCGCCTGCGCGCTGCGCCGGCCGACGGTGAATACGGGAAGGGCGCGCAACTGCGTTAGATCGGGATGCACGGCGATCGCGTGCGCGGCATTGGCGCTGGTGATCACGATCGCCGCCCACGGTCCTGAACCGATCCTGGCATCGGCCGCGACCGTGATGTGCAATAGCGGCGCAATGATTGCCTCGTGACCCAGCGAGCGCAGTGCGGCGGCGGTGTGCTCCGCATCGATCTTCGGCCGCGTGACGAGAAGCCGCACCGGTCAGCTCCGGAAAAAATCGCTGCCGGCGCGCGATCTCAGGTCGCGGCCGGCATCGGCGCCAAGTTCCGCCGCCTGCGCGCGGCTGCCCTCGCGCCGCACTTCAAACGCCTCGCTGCCGTCGGGCTTCACGATGATGCCGTGGAATCGAATGACGCCGCCGCTCACCGTGGCATGGCCGCCGATCGGCGTGCGGCAAGAGCCGTCGAGCACGGCAAGGTAGGCGCGCTCGGCGGCAAGCGCGGTCGCGGTATCGGCATCGTCGATCCTGGCGACCAGCGCCAGCGTTGCGGCATCGCCGGCGCGGGTCTCGATGCCGATGGCGCCCTGGCCCACGGCGGGAGGGAATTCGTCGATATCGAGCAATGACACCGCCGCCGAGAGCAGGCCGAGCCGCTTCAAGCCGGCGACAGCGAGCAGCGTCGCATCGGCGTTGCCGGCCTCGATCTTGCGCAGTCGGGTTTCGACATTGCCCCGCAGTGGCACGATGGCGAGATCGGGCCTCATGCGTTTGACCAGCGCCTGACGGCGCAGCGATGCGGTGCCGACCACCGCACCGGCCGGCAACGCGCCGAGCGATTGGGCCTTGCTGCTGACAAAGGCGTCGCGCGCATCCTCCCGCGGCAGGAATGCCGACAGGGCAAGTCCCTCCGGCAGTACCGTCGTCATGTCTTTCGAGGAATGCACCGCGAGGTCGATGGCGCCGGACAGCAGCGCCTCCTCGATTTCTTTGGTGAAAAGGCCCTTGCCGCCGGCGTCGCCGAGCGGCCGATCCTGGATCGCGTCGCCGGTGGTGCGGATGACCTTGATTTCGATGGATGCTGGGTCGAGGCCGCAGGCCGCCGCAATGCGGCCTTGCACCTCGCGGGCCTGCACGAGCGCCAGCGGAGAGCCGCGCGAGCCGATGCGCAGGAGGGTTTTTCCGGCAGAGGACATAGCCGTATATACTACATCAATGATCATCCTCGGCATCGAGACAACGTGCGACGAGACGGCCGCGGCCGTGGTCGAGAGGTTCGATGACGGTCAAGGCCGAATCCTGTCCAACGTCGTGCTTTCGCAGATCAGCGAGCACGCGGAATTCGGCGGCGTGGTGCCGGAAATCGCGGCGCGCGCCCATGTCGAAGCGCTCGACCACATCGTCGCCAAGGCGATGGCCGAAGCGCAAAAGTCGTTCCTCGACCTTGACGGTATCGCCGCGGCGGCCGGTCCGGGTCTGATCGGCGGCGTCATTGTCGGCCTGACCACGGCCAAGGCGATCGCGCTCACGCATCGCAAACCGCTGATCGCCGTCAATCATCTGGAGGCGCACGCGCTCACCGCGCGGCTCACCGATGCTGTGGCGTTTCCGTATTGCCTGTTTCTCGCTTCCGGCGGCCACACCCAAATCCTCGGCGTGTGCGGGGTCGGCGATTACCTGCGCTTCGGCGGCACGGTCGACGACGCGATCGGCGAAGCCTTCGACAAGACCGCGAAGCTTCTTGGTCTCGGCTATCCGGGCGGCCCCCTTGTCGAGAAGGAAGCAGCGCAAGGCGATGCCAAGCGTTTCGCATTGCCACGGCCGATGCTCGGCCGCCGTGACGCCGACTTTTCGCTGTCCGGCCTGAAGACCGCGCTGCGCACCGAAGCCGGCAAGGTCGCGCCGTTGAGCGATCAGGATGTCGCCGATCTGTGCGCGTCATTTCAGCAGGCGGTGGTCGATGTGGTCGGCGACCGGCTGCGTGCCGGTATGCGCATGTTCCGCGACCGCTTCGGCACGCCGAGCGCACTGGTTTGCGCCGGCGGCGTTGCCGCCAACCAGGCGATCCGGAAAATCCTGCATCGGGTCGCGTTCGAAAACGGCACGTCGCTGGTAGCGCCGCCACCGGCGCTGTGCACCGACAACGGCGCTATGATCGCCTGGGCCGGCGCCGAGCGGCTGGCGCTCGGCCTCACCGACACGCTCGACTTCGCGCCGCGCGCGCGCTGGCCGCTCGATCAGGTGACGAAAGCGGTCACTGCTCAAACCGGTCGGTGAACCACTTCAACAACCGCCGCCAGATTTCATCCTTGCCGGCGGAATCCTCGATGCCGTGTTCGAGGTTCGGGTTGTCGTTGACCTCCATGACCACGATGCCCTGGCTGGTCTGCTTGAGGTCGACGCCGTAGAAGCCATCGCCGATCGGCTTGGCGGCGCGCACCGCGATGTCGATCACCTCGCTCGGCGCCTGCGGCAGATCGAAGGCGCGGAACCCGCCTTCATGGGATGAGCCGTCGGGCCGGTATTTCACCACCTGCCAATGGCCGCGCGCCATGCGGTACTGGCATACGAACAGCGGCTCGCCGGCCAGCACCCCGACCCGCCAGTCGAAATCGGTCGGCAGGAATTTCTGCGCCAGCAACAGGTCCGTCTCCTCGAACAGCTCGTCGCAGATGCGCTTGAGCGTGGCGGGGGACTCGATCTTGTGCACGCCGCGGGAGAACGAGCCGTCGGGGATTTTCACCACCAGCGGCAGGCCAAGCTCGTCGACCACTTTGGCGAGGTCGGTATCCTCGCCGACGATGATGGTCGGCGGCGTCGGCACCTGATTCTGCTGCAACAGCTCCATCAGGTAGACCTTATTGGTGCAGCGGATCATCGATATCGGATCGTCGATGACCGGCATGCCTTCCTGCCAGGCGCGGCGGGCGAAACGGTAGGTGTGATTGTCGATCGAGGTGGTTTCGCGGATGAACAGGCCATCGAATTCGGCGAGTTCCGCGAGCTGGCGCTTGGTGATCAGTTCGACATCGACCGACATTTTTTCGGCGATCCGCCCGAAATACTTGAGCGAGTCCGACGAGCAGGGTGCGGTTTTCTCGTTCTCGTTCGGATCGTAGAGCACGGCGAGATCGTATTTTGCCACCGAGCGCGCCTTCGGATCGCGCCACTCGCGCTTGGTGTGGTTGTTCAGCGATTCGCGGAAGAAATCGCCTTCGCCGTTGGCGAGCCGGGTGATGGTGCGCGGCCGGATGCGATCGATCGACAGCCGCGCGCCCGGCTCGATGGTGACTTCAAGCGCCGGGCAGCGGAACCAGTCGAACAGCAGGCGTCCGAACGGCTCGAAGCGCGCATCGCGCGCGATGCCGAAGCAGACCAGTAACTTGATTTCGCCTTCGGGCTTGAAGTCGGCGCGGCGGGCGCAGCGGTTGAGCTCTTCCTCGAGTTCCGGCAGCGCGTGCTCGTAAAGCTTCTGCTCGCGCAGCTCGAGCATGGTCTCCACTGTAGGCACCACGCGATGGCCGCGCGCCTCGGCAAGCAGCGATGCGTAATAGCCCTTCGATTGGTAAGCGTAGGAGCGGGCGAGGTTGACGAGCTTGGGCCGCGCCATGTCGAACAGGCGCGGCCGCGCCAGATACTCGCTCGTGGTGATGACCTTGTGCGGGGTCTCGGCGTTGGGCAAGTCACGGGGCTGATCGACGAGGATGACCCAGCCAGTCATGGGTGGGTCCCTCTTCGGTCGATCTCGCTATGCAAATTTGGGCCGATCATGCGTTCGAAATCGGGCGCGGCACCAGCCCTACATAGCCGGAATTGAATCGGATAGCGACTGCGCCGGTCACGATATGCACCATGAAAACCGATTCGCGGGCGAGAGTCAGGCACCTTCATCGCCGCGGTGGATGATTGTTCCGCGCCGAAAGCACCTTCTCGAATCGGAGCGCATCGGCACCATCGTCATAATAGCGGCGGTGCCGGCCGAACAGCCGGTATTTCGACTTTTCATAACGCGCGATGGCCCGGGTGTTGTGCTCATGGACTTCGAGCTGCATCGTGGCGCGGCCATGGCGCCGTGCGGCGGCTTCCCCCGCCGCCAGCAGCAGCGCGCCGATACCGCGCCGGCCGATATGCGGGGCGACGGCGATGGAATAGAGCCGAGCGTGCTTCGAGCGCGGCGGATAAAGAACCAGCACGTAGCCGGCGAGTTCTCCGGACGCCTCGGCCACGATCAGCGCCGCGCCACGCCACCTGAGGAAATGCCGAAAGCTCCGCCGCGACAGCACGTCCATGGTGAAGACGGCGCTTTCGAGCACGATCAGGGCGTCGAGATCGGTCATGCGGCCGCGGCGCACTTTGACCAGGGGCGCTCGCCGGCGTGACGCATTCATGACGCGCGGCCCCGCTCGATCCGTTCGATCATGGTCTCAAGCCGTTCCAAACGGTCGGCTTCCGCTGGCGGCTTGTCCCAGCGCAGCCGGTTGATGCGTGGGAACCGCATCGCCAGCCCCGACTTGTGCCGCGTCGAGCGCTGCAAACCCTCGAAGGCGACTTCGAGGACGAGGCCCTGGTCGGGCTCATGTACGACTTCGCGCACCGGGCCAAAACGCTCGGTGGTGTTGCGGCGGACAAAACGATCGATCTGCAATAGTTCCTCGTCGGTGAAACCGAAATAAGCCTTGCCCACCGGAACGAGCTCGTCGCCGCTCTCGCCGCGCGTCCAGACGCCGAACGTGTAGTCGGAGTAGTATGAGGACCGCTTGCCGTGACCGCGCTGGGCATACATCAGGACCGTATCGACAATGAACGGATCGCGCTTCCATTTCCACCACGGTCCCTTGGGCCGGCCGGGGACGTAGGCCGCGTCGCGTCGCTTGAGCATGACACCTTCGACCGCGGCGGCGTCCGCGCCGCAACCGGCCGCCGCCGGGTTCTTCCGCGCCGCGATGAGTTCGTCCCAGGTCGCGAACGGCACAAGCGGCGAAAGATCGACGCGGGTGTCGCCCAGCCTGGCGACGAATGTCTCAAGGCGGGCGCGGCGTTTGGCAAACGGCAGTTCGCGCAAATCCTCGCCGCCCTCGGCCAGCAGATCGTAGGCGCGCAGATGCGCGGGGAACTCGGCAATCAGCTTCGGCGTGACGGTTTTACGATTGAGCCGCTGTTGCAGCACGTTGAACGATTGCACGCGGTGGTCGCGCATGATGAGGAGTTCGCCGTCGATCGCGCCGGGCAGATGCAGTGCCTCGAGCAGGTCGGGAAAGCTTTTGGAAATGTCCTCGCCGGTGCGCGAATAAAGCCGTGCTGTTGGGGGCGCTGCAACGGCCTGAACGCGGATGCCGTCCCATTTCCATTCCGCTATGAAATCGGTGGCTTGCAGCGTGCCGAGGTCCGGTTCGTCGAGCGCATGCGCCAGCATCGGCGGGCGGAACGGCGCCGGATCGCTGCTTGCCGGTTTTTCGGCGCGGCCCTCGAGCCAGGCGAACAGTGCGGTGTAGGGCGGCGAAAGGCCGGGCCAAACCAACTCAATCTCTTGGGCGTCCTTGTCGCCCAACGCGGCCGCAGCGGTTTTCGCCAGACGCGCCGAGACGCCGATGCGCAGCGCAGCGGTGACAAGCTTGAGCAGCGCCCAGCGTCCGGTCTCGTCGAGCGCATCGAGCCAGCGTGCGAGCTGTCTCGGCAGTCGGGCCTTGCCGAGGGTTGAGAGAGTTTCGATGACTGAAGTCAGGCTCAGTTGTTCGGTTTGTTGTTCCCCTCCCCCTTGTGGGGAGGGGCTAGGGTTGGGGGTCGTGAGGTCGCCCGTATTCGGCGACGTTTGCGCTTCACCTGCCGACCCTCCACCCCAAGCCTCCCCCACAAGGGAGGAGGGAGCGCGTTGAGCAAGCGGAGTGGGCCACATCAGCGCGACCGTTTCAGAAAGATCGCCGACATAATCGTAAGACAGTGCGAACAGCACCGGATCGGTACGCTCGGCGATCAGGCTGCGAATGAGGCCCGACTTGGCGTGCGCAAAGTTCAAGCTCCCGGTCAGCGCCGCAAGCGCCCAGCCGCGCTCGGGGTCGGGCGTCGCATGGAAATAATCCGCGATCAAGCGGAGCTTGTTGTTGCGCGCAGGCTCGTAGGCGAGGCGGTCGAGCAGTTCGGCGAAGCGATTCATGCCTCGGTCTCGCCGGCCGCGGCATCGCCGGCCTCGTCCTCGTCGCCGTAGCCGACAATGTCGAGCGGCCGCGCCTTGAGCCCGCGCTGCGTGCACCAATGTACCAGCGCGTCCTCCTGGCCGTGGGTGACCCAGATTTCGCCGGCGCCCGTCGCCGCAATTGTCGCCGTGAGTCCATCCCAGTCGGCGTGGTCCGAGATCACAAGCGGCAGCGAGACGCCCTGTTGCCGGGCACGAGCGCGCACCCGCATCCAGCCTGAAGCGAATGCGGCGAGCGGATCGGGAAAGCGTCGCGTCCATAGATCGTTCAGCGCCGACGGCGGACAGATGGTGATGGTGCCGGCGAGGTTTTGCTTGGTAGCGCCCCGCACTTCGCGCAGCTCGCCGACGGCAATACCGCGGCTTTCGTAGTAGCGCGTGATCCTCTCCATCGCGCCATGCAGATAGATCGGCGCGACATAGCCCGCCTTGCGCAGAAGCGCGATGACACGCTGTGCCTTGCCAAGCGAATAAGCGCCGACGAGATGCGCGCGCTCCGGAAACAGTGCCACGGAGCGGAGCAGCTTTTCAATCTCGCCGTCCGGATTGCCGTGGCGGAACACCGGCAGCGCGAAGGTCGCTTCGGTGATGAACACGTCGCATGGCACGAGCTCGAACGGCGCGCAGGTCGGATCGGGCACGTCCTTGTAGTCGCCGGACGCAACGATACGCAGGCCGTCCGCCTGCACGGCGATCTGCGCCGAGCCGAGCACGTGGCCGGCCGGATGGAAGGTCACGCTCACCCCGCCGACGTCGATGCGTTCGCCGTAGCGCGCCGCCTGCGTCGAGCCGGCGAAATTTTCGCCGTAGCGCAGCCGCATCAGATCGAGCGTCTCTTGCGTCGCCAGCACTGCGCCGTGCCCGGCGCGGGCATGGTCGGAATGGGCGTGCGTAATCAACGCCCGATCCACAGGACGGGTCGGGTCAATATGAAAGCCGGCGCGCTTGCAGCAGACGCCGGATGGCGTCGGCAGCAGGATATCTTCAGGTCGCATGTCGAGGCATAAGTAATCATTCCCCTCTGGGACGCGAGCGTCGATGAGCGATACCGGCCCGCTATTTGTCTCATCCGGCGACCTGATCGCCGACCGGCGCTACAAATGGGCGCTGGACCACGCCGCGCTCGGCGACCTGCCGGGAGCCGCCGATATCCTGGCGCAGACGGTGGAACTCGCGCCGCGCTTCGCCACCGCGTGGTTCGCGCTCGGCGCGATCCGCGACCGGCTCGGCGACCGTGACGGCGCAGTCACCGCGTTCGCGCAGGCCCGCGACGCCGATCCCGATGATTATCATGGTGCGCGGCTGCAACTGGCCCGGCTCGGCGCCGGCAATGCCGCGCCGCCGATGTCGGAAACCTATGTCCGTCGGTTGTTCGACCAATATGCCGGCCGCTATGACGCCGCTCTCACCGAACGCTTGCACTATCGTGGCCCGGCGCTGCTGCGTGAGGCCGTCGAAGCCGTCATGGGTACAGCCGGACGGACCGTGCACTTTGGCGCGGCCCTCGATCTCGGCTGCGGCACCGGGCTTGGCGGCGCGGTGTTCCGCCCGGTCGCCGATGAACTGGTGGGCATCGATCTGTCCCCGGCGATGACCGCGCAGGCAGCGGCCAAAGGCCTCTACGACCGGCTGGTTACCGCGAGCATCGCGGCTTTTCTGAGTGACGAAATCGCCGGCGGCGGCACGTATCAACTCATCTACGCCGCCGACGTCTTTGTCTATGTCAACGATATCGCCCCGATCATTGCGGCCGCCACACGTGTGCTGGCGCCGGACGGCTTGCTGGCTTTTACGGTCGAGACCCACGGTGGCAGTGGCGCGAAACTGTTGCCGACGCTGCGCTATGCTCACAGCGAGGACTATGTGCGCGGCGTGCTCGACGGCACCGGCTTGATGCCAGCGCATCTCGCCAGAACCTCGGTGCGCAGCGAAAAGGGTGTACCGGTCGATAGCCTCGTTGTGGTGGCACAATCCGCCGCTCATTTCCGCGCAAGCGAGAATCCAGTAACTAAATAATTGGCTCCCCGTTGGCGGGGACGAGCGGAGCCCGTTCGGCGGTACGATGACGGTTCTTGAGCGTCCTGCACTCCTGCCGGAACAGTTCGCGCGCTGGTTCGCCAGTCGCGGCTGGACGCCACGGGTGCATCAATTGGAACTTTTGGCAAAGGCGCGCGCCGGGCACTCGGTTCTGCTGATTGCGCCGACGGGCGGCGGCAAGACGCTTGCCGGATTTCTGCCAAGCCTTGTGGAGCTGAGCGAAGCGGCTGCCGCGCCGCGACCCGCGGGCGCGGCGGGACGGAAGTTGATCTCGCTTGGCCGCGGCGTTCGCCGCGAAGGCGGCCTGCACACGCTCTACATTTCTCCGCTGAAGGCGCTCGCAGTCGATATTGCGCGCAATCTCGAACAACCGCTTGCCGAAATGAATTTGCCGATCCGTATCGAGACGCGGACCGGAGACACGCCGGCCTCGAAACGGCAGCGCCAGCGCCGCGATCCGCCGGAGATTTTGCTGACCACGCCGGAGCAGCTTGCGCTTCTGCTTGCCTCTGCCGATGGGCCGTATCTGTTCGGCTCGCTCAAGCGCGTCATCCTCGACGAACTCCATGCCCTGGTCACCTCGAAGCGCGGCGATCTTTTGTCGCTCGGTCTGGCGCGGCTGTTTCGACTTGCGCCCGGCCTCACCAGCATCGGGTTGTCGGCCACGGTGGCGGAGCCGGAAGACTTATGCCGTTTCATGGTGCCGCAGCGCGGTGGAGAGGCGCGTGCCGATCTCGTCGTCGCCGAAGGCGGCGCGGCGCCCGACGTCGGCATGCTGACTTCGACCGAGCGGGTGCCGTGGGCCGGCCATTCGGCGCGCTATGCGCTCGGCGAGATCTATCAATTGATCAAGACCCACCGCACCACGCTGGTCTTCGTCAACACCCGCAGCCAGGCCGAGGGCATCTTCCAGGACCTCTGGCAGATCAACGACGACAATCTGGCGATCGCGCTGCACCACGGCTCGCTCGACGTGGCGCAGCGGCGCAAGGTCGAAGCCGCCATGGCGGCCGGCCGCCTGCGTTCCGTCGTCTGCACCTCCTCGCTCGATCTCGGCGTCGACTGGGGCGACGTCGACCTTGTCGTCAATGTCGGCGCACCGAAGGGCGCTTCGCGCATGCTCCAGCGCATTGGCCGCGCCAATCACCGCATGGACGAGCCATCGAAGGGCGTGCTCATCCCGGCGAACCGCTTTGAAGTTCTCGAATGCCGTGCGGCGCTCGACGCCATCGCCGAGAATGCGCAGGACACGCCGGCGAGCCGCATCGGTGCGCTCGACGTGCTGGCGCAGCACGTGCTCGGCTGCGCCTGCGGCGAGCCGTTCACGAGCGACGACCTGTATGCCGAAGTGACGTCGGCGGCGCCCTATGCGGGGCTCACCCGCAACGATTTCGACGCCGTCGTCGATTTCGTCGCCACCGGCGGTTATGCGCTCAAGGCCTACGAGCGTTTTGCCCGTATCCGACTCGGCAAAGACGGACGGTGGCGGATCACGCATCCGATGGTGGCGCAGCGTTACCGGCTCAATGTCGGCACCATCGTCGAAGCCGACATGCTGAAGGTTCGCCTGGTGCGTTCGCGCGCGTCGAAGATGATCCCGCGCGGCGGCCGACTGCTCGGCGAGGTCGAGGAATATTTCGTCGAGACCATGGTGCCGGGAGACACCTTCGTGTTTGCCGGCGAAATCCTGCAATACGAAGCGATCGTCGAGGACGAAGTCTATGTCTCGCGCTCGACGTCCGAGGACCCGAAAGTGCCGGCCTATGAAGGCGGCAAGTTTCCGCTGTCCACTTATCTCGCCGCGCGGGTACGCGGCATCATTTCCCATCCGCAGGAATGGCGCGCGCTGCCGGCGCAGGTCCGCGAGTGGCTGGAAATCCAGCAATGGCGTTCGCAGATGCCGGGTCTGCGTGAGCTTCTCGTCGAAACGTTCCCGCGCGCCAACAAGCACTATCTTGTCTGCTATCCGTTCGAGGGCCGGCTCGCGCACCAGACGCTCGGCATGCTGCTGACGCGGCGGCTCGAGCGGGCGCGGTTGAAGCCGATGGGCTTTGTCGCCAACGAATACGCGCTGGCGGTGTGGGGCGTCGGCGACATCGCGGCCCGCATCGCGCGCGGCGAGCTGTCGCTGGCGGCGCTGTTCGACGAGGACATGCTTGGCGACGATCTCGAAGCCTGGCTCGCCGAATCGGCGCTGATGAAGCGCACCTTCCGCAATTGCGCCATCATCGCCGGCCTGATCGAGCGGCGCTTTCCCGGCCAGGAGAAATCGCGGCGGCAGCTCACGATCTCGACCGACCTCGTCTATGACGTGCTGCGCAGCCACCAGCCCGACCATGTGCTGCTGCGCGCCACCAGGGCCGATGCCGCGACCGGGCTGCTCGACGTGCGACGGCTCGGCGATATGCTCTCGCGCATCAAGGGCCGAATCGTCCATAAAGCGCTCGATCACGTCTCGCCGCTTGCGGTTCCGGTCATGCTGGAGATCGGGCGGGAGGCGGTTTACGGCGAGGCGTCGGAAGAGCTTCTTGCCGAAGCCGAGGACGAGCTGGTCAAGGAGGCGATGCAGTGAGTGGTGGTTATGCTGCGCATTCCCGCGCCAGCGGGCCTCTGTCCGCCGGGTCTCCGCTCTCGCGGGCACGAGCGGATCACGTGGTCAGCCTCGCTGGCGCCGCGCTCGTTGCCGATTGTGCCGGCGCGATTTATTGGCCCGATGAAGGCCTGCTCGTCGTCGCCGATCTCCATCTCGAGAAGGGCTCGGCTTTCGCCGCGCGCGGCATGCTGTTACCGCCTTACGACACCGCGTCGACGCTGGCGCGCCTTGCCGTGCTCATCGACCGTTATGCGCCGCGTCTTGTCGTCGCGCTCGGCGACAGCTTTCACGACGGCGGCGGTCCGGCGCGGCTGACCGACATCAGCCGTGCCGCGCTCGGGACGCTCCAGCGCGGCCGGGACTGGCTGTGGATTGCCGGCAATCACGATCCGGATCCCGGCGAGAACATCGGCGGACGCTTTGCCGAAATTCTGGCGATCGGATCGTTGACATTCCGCCACGAACCTTCGGCGATGCCTTGCGAAGGCGAAATCGCCGGTCATCTGCATCCGCTGGCGCGCGTGGCGCAGCGCGGCCGCGCGGTGAGCCGGCGTTGTTTCGCCAGCGACGGACGCCGCATGGTCATGCCGGCCTTCGGCGCCTATGCTGGCGGTCTGAATGTGCGCGATCGCGCGATCGTTTCGTTGTTCGGTGCGCTGTCGTTCACCGCCCATATGATGGGCGAACGGCGCATCTACGCCTTCGCCGCGGCAAAGTGCCTGGCAGACTGACAATCCGTCAGTTGACTTTGGCGTCCGCGACCGGCGCCTTGGCGCCCGCGGTGCGCGGCTTTGCCTTTGACGGCGGCAGGCCGATTTGCGTCACGTCCCAGCCGCCAGGCGGGGTTTTGACGCTGACGGCCTCGTTCGGTTGCGGCACGGCGCTGAACGTCTTGACCGCAAGCTGCGCCGCGCTCAGCGACTGCGCGTCGAGATGGGCGCCCACTTCGTCGCGCTTCTTGCCCGCGTCTTCATCGCCCTGGTTCGCCGCGAGCGCGAACCACTTGTAGGATTCGGCGAAATTCTGCGCCACGCCGATGCCCCGCGCATACAGAATGCCGAGATTGTACTGGCTGTCGGTAATGCCGTGATCGGCGGCTGCGCGGAACCAGTGCGAAGCGTTGGCGTAATCCGGCGAGCCGTCGATGCCCTCGGCATAGAGCACCGCAAGATTGTGCATCGCCTTGCCGTTGCCCTTGTTGGCTGCGGCGAGATAGAGGTCGCGCGCCTTGGCAAGATCCTTCTTCACGCCGAGGCCCTTCTCGTACAGGCCACCGAGGCGGAATTGCGCCGGCGGCAGTCCCTGTTTGGCGGCGCGTTCCAGCCACAGTGCGGCTTCCGCGTTGTTGGCGGGAACGCCATGACCGTCGCTAAAGCGCATCGCCACCTCGTAAGCGGCGGCAGGATCGCCGGACAGCGCCGCCGCACGCAGCGTTGGTCCGCCGATTGTGGCCGGCAGCTTGTCGCCGACGGGTGTGCTGGCCGCGGCGGGTGCCGGCTGCGGCAGTGAGCCGGTGATGTCCGGACCGGGCACGAGCGCCAGCGGAGCGGATTTCAACGCGCCGGATTTTGGATTCGGCAACGGGTTAGGCACAGCGCCCGGGGCGGTGCTCGGCGGTGTATTTGGAACCGGAAGCGGTGCTGGCTGCACCTGGACCGGCGCCTGCTCCTTCGGTTCGGGGAGCGCAGCGGCGGGCGGTGATGCTTTGTCCTGCTGCGAATCCGGGGCCGGCGGCGGGGGCGGCGAAGCGCCGCCATCAAAGAAACGGGACGCGATCTGGATGCAGCCAAGAAGGATCAGCGCGGCCGCGCCGGCAACGATCAGCTTGCGCGTGCGCGGCTTCGTCGCGCTTGCGATATCCACGCCTTTGGCGGCTTTGCTTGCCTGCTGGTGCGGAGTGGCAGCCGCGGCCTGCGCCGCACGGCGGGCGGCGGCGATGAAATTCGGCTTCTCCCCCGGGTCCGCGATCACGGGCGGCTTGGTCGAGCCGACCGCTGCTTCCGACGCAGCAATCCGATCGGCGGCCGAAGCCGGATATCGCGAGCGGCCTGGGGCCGAGCCCGGCTCCAGCGGATGATCCGGCGGCAAATTGGGGTCGATCGGGGAATGTGCGACGGGGGGGCGCGGCGGCGCGGTTTCCGCGGCCGTGGGTGGCGACCACGCAACGGGCGGGGGGATCGACGCGGTTGAGAACGGAGCTTCGGCCCGGTTGGGCGAGGCCTCGGCCACAGGTGCCTGCGGAGCGGGTGCAGCGCGCATCGTCGTCTCGCGAATGCCGCTCTCGATCACCGCCAGCCGGTCGACCACCTGTTCCACCGTGCCCTGCACGGCCTCGAGCGAATCCTGCGTGCGCAATTCGCTCTGCTTGATTTCGGCGACGTCGCGCTCGATGCCGCCCGAGACGATGGGCATGCGGGCGGGCATGCCATTGCCGCCCAGTCCACGGATCTCTTCGATATGCACCAGCAGATCGGCGATGCCGCGTTCCACCGCTTCGAGATGGCCGAGATGGGCGTCGGACGCATCGAAGCGTTGCACCAGCGTTGCGATGCGGTCCTCGAGATGCGCCAGCGCGGCGTGGTCGGTGTGAGTGAGCTGGACCCATTCTAGCTTTTCGATCAATCCGGAGAGCAATTTTTCGAGTTCACGCGGCACCGCGTGGCCGGCTTCGGCCGATGCCGTCAGGGCATTGGCGAGCGTTTCGATGCGGTTCTCGATTGCCGACAGGCTTTCGCTGCTGGCCGCAGTGCTTGCAAGCGCGTCCACCTTGGCAGCCAGTGCGCGCACGTCCTCCGCGACCTTGGTCAGCGTCTCGTTGGAGGCGACATGCGAAACGATGCCGCGCAGCGCGCCGATCGCGGTTTCAAGCTGTTGCAGCGCGGCTGGATCGTCCTTGGCGGCGATCATATCGAGCTTCTGCGACAGCGCCTGCACGGCGTCGTCGAAGCCGACCAGCCGCTCGGCCGGAGTGAGATGGGTCAGAGCATCGTGCACTTCGCTGAGGCCGCGTTCGAGGCCGGCGATTGCCGCTGAGTCGACGCCGCACTGGCGGCTGTGCTCGATGCGTTGGGCCAGCGCCCTGACCTCGATCTCGAGCGAATCGACCGCGCGCTGCGGCAGTGCGCCGGTGATCAAACCTGCGATATCGGTAAGGTCGGCGCGAATGCCGGCTACGGAGGATTCAAGGTCGCTCGAAGGCCGCAGCGCCTCGATCCGCTCGGTAATGTGGCGAAGTTGTTTGTCGAGGTCGCCGAGATCGAGAACCTGCTCGTGCAGTGGCTCGGCCGGAGGTGCCGATTGGAGCGCTGGCGCCGGCGCCGTTGCGAACGCTGGCGCTGGTACCTTTGCCGGCACAGGCGTCATTCCCGGCTCGCCTTCGCCGCTGTCGAGCGCGCGCTGCCGTGCCGTGATCTCTGCCACGGCATCATCGATCGACGAAGTTGGGGAGGAGGGCGGTCGGTTGCGCGCCGGCGCCCCTCTCAGCCGCGGGCTCCGCTCGGTTTCCGTTGCCGGCGCGCGCTGCTGCTGAGTCGGATGCGCCGGAGCGTCATTGCGGGCGCGGACCTCGCGGCGCGCGATGTGTTCGATCTGCCGCGAAAGCCTGTCGAGGCGACTGTTGACCTCGTCGAGATCGTTACGGGTCTTGGCGGAATCGCGGTCGAAATCGCGATCGCGTGGCGCGCGGCGAGGTTCAGGTCCGTCGAAATCGCGATCGCTCCGCTCGCGGTGCGGTTCGGAACTGTCGAAATCGCGGTCTCTCCGCTCCCGGCGACGTTCGGGACCATCGAATTCACGCTCGCGCCGCTCGCGGGGAGCCTCGGAACTGTCGGGGTTGCGATCGCTCTCGCGGCGACGCGGGGGACGGTCGAAATCGTGATCGCTTCGCTCGCGTCGAGGATCGGCGCGGTTGCGCCGGCGCTCGCGATCGGCCGGGGGCGAGTAACGTGGCGCCTCATCATCCAGCTCGTCGTAGAAATCGGTGAACAGTGCCGGCGTGCCGTCGTCCTCGTCGTCGTCCGGTTCGATGATGTCATTGAGCCATTCGCCGACCGACACGCCGGACCGGCGTGCTGCAGAGCGCGCGGTCTCGCGCGCTTCGGGACGGAGGCCTCTTAAATTCCACGGACCGCCAGATTTCATTCTCACGCCCAAACCTGCGTACAGACCAGGATGTGCCTTCGCGAGCCGGTTCGCACGAACGGACGATGCGGACGGTGCGGTCCTGTATCCCCGGCTGCTGACATTTAAGGATTACGGTAAACAGGCCGTTAAAATTTCGGCCATTTCCGGGCTCTGGCGCGGTTCCCGAATGGAACTGGAACCGCCAAAATACACCGATGCGCATCCTGCGACCTTAGATTGAGTCGACCGGTATTCGCATCCTGTCCGTAACAGTTACCGTAACCGGAACACCCTTTAGCGACTCACCCGGTCGTGCGAGGCCGCAACCGCGGCACACGTCGCTTGGGGGCAGGGTGCAAAACGCGACCAACTTTGCGGCGAATCTGATGACAGCGCAGCTTGCGCCAGACGAACCCGCGCCTCCGCCGCGATACGCATCCGGCGACGCGCCGATGACGATCGGCGAAGTGGCGCGCGAATTCGGCATGACGCTCCGGGCGTTGCGCTTCTACGAAGCAAAGCACTTGATCGCGCCGCTGCGCCGCGGCGCCGTCCGCTATTACCACCGCAGCGACCGTGAGCGAATCAGGCTGATTCTGACCGGGCGGCGGCTCGGCTTCACGCTGGCGGAAATCCGCGAACTGGTCGGAGGCTCAAGCGGCAAGGGACTGCGTCTTACGCGCGAGCAGTGCGTGGAGCAAATCTCGCTCCTGGAGCGGCAAAAGCGCGGCATCGACGTGGCGATTGTCGAACTGCGCCAAATCTGCACGTCGTTCTACAAGGCTCTGCTCGAAGACTCCCTCTCCGGTTGACAATCGCCGTTCGCCGGGCCGTCTCGCCGGGGCGCCAAATCGGCTAGACTGCGCCACTCGATCCGTCCCTGCCGGGCGGATGCGGCGCAGCGGGCCATTTGATGCCGGTCTACAAAGCTCCCGTCGACGAGGCGGTGTTCGTGCTCAACGACGTCCTGCACGTCGAGCGCTACAATAATCTTCCGGGATTTGCCGAGGCGACGCCCGATGTCGCCGCGGCCGTACTTAGCGAGGCGGCGAATTTCTGCGAGGACGTGCTCGTCCCGCTCAATCGCATTGGCGACAAGGAGGGCTGCCGCCGTCACGCCGACGGCTCGGTCACGACGCCGCCGGGATTCAAGAGCGCCTACGACAAGCTTGTCGCTGGCGGCTGGGTTGGAGCTTCGGGGCCGGTCGAGTTCGGCGGTCAGGGATTGCCGATGGTGCTCACCGTCGCGATGCGCGAGTTTATGTATTCGTCGAACATCGCCTTTGCGATGTATTCGAGCCTCGCGATGGGCGCGGTCGCGGCGATTTACAGCCACGGTTCGGCCGAGCAGAAGGCGCTCTATCTGCCAAAGCTCATCAGCGGCGAATGGGCCGGCACCATGAATCTGACCGAGCCGCATTGCGGCACCGATCTCGGTCAGTTGCGCTGCCGCGCCGTGCTGCAACCCGACGGCAGCTACCGGATCACCGGCACGAAAATCTTCATCTCGGCGGGCGAGCACGATCTGACCGGCAACATCGTCCATCTCGTGCTGGCTCGTATCGAAGGCGCGCCGCCCGGCACCAAGGGCATTTCGCTGTTCGTCGTGCCGAAAATCCTGCCGGCGGCCGATGGCAGCCTCGGTGCGCGCAACGCCGTCTTATGCGGTTCAATCGAAGAGAAAATGGGCATCCATGGCAATGCCACATGCGTGATGAACTACGACGGCGCCACCGGCTGGCTGGTCGGCGAATCCAATCGTGGCCTCTACGCCATGTTCACGATGATGAATGCGGCGCGGCTCAGTGTCGGTCTGCAAGGGCTGGCGCTGTCGGAAGTCGCGTATCAAAACGCCGTGGCCTACGCCAATGAACGGCTCTCCGGTCGCGCCATGAGCGGCGCCAAATTTCCGGAAATGCCCGCCGATCCGATCATCGTGCATCCGGACGTGCGCCGCATGCTGATGACTATGCGTGCTTTCAACGAGGCGGCGCGAGCGCTGGTGCTGTGGACCGCGCTGCGCGGCGATATCGCCCGCCGCTGCGCCGACGCCAAGGAGCGCGAGGCGGGCGAAGACCACATGGGATTGCTGACGCCAGTGATCAAAGGCGTCCTTACCGATACCGGTTTTGCCAATACCGTGTTGGCGCAGCAGATATTCGGCGGTCACGGCTATGTCGCCGAGCACGGCATGGAGCAATTCGTACGCGACGCCCGTATCGCGATGATCTACGAGGGCACGAACGGCATCCAGGCGCTCGATCTGGTCGGGCGCAAATTGGCGAAAGACGGCGGCCGCGCCCTGCGGTCGTTCTTTGCCGAAGTATCCGGCTATATCGAGAAAAGTGCCGCCGACGCCAAGACGGCGGATTTCGTCACGTCGCTCGGCCATGCGCTCGGCGAATTGCGCGAGGCGACGACATGGCTCATGCAAAATGCTCTGGGCAATCCCGATAATGCCGGCGCCGGCGCCACCGATTACATGCAGCTCTTCGGCCTTGTTGCACTTGGCTACATGTGGTGCCTGATCGCCGATGCGGCGATTGCCGATGCCGGCTCGAGCGGAGCCGTCGAGCGCATGAATGAAAAGCTGGTCGTCGGCCGCTTCTTCATGGAGCGCATGCTGCCGGCCTCAACGACCCATCTGACACGCATCAAGGCCGGCGCGGCAAGCACCATGGCATTGCCGGCCGAGGCTTTTTGAAATGTCGCGCATCATGCAGACCGTCGCGCGGCGTGCGGCTTCGCTGGCCGCCGGCACCCTGCTGCTGGTTCAAGGCGCGACCGCCGCGCGGTGCCAGACGCCCGAGCAGTTCTACAAGGGGCGTCAATTGACGATGGTCGTGTTTACCGGCCCGGGGTCCACCTACGACATCTACGCGCGCTTGCTGGTGCGTCACCTGGGCAAGCACATTCCCGGCAACCCGACGTTCGTCGTGCAGAACATGGTGGGAGCCGGCGGCCTCAAGGTCGTCGACTATCTCTATCGGATCGCGCCGGCCGATGGCTCGGTGATGGGCACGATTGGGCGCGGTCTGCCGTTCGAACCGATGCTGGGCGAGAACCCGGTCAATTTCGATCCGCTTCGATTCACCTGGCTCGGCAGCATGAATCGCGACGTCTCGCTGGCGATGTCGTGGCATACGGCGAAAGTGAAGACCTTCGAGGATCTCCGGAGAGACGACCTATTGGTTCCCGGCACCGGCGCCGGTGCGGACTCCGAGATCATTCCGCTCGCCATCAACACTTTTGCCGGCACACGATTCAAGATCATCGATGGCTATCGCGACACCAGCATCGGAGCGCTCGCCATGGAGCGCGGTGAGCTCGATGGGCTGGCCTATTGGTCATGGAGTTCCGTCATGGCGGCGCATCCGGACTGGATCCGCGACAAAAAAGTGAATTTGCTGTTTCACACCGGCGCGACTCCGATACCCACAGTCCCCGATGTGCGTTCGATCCGCGATCTGGTCGAAAGTCCAACCGACAAAAAGGCGCTTGAGCTTCTGTTGGCGCGGGAGATTCTTGGCAGGCCGTTCCTGGCGCCGCCAATGGTGCCGGCCGACCGCGCCGAAGCGCTGCGATCGGCCTTCGCGGCGACGCTGCGCGATCCCGAGTTCCGCAAAGATGCCGACCAATCCAGACTGGACGTCGATCTGGTAACCGGCGCCGAAATGGATACTGTTCTCAAGGATTCCGCCGCCGCGCCGCGGCAAGTCATCGATCGGCTCAAGCAGGCGCTCGGCCGCAGCTAACGTCGCATTGGGAAAAGGTTCCCGGCATGCAGTTTGGTCTTTATGCGCCGATACCGATGGCGACCGTCGGTTCCCCCGAAGTCGCCCAGGCCGTCACGGAGGCATTGTCGCCGCTGCCGGACGGACGGCTCGATGCGCAGTTCGATCACGGCGTCGATCTCCTCGTCGCGGCGGACCGCATCGGATTCGACCTCGTGCTGTTCGCCGAGCGCCACCTCGGCAACGATCTCGCCGCCTGGGTGCTGGCGAGCGCCATCGGCTCGCGGCTTAACCGGATTCGCTCGCTGGTCGCCGTGCATCCCGGATTGTGGGACCCGGTGATGGTCGCAAAACTTGCGGTTTCGCTCGATCGCGTTTGCAAGGGTCGCATGGCGCTCAATATCGTCAACGGCTGGTTCGATGAGGAATTCCGCATGTTCGGCGGAACGGTGCTGCAAGGCGAGGAGCGCTATCGGCGGACGCTCGAATTCATCGACATATTGCGCGGCCTGTGGATGAACGAAACGTTCTCCTACGCGGGCCAATTCTATAAAGTCGAGAAAGGCCAGCTCCTGCTGAAGCCGGCTTCACCGACGGTGCCGGAAATCTATTCGGTCAGCGGCAGCGATCGCGGCCGCGACTTCATCGCCGAGCACTGCGACTGGTGGTTCATCGATTTTCCGAAAACCGCCGAGACCACGGACGAGATGATGCGCGCCATCGAGGCGGCCATCGCCGACATGAATCGGCGAACGGAACGCGTTGGCCGAAAAGTGCGCTACGCGCTCAACCCGTTTGTCGCCCTCGGCGCGACCGAAGAGGACGCTTTCAAGGCAACCATCAAGCGCATCTTCGAATTCGATCCCAATCCCGATACCCGCAAGATCGAGAAGCGCATGCTGCCGGCGACCAAGATCGGTTGCGTCGGCCCGCCGGACAAAGTGCTTCGTCAAATCCGGAGATTTGACAGCCTCGGCATCGAACTCGTTCTGTGCAAGATCATTCCAACGATCGAAAATGTGCAACGGATCGGCGAGGAAATTATTGCGCCGATGCGCAGCGGTACAGCCTCGTTGTCGCTCGCCAGTTGAAGCGCCTGGAATTTGGCGTTCATGCCGCAGTCAGTCCGCCGTCCACCACCAGCTCGGCGCCGGTCGTGAACGCGGATTCGTCGCTCGCGAGGAATAAAATCGTGCGCGCTATTTCAATCGGCTGCGCCAGCCGCCCGAGCGGCGCCGCCATGGCAAAGCCCGATGCGAGCTTCTCCGGATTGCGCGCCGCGGCGATCATGCCGTGCAACATGGGGGTATCGGCGAACGAAGGATGTACCGAGTTGCAGCGGATATTGTAGCCCTTGCGGGCGCAATGCAGCGCGACCGATTTGGTCAACAGGCGCACGCCGCCTTTGCTGGCGCTGTAGGCGGCGAGATTGCCGGCGCCGATCAGCCCGGCGACCGACGACATGTTGACGATCGAGCCGCCGCCGCGATCTTTCATGACCCGTACCGCGTGCTTGCAGCCGAGAAACGTGCCGTCGAGATTGACCGCCGTCAGCGCGCGCCACTCGTCGAGCGTCGTGGCTTCGATATCCTTGAGCAACGAGACGCCGGCGCTGTTGACCAGAATGTCGATCTTGCCGAAGTCGCGCACCACGGCGTCAATCACCGCGGTCCATTCGCTTTCCCGGGTGACATCGAGTCGGTGAAAGGCGGCACGCGGCGAGAGCGTTGCCAGCGCGGACCCGGACTGCGCTTCGTCGCGATCCGTCAGAGCGATTGTGGCGCCTTCGGCGGCGAGCAATTGCGCGGCAGCAAGGCCGATCCCCGATGCGCCTCCCGTGATCAGCGCTACCTTGTCCTGCACGCGACCCATGCGGTACCGCCAATGCTGCCGGAAGCCCACCGCCGGAAAGGCTAGTACACGCCCCGATGGGCTGCAATTCTCGGCCGTTTATGACTATATGGATGACCGTCCGTTTCCGACCGGGGAGGTTTCATGCCGGACGCCTTCATCTACGATCACGTGCGCACGCCGCGGGGACGCGGCAAAACCGATGGCGCACTGCATGAAGTGACTGCGCTCAATCTGGCGAGCCAGGCGCTCGGCGCCATCAAGGACCGCAATGATCTTGACACTTCGGATGTCGATGACGTGGTGCTGGGCGTGGTCGACCCGGTCGGCGAAGCCGCAGCCGACATAGCGCGCACCGCGGCGCTGGTCGCGGGCTATGGCGACGGAGTGCCCGGTGTTCAGATCAATCGTTTCTGCGCGTCGGGCCTCGACGCGGTGAATTTTGCCGCGGCGCAGATCATGGCCGGCCAGCAGGACATGGCCGTCGCCGGCGGCGTCGAATCCATGAGCCGGGTCGGCATCGGCTCGGCGGGCGGCGCCTGGTCGATCGATCCGTCGATTGCGGTTGCGCACTATTTCCTGCCGCAGGGCATTTCCGCCGACCTGATCGCGACCAAATACGGTTTTTCGCGCGATGACGTCGATGCCTATGCGGTGGAAAGCCAGAAGCGCGCGGCAATCGCATGGGCCGAAGGACGCTTCAATCGCTCGGTGATGCCGGTCAAGGACGTCAACGGGCTGACGATCCTGGCGAAGGACGAGCACATGCGCCCAGGCACCACGATGCAGTCGCTCGCCGCGCTGCAGCCGTCGTTCGTGCAAATGGGCGAACTCGGCGGCTTCGACGCCGTCGCGATCCAGGCCCATCCCGAGGTCGAATACGTCAAACACGTCCATCATGCCGGCAATTCGTCCGGCATCGTCGATGGCGCTGCCGCCGTCCTGATCGGCAATACCAGTGCCGGCAAGCGCGCCGGCATGAAGCCGCGCGCGAAGATAAAAGCGTTTGCCAATATCGGTTCGGACCCGGCGCTGATGCTGACCGGGCCGGTCGATGTCACCGAGAAGGTGCTGAAAAAGTCCGGCATGTCCTTGTCCGACATCGACCTCATCGAAATCAACGAGGCATTCGCATCGGTGGTGTTGCGCTATTTGCAGGCTTTCGAGCTCGATCCCGCAAAGGTCAACGTCAACGGCGGCGCCATCGCGCTCGGTCATCCGCTCGGCGCAACGGGAGCGATGATCCTCGGCACCGCGCTCGATGAACTCGAACGCCGCGGCCTGACGACGGCGCTGGTCACGCTCTGCATCGGCGTCGGCATGGGCACTGCCACGATCATCGAGCGGATCTAAACCATGCCGAAGATCGATATCGCCAGTCTTCCCGTCGACACACGCACGGGATATCCGCCGCCGCTCGATCGCGTCGTACAGGGTCGCGAGCGCAAGCGTCTCGGCAACGCCGCAGGTCTCGACCAGTTCGGCGTCAATCTCACCACGCTCAAGCCTGGTGCGGCGTCGGCGCTGCGGCATTGGCACGAGAAGGAAGACGAGTTCGTCTACGTGTTGCAGGGCGAAGTCGTCCTGGCCGAGGACGGCGGCGAGACCGTGCTCAAGCCGGGCGATGCCGCGGGCTTCAAGGCCAACAGCCCCAACGGCCATCATCTCATCAACCGAACGAGCCGCGACGCGGTCTATCTCGAGATCGGCACGCGTTCAAAGTCCGAGACAGCCACTTACCCGGACGTCGACCTCGTGGCGGTTCGCGACGACAAAGGCATGCGTTACACGCGCAAGACCGGTGAGCCGTACAAATGAGCTTCACGCACTTCACGCTCGACCTCGATTCCGACGGCCTCGCGCTGGTGACGTGGAACTCCCCGGGACGCTCGATGAACGTCATCGACGCCGCGGTGCTCGCAGAGTTGTCGGCGATCGTCGAGCAGGTCGCGGCCGATGCCGCGATCAAGGGCGCGGTCATCACCTCCGGCAAGGAGTCGTTCTGCGCCGGTGCCGATCTCACCACGCTCGAAAGCACGAGCCGCGCCTATGCCGAGCTTGTAAAGTCGCGAGGCGAATTGGCGGCGAAAGCGCAACTCTTCGACGAAAGCCGCCAGGCGTCGCTGCTGTATCGCCGCATCGAGACCTGCGGCAAACCGTGGGTCGCGGCGATCAACGGCACGGCCGTCGGCGGCGGCTTCGAATTGGCGCTGGCCTGCCATCGTCGCGTGGCCGCCGACAGCGACCGGACCCGGCTTGGCTTGCCCGAGGTCAAGGTCGGCCTGTTTCCGGGAGCCGGCGGCACGCAGCGGGTGGCGCGGATCATGCCGCCGGCCGACGCGCTGCAATTTCTGCTCAAGGGCGATCAGATTTCCGTCAGCCGCGCCAAGTCGATAAAGCTCGTCGATGACGTGGTGCCGCCGGGCGAACTGGTGAAGGCGGCCAAGGCCTGGATCAAGACGAACGGCAATGCCAAGGCGCCGTGGGACGCCGACAACTTCAAACTGCCCGGCGGTCCGGTGCAGTCGAAGGCCGGCATGATGGTGTTCACGCCGGCCAACGCGATCTATCGCCGGGAGACCTATGACAATTATCCGGCCGCGCGCGCGATCATGCAGGTGGTTTACGAGGGCCTGCAACTGCCGATGGATCAGGCGTTGCGCGTCGAGTCGCGCTGGTTCGCGAAGATCCTGCGCTCGCCGGAAGCGTCGGCGATGATCCGCTCGCTGTTCGTCTCCATGCAGGAGATCAACAAGGGCGCGAGGCGTCCGGCCGACGTGCCGGCGAAGAAATTCAAGAGCATCGGTGTACTCGGCGCCGGTTTCATGGGTGCCGGCATCGCCTATGTCAGCGCGCTTGCCGGGCTTGACGTCGTGCTGATCGATCGCGATCCGGAAACCGCCGAGAAGGGCAAGGCCCATTCGCAAAAGCTGCTGACCGATCAGATCAGCCGCGGCCGCGCCACCGCCGCCGAGAGCGACGCCGTTCTGGCGCGCATCAAGCCGACCGCCGATTTCGTCGAATTGAAAGATTGCGATCTCGTCATCGAGGCGGTGTTCGAGGACCGCAAGGTCAAGGACGAGGCCATCGCGCGCGCGCAAAACGTGATCGGCGAAAAGACGATCTTCGGGTCCAATACGTCGACGCTGCCGATCACGTCGCTTGCCGATGCGCTCAAGGACCCCTCGCGTTTCATCGGCATCCATTTTTTCTCGCCGGTCGATCGGATGAATCTGGTCGAGATCATTCTCGGCAAGGAAACCGGCGATGCAGCGCTTGCCGCGGCGTTCGACTATGTACGCGCGATCCGCAAGACGCCGATCGTCGTCAATGACTCGCGCGGCTTCTATACGTCGCGCGTGGTCGGCACCTATCTGCGCGAAGGCCATCTCATGCTGGAGGACGGCGTGCCGGCGGCGATGATCGAGAACGTCGGCCGCATGGCCGGCATGCCGGTCGGGCCGCTCGCGCTCAACGACGAGGTCGCCGTCGATCTCGCCTGGAAGATCCTCAAGGCGACCGAAGCCGACCTTGGCGCCGGCGCGATCGATCCGCGGCAGAAGGCGCTGCTCGAAGACATGGTTGAGAAGCGCGGCCGCTACGGCCGCAAGAACGGCAAGGGCTTTTACGACTATCCGCCGAACGGACAGAAGCGGTTGTGGCCGGGCCTCGCGGAGCTGCAGACCAAAAAACTCGATCCCGACTCGATCGACGTCACCGAGCTCAAGACGCGGCTCCTGGCGATCCAGGCGCTGGAATCCGCCCGCTGCATCGAGGAAGGCGTCGTCGTCGACGTGCGTGAAGCCGATGTCGGCTCGATCCTCGGCTTCGGCTTCGCGCCGTTCACGGGCGGCACCATTTCCTACATCGACGGCTTTGGCGCCAAGACGTTTGTCGATCTGTGCAATCACTTGGCGAACAAATACGGTGACCGCTTCAAGCCATGCAAGCTGTTGCTCGACATGGCGAAAAAAGGCGAAACCTTTTACAGCCGATTTCCGCCGCAGGCGCGCCGGGCGGTTGCATGAGCCGCGTCAAAGTCGCATTGCGCATCGACGCGCGCCGCGTATATGGTCGCGGCCCATTCATTCCGGGATGATGCATGGCGCGTGACCAAGTCGACCTGACGCCGATCGAGCGGCGCGACGAGCTCGTTGCGTGGATTGCCGAAGGCGTCAAACCGAAGTCGCGTTTTCGCATCGGGACCGAGCACGAAAAGTTCGCCTTCACGCTCGAGGGCCATCGGCCGGTGCCTTACGACGGCCGCCGCGGCATCCGCACGCTGCTCGAAGGCATGCAGCACTTGCTCGGTTGGCAGCCGATCATGGAGGGACCGAACGTCATCGGTCTTTTCGACGTCACCGGCGGCGGCGCGATTTCGCTCGAGCCGGGCGGTCAATTCGAATTGTCCGGTGCACAGGTCGAGACCGTGCATCAATGCTCGAGCGAGCTGATGGCGCACCTCGCGCAAGTGCGCGAGGTGGCGCGGCCGCTGCACATCGGCTTTCTCGGCATCGGCATGACGCCGAGCTGGAGCCGTGCCGACATGCCGAAAATGCCCAAGGGGCGTTACAAGATCATGACGGCCTACATGCCGAAAGTCGGCACGCTCGGTCTCGACATGATGTATCGCACCTGCACGGTGCAGACTAATCTCGACTTTTCGTCCGAAGCCGACATGGTCAAGAAGCTGCGCGTGTCGCTGGCCTTGCAGCCGGTGGCGACTGCGCTGTTCGCCAATTCACCGTTCACCGACGGTAAGCCCAACGGCTTTCTGTCGTTCCGCTCCGAAATCTGGCGCGATACCGACAATGCGCGCGCCGGGATGCTGCCGTGGGCTTTCGAGCCGGGCATGGGGTTCGAGCGCTGGGTCGATTACGCGCTCGATGTGCCAATGTATTTCGTCAAGCACGGCGACGACTATGTCGACGCATCCGGCCAGTCGTTTCGCGATCTGCTCGCCGGCAAGCTGCCGGCAATGCCGGGCGCTCGCGCCACGATTTCAGACTGGGCGAACCATATCAGTACGATTTTTCCGGAGGTCCGGCTCAAGCGCTATCTCGAAATGCGCGGCGCCGATTCCGGATCGCTGCCGAACTTGTTGGCGCTGCCGGCGTTCTGGGCCGGTATTCTTTATGACGACGGCTGCCTCGACTCGGCGTGGGACCTGGTCAAGGACTGGACCGCCGAGGAGCGCCAGAAATTGCGCGACGACGTCCCGAAGCAGGGTCTCGCAGCAAAAATCCGCAACCGGACCGTATTCGCTCTCGCAACCGACGCGCTCAAGCTTGCCCGTTCCGGGCTCGCGCGCCGCAAGCACTTCGATGGCGGTGGCCGTGACGAGACGCGTTTTCTCGACGTGCTGGAGGATCGCGTGGCGCGCGGTATGACTCCGGCGCAGGATCTGCTGGCGAAATTCCACGGTCCGTGGGCCGGGTCGGTCGATCCGATCTATGCGGAAGAGGCGTATTGAACGGCGCCTTGTTTCATTTCGCGTCAAGTCCGTAAAGATCACGCGCCTGGCGCAATGCCACGTGGCAGCCGTCGATGTTGCCTTGTGCATCTGCCTTGCGCGCGCGTTCGAGCGCGGCGTCGCCGTCGGCATTAGCTTTGGCTTCGCCCTGTTGAATTGCGCCGGGTGTCGGTTGGTGATGCAGTTGCGCATCGACTGTTTGCGGCGCGGTCGGCCCGGTCGCCGGGTTAAGCGCCGCCAGATGAATTTGCGACTCGGTCTGGTCGATTTGCGTCGTGCATGGGCCGGCCTGAGCGGCGCCGGCGAACAAGATGAAGTATGCCGCGATCCGCAAGATGCCAACCGATGCCGGATTTCGCAAAGATACCGCTCGCCAAGGATTGCGCATGTTGGACTCCGGGCTTGGACTCAAGGGCGTAAACCCGCGACAGGCGAGAATGTTCGCCCGGCAAAGCGGTCATGGAAACGCGGGCGTGACGGGGTGCCGCTCAGCACATAAAACACAGATTTTTCAGGTATTTATCCAATTTTTACCACTATCGATGACACTCTCGGGTACGAAGGGACGACGTTTAGTCCATGACAAAGACCTTGACCGTCGATGTCCAGCACAAGAATGCCGAGCGGCAACTGTTCGCCGCGCGCCGCGCATTAGGTCATCTCATCGAGCTCTACGAGAGCGGCCAGTGGAAGACCCTCTACAAAGAGGACGCCTTTGCCGAAGCGGTTCGTCAGGCAAGGCACGCCGTCGAGCATTGGAGCGACGTCGTCGCCAAATCCGGCGCTTGACACTGACGGAGCATTGCCTCGACTTCCCACCTGAAGCGGACCATGATCGTCCCGCCGCAATTGCATTCGGGAGGATCCTTTGCTCGAGCTCTACCACAACATCAATTCGGTCTGCGCGCAGAAAGTCCGCATCGCGCTTCTGGAAAAAGGCCACGCCGTTACGGAACACCTGCTCACGCTGCGCGGCGACCAGAACGAACCAGGCTACCTGAAGATCAATCCGAACGGCGTCGTGCCGACCCTCGTTCACGACGGCCGCGTCATCGTCGAATCCTCGCTGATCCTCTATTACATCGACGACACGTTCGCCGATCCACCGCTGATGCCGAAAGCGCCGGAACTTCGCCATCGCGTGCGGCTCTACAACAAGCTTATCGACGAATACGTGCACAACGCCTGCACCATTTTGACCTTCGCCACCGCCTTCCGGCCGAATTTCCTCAAAATGTCGCGCGAGGCGTGGCTTGCTGAGATCAACAAAGCGCCGCTGAAACGCCGCGCCGAATATAAGCGCAGTGTGATCGAGCATGGGCTCGATTCCGAATTCGTCGGCGACTCGCTGACGCACCATCAAAAGATGCTGTCGTGGATGAACGAAGGATTGCAGTCCGGACCGTATGTTGTCGGCGACAGTTTCTCGCTCGCCGATTGCGCAGTGATCCCGTATGTCTTGCGGCTTGAGCTTCTCAAGCTGCGCGGAATTCTGGATCGTTATCCTGCGGTCGGCGATTGGTGGGCGCGGGTGCGCGAGCGTCCGTCGGTCAAGGCGGCGATATTCGATCGCATGACGGAGGCCGATTGGGCGCCGTTCCGCAATCTTGCGCCCGATCCTTGGCCGAAAGTGGCGGACATGCTGAAGGCGGCGTGACCTGCGGTGCGGCGGGCGGTTGCAAATCGAGATCTGATACGGTTTGGGACCTAGGGTTTAGCCATGGCATCGCCGCTGAACGCCGCGCTGGCCGCGCTGGTCGCGACCGCGCTGTGGACGCTGCTGGGATACGCGCTGGCGCGCCGCCTGATGCCGCGCGCGCTTGCGGCCGGTGTGGCGCCAGTTCTGGGCTGGGCGGTGCAGAGCGCCGTTACTTTGCCGCTTCTTACTCTTATCGGTTTCACGCCATTCGCCGTTGTCGCCGTTTCCGCGCTTTGCGTCATTGCCGCCATCCTGTCCATCAAGTTCACGGCAGCCGGCGACGATGCGACCGGGGCGGCAATTCCGCCGTGGGGCTTCGCCGCTGCCGCCGTGCTAGCGCTGGCCCCGGCCGTTGCGATCGCGCCCAAGGTTTCCGGCGGCGCGGTTTATCTCGCCGATCCGATCTTCGACCATTCCAAGATCGCGATCATCGACGCGATGACCCGACAGGGGTTGCCGCCAATCGATCCGGTCTATGGCGCGGCTGGCGGCCACGGCCAGTTCTTTTATTACTATCTTTGGCACTACAGCGCCGCGGAGCTCGCACAGGCGCTGCGCGTCATCGGCTGGGAAGCCGATATCGCGCTGACCTGGTTTACCGGGTTTGCATCGCTGTGCCTGCTGATGGGCGTTGCGGTGTGGCTCGGCAAAAAGTCGAGCGCCGCGATCTGGGTTGTGCTGTTCGCCGCCGCGACTTCCCTACGCGTGGCGCTAAGCTGGATTTTCGGGTCCTGGACCCTTGAGCCGTTTTTGACGGACCCGACCGGGTTTGCCGGCTGGCTGTTTCAAGCGGCGTGGGCGCCGCAGCACGTCATGTCGGCGGCATGCGTCCTCTTGGCGATGCTTCTCATCGCCCGCTACGCGGTGCAGCGAAGCGTGGCGCTTCTTTTGACTTTGGTTCTGGTCGTGGTCGCGGGCTTCGAGAGCTCGACCTATGTCGGCGGCGTCACATTTGCGGTTGCGGCGCTGGCTGCTGCGCCGCTGCTGATTGCCGTTATGAATCGCCCGAGCCGCCTGCCGTTTGTCGTCGGCATGGGGGTTGCGGCGGCGCTGGCGCTCATCTTGGCGCTGCCGTTCCTCGAAAATCAGCTCTACGCCGTGGCGGCTCGCAGCGGTGGCGATGCCATCGTGTTCGATCACTTTGCGGTGCTAGGCTCAATGTTGCCCGAAGGGCTGCGGCGCGCATTGGACTGGCCGGCTTACTGGCTCATTCTGTTGCCGATCGAATTCCCCGCTACTTACGTGCCGGGTGCCCTGGCACTTGTCGTGATGCTGCGAAGCAGCGTAGCGCGGCCGGAAAGGCTCGCAATCTTGGCGATGGCCTGTCTCGCTGGCGCGGGGCTGTCAGTGTCGTGGCTTTTGGCCAGCACGATCGGGGACAACAACGATTTGGGACTGCGGGCCGTGTTGCCCGCAGCCTTGATCCTGATCGCGACGGCCTCTACGGGCTTGGTGCTCTGGCCACGGCGCGCGGTAATCGGCGCGATAGCGATCGCGGGCCTTATCCTCAGCTTGCCGGATACTTTCCGCATGATTCGATCCAATGTCGAAGGTACGCCGGTGGCGGATGGCACAGTATTCGCGGCAACGCCGGAATTATGGGCGGCGGTGCGCCAGTTCGCGCCGCCAACCGCGCGTGTTGTCAACAATCCGCTGTTCCTGGAAGATTTGACGCCGTGGCCGGCGAACATATCCTGGGCGCTGCTGGCGAACCGCAGCTCTTGCTTTGCCGGCCGCGAGTTGACGCTGGCGCTGGCGCCATTGCCCGACAAAATGCGCGAGGCTGTCAACGACCAGTTCATCCGCGTTTTCTCGGGCGAAGGCACGCCCCAGGACACCTCCGACCTCGCGAATAAATATGGCTGCGACGTGGTCGTCGTCGTGCCGCAGGACAAGGCTTGGGGCCACGATCCGTTCGCGGCGAGTCCCGACTATCGTCTGGCCGACAGTCGCGACGGCAAATGGCGGATCTACGCGGTGGTCAAGAGCGGTCCGGCGGTTCGGTAGAAGCGCTCAAATCCCGGCGAACCAGTTGAAGCCCTGCTTGCTCCAGAACGTCTCGCGAAAGTCATTCGAGACCTCGATAGCCTTGACCCACTTGGCGTTTTTGTAGCCGAGCTTGGTCGAGGTGCGCAGCCGCATCGGAAAGCCGAACGGGTCGGCAAGCGGGCTGCCGGCATATTTGGTGGCGAGGATCGTCTGCGGATGCAGCGCGGTCGCCATGTCGATGCTTTCGGTATAGTCGTCGTTGCAGATGAAATAGACGTATTTTGCCGTAAGATCGGCTCCGACGCGCTGCAAAAAATCCCGCAGGTTCGGGCCGGACCACTGGCCGATATAGTCCCAGCCTTCGACGCAAATGTGCTTGATGATTTCTTCCTGCTCAGGCAGCGCATAGATCTGCTGCGCGGTCCACGGCTGCTTGTTGTCGATGAGGCCAGAGAGTTCGAGCTTCCAGGTCGCGCCGTCGACCGGCTTGATATCTTCGATGTCATAATAGGCGTTGAACCGCGGCGGCTTGACCACTTGCGCGGCGCTGTATGTCGGCGCCAGATGGGTCGGCCGGAAGATCGCCGACTGAACCCGATCGTTCCATGCCGAGACCGCGCGCAGCATTTTCTGCACGGAATCGTCCTCGCTGACGTCGCAACCGGTCAGCAGCGACAGCGCGCCGAGGCTGATCGCACCGCGCAGCACATTGCGCCGATTGATGTCCTCCACAAGCCTCCGGTGACGCGACAGCGGACTCTGATCGATGCCGCCGTTCGGTCGGAAGATGGATGGCGTTCGCGTTGGTATCGACATCCCGTCACCGCCTCAATGAGTGGGTTTGATTTCAGGCGCTCCGTCATCGACGATCGGGCCGCCGGTGACCATTGCGGCCAGGCTTTGCGGCACCAGGAGCGCGAGCGAAATATGGACGACCAGGAAACCGACGATCGCCGCCATGCACAGGAAGTGCACCACGCGGATGATCTGAAAACTGCCGAACAGCGAAGCAAGCTCGGAGAACTGCACCGGCTTCCACAGGCAAAGCCCCGTGATCACGATGAGAATGCCGGCCGCCATGACGCCGAGGTAGAGCATTTTCTGCACGGCGTTGTAGTGCGTGAGATCGTCGTGAGCGAGGCGAAACCGCAGTGCGTCGCTGATTGTCGCCAGAAGTTCGCGGAACGAGATCGGAAACAGCTTTCGCCGGAATCGTCCCGTCGCGATGCCATAGGACAGATAGGCTATGCCGTTGAGGACGAATATCCACATGCCGAAGAAATGCCACTGCAAGCCGTATTGCGCCCATTTTCCGATAACGATGCCGTCGGGAAAGTGCAGCCAGCCGAGGATCACGTCGTCGTTGTAGATCTTCCAGCCGCTGCCGATCATGATAAAAATGGCAATGGCATTGATCCAGTGCATGACGCGTAGCGGCAATGGATGCAGGCGCTGCTCATGTCTTGTTGATTTGACGGCTGTTACGGTCATCGACGAATGTCCGCGATAGCTGATCGTACACAGATCGTTGGTCGCACGCAGGCGTGGTCACAGCCCGGTCGTGACTGCAGGCTAACGACCCTGGACTGGAAATGAAGAAGCGATTCGCCCTCTATCGCTCATGTGCCGGGTTTGGACAGTACGGGCGGGTACCGCCGTTCGCAAGCAAGCCGGCTTCACAATTTCGCGCGGCGTTTTTGATCTGGAGAAATACGGGATGAAATCGCTGATCGGAGCAATTGTTCTTGTCGTCGGTCTGGCGATGCCGGCAATTGCGATGGCGCAAGCCATGGTGCCGCCGACCGGCATGGACGATGCCGATAAACCAATGCCAATGGTCGAACGCATGCAGCGGCGCTTTCCGCAGCCGGTGCGCGTCGGCGACCTGATCGGATTGCCGGTGCTCGACGATAATGCCTCGACGCTCGGATACGTCCGGCAGGTCGTGCGCAGCGCGGCCGGCAAGATCGAACTGATCGTCGCCTACAACAAATGGTTCGGCTGGTTCGGCTGGTTTGCCCGGCCGGTCGCGGTGCCGATCGAGGCCGTCGGCATCGAGGGACGGCAACTGGCGTCGCTCGACATGCCGAACAGCGAATATGCAGTCGCGCCGACATGGCAAAGCCACGATGCAATGCCATTGCCTGACGACGCGACGATTCGAATCGCGCTAGCGCGAAATTAAGCGATCACGAGTTTGTGAGATCGATAACTTTTCGGTGTTTGCCGACTTGTACCGGGTGAGGCGGAAGTGATTGGCGCTTTGCCATACGCCGGGCAATCGTTGAATAATTGCGTGCATTACCGGGGGCGTCCGATGGATCATGCGAACCGATTGAACGGCAAATACGCATCCGCAAGTGTACCCCATACGGTTTCTGAACCGGCAAATCCCGCAAGTTGCGGCATCGCTTTCATGGCCAAGGCTTCTGCGCCAGGCCGGACCAAAACCCGCTTGGTGCCGCCACTGACATTCGACGAAGCCGCAAGTCTCAACACGGCCTTTTTGCAGGATGTCGCCGACAATGTGCTGCTTGCCGCGCAGCATACTGTCCCGCATGCCGGCATCGCCGGCTATGCCGCCTTCGGTCCGCCGGGCAGCGAAGAGTTTTTTCGCCGCACCTTGCCGCCGGCGATCGGCTTGATCGAGGCCTGGCTGCCGAATTTCGGCGATTGCCTGCTGCACGCCATCGTGGAAATTTTTGCGCGCGGCCATCGCTCCGCGGTGGTGCTCAACTCCGACAGCCCGACGCTGCCGACCGCGCTGTTGAGCGAAACGGCCGAAGCGCTGGCGCAACCAGGCGACCGCGCCGTGCTCGGTCCGTCGAGCGACGGCGGCTATTATCTGCTCGGCATCAAGACCCCACACCGCCGGCTGTTCGAAGACATCGCCTGGAGCACGGAGTGCGTCGCCGCGCAGACGTTCGAGCGTGCACGCGAGATCGGGCTCGAGGTTTACCACCTGCCGGTCTGGTATGACGTCGACGACGCCGAGAGCCTGCGCCGGTTGCAGAATGAGCTGGGCCGATCCGAACCGTTGCGACACCGTCTTGACGGGCAGCAGCTTCACCACGCCAGGCACACGGCGGCATTGCTGAACGATCTGCGCCGGCAGCGCGACTTCAGCCGCCGCGTTGAAGCAACGATGCAGGTCGAAGAATTGCGCGCGTGACGGGCGCGGCGCGAAACAAACCGGCGGGCAAAATCATAATGGCAACGGCGGAATCACAACGGACTGTCGACCCCACGCGCTATTTCGAGAGCGTCGACGCCGGCAGCGATGTGCCGGAGCACGAGCCGGTCTGCCTTTATCTGGAGACGACCAACCGCTGCAATCTTCTGTGCACCACCTGTCCGCGCACCTACGCCGAGCTTGAGCCGCCGGCCGACATGAGCTGGAAACTGTTCACCTCGATCGTCGATCAGATTCCGCGCCTGCATCGCGCTGTTTTGCACGGGGTCGGCGAGCCAATGCTGGTGAAGAACCTGCCGCGCATGGTCCTCTACCTCAAGGATCGCGGGACCTACGTGCTCTTCAACACCAACGGCACGGTGCTCAATGAGCGCAACGGTCGCGCGCTGATCGAGGCCGACCTCGACGAGCTGCGCGTGTCGTTTGACGCGGCGACGCCTGAGTCCTATCGCGCCGTCCGCGGCAAGAATTACTTCAACCGTATCCTCAAGAACGTGCGTATGTTTCGCGAAATGCAGGAGCGCGAGGGCCATGCCAAGCCGCGCGTGTCGGCCTGGCTCACCGGCTTGCGCGAAACAATCGAGGAATTGCCGGATTTCGTGCGCGTCGCGGCGGAAACCGGCGTCAAGGAAGTCCATCTGCAGCGGCTGGTGTTCTTCAACGACAATGCGATCGGCAAGGCGCGACCCGACCAGGCGCTGTACGAGCAACTCTCCGGCGACGAGGCGGTTCATATCGATCGCGCGGCGGCGCTCGCCAAAACGCTCGGCGTCACCTTCAGCGCGTCGGGCGCCGCATCCGAGCCCGGCATGAGTCTCAAGCGCAGCGGTAGCGGCTCGCCGTGGTCGATGTGCCGCCGGCCGTGGACCGTGATGTATTTCACCGCCAATGGCCGCGCGCTGCCGTGCTGCATCGCGCCATTTTCGCAGCGCGGTTACGAAAATTACACGCTGGGCGACGCCACCCAGCAAACCTTGCGCGAAATCTGGACTGGTCCGGCCTACAGCGGATTCCGCAAAGCGTTGATGTCGGACAAGCCGCCGGACGCTTGTGCAAGCTGCGGGCTGCGATGGAGCCTCTAGCGATGCCGTCGCAAGGCGGCAGTGTCGCCGTGGTTATCCCGACTTTTGACGAAGCCGAATCCATTGCTTCGGTCGTCGCCGACATGCCGCGCGACATCGTCGACCGCGTGATCGTGGTCGACGGCGGCAGCACGGACGACACGATCGCCATAGCGCGCCGTGCCGGCGCCGATGTGATCGCCGCCGGACGCGGTTACGGGCTCGCCTGCCTTAAAGGCGCGCAAGCGGCGGACACCGCCGGCATTGTCGTCTTCATGGATGGCGACGGCGCCGACGATCCGGCCGCGATGGCGGCGCTGGTGGCACCGATCCGCGCCGGCGACTACGATTTTGTCATCGCGTCGCGCGCCCGGGGCGAGCGCGAGCCTGGCAGCATGGCCTGGCATCAGCTCGTTGCCGGACGCATCGCCGGCTCCCTGACGCGGCTGCTCTACGGCGTGCGCTATACCGACATGTGCGCGTATCGCGCGATCCGCCGCGATACCTTGCTCGCTCTCGGCATGCGCGAACTGACCTATGGCTGGAACCTTGAAATGCAGATGCGCGCGGCGCGCGCCGGTCTGCGCGTGCTCGAAGTGCCGGTCGGCTATCGCCGGCGCATCGGTGGTCGCTCCAAGGTCGCGGGAACCTTGCGCGGCTCGATCAATGCCGGATTGAGGATCATGTCCACGTTTGCGCGCGTGGCGATGGAGCCGAAGCGCGGGCTCGGCTAGATCGCGACCTTGCGCAGGAAGCCGTCGACGCTGCCGCGCAGGCTGTCGGCCGCCTTCTCGACCGACTGCGATGCCTTGAGCACCGTATCGGCGGATGACCGCATGTCCGCGCTGGCCGCGGCGACGCGCTGCAGCACGGCAACGACCGATTTCGTGCCGGAAGCCGCCGCCGCCACGTTGCTGGAAATCTGGCTGGTGGAGGCGTGCTGCTGTTCGACAGCCGACGCGATCGCCGAAGTGAACTGCTGAATTTCCTGCACACGGCCGCTGATGCTGCCGATGGCGCGCACCGCGCTTTGTGTCGAACTTTGCACTTCGGCAATCTGGGTGGCGATGATGTCGGTGGCCCGCGCGGTCTCCACCGCGAGCGCTTTGACTTCGGAGGCGACCACCGCGAATCCCCGGCCGGCGGCGCCAGCGCGTGCTGCTTCGATGGTGGCGTTCAGCGCCAGCAGATTGGTCTGGCCGGCGACGCTGTGAATAAGCTTGACGACGTCGTCGATCTTTTGTGCAGCTCGCGCCAGGCCGGCGATATCCTGGTTGGTCGACTGCGTCTCTGACGTGGCCGCACGCACAACTTCGGTTGCGCGGGCAATCTGGTGATTGATCTCGGCGATCGACTTCGCCATTTCGTCCGCTGCGTTGGACGCCACCTCGACGCTGTCGAACGCGCCACTGGAGGTTTGCACCGCGCCAGCCGTGTGCGCTGTGGTTTCGTTCGATGTCGTCGAGAGCGCGGTCGCAGTCGATTTCATCGCGGCGACGCTTTCCGCCACGGTCCTCAATACGCCTTCAACGCTTTGGCGGAACCATGCGATGGCTTGTTCGACAATGGCACGGCGCGCCTCCTGTTCGCTCAGCTGGGCGGATTTTCGTTCCGCCAGGCGGCGAGCAGTGATGTCCTGGTGCGTGCCGGTCCAATAATGGCTGCCGGGAATTGCTCGGTTGACGACGGCGATGGCACGGCCGTCGGGCAATTCGGTCACAAAGCTCACTTCCTTTCCCGAGGCCATGACCTGCAGCAGATCCGCGCAATATTTCTCCGGGTCGCTCGGCAGGTTGCCGGATTTCGCGCGAAGCCGGACGACATCGATCAATTTGGCGCCGGGCTTCACGACGTCTCGGGGCAATCCATAGAGCTCTATGTAGCGGTTGTTGCAAACAACGAGGCGGCCGGTGGCGTCGAACATTACGACGCCCTGGGTCATGTTGTTGAGCGCCAGTTCAACAAGGCGGCCGTTGCCGCGCACTCTGCCGAAAAGGCCGGTGAAACTCCGGAACATCACGCCGTCTGCCTATCGGATAGCCAGCCTGCGTAGGTGGTATCCAACATCCATTTACGGGGCGTTAATCAAAGGCTTAAGTCCCGATTCGCAGGACGTTTGCCGCGCACGTGCAGGGCGAGACCTAGCTCGGCAGGATGTGCTTGTCGGGGTCGAGCCAAAACGCCCACACCGCGGCGCCGGCGACCAGCAAACCCGCCGCAACGATAAAGGGCGCCTGCCAGTTGCCGCCCTGCGCCAGCGCGCCGAACACGATCGGCGAAATCGCGCCGCCAAAATTGCCCGCCATGTTCATCATGCCGGACACGGTTCCGGAATATTTACCGCCGGTGTCCATCGGCACCGCCCATGACGGGCCGATGGTGAATTCGAGAAAGAACATCGAGGCGGTTAGGCCGTACACCGCGACATAGGCGTTTTCGGTCAGCGCCGCCGGCACGATGCATATGGCGCAGCCAAGGAGGCCGACGATAGCCACGGCGCGGCGGCCGATTTTCGCGCTTCCTGTTTTCTTCAAGAGCCAATCCGTCGCGACGCCGCCCACGGTGTCGCCGATCACGCCGGCAAACAGCGGCAGCGACGCGTACAGACCGACCTTGATGAGCGTGAAGTGGCGCGCCTCGATCAGGTAGGACGGCAGCCAGCTCAGGAAAATCCACAGGCAGTAAACATAGGTGAAGTAGGCGCACATGATGGCCCACATATTCGGCGAGCGCACCAGCGTGAGCCACGGCACCTGCGTCTGCTGTTGCATCGGCGGCGGATTGATGGCGCCACCGGCACCGGTGCCGCGGATGTTGGCGAGCTCGGCCTTGTTCACCAAGGCGTGCTCTTCGGGGAGGTTGCGGTAGGTCAGGCCCCACCACAACGACCAGAGCAGGCCGACTGCGCCGCAGATGTAGAACACCGGGCGCCAGCCGAACTGGCTCATGATCAGCACCACGATCGGCGGGGCGATCGCCGCGCCGAACCGGCTGGCGCTGTGGGTCACGCCCTGCACCAGTCCGCGCTCGCGTTGCGGGTACCACAATTGCATCGCGCGGGTGGCGCCCGGAAACGCGCCGGCTTCGCCGACGCCGAACAGGAAGCGGACAAAAATGAACGACGTCGCACTGAAGGCCGCGGCAGTCGCCGCTGTCATGACCGACCAATAGGTGACGACGCCGGTCAGCACGCCGCGCGCGCCGAAACGGTCGCTCAACCAGCCGCCGGGAACCTGAAACAGCGCATAGGCCCAGACAAAGGCGCTGAAGATGACGCCCATGGTGACCTTGTCGAAGCCGAACTCCTTGCTGATCTCGGGTGCCGCGGTCGATATGTTGACGCGGTCGAGATAGGTGATGAGGTACATCACGCTGATCAGCAAAAGAACATACCACCGGCCGCGGCTCGGCCGCGCGGATGCTTGTTCCGCCATGTTTTCACTCCCCGTCGAAGTCGCGCTATTGCTAGGCGCGTGAATCGCGGCCGCAACCTGCCTCTTTATCGCGTTATGGGCAAGGGAACTCATCTTTCGGACGGGTTTTACGGTCGGGCGTTATAGTGCGTCACCACAAACCATCAGGGCAGCCCGATGATCAAGCGTTACAGCGACCACGCCGCGAACGAGCGGACCTTTCTCGCCTGGGTCCGCACCGCCATCGCGATCATGGCCTTCGGCTTCGTGATCGAGCGGTTCGACTTGTTCCTGCAAATGATGGCGCCGCAGATGACGCAACAGCATTTCACGCCCCACGGCCAATGGTTCGCCAACATGGCGGGACTGGCTTTCATCCTGCTCGGCGTCGCCATGGTCACCATTGCCGGCTTCCGGTTCGTCAAGACCGCAAAGGCCATCGAGATCGAAACCGACGTGCCGAGCCCCGGCGAACGTTTCGATCTTGCGCTTGCCGTGCTGATCGGGCTTTTGGGCGCGGCGCTGTTCCTCTACATGTCGCGCGCCGTGTTCCCGGCGATCTGAATCCGGTTTGGCGATTTCGGGGCGTAACCGCTCCGGCGGAGATCAGTCTGCCGGCTCTTGCGAGGCGCATCATGCCGTGGCAAAAGCAGCGCACGCACGCCTCGCGCCGTAAGCGTTTACGTCAACCAACGCGCTCATGCGACGGCCGCCACTCGGTGAGCGGTCGCGCACAGCGCGGAGCGTGACGTGAACGGCTTTGTCAGATTTTTCACTTCGGCAATCACTACATTTTTGCGCGCGCCCGGCGCCGCTCAGGTCGGCATGTTCCTGTTTTTCGCCGCGGCGGTGGCGGACGGCATCTTGATGCCGTTCTTTGCGCTGTGGGCGTACAAGGTCGCCGGCATTCCGATCGAATTCATCGGCCTGTTGCTCGGCTGCTACGCCGGCGGCGAGCTGCTGGCGACGCCATTCGTCGGCGGCATCGCCGACCGGGTCGGGCGGCGTCCGGTGCTCCTGGTATCGACCTGCGGCGTCGGCTGCGGCTTCATTCTCCTCTACATGGTGCACGGCGCATTCGCAGTGGCGGCGGCGCTGATCGTGATCGGTGTGTTCGAAAGCGTGTTGCATCCGACCGCCTCGACCGTGATCGCCGACGTGGTGCCGGCGGAAACGCGGCGTGAGCATTTCGCGGCGCGGCGGGTGATGTCGAATGCCGGCAGCATGGCGGGCCCGGCTTTGGGCGCCGTGCTGGCGCTGCACTCCATCGGTCTGGTTTTCCTCGGCGCCGGCGTCACAATTCTGGTCGGCGCGCTCGTCGTCGCGATCTTTCTCGTCGAGACGCGGCCGCAAGGCGCAAGCGGCGGCGAAGACGATGACGACGATGAATCCCTGCTGGCGCTGACGGCGGTGTTTCGCGACTCGCACCTCGCCGGACTGATCGTCCCGGTCGCGCTTCTTGAAATCGCTGCCAGCTGGATTGCATCGATCACGCCGCTTTATGCCGATGCCGGCGGCACGCTGACGGCGTCGGGCATCGGACTTCTCTTTGCTTATGCCGGCGCGATTGGCGTGCTTCTGCAAATGCCGATTACGCAGGCGACAGAACGCATGAGCGGCTTTTCGATCGTGCTGTGGAGCGGCGCAGTGCAGGCCGTCGCGTTTGCCTGTCTCTTTGTCTCACCGTCGCTGCCCTCGCTCGTCGCCGCGGTGACGCTGCTGGCGCTGGCGGGGATGCTGTCGGGGCCGCTGGTGCAGACGATCGTCGCCGAGCTCGCGCCGCGCACCGGCCAGGCGACCTACCAGGCGGCGTTCGGCGTGGTCAACGATCTGAAAGACGCCGCGGGTCCGGCGATCGGAACATGGCTGTTTGCGCTTTCGGCCGGATTGCCATGGGCAACCGGTGTCGTCGTGTCAATTGCCGCATCGTTCGGCCTTGCCGCCGCCGCGCGCCGGCATGAGACACGGTAGACCGGTTACCTTGAAAACGCCGCCATGAGATCCTTGGCGCCCTGCTTCTGGATTTGCACATCCATCTCGGCATTGGTCGCGGCAATAAGCTTCGCCACCACGTTGTTGCGCTGGGCGACCGGATTTTCGTTGTAGCCGCTTTCCTGGAAGAAATTCGACGTCGGCACCTTGTCGCGCCACTCCTGCGGCATCGTCACCATGTCGAAACCGCTGCCGTCGCCGGTCAGGTTCATCATCTCGAGCTCGGCGGCCGTCAGCGGCCTGTTGTAGCCCTTGGCGCGCGCGAACAGCACCGACATCAACAGCTTCTGCGTTTGCAGGAGCGGGCCGACGTCGACGTCGAGGTTCATCGCATGCGTCGCCAGGCCCTTTGGCGTGCCGGCAAGAAGGCCATGTTCGCCCCAGTCATCCGGAACGCTTTTCGCGAATGCGACTATCCGCTCGACGACGGCGATTTTACCTGCAAGCGCCTTCCTGGCGTCGCCCGATAACGAAGCGGCCCTGGATTGCAAAGCCTGAATGAAAGCACCGCCGGCCTCCGCCATCAGCTCGACGGTGTTGGTCGTGAGCAACTGGTTGTAGCCGAGCGCCGTCGAGATGGCGCGGGCATTGGGATTGATCTCGAGCCCGGCCTGGACGTCGTAAGTGCCGTTGCCCGACGCCTCGAATCCGTAGATGCGCACGGCCTGGTCTTTGCTCAGGCCGGCCGCCGACGCCACCCTGGCGTAGGCGCGCTTGAACTCGATCTCGCTCGCCGGCTGCTGCGGCACGAAGTTGTATTGTTGCCTGGCGGCGGCAAGAAAATCGGCGACGACCGGCACGTAGGCGCGCGGCGGTTTCTCCTGCGGCGCTTCTGGATTTACCGGCCGCGGCGGGCCAGTGTATTTCGGCGGCTGCGTCAGAACATAGTCGTCAAGCGCGATTGGCTCGCCGCGCGCTCGCTTGGAAGTCCGTGCCGCGCGCTTTTGCGTTATGGAACGCCAATAGGCGCGATCGACGACCAAGAAGGCTTCGCGGGCTTGCAGATAGTCCGCCAGCGCGCGCCGGTAGGCGGCGATCGCCGCAGGCGTGACAGTCGGTGTCTGCGCGGAAGCCGCCACCGTGAGCCCGGGCCATGCAACGAGGCAGCACAAACACCACAGCGACGCCGATGCAGCCAACAGGAGTATGCAGCGCCGTCGTGCCATTGCTTTGTGCCGGGAAGTGAAGTGGTGCCCAGGGGCGGAATTGAACCACCGACACCTGCATTTTCAGTGCAGTGCTCTACCAACTGAGCTACCTGGGCCCATGCCGGTTTTGATAAATCAAAACCGGCATCAGCTTTGATTGAGCATGATCTTTCCGAAAACCGGAAGTCCATCCTCCGATCAAGTCCGAGGACAGGCTTTTTCGGGATCATGCTCGCCGCGCTTATAGAGGCTCGATTTCGCGCTGTCCAGAATAGCGCCGCCGGTCAGTTCAACGCACTGCCATCGTCGTCGCGCCGCTCGTCCTCTTCCTCGTCCTCGGTCACCGGGATGGCATAGCTGCCGGACAGCCAGCGGTGCAGGTCGACGTCGGCGCAGCGTTTCGAGCAGAACGGCTTGACCGTCTCGTCGGTCGGTTTGCCGCAGATCGGGCAACGCTTGCGGTTTCGCGCGTCGGGCATGAACGGAATATGGGGCGTGCGCCGCCCGCCGCTATATGCTGACCGCGTTGAGCCAGCCGAAATGGATCGGAAACCCTTCGCCGCCAAGCAGCGTCACGGTCTCGTAAAGCGGCAGGCCGACGATGTTGGAATAGGAGCCGACGATCTTGACCAGGAAAGTTCCGGCAATGCCCTGCGCGGCGTAGCCGCCGGCCTTGCCGCGCCATTCTCCCGAGGCGAGATAGGACTCGATATCCTGCTCCGACAGCCGTTTGAAGCGCACGCGGGTCTCGACATGGCGTTGCCGGAAAGTCTCCTTCGGCGTCACCAGGCAAACGCTGGTGTGGACGCGATGATTGCGCCCGGAGAGCAGCCGCAGACACTGCGCTGCCTCATCGAGCAGTTCCGCCTTCGGCAAGATGCGCCGGCCGACGGCGACCACGGTGTCGGCGGCGACGATGTAGGCGCCTCGCAGCTCCTCATCGATGCGTATCATGTTGAGCGCCGCGTCCGCCTTGGCGCGAGCAAGCCGCGTCGCGCAGGCGCGCGGCAGCTCGCCGCGCTTCGGCGTCTCGTCGATGTCGGCCGGACGCAGCGCGTCGGGCTCGATGCCGGCCTGATTGATGAGCGACAGCCGGCGCGGCGAGCCGGAGGCGAGCACGATCTTGGGACGGCCGATCACGGCGATACGCTCTTTGGGTCAGAGAAATCCGGCGAAGCGGTTCATTGAAGCGGCAAGACGTTACTTGAAGCAGCAGACACTTACTTGAACCTGTAGGTGATGCGGCCTTTGGTCAGGTCATAGGGCGTCATCTCGACCAGAACTTTGTCGCCGGCAAGGACGCGAATGCGATTTTTGCGCATGCGTCCCGCCGTGTGGGCGATGATCTCATGCTCGTTCTCGAGCTTGACGCGGAAGGTGGCGTTCGGCAGCAGTTCCGTGACGACACCGGGAAATTCCAGCAGTTCTTCCTTCGCCATTCGTTACTCGGGATCGGCCAAAATCCGCGCGGAACCTAGCGGATGATGCGCCATTCGACAACTGCTGTGGACATGCGCGCGCGCCCCTTGCGGCGCCCGCGGGAATCTTGCCGAGACAATGCCGGGTCCGCGCATTTGCGCGGACGCGCGGATTGCAGGCGATATGCTTCTCACTCGTTTCCGGTACGCTGGCGGACGAAACGTTCACGAATTCGCTCGATGAGCTGATCGCGCACTTGCCGGTAGGCATCGAGCCGCTGCTCCCGACTGCCTTCGATCGCGGTCGCGTCGGGTGTCGGCCAATATTCGACTTCGACGCCCGAAGTGCGCGTCAGTTCCATTGCGCGGTGATGCGCTTCCGGCGCCAGCGTGATGATGAGGTCGAAATTGAGTCCCTCCCATTCGTCCAGTTCCTCGAAGGTGACCGGCTTGTGCCTGGAAATGTCGATGCCGATCTCCGCCATCGCGGCGACTGCGAACGGATCGAGGTCGGCTTTGCGCACGCCGGCGGACCCAACATAGATCGAGCGGCCGAACATCTGCGACAGCAGGCCCGCCGCGATCGGCGAGCGCACGGAGTTCAACCCGCAGGCGAACAGCACCGCCAGTGGCCGCTTGGCATCCGCCGGCATTGGGCGCTCAGCCCTTCCAGTGCAGGACCGTGATCAAGGTGAACAGCCGCCGCGCGGTATCGAAGTCGACTTCGACCTTGCGCTTGAGCCGCTCCATCACGATGCGTGAGCCTTCGTCGTGCAGGCCCCGGCGGCCCATGTCGAGCGCTTCGATGCGATCCGGCGTCGCTGTGCGGATCGCCGAGTAATAGCTGTCGCAGATCGTGAAGTAGTCTTTCACGATGCGGCGGAACGGCGCCAGCGACAGCAGATGCGCGATCACCGGCGTGCCGTCGGTCAAGCGGATATCGAACACCAGGCGGTCGCCGCGCATGCCAAGATGCAGCGCATAGGGACCGCCGGCATGGCCGGCCGGCTTGAAGCTGTTGTTCTCGGTGAGGTCGTAGATCGCGACCCGGCGCTCGTGCTCGATGTCGTCACTGGAGCTGCCGAGCGATTCTTCATCGAGCGTGACCGCGGCGAGACGGTAAGCCGGGGCCTTGCGCGGCGGGCGCGTCATCAGAGCATGATCCGGAAGGGTGGAAGCTGGTTTCCCGAAACGATCATGCTCGTCTCTATCTGTTCAGGCGAATGGCGATCGAGCGGGCGTGAGCATCGAGCCCCTCCGCTTCGGCGAGCGCGATCGCGGCGCCGCCGAGCGCGCGCAATTGTTCCGGTCCGCATTTGAGGATCGACGTGCGCTTCATGAAATCGAGTACGCCGAGCCCCGATGAAAATCGCGCCGAGCGCGCCGTCGGCAGCACATGGTTCGAGCCGGCGACGTAGTCTCCGATCGCCTCGGGGGTGTGTGCGCCGATGAAAATCGCGCCGGCATTGCGGATGCGTTGCGCCAGTTGCTCGGCTCCGGCCGCCGCGATTTCCAGATGCTCGGGCGCGATGGCGTCGACCAGCGGCAACGCCTCCTCGAGATTGCGCACCAGGATCGTCGCGCCGAAGTCGCGCCAGGACGCGCCGGCGATTTTTGCACGCGGCAATCGTGCGAGTTGCCCGTCGACCGCACGGCCGACGGCGCCGGCAAGCTTTTCGTCATCGGTGATGAGGATCGCTTGCGCGCTCTCGTCGTGCTCGGCCTGCGCCAGAAGATCGGCGGCGATCCAGTCCGGATTACCGGTAGCGTCGGCGATAATGAGTACCTCGGAGGGCCCGGCAATCATGTCGATGCCAACTTTGCCGAACACCATGCGTTTGGCGGCGGCGACATAGGCGTTGCCGGGTCCGACGATCTTTGCGACAGGCGCGATCGTCGCGGTGCCGTAGGCCAGCGCCGCTACCGCCTGCGCGCCGCCGATCCGGTAAATCTCATCGACTCCGGCAAGCTTTGCCGCCGCCAACACCAAAGGATTAATTTCGCCATCCGGCGCCGGCACCACCATGACGATCCGCGGCACGCCGGCGACCTTCGCCGGCACGGCATTCATCAGCACCGAGGACGGATAGGCAGCGGTGCCGCCGGGCACATAAAGACCGACCGCATCGATTGCGGTCCAGCGCGAACCGAGTTCGACACCGAGAGCATCGGTGAAGCGATCGTCTTTCGGAATTTGCCGGCGATGAAAAGTCTCGATGCGGTCGCGTGCAAGCGCGAGCGCTTCGAGCGCGTCGTTGCCGCAGTGACGGCGCGCGTCGGCGATTTGCTCCGCCGTCACCCGGAGTCCGGCCTTGTCGAGATCGAGCCGGTCGAATTTTTGCGTGTAGGCCTTCAGCGCATCGTCGCCGCGGGCGGCAACATCGGACACGATGCCGCGAATGGTCGCCTCGACGTCGGCGGATGCCTCGCGCTTGGTGTCGAGAAAGGCGCGGAATTTTTGCGCAAAATCCGCGAAACGTATGTCCAGTCGCTGCGTCATTGTTTTGGCCTGTCGCGCCATGACGCGTATCAGCACTCCGACATTATAACAATTCTAATATTGGGCTTTTGCATTGACAAAAACTCCGCTGTTGCCCAACTGCTTGAAACGAGCAGGGACTATTATTTTCAGGCTTGCCGCCGGTCATGACCGAACAAAAACGGATCGCTCGCAAAATGTGCCGACGCCCCGGCTCGGGCTGCGGTTTTGCCGCGGCAATACTGCTTGCCGCGGCCACGATTGCGGCGCCGCGCGGCGCCTATGCGGCCGACACCGTCACGCTGTCGCTGACCTTGAAAGACCACAAGTTCGAGCCGGCCGAGGTGCATGCGCCCGCCGGCACGCCGATCCAGTTCAAGGTAAAGAACCTCAACGATATCGTTTCGGAGTTCGAAAGCAGCGATCTGCACTTCGAAAAGATCATACCGGTCGGCAGCGAGGCGGTCGTTTACGTGCGGCCCCAGCAGCCGGGCAAATACAATTTTTACGATGACTTCCACCATGAGACCCAGGGTTACCTGATCGTGCCATGAGGCTTCTGTGCTGGCAGCGCTGCTGATCGTCTTTCGCGAAGTGTTCGAAGCCGGCCTGATCGTCGGCATCGTGATGGCGGTGACGTCCGGCGTGCCGGGGCGCGGTTTCTGGGTCGCCGGCGGCGTCGCGGCCGGCGTGCTCGGCGCCTGCCTGGTCGCGGTGTTTACCGGCGGCCTGTCGGAACTTTTCGGCGGCAGCGGCCAGGAAATCTTCAACGCCTCGATCCTCGGCTTCGCGGTGTTGATGCTCACCTGGCACAACGTCTGGATGGCGCGGCATGGCCGCGAAATGGCGGCTGAGCTGCGCGCTGCCGGCGAAGCGGTGGCCGCGGGCTCGAAATCGCTCGCCGCGCTCGGCGCCGTGGTCGCCATCGCGGTGCTGCGCGAGGGCTCCGAAGTGGTGTTGTTCCTCTATGGCGTTGCCGCGGCGCAGGGCGGTGCCAGCTTCGCCATGGTGGTCGGCGGCTTCATCGGGCTCGTGCTCGGCTCGCTGGTTTGCCTGTTGACCTATCTCGGCCTGGTCACAATCCCGACGCGGTATTTGTTCGGCGTTACCAGCGCGCTGATCGCGCTCCTGGCCGCCGGCATGGCGGCGCAGGCGATCGCCTTCCTCGAACAGGCCGATATTCTCACCGCGCTCGACGAGACAGTGTGGGATACGTCGTGGATCCTCAGCGATTCGAGCTATCTCGGCCGCGCGCTGCATACGCTGATCGGCTATGTCGATCAGCCGACCGCCATGCAGCTTATCGTCTACGCAGCGACGCTCGTCATCATTGTCGGACTGATGAAGCTGTTTGCTTCGCCGGTGCCGCGGCGGCCGCACGTTGCGGCGGCGGAGTGACCGCTCAGGCGACGGCCGATCCGCCGGCGAAATGATCGGGACAGATCTCGGCGGTGAAAATCTCGCCGAGATCGGCGAGTTCCGCTTCAAGGCACTCGACGTCGAGGCGAATGACGCCGCCACCGGAGAACGTCAGCGTGACGCATCCGGCAGGTGAATCGCGCTCGGCAAATTCGACGGCGAGGAGATTGAGTTCGGCATTCTTGTTCGCCGGGTTGACGCCGCGACACTTGCAGGCGAGCACACGTTCGAAGCGCAAGGCGGTTCGGCAACGCCGGTAGTCGGCCCTGGCGTCGGCTTTGGCGTCGACGGCGGTCATCCAATCGAAGCGATTGAGCGCCATGACGAAGCGATGATCGCCGGGATACCAATAGATTTCCCCGACCCGAACGCGGGCATCCTGGACATGGGCCGATACCACCTCGATATCGTCCTTATCGAGCGCGACGAGCTTTAATTCGTCCGGGCAGACAACCATGCCTCTCCGCTCCACGATGTCCATGGATCGGAAACTAGGAACGCGGCGAGCCTGCCGCAAGCCCCCAAAGACCGCAAATGCCCTGAAGATCAGAACGAAACGCAGGCGGCGCGAACGATAACGCTGACCGACTGCTGGCGGAAAGCGCGCTTATAGGCGGACACGGCAGCCTCGAGGCGGGCGTCGTCGTCGGCGTTGCCCGGCAGTACGATTTCAACGTGTTTGCTCGGTTCGCGCACGATGCTGCCGTTGTCGCGGTCGCGCCATTGCCCGATCGTATCGGTTATGGTCAGGCCGTCGGGAAAGCGCGGCGTCAATTCATGCGCCACGAAGCGCCGCCAGTCGGCTTCACTGACCCCGACATGGTGACCGATATCGCGGCCGAACAATAACTCGACGACCGTCCGGGGTTTTTGGCTGCCGTGGCAGGATGGCGCTTCCGTTTGCGCGCCGCCGCGCGTCGCAGTCGCGGCAAGCGCGATCATGCCAAGGACCAAAAGGAAAGCGCAGCGCACCGCGCGCACCCGATTTTCTAAATTTCCTCGGGCGGGAAAAGCTTGTCGCCGCGACGCATCAGATAGTCGCGCTTTGCCGCCGCCGAGCCGAGGACCCACAGGATCATGGTACACACCGCGCCGAACACGCAGCTCAGAAAAAGGGTCTGCATCTACTCAATCCATCGATGATTGAAATGCAAACTAGCGCCAGGACCTTTCCTAATCGTTAGGAGTACAGCCGCGCGCCGGCGGAGGGCGCAAGACCGCACGCCGGCGATGCGCTTTGGCGCCGGCTGGCGCGAGGGTCGTTACCCTGTTGGGATTACTTGCAACCTTGCGGTGTCTGCTTTTTGCCGGGCGGACAGCCCGCGGGATGTGATGCCGCTGGCGGCGCCGCCGGGTGTGGCGCCGGCGCTGGGGTTGATGACGCCGCCGCAGGATGCGCCGCGGCTGGGGCTGTTGACGGAGCGGATTGATGAGACGGCGCCTGAAATGTCGAAGGCTTCGACGGTGCCGGCGTCTGCTGTCCGTTGGACGATGATGGCTGTGACGATCCGGACGGTTGAAGCGATGCCGGCTTCGACGGTGCCGGCGACTTTTGTCCGTTGGACGGCGGTGTCGAGCCGGATGGCTGAAGCGACGACGGCTTCGACGGTGTCGGGGACTGTTGTCCGTTGGATGAGGGTGGCTGTGAAGACCCGGACGGCTGAAGCGAGGCCGGTTTCGACGATGTCGGCGATTGCTGACCGTTGGACGGCGGTGACGATTGCGGCGTTGCGGGCCGGACAAAGGCGCTGGACGGCGGCTGAGTTGGCGATGAAGTCCCGCTCGGCCCGCCATGCGATTGCGATCCAGGTGTCGGCAATGCCCCGCCTGGTCCCGACGAAGGTCCGGTCGTGAGCGGCACGCCATGTTTTTCGACCGCGGTCGGCAATGAAACATGGAATTCCGGCCGGCCCGACGGTCCGGTGGCTCCCGTCGCCGGTCGAACGGTGACCGACTGCGGCGGCCTTACAAATGCGGGAAGCACGGATGCGGCCGGAAGCGGCAGTCCGAAGCGCTCGCGCGGCGGCGGTGGCGGCGGCAGGATCGCGAATTGGCGCGGCCGCGGCGGCAGGAAAAACAGCGGCGGCGGCGGTGGCGGCGCAAAGCGCGGCCCGACGAACATGAAAACCGGCTCGTGAAAATAGCCGAGCTCATATGGCGGCGGCGGAGGCACGCCGAAATCATAGTATGCGAAATCGGGCGGCGGCTCGGCGGCCGCGGCGAGCATCGCCAGGCGCCGCCGCGCATCCCAGACGTGCGGACCATCCGGATAGCGGCGCAGGTACGACCAATAGGCCGGTGGCGTATTGGCAAGCACGCAGCGCCGCCAGATGATCTCTTCGCGCCGCACCGCAACCATTGCGGCGACCCGCGCGGCATAGGGCGAGTTGGGATAGATGGCGAGGAACTGCTCGTAGCCGTCGATGCTGTCACGCTCGAGCGCCGCGGCGTAGGCATCGTCGACGCTGGTGAAATCGCGGATCGATTTGCCGCGCAAGTCGGCTACCGGCATGACGTTCGGCGGCGGCGGAGCACTGGCGGTGCGCTCGGTCATGAAAAAGGGACCGTCGATCTGCGAAACGGACCAGGGTACCTCGGCGCCCCCGGTGATGTCGCTGACGCGCAGCCGCAACCTTGAGAACAGATCGTCCAGGCCAAGTCCGCCGGTCGCGATCATCTCCGTCAGCGCCGACGCATACGCGCCGTATGGGCCCGGCTCCTCCGGCGCGATCGTGCCCGGTGCCGCGTTGAACGCGATCGCCATGCCGGGGACAGGCTCGACCAGCGCCAGTCCGCTCGCCAGCCGCTGGTCACCCGCTGCAAACGGATTTTGCCGTGCGGCGTCGAGGATGACGATCTTCACGCGGCCTGGCAGCCCCGCCAGCGGCTGCGTGAAATCCGAAACTCTTACGGCCTGGAGCGGAATGTCGCTGGCGCGCTGGATATCGGCATCGACCGGCACGAAATAATTGTCGCCGTCGAATTGCAGACCGAAGCCTGAAAGATAAACCAGCGCCACCGCGTTTGGTCCTGCGGCCGATACTTGGCCAAGGAACTCGCGAAACGATTCTCGCAG
>Ga0209579_10000081_pt1 | contig 183404 bp, 174 predicted proteins | sample Coa_R1_2_FD_187152 | JGI IMG/M metagenome (GOLD analysis project Ga0209579, IMG submission 187152) | Surface soil microbial communities from Centralia Pennsylvania, which are recovering from an underground coalmine fire - Coalmine... | ecosystem: Environmental > Terrestrial > Soil >... | reverse complement strand
GCGATGGACCCCTCCCTCTCCCGCAATGCGGGAGAGGGGAAAGCGCGCTTCGATGACGCACCTGCTCGATTACCTCGCCGACCGGGTGCTGTTGTGCGATGGCGCGATGGGGACGCGGGTGCAGGCAGCCAATCTCGATATTGAGCGCGATTTTCATGGCCTGGAAAACTGCACCGAGATCCTCAACCACAGCCGGCCCGACCTGATCCGCGACATCCACCTGAGCTACCTCGCGGCGGGCTCGGATGCGCTGCAGACCAACAGCTTCGGCGGCTCGCCGATCACGCTGGCCGAGTTCGGCATCGCCGACCGCGCGTTCGAGCTCAACAAGCGCGCCGCCGAACTGGCGCACGAGGCGATCGCCGAGTTCGCGCATGACGGCCGGACGCGCTTTGTTTTGGGTTCGCTCGGCCCCGGCACCCGGCTACCCTCGCTCGGCCACATCTCCTATCAGGAGGTCGAGGACGCGCTGGCGCTCCAGAGCGCCGGGCTCCTGGCGGGCGGCATCGATGCGCTCGCCATCGAGACCTGCCAGGACCCGCTGCAGATCAAGGCCGCGGTCAACGGCGCCAAGCGCGCCAGCGCGGAGGCCGGACGGGACATCCCGATCCTCGTCAGCGTCACGGTCGAAACCACCGGTACGCTGCTGGTCGGCAGCGACATCGCGGCCGCCGCGACGATCGTCCACGCGCTCGACGTGCCGATCATCGGCCTCAACTGCGCCACCGGCCCGCGCGAGATGGCCGAGCACCTGAAATGGCTCGGCGACAACTGGCCCGGCGCCATCACCGTGCAGCCCAACGCCGGCCTGCCCGAACTGATCAACGGCCACACGCATTACCCGCTATCCCCGCGCGAACTGGCGCAATGGCTCGAGCGCTTTGTGCTGGAGGACGGCGTCAACATCATCGGCGGCTGCTGCGGCACCGAGGCGGCGCACATCGCCGCGCTCGACCAGATGCTGCGCCGCATCGGCCGCGCCAAGGAAAAAGATGGGCGCCCCCGCCCCTTGCCGAAGCAGCGCGGCGTCGTGTGGGTCCCGTCGGTCGCCTCGCTCTACGGCCAGGTGCCGCTGCGCCAGGAGAATGCGTACCTGTCGATCGGCGAGCGCTGCAACGCCAACGGCTCGCGCGCCTTCCGCCGGCTCCAGGAAGCGGGCGACTGGGACGGCTGCGTCGAGATGGGGCGCGAGCAGGTCAAGGAAGGCTCGCACACGCTCGACGTTTGCACCGCCTTTGTCGGGCGCGACGAGATCGCCGAGATGAGCGAGATCGTCAGCCGCATGCGCGGCGCGATCAACGCGCCCCTGGTCATCGATTCGACCGAATACCCGGTACTCGAAGCCGCGATGAAGCTCTACGGCGGCAAGCCGATCATCAACTCGATCAATTTCGAGGATGGCGAGGAGGCCGCCGACAGGCGCCTCAGGCTCGCCAAGCGCTTCGGCGCCGCGGTCATCGCGCTGACGATCGACGAAGGCGGCATGGCGAAAGAGGCCGACCACAAATTGCACCTCGCCGAGCGGCTCTACGATTTCGCCTGCAATAAGCATGGCCTGCCGCCAAGCGATCTGATGTTCGACCCGTTGACCTTCACGATCTGCACCGGCAACGCCGACGACCGTCGCCTCGGCCTCAATACGCTCGACGCGATCGCGGCCATTCGAGAAAAGATGCCCGAGTGCCAGATCATTTTGGGGCTCTCCAACATCTCGTTCGGCCTCAACCCGCCGGCGCGGCAGGTGCTGAACTCGGTCTTTCTCGACCACGCGCTGCGCCGCGGCCTGACCGGCGCGATCGTGCATTTCTCGAAGATTCTTCCCCTCCACCGCATTCCCGAAGAGGAATTGCGCGTCGCCGAGGATCTGATCTTCGACCGCCGCGCTGACGGCTACGACCCGCTGCAATCGTTCATGGCGCTGTTCCAGGACCGCGCGATCGAGAAAGCGGAGAAAAAGGGCCGCCCCGAGCAGATCGAGGAGCGCCTGGCGCAGCGCATCGTCGACGGCGACCGGCAGGACCTCGAAGCCGATCTCGACCTCGCGATGCAGGCCTACCGGCCGCTCGACATCATCAACGATCTGTTGCTCGCCGGCATGAAGACGGTCGGTGAACTCTTCGGCGCCGGCAAGATGCAGCTTCCGTTCGTCCTGCAATCCGCCGAGACGATGAAGGCCGCGGTTGGCTATCTCGAACCCTTCATGGAGCGGGTCGAGGGCCAGGAGAAGGGCACGATCGTGCTCGCGACGGTGCGCGGCGATGTCCACGACATCGGCAAGAACCTCGTCGACATCATCCTCACCAACAACGGCTACCGCGTCGTCAATCTCGGCATCAAGCAGCCATTGGGCGCGATCCTCGACGCCGCGCACGAGCACCGCGCGCACGCGATCGGCATGTCGGGGCTGCTGGTCAAATCGACCGTCGTAATGCGCGAAAACCTCGAGGAGATGAGCCGCCAGGGCCTCGACGTGCCGGTGATGCTCGGGGGCGCCGCATTGACCCGGCGCTATGTCGAGGAGGATTGCGTCAAATCCTATGCCTCAGGCCGCGTCGCCTATGCGCGCGACGCGTTCGACGGCCTGGCGCTGATGGACCGCATCGTCAGCAACGATTTCGACTTCTACCTCGCCGAGGCGCGGCAGAAAAACGCCGGCCGCCCGGTCAACGAGAGCCGCAAGCTTGGCCGCGCCGCCGATGTGCGGCCGATGCGCCCGGTGGATTTCGAGGAAATCCGTTTGCGTCGCGCCGAACTCAACCGCGGCGTCGAGCTGCCGCAGCCGCCGTTCTGGGGGGCTCGGACGATCGCCCGGGTGCCGGTTAAGGCGATCGTGCCCTACCTCAACGAGCGCATGCTCTACCAATTCCAGTGGGGTTTCCGAAAGGACGGCCGCTCGCTCGCCGAATACAAGGAATGGGCGCGCCGCGAATTGCGCCCGATCCTCGCGCGCATCGCCGACATCGCGATCCGCGAGGACATCCTGGTGCCGCAGGCGGCCTACGGCTATTGGCGCTGCGCCGCGCAGGGCAACGACGTCATCCTGTTCGACGACAGCGGCCAGCGCGAGGTCGCGCGCTTCCAATTCCCGCGGCAGAACAAGGAGGGCGGCCTCTGCATCGCCGATTTCTTCCGCGATGTGGGGGATGGCGAGCGCGACGTGATCGGCCTCCAGGTCGTGACGATGGGGCGCCGCGCGTCGGACGTGGCGCGCGAATGGTTCGCGCAAAACCGCTACCAGGATTACCTTTACCTCCACGGCCTTTCGGTCGAGATGGCCGAAGCCTTCGCCGAATACGTCCACAAGCGCATCCGCGGCGAATTGGGCTTCGCGCACGAGGAAGCGCGCGACCACGACGAGATGCTGGCGCAAGGCTACCGCGGCAGCCGCTATTCGTTCGGCTACCCGGCCTGCCCCAACCTCGCCGACCAGCGCCAGTTATTGGAGCTGCTGCGGGCCGACGAAATCGGCCTCACCCTGACCGAAGAAGACCAGCTCGACCCCGAGCAATCGACCTCGGCGATCGTCCTCCACCACCCGCAGGCCAAATATTTTTCGGTGTGAGGGCAACTCGGCGATATTGCGATCGATCTCCAGCCGGCCCAGGATGCGTCGATGAGCGATCAACCCGGCGATCGGGTCTTGCAAATGCTGCGGGCGATTCGCGGCGATTTGGTTGACGTGAAGGCGGATCTGACAGAGCTGAAACAACGTGTCGGCCTGCTGGAAGGCCAATACGCAAGCCTCTCGGTGCGCGTTGATCGCATCGCCGGCGACGTTGCCCTGATCAAGCGTCGTCTCGATCTGGTCGAGGCATAGCTGCTTTCCCTTCCTCTCGCCGAAAATAGAGCGGTCCGGCTCCGGTCGCCGCCCACCACCCGCAGACGGAGCATTTTTCGGTGTGATCGCGGCGGGCGAGCGCTAACGTCTCTGCGATGACGCCCGAAGAATTCATCGCCAAATGGCGCGGCACCGAGCTTAGCGAACGGGCGGCGTCGCAATCGCATTTCAGGGACCTCTGCCAGCTGCTCGGGGTGCCCGAGCCGACCCCGGCCAGCGCCGCTGACTACACGTTCGAGAAGCCGACACGGAAGATCGGCAATACCCAGGGCTTCGCCGATGTCTGGAAACGGCACTGCTTTGCCTGGGAATACAAGCGCGACCGCCGCAACCTTGTCGAGGCGTACGCGCAGTTGAAGGGCTACGCCGACGCCCTGGAAAACCCGCCGCTCTTGATCGTGTCGGACATGCAGGAAATTCGTGTCCGCACGAATTTCACCAACGCCATCGCCGTGCCGCACGTCATCCCGTTGGCCGACCTGCGCTCGGTCGAGGCGCGCGACCTCTTGCGCAACTGTTTCCTGCATCCCGAACGCCTGCGGCCGACCGCGACGCGCGAGAGCGTGACGGCCGAGGCGGCGGCGAATTTCGCCAGGATTGCCGTGGCGCTGCGCGAGCATCACGACGACCGCCGCGTCGCGCATTTCATCAATAAGCTCGTCTTTTGCCTGTTCGCCGAAGACATCGACTTGCTGCCAGGGCGGGTGTTCGCGGACATTCTTGATGAAGCAGCGAAGCGCCCGAGCGATTTCGAGCCGATGCTGCGCGATTTGTTCCGCGCGATGGCGAACCCGCACGGCCGCTTCGGCACGGTCGCGGTCCCCTGGTTCAACGGCGGCCTGTTCGATGACGACGACGTGCTGCCGCTCGGCCAGAACCAGCTGCGCGACCTGACCAATGCGGCGCGCCTCGATTGGAAGGCGATCGACCCGACGATTTTCGGGACGCTGTTCGAGAGCGGCCTCGACGACAAGAAGCGCGCCGAGATGGCGAGCCTGTTCGACGCGCCCGAACCCGAGCACCACGCCACCCTGCCGCTGCACGCGCCGGCGGCCAACCGCGGCGTCGGCATCCACTACACCGACGAAGCGACGATCATGAAGATCATCGAGCCGGTCGTGGTGGCGCCGTTGCGCCGCGAATGGGAACGGATCAAGGCGGAAATCAGGGAACTCGACGAGCGGCGCGCGCGAGCAACGGCGCCGGCGCAGCGAGAGCGGCTGCTGCAACAGGCGCGCGGCCTCTACGCCGATTTCCGCGCCAGCCTCGGCCGCTACCGGGTGCTCGACCCGGCCTGCGGTTCGGGCAATTTTCTCGCCCTGTCATTGCGCGCGCTGAAGGATTTCGATCTCGCGGTGACCGAGGACGCCGCGGCGATGGGCCTGCCGCTCGACGATTATCAGATCGGCCCGGAAGCGGTGCTGGGCATCGAGATCAACGCCTATGCCGCCGAGCTCGCAAGGCTCACGGTGTGGATCACTGAACTCCAGTGGCAGTTGCGCAAAGGCCTCCACGTCACCCGCCGGCCGATCCTCGACCGCCTCGACGGCATCCAGCGCGCCGACGCGCTCTTGACGCCGAGCGGCGGCGAGCGCGCATGGCCGGCGGCCGATGTCATCGTCGGCAACCCGCCGTTTCTCGGTGGCAAGCGGCTGCGCAGCGGCCTCGGCGACGCCTATGTCGAGCGGCTGTTCGCCGTCTATGCCGGCCGGGTCCCGCGCGAAGCCGATCTCGTCGCCTATTGGTTCGCCAAGGCCTGGGAGCAAATGTCCTCCTCCCTCTCCGCCCCTGGGGGCGGAGAGGGCCGGGGTGAGGTGGGGGATTCCACAGCCGTCGCCGACAAGCCCACCTCACCCTCCCAGCGCTCCGCGCCGGGCCCCTCCCTCTCCCCCCTGAAGGGCGGAGAGGGAAAAACCCAGCGCGCCGGGCTCGTCGCGACGAATTCGATGCGCGGCGGCGCCAATCGCCGCGTGCTCGATCGCATCGTCCGAGAAGGAGTCATTTTCGACGCCTGGGACGACGAGAAATGGGTCGTCGAGGGTGTGGCTGTGCGCGTGTCGCTGATCTGCTTCAGCGGCGACGAGGATGAGCGGCGGCCGAGGCTTGACGGCGAGCCGGTGGAGCGCATCAGCTCCGACCTGACCGCCGCGAAAAGCGATCTCACCCGGGCACGCCCGTTGACGGAAAACAAGGGCGTCGCCTTCATGGGCGACACCAAGGGCGGCGCGTTCGATATTCCCGGCGATCTGGCGCGGCGCTGGCTGCAACTGCCGCTGAACCCGAACGGCCGGCCGAACTCCGACGTGCTGCGGCCGTGGGTGAACGGCATGGATATAACGCGCCGCCCGTCCGACAAATGGATCATCGATTTCGGCTGGGAAATGAGCGAACGCGCGGCGGCGCTGTACGAGGCGCCGTTCGCCTACTGCCTCGCCAACGTCAAACCGGATCGCGAAAAGAACCGCCGCGAGGCGTACTGCCGCTTCTGGTGGCGCCACGTCGAACCGCGGCCTGGAATGTGGCGCGCGCTCAAAGGCCTGCATCGCTTCATTGTCACACCCGAAGTGTCCAAGCACCGCGTGTTTGCTTGGTTGCGCCCATCAATTGTTCCCGACCATAAACTCCAAGTCATATCGTCAGAAGGCGATTTTGCTTTCGGTATGCTGGTGAGCCGGATACATAAATCGTGGTCGCTCGGGGTCGGGTCGTGGCATGGCGTCGGCAACGACCCGCGATACACGATTGGCACTACTTTCGAGACCTTCCCCTTCCCCGAAGGGCTGACGCCGAACATCCCCGCCGCCGACTATGCCGGCGATCCGCGCGCCGTCGCGATCGCCGCGGCGGCGAAGCGGCTCGATGAATTGCGCGAGGCGTGGCTGAACCCGTCCGATCTGGTCGAGCGCGTGCCGGAGGTCGTGCCGGGCTATCCCGACCGCATCCTGCCGAAGAACCCGGAAGCCGCGGCGATCCTCAAGAAGCGCACGCTGACCAACCTCTATAACGAGCGCCCGGCCTGGCTCGACCACGCGCATCGCGACCTCGACGCCGCCGTCGCCGCCGCCTATGGCTGGCCGGCGGATACCAGCGACGAGGAAGCGCTGGCCCGCCTCCTGGCGCTCAACCTCGAACGCGCCGCGGCGGGGCGTTGACAAAATCGAAATAATATTGTATATTGTGCCCGACGGTCCGGATCGGGGCGCGGGGCGGACCCGGGCGCGGGTGAGCTGGCTGTAAATCCGCTGTAGAAACAGCAAAAATGGCGTCGGGCGCTTCGCCTGGCCGGGGGGTTGGGTTATGGTGCCGCCCTCAGCGCAGGGAGAATCGCGATGGCCTTTTACGAATTGCGGCAATACCACGTGCGGCCGGGCAAGATGGCGGAATGGGTCAAGATCATGGAGGAGGAGATCATCCCGTTCCAGGTGTCGAAGGGGATGGTCATCACCGGCAGCTTCAAGGGCGAGACCGACGCGTCGGCCTACGTGTGGATCCGCCGCTTCGAATCGGAAGCGCAGCGCGAGGCGCTCTATAAGGCGGTCTACGACACCGATTATTGGAAAGAGAAGATCGCGCCGCGCGTGCCCGAATGCCTCGACCGCGAGAAGATGGTCGTCACCCGCATCGTGCCGACGCGGCGCTCGCCGGCGCAGTAGCTCAGGCGCGCATCCCGGCGTCGCGCAGGCTGGCGCGGGCCTTGGCGGCGACCAGCACGGCGACGAGCGCGGTCGCAACCAGGCCGGCGGCGAAGAGGGCCCATTTCACCGCGCCGCCGCCGCCCTCGGCCGCTTCGCCCAGCGCGCCGATGTAGAGATAGAGCACGGTCCCCGGAATGATGCCGAGGAAGGTCGCGCAGGCGAAATGGGCAAACGGGATCGCGGTGACCCCGAAGAGGTAGTTCTGCAGGTTGAACGGGACGAGCGGGCTGAGCCGCAACAGCGCGACGATCTTCCAGCCGTCCGCGGCGACCGCCCGGTCGATCGCGGCGAGGTTGCGCCGTTCGGCGACCAGCGCGCGCACCCGGTCGCGCGCCAGATAGCGCGCGATCAGGAAGGCGAGCGAGGCGCCGATCGTCGCGGCGACCAGCACCACCGGCAGCCCCCACGCGCCGTAGGCAAAGCCGGCGAGGATCGTCAGCAGCGCCTCGGGCGCCAGCACCACCGCGCCGACAATGTAGATCGCGACGAAAAGGAGAACCCCGCGCCAGCCGAGGAGGAGCATCCAAAGGCGCAGCGCGGCGAGCCACTCGCCGAGCGGCAGCGCATGCCACAGGCAAGCGAGCGCGAGCAGCACGAGGCTCACCGCAACGAGCCGCAGCGCCCTCTGAGCGGCGCCGGTCACCCGCCGACCAGCGGCGGCAGCTCGGCGAGGCTGTGGATTTCGCGCTCGGGGCGTCCCGGCAGGCGCTCCGGCGGCTGGCGGTAGCGGTTGCACCACAGGGCGCGCATCCCGAAGGCGGCGGCGGCCGCGGCGTCCCAGCCGTTCGACGAGACGAAGAGGATCGCAGCGGCGCGGACGCCCAGCCGGTCGACCGCCAGCTGGTAGACTTTCGGGTGCGGCTTGAAGACCCCGACTTCCTCGACCGAGAGCACCAGATCGAGCAATTGGGCGATGCCGGCAGGCGCGACCGCCGATTGCAGCATGGCGGGCGAGCCGTTCGACAGGATCGCGGTCGGCAAGCCCGCCGCCTTGATGCGGCGCAACGCCTCGGGAGCGTCGGGAAAGGCGTCGAGCGTGCGGTAGAGGCCGAGCAGCCGCTCGCGCGGCACGGCGCCCTCCAGCCCCAGCGCGGCCAGCGCGAAATCGAGCGCGTCGCCGGTCACCTGCCAGAAATCGGCGTGGCGCCCCGCTACCGCGCGCAGCCAAGTGTATTGCAATTGCTTGTCGCGCCACAAGGCGGCCAGCGGCGCCGCCCGCTCGCCGAGTACGTCGCGGCACGCCGTCGCGGCCGAGGCGACATCGAAGAGGGTGCCGTAGGCGTCGAACACCACGGCCTCGACCCCTGCGATCTCCGCCTCAGCCATCGCGTTCCGCCTATTCCCACTCGATCGTGCCGGGGGGTTTCGAGGTGATGTCGTAGACGACGCGGTTGATGCCGCGCACCTCGTTGATGATGCGGGTCGCGGCGCGGCCCAGTATCTCGTGCGGGAACGGGTAATAATCGGCGGTCATCCCGTCGGTCGAGGTGACGGCGCGCAGTGCGCAGGCGAAATCATAGGAGCGCGCGTCGCCCATCACGCCGACCGTGCGCACCGGCAGCAAGACCGCGAAGGCCTGCCAGATCGCGTCGTAAAGCCCGGCGCCGCGGATCTCGTCGAGGAAGATTGCGTCGGCCTTGCGCAATATCTCGAGTTTTTCGCGCGTCACCTCGCCCGGCATGCGGATCGCGAGGCCGGGGCCGGGGAACGGGTGGCGGTCGACGAAATGCGCCGGCAGACCGAGTTCGCGGCCGAGCACGCGCACTTCGTCCTTGAAGAGTTCGCGCAGCGGCTCGACCAATTTCAGGTTCATCCGCTCGGGCAGGCCCCCGACATTGTGGTGCGACTTGATGGTGACCGAGGGGCCGCCGGTGGCGCTCACCGACTCGATGACGTCGGGATAGAGCGTCCCCTGCGCGAGGAATTCGACGCCGCCGATCTGGCGCGCCTCTTCGTCGAAGACGTCGATAAAGGTGGCGCCGATCGTCTTGCGCTTTTGTTCGGGGTCGGTGACGCCGGTGAGCTTTTCGAGGAAGAGGGCTCCGGCGTCGCGGTGGATTAGCGGGATGTTGTAATGGCCGCGGAAGAGGCGCACGACCTCGTCCGCCTCGCCCTGCCGCAGGAGGCCGGTATCGACAAAGATGCAGGTCACCTGGTCGCCGATCGCCTCGTGCAACAGGGCCGCTGCGACCGCCGAGTCGACGCCGCCCGAGAGGCCGCAGACGACGCGGCTAGACCCGACCTGCCGGCGGATGCGCTCCACCGCCTGGGCGCGGAAGGCCGCCATCGTCCAGTCGCCGTGGCAGTTGCAGACATGGTGGGTGAAATTGCGCAACAGCCGGCCGCCCTGCGGGGTGTGCGCGACCTCGGGATGAAAGACGACGCCGTAGAACTGGCGCTCGTCATCGGCGATCGCGGCGAACGGCGCCCCCTCGCTCGCCGCGACGGCACGGAAGCCGGGCGGCAGCGCCTCGACCTTGTCGCCGTGGCTCATCCACACCTGCTCGCGTCCGCCGCCTTGGGCCATCGGCGGCCAGAGGCCCTCGAAGAGACGGCAGCGGTCGAGGATGTCGATAAAGGCGCGGCCGAATTCCTGGTGGTCCGAGAGTGTGACGCGGCCGCCCAGCTGCGCGCACATCGTCTGCATGCCGTAGCAGATCGCCAGCACCGGCACGCCGAGGTGAAAGACGATGTCGGGCGCGCGCGGCGTCGTCGCTATCGTCACCGAGGCGGGGCCGCCCGACAGAATGATGCCGGCCGGCGCGAAGTCGCCGATCTTCTCTTCGCTCACCGTGTAGGGCTGGATTTCGCAGTAGACGCCGTTTTCACGCACCCGCCGCGCGATCAATTGGGTGACCTGGCTACCGAAATCGAGGATCAAAATGCGGTCGGTCATTGTGCGGAGCCCGCAAAGCTAGCGTCACCCCCGCGAAAGCGGGGGTCCAGGGCAACCGCCAGGATCATGGCACGCCTGGATTCCCGCTTTCGCGGGAATGACGGATTATTCAATGGTATCGCCATTATTCCAATCCGGCTCTTGAGCGGCCACCGGCGCGGCTTCTCGTTCGAAGAGGGCGACGAAGAAGCCGTCGGTACCGTGGCGGGCTGGCGTCAGGCGCAGGTAATCGTCGCCGCCGGGGGAGCGGCCGCCGATGGTCTCTTCCCAGGCGCGGGCCGCCGGGTAGAGCGCGAAATCGGGGTGCGCCGCTAGAAACCCCTCGGCCTGCGCCTCGTTCTCCTCGCGCAATAGGGAGCAGGTGGCGTAGAGGAGGCGGCCGCCCGGCTTTACCAGCCGCGCCGCGCTGTCGAGGATGTCGCGCTGGCGCACCACGAGTTCGGCGAGGTCTTGCGGCGTCGTGCGCCATTTGCCGTCGGGGTTGCGCCGCCAGCTGCCGATGCCGAGGCACGGCGCGTCGACGAATACGAGATCAAAGCTCTTGGCGTGATGCTTGACCCACAGGTCGCGTTCGCTAACGAGGGCGCGGCGCTCGACATTGCTGATGCCGGCGCGGCGCAGCCGCTGGCCGGCGCGTTCCAGCCGCCACTCGGCGGTGTCGCAGGCGACGAGCTTGCCGCGGTTTTGCATCTGGGCGGCGAGCGCCAGCGTCTTGCCGCCGGCGCCGGCGCAAAAATCGACGACCCGCATGCCGGGCCGCGCGCCGGCCAGCAGCGCGGCGACCTGCGAGCCCTCGTCCTGGACCTCGACGAGCCCCGCCTTGAACGCGGCGGCGCCGGTCAAGGGCGCGCGGTGCTTGAGCCTGAGGCCGAGCGGCGACCATGGGGTCGGCTCGGCTTGGATCTGCTCGGCGGCCAGGGCTCGGCGGGCGCCCTCGCGGTCGCCTTTCAGCGCGTTGACGCGCAAGTCGAGCGGCGCCGAGGCATTGAGTGCCGCCATCTCGTCTTCAAGACGCCTGCCATAGACCGCGGCGAGATGCGGTTCGAGCCAGTCCGGCAGGTCGCAGGCGACGGCGCGCGGCATCTGCGGGTGGGTCAGGCTGCGGCCGGCGAGGCCGCGCACCAGGCGCTGCTCGGCCGGCGAAAGCGGGGCCGGGCGAAAGCGGTCGCCGTCAAAGTTCGCCGCGACCTCGCCTGCTGGCCAGTGATCGACCAGCAGCAGCGCGGCGATCATCCGGCTGCGCGCGGCCGGCGCGACCTCGCCGTTGCCGGTGCGCAGGGTCCACCAGTCGATGACGGCGCGGTGGCGCAGCACGGCATAGACATGGGCGGCGACCGCCGCGCGGTCCTTGGCGCCGATGTAGCGCCGGCGGCGGAAATAATCGGCGGCGGTGTCGTCGGCCGGCCGCTCGCCGCCTTCGATCTCAGCGAGGATGTCGATTGCCGCGGCGACGCGGGCTCCCGGGGTCACGCCCTGCCCTTTTTGCCGTCATCCCGGCGAAGGCCGGGACCTACGGTCGGGTTCGCGTGCCTTGCCAACGCGCGCGGAGGGGGAAAGCAGGCTAAGCTTGGCAGCTTCGGGCACGGTGGGTCACGGCCTTCGCCGGGATGACGGGCTGGGGATGGGCCGGCCGAAAACGGCTCACATATCCTGCCGGTAGTTGGGCGATTCGCGGGTGATCGCGATGTCGTGGACGTGGCTCTCGCGCAAGCCGGCGCCGGTGATGCGCACAAAGGTGCAGTTTTTCTGCATCTCGGCGATCGTGCGGTTGCCGGTGTAGCCCATCGCCGCGCGCAGGCCGCCGATCAGCTGGTGCACGATGTTGCCGACCGGGCCTTTGTGCGGCACGCGGCCCTCGACCCCCTCGGGCACCAGCTTCAGCGTGTCGGTGACTTCCTGCTGGAAATAGCGGTCGGCGGAGCCGCGCGCCATCGCCCCGATCGATCCCATGCCGCGGTAGTATTTATAGCTGCGGCCCTGGTAGAGGAGGACTTCGCCGGGGCTCTCGTCGGTGCCGGCGAAGAGCGAGCCGAGCATCGCGCAATCGGCCCCGGCGGCGATCGCCTTGGCGAGGTCGCCGGAAAACTTGATGCCGCCGTCGGCGATCACCGGCACGCCGTGCTTGCGGCACTCCTCGACCGCATCGACGATCGCGGTGAATTGGGGAACCCCGACGCCGGCGACCATGCGCGTCGTACAGATCGAGCCCGGGCCGATCCCGACCTTCACCGCGTCGGCGCCGGCTTCGATGACGGCGCGCGCGCCCTCGGCGGTCGCCACGTTGCCGACGATGACCTGCGTGTAGTTCGACATCCGGCGGATTTCGCTGACCGCTGCGAGGACGCGCGAGGAGTGGCCGTGCGCGGTATCGACCACCATGATGTCGACCCCGGCGGCGAACAACGTTTCGGCCCGTTCGAGCTCGAGCTTGCCGGTGCCGGCGGCGGCCGCGACGCGCAGCCGCCCGTGCTCGTCCTTGGCGGCTTGCGGGAAAAGCTGCGCCTTCTCGATGTCCTTGACCGTGATCAGCCCGGTGCAGCGGTATTCCTTGTCGACCACCAGCAGCTTCTCGATGCGGTGCTGATGGAGGAGGCGCTTGGCGTCCTCGCGCGAGACGTTCTCGCGCACCGTGACGAGGCCCTCCTTGGTCATCAGCTCGGAGACCGGCTCGCGCGGGTCGCTGGCAAAGCGCACGTCGCGGTTGGTCAAAATGCCAACGAGGCGGCCGCTGCTCTCGACCACCGGGATGCCGGAAATCCTGTTGTCGGCCATCAGCCGCAGTGCGTCGGCCAGCGTTTCGTCGGGGTGGATGGTGACCGGGTTGACCACCATTCCCGCTTCGAATTTCTTGACCTTGCGGACTTCGGCGGCCTGCTGGTCGATCGACATGTTGCGATGGATGACGCCGAGCCCGCCCGACTGCGCCATCGCGATCGCCAGCGCGCCCTCGGTCACCGTGTCCATCGCCGCCGAGACGAGCGGAATGCCGAGCTCGATCTCGCGGGTGATGCGGGTTTTTGTGTCGGTGTCGCCCGGCAGGATGCTCGACGCGGCCGGAACCAGCATCACGTCGTCGAAGGTCAAGGCCTGTCGGATTTCCATCGCGCCTACTACACGATTAGCGGATCAGGTTGAACCGTTATTTAGGGAGGGCGAAATCGCCAATCCAGCGGCGCAAATTCGCCGCGGCTATGCGCCACCGCGATAGCCCTTGGCGACGACGTAGGTCTCGGCCGATTCGGCGCGGCTGGCCGCCGGTTTGGCGTGGCGCACTTCGGCGAAGGCGCGTTTGAGGGCGGCCAACAGCTCGCCCTCGGTGCCGCCCTGAAAGACCTTCGCGACAAAGGCGCCGCCCGGTCGCAGCATCTTCTCGGCCAGCGCGAAGGCCTCCTCGGCCAGCGCGACGATGCGCAGGTGGTCGGTCGCGGCATGCCCGGTCGCCGGTGCCGCCATGTCGCTCAGCACGAGGTCGGCCGGGCCGCCGAGCAGGCCGCGCAGGCGGGCGGCGACTGCCGCATCGCGAAAATCGCCGGTGACGAGGGTGGCGCCGGGGATCGCGTCGGTCGGGTTGAGGTCGATGCCGACGACGGCGCCTTTGGGACCGACACGCTGCGTCGCGATCTGCGCCCAGCCGCCCGGGGCACAGCCGAGATCGAGGATGCGGCGGCCGACCGCCAGCAGGTGAAAGCGCTGGTCGAGCTGGAGCAGCTTGAAGGCCGCGCGCGAGCGGTAGCCGAGGCGATGCGCCTCGGCAACGAACGGGTCGTTGAGCTGGCGCTCCAGCCATTCGGTCGAGGACGACGTGCGGCGCCGCGCGCTTTTGACGCGCACCGTGAGGGGCCGCGCCCCGGATGTGCCGCCGCGGCCTCGCGCCATGGGGCTCACGCGGTCGTCTGGCGGCGCTGGTGCATCAACTCGGTGAGGATGCCTTCGCGGATGCCGCGGTCGGCGACGCGGAGCCGGCCGACCGGCCAGATGGCGCAGATCGCGTCGAGGATCGCGCAGCCGCTCAGCACGAGGTCGGCCCGTTCGCGCCCGACGCACGGGCTGGCGGCGCGGCCGTCGATGTCGAGCCCGGCCAGATGCCGCGACACGATCTCGATCTGGTCGAAGGTCAGGATGCTGCCGTCGACCATCGCGCGGATATAGCGCGGCAGCGCGAGGTTGATGCCAGCCAGCGTCGTCACGGTGCCGGAGCTGCCGAGCATCTGCACTTCGCCGGCGCGCACCTTGCGGTGGATGCAATGCGCCGCCTCGAACGGCGCCAACGCCGCTTCCGCCTCGGCCACCATCGCGCGGTAGATCGCCGGCGTCACCTCGATGCCGCCAAAGCGCTCTGTGAAGGTGACGACGCCAAACGGCAGCGACACCGAGCCGAGAATCTCGAGAGCGGTCGGCGCGCCGCGCGTCCGGGTTTGCCGGACCCAGACGATCTCGCTCGACCCGCCGCCGATGTCGAAGACGATCGCGTAGGGAATGCGCGGGTGCAGCAGGGGAGCGCAACCGGCAACTACCAGGCGGGCCTCCTCGGCGGTCGAGATGATCTCGATGTCGATGCCGAGCTCGGCGCGCACCCGATCGAGAAAGCCGGCGCAATTCTCGGCGCGACGGCAGGCCTCGGTTGCGACATAGCGGCCGGCGGTGACGCCGCGGTGCTCGATCTTGCCGGCGCACACCCGCAGCGCCTCCAGGGTGCGTTGCATCGCCGCCTCGGAGAGGCGACCAGTCGACGCCAAACCTTCACCGAGCCGCACGATCCGGGAAAACGCGTCGATCACGCGGAACCCGCCCGCCCGGGCGGGCCCCGGGTGCTGAAGGCCCACAGCGCGACGCGCGATCAGCAGACGGCAGTTATTGGTCCCCAGATCGAGCGCGGCGAAGCACGGCGCCAAGGGTCGCGGCACCGGCTTTATCCCTGTGGCGTCAGGCACGCCGATCGACGCCGCCTCGTCGGCGCGCAGCAGGGCCGCACCCGCCGGCGGATCTGCTTCGGCCGCTCCCGTGCGCTGTTGCGGGCCGCTTAACATCGCCCAATGGTACCGCACCGCGCCGCGAAATCGAAGTGCGGCGAAGAGCCCGCCTGGCTTGGCACTATTGCTGCGGCGGGCGCCACGGCTTGCCCGCGACGACCATGCCGCGCAAGGCAAACCTCCGCCGCCCGCGGCGGGTCTCGCCGATGACGTCGCTAAACTCGAATTCGCCGTCGGCCAGTTGCAGCAGCGTCGCGTCGCCGGTCGCCCCGACCGCGAGATGGCCGAGATCGTCGCGACCCAGCACCCGCGCCGGGGCGGCGGTGCTGGCTCCGACGATCGCCGCCGGATCGGCGCCGAGCGCGAGGAATTTCGACATTGTCACCAGCTGGTCGAAGGCCGGCCCGTTGATGCTCAGCGCATGCACGTCGCTGCTGATGACGTCGGGGAGGAAGCCCGCCTCCAGCATGCGTTCGGCGGTGGCGAAGCCGAACGAGCCGCCGCCGTGGCCGATGTCAAATACGACGCCGCGACGGCGCGCCTCCAGCACCTCCTCGAAAATCCGCCCGTCGGCCCGCACCGGCGCGTTGGGAAACGGCCGAAAGCAATGCGTGACGATGTCGCCGCGACGCAGCCGCGACAATACTTCGAGGCGCGACGGCGGCGGGTGGTCGAGATGCGCCATCACCGGCAGCCCGGTTTCTTCGGCGACTTCGAGCGCCATGTCGAGCGGCGCGGCGCCGGAATTGCCGCCGGCGCCGCGCCCGACGCGGACCTTGACCCCGACAATCAGATCACGGTTGGCGTTGATGACGCGGACGCATTCGCGCGGCTCGATGAGGCGCACATCGGCCGCCTCGCCGACCATGACGCTCGCGGAAAACGCGAAGATTCCGGGGAACGAGACATTGAGGAAGGGCAGGATGCGCAGCGCCGACGGCTCGATCACATGGCGGCGAAAGCCGTGGAAGTTGGCGGGCCCTGCGCTGCCGGCATCGACAAAAGTGGTGGTGCCGCTGCGCCCGGCGACGAACGCGGCGTCGACCCCGAGCGAGGTGCCTCCCCAATAAACATGTGAGTGCAGGTCGATCAGCCCCGGGACGACGAGGAGCCCCGTCGCGTCGACCGTCTGCTCTCCACGCAGCGGCAGGCCGGCGCCGAGCGCCGCCACCCGGCCGTCGGCAAAGCCGATATCGGCAACCTCGTCGCGGCCATTTCGCGGATCGAGGAGCCGCCCGCCCTTGAGGATCAGATCAAGCATCGCCGTTCCCGCTTCCGACGGGGCGAGCCTACACAGGCGCCCGGCACTGCGAAAGGTGCCGGTGCGCGAGGCGGGGGTTGGGCCTTCCCCCAAAGGCGCCATGCAGAGGCGGCCTCCCCCAAAGCCGCGCTCGCCCCCACGCCTCGCTGCCGGTCGACGGCAGCTGATTCTTCACCGCGCGACACAATGCCACAACATGTTGCGGCAACCTCTCAGTAAGCCACTGTATTTGTGTTATTAATATCTGCGTTAGCCGCTTGAACTTTTATCGCTGCATCGCAGCCTCGGCGAATCGGGCGGCAATGCCAAGATCGATTCGAGGCACCTTCCAAAATGCTCGGCGGAATTTCCCACCGATCCCCATTGAGCACGGAACCGATCGCGGAGCCCCCTTGACAGGGGCACAATTGCTTTGTCGGGGTACGAAGCACCCAGGCCTCAGACTCACGCGACGCGCAATCAGGCCGGGCCGAATTAGGGGAGATACTGAGCGGGTACTGGAGAAATCGGCACCGGGTTTGCCAGTGCGCGGCGAAGCAGCGCTAGCAGAATTAGGAACAGCGCGACCGGAGTGACCGGAATCCCCACAACTAAGCCTATAGCGACCATGGGTAATGGCAACGTCAATAGCGCCACAACGATCATCCGCTCCCAGGGCAGAAAGCCTATCCGCATTCCCTCGCGCCCGAGCCAGGCGGCGGCAAAAATCAGGCTTATCTCATCGTACGGCAGGGCAAAAGGCGTCGCCAGAAAACTCGCGACCGCCAACGCCGCATATTTGATCTCGGCCGGCGCCGGCGAGCGCCAGATAATCGCGACCGCACTCAGCGCTAACGTCCCCGACGCCAGCTGCAAGGCATCGGCGAGGGCTGGCGCGGCGCCAAATGATCGCGCCGCCGCAAGTATCGTGAGGCGCGCCGGACCTCGACCAGTGTCGAACTCGAGCACATGCTTGAAAAATGCGCTCCACGTCTCGACCCCAAAAAATGTTGAGGCCACGACCGCGAACGCCGTCGCGGTGATCCCAGTGGCAACGAATGCGCCCCACCGTCGATCGGCGGCAAGAGCAATGGGCAGCAGGATAGCCAATTGCGGCTTGCAGATCAGGCATCCAAAACAGACGCCCGCGAGCACCGGCCTGCGTTCGAGGATGATCAAACCACCAGCAAGCGCTCCTGCGGTGAAATAGCCGTTCTGGCAGAAGAACAAGTTAAGGCAAGCAGCTGGGGCGCCGATCAGCGTCAGCGCTGCAGCCTCCCAGCCGACCAGTCGGCGCAGCAGCACGAAACACAAGGCACCGCCGAGCAATAACCACGCAACCAGCGCTTGCCCGAAGGGAAACAACGCGAGCGGGAACGTCAGTACCAACATTGGCGGAGGATAATCGTACGTACGAAAGGTGCCATTGTGCAATGTCGTCGCCACAAAGGCATGAAACCATGCACGATTATAAACCGAACTGGCCGATCCTCCTGCTGCCGCCTTCACTCCCGCAAAAAAATTAATGAAGTCACCACCAAGCTCACTCCCTGTATCAAATATAACACTGTTTGCCAATAGGAGCGACGAGATTAGCGCGAACGAAATGCCGTACCAGCGTAGGGATTCATGGTTGAGCCAACGCGCTTGACGCAGCACATCAATCTTCCGCCGCCACACAGCTCTTGGGCCGGGACAGAGGTCGCTCACGCTATTTTCGAGGGAGTTTCTATCCAAGAATTTTTGCCGGGGTCTACGGTTGTGCAAGACTTGGGTGAATCTCCGGGACGGAACTGGAAGTGCGTGCCCAAACCGCGCGGATGAGTTGGAACATCACATCTGGCCGTCGCTGCCGTCTCTGAGCAGCGGCATGCCGCGCTCGCGGCGCTGCACCAGTCGGCGCAGGTGCAGCATCAGCGCCAGCGTCGCCAACCCGCCGACCCCCAGCATGGCCCATTGCAGCAGCCCGGAGCCACCGCCCGTCCAAGCCGAAAAACCGGCCGCGGTCAACCGTCCGATCATCACATAGCCGAACAGCGCCGGCAGAGAGGCGAGCGTGCCCACGAGGTAATCGGACCAGCCGATCGACGACAGGCCCAAGAGATAGCTGGTCGCCGAGAACGGCATGACCGGCGACAGGCGCAACAGGCAGACGATCTTCCACCCTTTGTCCTGGATGACGCCGTCGAGGTGGCGCAGCCGGCGGTGGCGCGCCACCAACCGCTCGATGCCAGAGCGGAACAACGATCGGCTCAGCGCGAAGGCAATGACCGCGCCGACGAGACTCCCGGCGGCGGCCAGCGAAAAGCCCGCGGAGAGGCCATAAACCGCGCCGGCGGCGATCCCGAGCACCGAAGCCGGCACCGCGCCGCTCACCGCGACCAAAACCTGCAGCAGCGCGAAAAGGCCCGGGCCGGCGGCGCCGGCGCCGCGCAGGAACTGGATCGCGTGATGCACGCTCGCCGCCGCACCGCCCGGCGACACCCGCCCGGCAACGCCGCCGAGCACGACGACACTCAAGACGACCCCGGCCAGCAGCAGGCGGCCGGGCGCCGCCAGTGCGCCCTTCAAGGCCGCGCTCATGCCGCGCGCTCGACAGGATGCGGCACGCGATTGCCGCCGCAATCGGCAAAGATCGCCGAACGTATGAAACCCCAGCGTTGCAGCCGGTACTGCACCGAGGTTTTGACGACGCCCAGCCCATAGACCACGCTGCGCCTGAAGTTGATCGACGACGCCTCCGGGAAATACAAGGTGGGACAGCTGATCTCGCCGACCCTAAAGCCGAAATATCTCGCCTGCGCCAACATCTGGTTATCGAATACGAAATCCTCCGAACAGTTCTGCAGCGGCAGCGTTTCCAATACCTGGCGGCTCCAGGCACGATAGCCGGTATGGTATTCGGACAGCTTCTGACCAAGCATGATGTTCTGAAAGAATGTGAGACCGCGGTTGGCGACGTACTTGTAGAGCGGCATGCCGCCGCTCAGCGCCCCGCGCCCGAGAATGCGCGACCCGAGGACCGCGTCGAACTGCTCGGACGCAATCATCGCCGCCATCGCGGTCACCAGCCGCGGGGTATACTGGTAATCGGGATGCAGCATCACGACAATGTCGGCGCCACGCGCCAGCGCCGCCGCGTAACAGGTCTTCTGGTTGCCGCCGTAGCCGCGGTTGCGATCGTGCCGGATCGTCTTGATCCCGAGCGCGACGGCGACGGCCAGGGTGCGGTCCTGGCTGGCGTCGTCGACCAGGAGGATGTCGTCGACGACATCGTGCGGGATCTCGTCGTAGGTCCGCTTCAGCGTCTTGGCCGCATTATAGGCGGGTAAGACGATGGTCACCTTCTTGCCAGCAATCATCGTCCTCCTCCGAGCGTCCCGCGCTGGCCTCTCTGGTCCGCCGGGCGCTCGCCGACCGGTCCCTCGGCCAAGCCTCGGTGGCTCGGCCTCGGCGGACGCTAGCTTACACAATTTACCAAATCATTTACCGCGATTCGCCGCGGGCAGACGGGCCGCTCTGCGGGGGTACCGGCCGGAGGAGGCCGGTCGAGGAGATTTCCTTAATTTGCCGCTAACCTTAATCTGCCAGGATACGCTCAGGCCGGCTGTGACGGGCCGGCAACGATGCGGGATGGGACGCCTTGCTGCCTGCGGTTGAGGGCTTTGTGCATCGCTGCGGCGAGGTGCTCGATCGCCGCCACATCGCCGCCCTCAGCGCGGCGCTGCTGGCAATCGAAATTGCCGCCTTCGTATTCTTCGCCGCCGGAACCTACGGCCTCATCGTGCCGCTGGCCCGCCCGACCACCACCGATTTTGTCAGCTTCTACGCGGCCGGCAGCCTGACGGACGCAGGAACTCCCGCGCTCGCCTATGACCAGGCGGCGCATCACGCGGCCGAGGAGCGCGCCACCAGCCCGGGCGTCCGCTACAATTATTTCTATTATCCGCCGGTCTTCCTGCTGCTGTGCGCGGCGCTGGCGAGCCTGCCCTACCTGCCGGCCTTCGTGGCGTTCCAGGTCGCCAGTTTCGCGCTTTTCCTGTTGGCAACGCAGAAGATCCTCGGCGACCGGCGCTGCAGCACACTGCTGCCGCTGCTGGCATTCCCGGCGATCCTGTGGAACATCGGCGTCGGGCAGAACGCGTTTCTGACCGCCACCCTGTTCGCGGCGGCCACCTGGCTCGTCGAGCGCCGGCCGATCATCGCCGGGCTGCTGTTTGGCGCGGTCTGCTACAAGCCGCCGTTCGGCCTCTTGATCCCGGTGGCGCTGGCCGCCGGGGGGCATTGGCGCGCCTTCGCCGCCGCCGCCGCCGCGGTTATCGGATTGCTGCTGCTGTCGCTCGCGCTCTTCGGTCCGGCGACGTGGGAAGCATTTCTGTCGGCGGCAATGGGCGCGGGGCCGGTTTACGAAGCCGGCGTCAAACTCGCCGGCTACGTGACGCCGTTCGGCGCGATCCGCGTCCTCGGCGGGCCGCCAGCGCTGGCCTACGGGGCGCAGGGCGTGGTGTCGCTCGCGATCGTCGCCGGAATTGCCGTTGCCTGGGGCCGCAACCTCTCGCTGCCGGTGCGGGCGGCGGCGCTCTGCTCGGCCACCCTTGTCGCGACCCCTTTCGTCATGTGGTACGACCTCGTGCTGGCGAGCGTCGCGGCGGCCTGGCTCTACGCCGGCGGCAGGCTAGCAGCGTCGGAGCGGGCGATTCTGGCGGCGCTCCTTCTGGCGGTGCTCGATCCGACCGCGATCGGCCACGCGCTGCATGTGCCGATCGGCGCCATTGCCGCCCTCGGCTTTGTCGCGCTCGTCGGCCGGATCGGCTGGCGCGAGGCGGCCGGGCTCGCCGCCTGCGATCTTGCTGTCGAGGCGTTTTCGGCGGCGCCCGACTGACAGGCGCTGAACGATCGTGGTATGTTCGGCGTTGGTTGCACGTAACAAACCAAAGAGGGCGTCGGCCATGAAGATCCGGATAGAATGGTGCAAGCCTTGAAACTATGAACCGCGGGCCCTCCGTGCGAGGGCGAGGCTGGTTGAGCAGTTTGGCGCCGAAGTCGAGTTGGTGCCGGGTGTTGGCGGGGCGTTCGAGATCACAGTCGATGGCCGGCTGGCATATTCTAAAAAGCAGAGCGGGCGTTTCCCCACCGATGAGGAGATCGATGCGCTGGGGACCGGCTAACGGTGCCCGGGACGCGGCGGGCAGCGCGGCCCGGAGCAGCACCGAATTTGCCTAAAATGTCGGCTAAAAGACCGGAAACCGGCTGCTATTGGTCGGCCGAGCCGACATCGCTCCGATCGGCTTTAACGCTTTGGCAAGTTTCTGCGGTCATTGTGGCCGCGTCAGCAGTCCAACGGAGGAACCTGAATGTTTGGCACCTTGAAGAGGCTTTGGAACAACGAAGATGGCCCGACCGCGATCGAATACGGCCTCATCGCCGCGCTCATCGCAGTCGTCATCATCGGCATCGTGACGATCGTGGGCACCGAACTCAGCACCACGTTCAACAACGTCGCGACCTCGCTCTAAACGGCGCGATTTGAAGCACGTTGCAACCCTCGGCGGCGCCATCGGTGCCGCTGAGGGTGTTCTTCGGCATGCGCCACCCCCGCCCTCGTTATGCGGCCGACGGCACGCATGATCCCTCTAGCTGCCGACGCACGGCTTGCGCAATACGAGCCGCCGCCTCGCCGGCGCCCGCCTCAATCAGATAATCCGGACGGATATAGCGGCAGCGCCCGATCTGCCGGACGAAAACGTCGGCACCATATTCGGGGCTGACCAAGACATCCTTATACTCGTTGAGCCGGACATAACTGTTAAAGAGAAAACTCGCATTATCGTCGATCGCTAGCTCGCCGACATGCCGCTCCATCGCGGCAAACAGCCTTTTGACGTCGTCGGTGATAAGAAACTGCGACTGCAGCGCTTGGAAGGCGCCGAAGACATGGTAGCCGGCACGTTCGGACCCGAGGCTTTCGCGTGCGTTCAGGCCGCGGATCAGCTCGGTTAGAAATATCCCCATCGATTCGTGCACCAGAGCGCCGCCGCCGCTCGGCGCCGGCGGCTCCGATAGATTCAAGATTTTGTTGCAGAAATGTTTGAACAGATCGACCTTGTGGTCCATCAAATTGCTGTACGATATCAGCTTGATATTCTCGCGCCCGAAAATGCGCGCGAACTTGTCGAGAAAAATCGCCTGGTTGATGCCGGGATGGCGGTCGGCGGTCGACAGCAGGGCGGCATGCCACTCCGGAAAGGTCTGCAGCGATCCCTGTTTTACCGCCTGCTGCCATTGCGACGGGATCCAGTCACTCCAGCGCCGGGCATAAAAGACGACGTCGATCTGCGCGCCGCGGGTCAGTTCTCGCAGATATTCGAGGCCGCGGTCGGGAATCGGGTTGAAGCCTTCCGACGACAGTAGCACGACCCCACTGCCGCAGGCGTTGAGCCGCGAGAATATGTCGACGAGGCGCTGATCGCGGCCTTGCGCCAGGCTTTCGGCGAGTTCGTGATGGGCAAACAGCGGCTGCTCGCGCCACCATTGCGATGGGTAAAGTACCCCCCTTTCGCGCAATTCCCGGCGCAGCCGCGAGAAATTGTATTGCAGGTATTTGGTGCCGGTCTTGGTCAGCCCGACATGCAGGACAAAACGCGGCGCGGCGGTCAGCGGCGCGGGGTGCGGTGGGAGCCACTCGTAAAATTCGACGATCGGAGCCGCGCCGTGACCGCGGATCCTGAAGGCGCCGTGCGTCGGTGTCGCCGCGGCGCCGGCGAACCGGACGACCACGTCGTAGTCGCTGCCGGGATCGAGCGGCGGCGCGAAGTCGAAGACGAAACCGTGCCTCCCCTGCCCGTAAGTTCCGAGATTGCGCAGGTCCAGCCGCAAGCGGTCGGCGTTCACTCGCCCCTTTTCATTCCCGTCGACCAGGATCACAAGTTCCTGCACCTCGTCGGGTGCATCGGGATCCGCCGCCCATCCGGCGATCTGATCGAGGCGAATGCTGTCGACATAGCCTACCCGCACCGAATGCACCCCACACAACGCGAACCATTCCGCCGGTTCATGTCAGTTCGTCGCCGGCCGCAATCTCGCCGCCCGCGACCACTTCCGCGTAAACACCCATCAGGTTATGACCGAAGCCGCGCTGCAGCGCGGCCGGGACGTCAATATCGCGCGCCGCCGTCGCCGGATTGACCTTGGTCGCGGCGCAGCGCGTGATCGCCGCGATGGCCCGCAGGCGCGTCGGGCCAAGCGCGATCTCGGAGCCGATCCAGGCGAGTTCGGTCCATGCCGGCGGTCCCTCGAAATAGACATTGGCGCGAAACCGCAGCGGCTCGACCGGCGCCGCGACGACCGCTTCGAGCGCAGCGATGCTCGCGCGATTGATCAGCGAGACGTATTGGTCGCTCGTCGCGTTGGGCTTGCGCCGCGCATCGGCAAAAGCATGCCCCGGCGCCTCGACGATCCGCAGCGGGCGTTCAACCGTCGGCCCGAGAAAATCCGCGAGGAAATCGCTGACCCGGCGGCAGCCCTCGGGTTCGGTAATGCGGGCCCGCAACAGAGGCGTGCCGGCCCGCGCGATGCTGAGTTCGCCGCTCGCGGCATCGAAGCTGGTATTGAGTTCGGCCAGCTTTTCATCGCGCATCAGCATTAGGAAATGCCGTTTCGCGAGCCATTCGGGGTGCCCCGGGTCGAACCGGGTCGATGCCAGCGCGATCGCAAAACGGCGATCGTGCGGCAGGCACTTGCCCGCCGACAGCCTCACCCGCTCGAGGCGCTCGGGGCTCAAGCCCTTGACCGGGTAGCGGTATATTGCCGTGATTCGTGTTGCCATTCTTGGGCCTCGCCGGCTTGCCGATTAGCGGGCGATTATACGCGATTAGCGCTATGCATGCGCCGTCGCCTCGGTGACAATGCGCGGCGTGACGCTGCAACAGTACGCCCGATGAGCGCTCAAGGGGCCGCGACCGGGGCCGACCCGACGGCGCGGCGACAACTCCTGCGCCGGCTCACGCGGTCGCTGGGCATCCTGGCCGCTGCCATTGGGCTCGGTGCCGCTGCGCTCGGAGCCTATTGCGGCATCGTCGTCTACGAGGGGAACTTCCACGCCGTCAGCCCCGGGGTGCTTTACCGCTCGGCTCAGCCGAGCGATGCCGAACTGCAGTCCTTCGTGCAGCAATACAAGATCAGATCGGTGCTCAATCTGCGCGGCGCCAATAGCGGCTCGCCGTGGTACGACGACGAAGTCAAGGAGTCGCGCGCTTTGGGGCTCGTCCACTACGACTACGGGCTATCGGCGAGGCGCTTCGTGACCGGCCGGCAGATCGCCGACATCCTCGACATCATGCGGCGCGCCCCGAAACCGCTGCTCATTCATTGCATGTCCGGCGCCGACCGCGCGGGCCTCGTCGCGGCGCTTTTTCGCTACGCCGTGGCGGGTGCCCGCCCCGAGGACGCGGATCGCGAGTTGTCGCTGGTATATGGCCATTTTCCCTACCTGACTAGCCGCACCGGCGCGATGGACGACAGCTTCTGGGCATACGTCCGGGACGCAACGCGCACCGCGGCCAAATAGCGCAGCGCTTACGGCGCGAGCGCGATCAGTCGCGCTGCCCGGTCGGGATGAATTCGAAATCGTCCGCCGGCACCTGGTCGAAAAACGCCTGGTGCTCGCTCTGCGGTAGCGGCCACAGTACCGGCGTCGGCTGATCGCTGGTGTACCAGTTCTTGCAGCCGCCGACCCAGACCGTGCCGGGAAATGCGGCACCGAGCCGGGCAAGGAATTTTCGGTCGCGACGGCGGTCGGCGCGACCGCGGCCCGCCGCGCGCGTGCTTCGCCGATGAGCCGCATGATGCAGCCGATTTCCTGTTCGAGACCAAGCGGCACCGGCACGTTGTTAACCGGCGCGAACGGCCCGTACAGCATGAAAAGATTGGGGAAGCCGGGCAGCGCGATGCCGCCGTAGGAATAGATGCTTTCCTTCCATGCCTCCTCGATCGTCACCCCGTTGAGGCCGGTCACGTTCATCGGCCGCATATAGGCGTGCGGATCGAACCCGGTGGCGTAGACGAGCACGTCGAGATCGACCTCTGTCCCGTCCGCCATCACGACGCCATGTGGCGCGATGCGCTCGATCTGCCCCTTGACGATGTGGGCGTTCGGCAGCTGCACCGCTTCGTAATAGTTTCTGTCGGATTTCGGGATGCGGGTGCAGCCGAGGTTATAGTCGGGCGTCAGCTTCGCGCGCAGCTCCGGGTCCTTGATGAAGTCGAGATAGGAGCGGAACTCGCGCTCCATCGCGTCTCGCTGCGGCCCGGGCTTGAGGCGCCACTGATCGAATTCGTTGATGAATTGCCAGAGGCGCCGCTGCTCGCGCTGATAGCCGCCGGGCAGCCGCAGCCTCAGGCGCTCGCGCCAGCTCGAAGCCGGGTTGTCGCGGATATGGACCCATTGGGCGCGGCGGATGAACTGGGTGACCTCGCATCCCGCCCAGGCGAGCGCCTCGGTGATCTGCACGCCGCTGGCGCCGCTGCCGATGACGCCCCAGCGTTTGCCTTCGTAAGGCACGCCGTGGTCCCAGCGCGCCGAATGGAACGACGGGCCGGGGAAACTGTCGCGGCCCGGGATGTCGGGGAACAGCGGCTGGTGCAGAAAGCCGGTGGCGCAGATGAAAAAATCCGCGACATCGGTGTTTCCCCGAGCGGTCTCGAGGTGCCAACGCCCGCCGCTGAACCGCGCCCCGACGATCTCCTCGTTGAAGCGGATGAATTTGGTGAGGCCGCGGTCGCGCGCGACCTTCTTGATGTAGTCCCAGATCTCGCCGGCCGGCGCGTATTTGCGCGACCAGCCGTAATTGGGCTGGAACGGAAACTCGTATTGCCGCGACAAAACATCGACGAAGAGTCCGGGAAAGGTGTTATCGCGCCAGGTTCCGCCCACTTCGCCGGCCTTTTCGTATATCGTGAAATCGATGCCGGCGCGCTTCAGCGTCTCGGCCATGAAGAGGCCCGCGACGCCGGCGCCGGCGACGATGATGCGAAATCCCCGATCGGCCATCATCCCTCTCAAAGCCAAGGCCAGAGCTGCGTTGGATCGAGTTTAAGCCGCCGGCCGCGGCCTCGACAACGAGCGTCGCGAGTGACGGGCGGCGGCGTTAGCGTAAGATGCCGCAATGGCGCCCGAACGCGGCGCGGGAGGATAAAGCGATGCCGGATGTCCTCTATGTCGGCCTCCAGGACGATGACAAGATCGCGGTCTTCGCGATCGACGCCGATAGCGGCGCGTTAGCGCCGCGCGGCGAAACCCCGGCCGCCGGCGGGCCCTCGGTGATGGCGCTGAGCCCGGACCGGCGCACCCTCTATGTCGGACAACGCAGCGCGCCGGCGATCTCGAGCTTCCGGATCGACCCCGGTTCCGGCGGCCTGACGCTGCTCAGTACCCTCGCGGCGGCGCATGCGCCGACCTTTCTGGCACCCGACCGCACCGGCCGGTATCTATTGTCCGCCTATTACCAGGGCGGCGGCGCGACGGTGCACCGGATCGGCCCCGACGGCGCGGTCGGCGCCCCCTCCCACGACTGGCTGGCGACCGCGGTCGGGGCGCACGCGATCCAAACCGACCCGAGCAACAGCTTTGCCTTCGTGCCGCACATCGCTCGCCTCAACGACAACGTGCTGGAGCCGCCCAAGGACAATCCGGGCCCCAATTTCATCATGCAATTGCGCTTCGATGCCGCGACCGGGCGCCTCGCCTCCAACTCGCCGTCGCGGCTCGAACCGCCGGAGTGCATCGGCCCGCGGCATTACTGCTTTCACCCGAGCCGCGATCTCGTCTACTTCTCCGACGAGCAGGGTTGCAGCGTCAGCGCTTATCGCCTCGACCGCGCCACTGGCGGCCTGGCGCCGGCGCAAACCATCTCGACGCTGCCCGTCGGATTTTCCGGGCGCAACACCTGCTCGCAGATTTATCTGACGCCATCCGGGCAATTTCTCTACGTCGGCAACCGCGGCCACAACAGCATTGCCGCCTTCGCCGTCGATCCGGCCACCGGGCGGCTCGCCGCGATCGGCCAGGCGCCGACCGAAGCGGTTCCGAGCGCCTTCGGCCTCGCCCCCTCGGGGCGCTTCCTCTACGCCGCCGGTACCGCGTCCGGCCGGCTGGCGGCATACCTGATCGACGGCGCAAGCGGAGCGCTGAGCGCGCTCGCGACCTACGCCGTCGGGAGGCGCCCGGCGGCGGTGCTGGCCGTCCACCTCGGTTAAACTCGCAAGTCCCGGCAAGTCCCCGCACAACGCCGGCGCAAAAGAAATTGGCCGGAGCACAAGGCTCCGGCCAAGTTTGAACAGGGAGGCTTCACGTCTAGGAGACGTAAGGGTCCGTAGACCCTCTTTCCGGGCGCAAGTCCCGGAAACTCTTTTGCGGTCCTTTGAACCGCAGAAACTCGTCGCGATGCAGTATCGCGCAAGAACGAATATCGCGGTATACGGGGCTTAACACCAACGGGAATTGGTTCTGCCACGTCTGCAAAAACCGCAATGCTATCGTAGCGCCGCAAAGCTGGCGCGGCAACTCGCCGCAGTGGTAATTCAGCTCAATCGGCCTTCAGCCACTTTGCGCAGCAGGAAATCCCGAAAAACACTGATCCGCTTCGACGAGCGCAGCTCCTCCGGATAGACGAAATAAGCCTCGTTCGGCGGCCCGGCGACCTCCGGCAATACCCGCACCAGGGTCGCTTGCTCGGCCGCGACAAAATCCGGCAGCGACGCGAGGCCAAGCCCGCTCGTCACCGCGCGCAGCATCCCGTAAGTGTTGTTGACGCTGAGGATTGGCCGGCGGTCGCGCCCGGGCTTGATGCCGGCGTCGATCAACCAGTTGACCCCTGGCACCGGCGGGCGGGTATCCTCGCCGTAGACAATGAGGCGATGTTCGTCGAGGTCCTCGGCGCGCTGCGGCGTACCATGCTTTTTCAGGTAGTCGGCCGAGCCGTAGATATGTGCCTGGACGCTGACGAGATGGCGCTGGATCAGGTCCGGCTGGCGCGGCGGCGACATGCGGACCGCGACATCGGCTTCACGCATCGAGAGGTCGAGCTCCGAATCGTCGACCACTAGGCTGACCTGGATCTCCGGGTAGAGATCGAGGAACTCGCGAATCCGCGGAGTCAGCCAGATCGAGCCGAAATCAACCGTCGTAGTGATCTTTAGGGGCCCTTTCGGGCGGTCCTTCGATTCGGAGATCAGACTTTCCGACATCGCCAGCTTGGCGAAAACCTCGCGCGCGGTGCGGAACAACAATTCGCCCTGCTCGGTCAGAATGAGGCCGCGCGCGTGCCGGTGAAACAGCGGCACGCTAAGGCTTTCCTCGAGCGCGCTGATCTGCCGGCTGACCGCGGACTGGCTCAGGTTAAGCGCCTCGCCCGCATGCGTAAAGCTGCCGGCCTCGGCAACCGCATGAAAAACCCGCAACTTGTCCCAATCCATCGCCATTTGCTTGCCTTCCGGGAGACCCCCTCCCCCCAGCGCGTCGCGCGCGACCCCTATTGCGCGGCGCGCGGCGCGGCCACGTCCTCGTCGGCGGCGAGAAACTTCTCCGCCTCGAGCGCCGCCATGCAGCCGAGCCCGGCGGCGGTTACCGCCTGACGAAACACCCTGTCCTTGACGTCGCCGGCGGCGAACACCCCGGGCACCGCGGTCGCGGTCGAATCGGCGGCGGTCCGGACATAACCCTCCGCATCGAGCGGCAGCTGCCCCGCGACCAGCTCGGTAACCGGGGTGTGGCCGATCGCGACGAAAACGCCGTCGCAGGCCCGCTCGGTGACAGCGCCGGTGCGCAGGTTGCGCAGCCTGACACCGGTGACCTCCGGCGGCTCGGGTATGCCGAGGATCTCCTCGACGACGCTATCCCAGATCACCGCGATCTTCGGGTTGCGGAACAGTCGGTCCTGCAGGATTTTTTCTGCGCGCAGCGCGGCGCGGCGGTGCACCAGCGTAACGCGCCGCGCGTGATTGGTCAGATAGACCGCCTCCTCGGCCGCGGTGTTGCCGCCGCCGACCACGACGACCTCCTTGTCGCGGAAGAAGAACCCGTCGCAGGTCGCGCAGGCCGAGACGCCAAAGCCGCGGAAGGCTTCCTCACCCGGAACGCCGAGCCAGCGCGCCTGCGCCCCAGTCGCGAGGATCACCGTCTCACCGCGATAAAGATCGCCCGAATCGCCGGTCGCGACAAACGGCCGCCGGGCGAGGTCGAGCGCGACGATATGATCGGGCACGACCCGGGTGCCAACATGCTGCGCCTGATGCTGCATCTGCTCCATCAGCCAGGGGCCCTGGATGATCTCGGCAAAGCCCGGGTAGTTCTCGACATCCGTGGTGATCGTCAATTGCCCGCCCGGCTGCAGCCCGCTGACGAGGATCGGGTGGAGGTTAGCGCGCGCGGCATAGATCGCCGCGGTAAAGCCGGCCGGGCCGGCGCCGATGATCAAGACCCTGGTGTGGTGCTGCTGCGGCATCGCGCGACTTTCACATCCCCGCGCCCCGATTCGATAGGACAGCTATATATAGCATTTTTTCGCGCCGCAGCGATGACGGGCAGGTGCCAACGGCCGAAATAACCGGGACCCGCGCTAGAAACCGAACATATGGTCGAGACTGAAGGCCCCGCCCCGGCCCAAGAGCCCGTGATAGCCGAAGAGGCGGCAGGTCGGGTCGCGAATGACGGCATATGCGCCGCTCCCGGCGCGGCGGCGCACCCCCGCATCGAACAGCGCGTGGTAGCGCCACAGCCGCGAACCGGAGCAGGGAATCGCCAGCCCGGCGCGCGCAACCTCGGCGCCGGTGCGGTCATACAGGATGATTTCGGTCGCGCTCATCCGCCGCCACGGCTGCGACGCCGGGTAGATCAGCTGGCAAAGTGTGTCGTAGGGCTCCTCGCCGAGGCGCAGGAACAGCCGGGTCGACAGGCCGGGCGGCCGGCCGGCATAGGATTGCGGCTCGTCGCGATAGACGAGGATCGTGTTGAAGACATGCGCGCCGAAGCTGGTTTCAGCGACGTGGCCGCTCCGGCGGTGGCGGTAACGAAAGAGGGCGTGCAGCCAGCCGTCGCCGCTGCCGCCATCGGCGAAGTCGTAAACCAGCTCGGCGTGACCGTAGCTCTCGCCAAGGGCGCCGGCCAGGGCGTCGAGCGGCAGTGCGGTGGCGTGGCGGCGCGGCAGGCGACCGAGCGGCACGCGCGCGATCTCGCCGCCTTCCGGGTCGTAGAGGATCGCGGCGACCGGTAATTCTTCCTGCGACACCGCCATCGGCGTCGGCAGCAGGAGGCTGTCCCATTCGCCGACGGGCAGGATCGGCGCCGGCAGCAGATAGCCCTTGCCGAGCCACTCGCCGAGCCGCGGCAACGCCGGATCGGGTTCGAGATCGCTGCGCTCGACATTGACGTGGGCGATGCGCCGCCGCTCGCCGGCCCCCGCGACGACAACCTCGTAGCGTGGCCGCACGACGTGCTTGCCGGCATGCACCTCGATCTGGCGCGGCCAGGCGAGGCCCGGCAGCAACTCGGCGACATCGACGGCCCGGCTGGCGAACGGGCCGATCGCTTGCGCCAGCGCAGCGCCACCCGGTTCGCCCACCGCCTCGCCCATCGGATTGAGGCTGATCGCGCCCGCCGGGATCGGCGTCGGGTGGCTGTTCTGGATCCACAGGATGACCCGCTCGCCCGCAGCCGGCGCCGGCAGCCCGGCGTAGCGCTCGGCGGGCCACGCATTCGCGTCATGGGTGCAGGACAGCGCGCCGTCGGCCGCCCTGCCGCTCGGGTCTGGCTCGCCAAACGTATCAAGCGCGTATTTGACGATGTCGTGGCCGGCGGCGCCGGCGACATGGATGAAGAGCTGGCCGGCGAAGTCGCCGAGGCCGAACCGGGCGCGCACCTCGCGGCTGTCGATGACGATGGCGCCGCACCCGTCGCCGCAGCCTTCCGACCAGTCGGCCAGGATCTCACCGGCGCCGCCAAACAGGGTTAGCCAGCAGGTTACCGATTGCGAACCGTAGCCGGACCAATAATTCGCCGTGACGAGGCGCGTGTGCAACGCGTCGGTATCGCGAAACAGCGCGAAATTGGTCGCGAAGTTCAGCGGGTCGAGATAGCGCTGGCTGGTCAGCCTCTCTTCGGGAATGCGCATCGCATCTAGGCTGTGGACGCAGGCGCCCGCGGGTAGGTAGGGCTGCAGCTGGCCAATCAGCCGGTCGGCGTCGAATTCGGCAACCAGCACCGCGCGCGCGCCGCACCCCGCCAGCTCCGTCAGCGGCGCCACGCCGCGCCCCAGGACGGTGCCGCCGAGGCGCGCGACATCCTGGATATAAACTCCGGCGACGGCGACCCCGGCCAACCCGAAGATCTCGGCGAAGCCTTCCGCAGCGCCGCGCGGATCGACGATCGCGACCGGCCCGGCGCAGCGCAGCGCCGCGATCAGCGCGCCGGCCGGCGCAGCCGCGTGCGGATGCGTCAACGCTTTGTAAAGCGTGTTGCCACCGCGAAAATTGTCGAAGGTCTCGATGCCCAACGCCATGGCAACGGGGATACTACACTGGCCGCGGCTGTGCGAGACGCGACAACAACAGCGCGCGCAGCGCCGCGCCCGCCCGGGCGTTGTCGTCAAGCGGGGTATACGACCAGCGCTCGATTTTGCCGTTGAACGGGCGGGTTATCCCGGCCCTGCGCATGCTGTCGTGGAAGCGGGCAAACTTAGCGTCACCGCCCGCGAGCCCGATGACATGCACCGGCTTGCCGGTCGCCGCCGCCTCGCTGACCATCGAGATCGAATCGGCTGTCACCAGCAGCGCGTCGGCGAGCGCCAGAAAAGCGTAATAAGGATTGTCGCCGGCCCCGTCCCAGATCATCCCGGGCACACCGGCGAGACGCTGGCGCAGCAGCGCGAGGCCGCGGTCGCCGGTGCGCCGCGACGGCGTCAGCAGCACCGATCCGCCGCTCTGTCGCACCGCCGCCGCGATACTATCGGCGATGTCGGCGAGGCGCTGCAGTTCAAAACGGTAGGCCCGGTTGGAGCCGCCGATCAGCACGCCGAGGACCGGCCGCGGCAACCCCTCGAGAGCTGCAAAGCGGCAGCGCTCGATGGCCAGTCGCGCCGGCGTCACGCGGTGCAACGCGCCGCGCGTCACGACGACGCTGGGGCCGCGCAGCCGATCGTGCTCAGGCACGAACATCAGGTCGAACTCGGCGCGGCCGAAGCGCGGGTCCTGGACCTGTGCGGCGAGCGTGCAGCCGCCGCTGGCGCGGCGGATCGCCAGCGCCGGGCGCACTGCATTGCGGCCGCAGCCGATCACCAGATCGGGCCACGGCGGCCTCAGCCGCGCGCCCTTATCGCTTGCGGCGCGCAGTGGCGCCAGCCACAGCACCGGCGGCAACCAAGCCCAGGGTGGGCGAACCGCGAGACGCCGCTCGGCGAACGGCAGCCCGCTCGCCTCGGCCAGCCCCAATGCCTGGCTCGCCATGCCGGGCTTGCCGTCGTGCAACACCCAAACGACCGGGTCCGGCCCCGCTTGCCGCGCGCCTGTTGCGAATGACAGCGCCACCATGCCCCCGGTTTACGGAAACCCTCGCGTGTCGGCAAGCCGGCTCGGTATCGCGCAACAAAATTGCGCGGACGCGACGATATTCCTATTCTTGCTGCGGCGTCGGACAGTTCGCGGGACGGAATGGGATTGCACATGCGCGGACCAAAGCTCGACCGGATCGACCGGCACATCCTGCGACTGCTGCAAGATGACGGCCGGATGACCAATATCGAACTGGCACGGCGCGTCGGCATCTCGCCGCCGCCCTGCCTGCGGCGCGTGCGCGCGCTGGAAGTGGCCGGCTTCATTCGCGGCTATCATGCCGATCTCGCCGTCGAGGCGCTCGGATTTGCGGTTACCGTCTTCGCCCAGATCGGCTTGCAGAACCAGGCCGAGAGCGACCTCAAAGCCTTCGAGAGCCTGGTCGCGACATGGCCCGAAGTGCGCGACGCGCACATGCTGGCCGGGGAAACCGATTTTCTGTTGAAGATCGTCGCCCCCGACTGGGACAGCTATCAGCGGTTTCTCAGCGCCAAGCTGACTGCGGCGCCCAACGTCGCGCACGTCAAATCGGCGCTGGTGCTGCGCGTCTCGAAAGCGGCTCCCGGCGTGCCGCTTGCCGAAGCGCCAGTGGAGGCCGACGCGCCGGTACCGCCAATGCCGCTCGCCACAGCACGGAGCCGATAAAAGCTCCGTCATCGACGATAATAGAGACCCAAGTCCGACGCAGCCTCACCCGAAGGCGACGGTGACGATCTCGTAGGATTTGTTGCCGCGCGGGGTCGATACTTCGACGCTGTCGCCCTTGCCCTTGCCGATCAGCGCACGCGCCAGCGGCGAGGTTACAGACAGCCGGCCGTTTTTGATGTCGGCCTCGTCCTCGCCGACGATTTTGAAGGTCTGCTCCTCGTCGGTCTCCTCGTCGGCCAGCGTTACGGTCGCGCCGAACTTGATCGCCGAGCCCGACAGCTTGGAGACGTCGATCACCTCGGCGCGGGCGATCTTGTCCTCGAGCTCGCCGAGGCGGCCTTCGATAAAGCTCTGGCGCTCGCGCGCGGCGTGATACTCGGCGTTTTCCGCTAGGTCGCCATGCGTGCGCGCCTCGGCGATGGCGCGGATGACGGCGGGGCGATCAACCGATTTGAGGCGCTTCAGCTCCTCCTGCAAGCGGTTGTAGCCGTCCACGGTCATCGGGATCTTGGTCATCAAGTGGGGGGCACACCTTCGCTAGGCGGACGAGCGTTCAAAGGTAGGATTGCAGGGGCGCGACTTCAAGGCAGCCCTCGCGCAGCGCACTGATCGCCTGGACCGCGGCGCGCGCCCCAGCGACCGTCGTGTAGTAGGGGATGCCGTGGGTCAGCGCGGTGCGCCTGAGGCTGAAACTGTCGGCGATCGCCTGCGCCCCCTCGGTGGTGTTGAAGACGAGCTGGATGCGGCCACTACGCATCTCGTCGACGATATCGGGGCGGCCTTCCTGCACCTTGTTGACCGATTTGACCGGCAGCCCGGCTTCGCCGAGCTGGCGCGCCGTGCCGCGGGTCGCGACCAGCTCGAAGCCCCACAGGGCGAGCTGGCGGCACGGCCCGATCAGCGCCGCCTTGTCGCGGTCGCGCACGGAGACGAAGACGCAGCCCTGGAGCGGCAGCTCGGTGCCGCTGCCGAGCTGTGACTTGGCGAAGGCGCGGCCAAAATCGCGGTCGAGCCCCATCACCTCGCCGGTCGATTTCATCTCCGGCCCGAGAATGAGATCGACGCCGGGGAAGCGAGCGAACGGAAACACCGCCTCCTTGACCGCGACATGGCCGGGGACCGCGTGCCGCTCGGCCAGCGGCAACAGCTCGGCGAGCTTCCCGCCGGCCATGACGCGGGCCGCAATCTTGGCGATCGCGACGCCGGTGGCCTTGGCGACGAAAGGTACGGTACGCGAGGCGCGCGGGTTGACCTCAAGGACATAGACATCGCCGTTCTGCACCGCGAACTGTACGTTCATCAGCCCGACGACGCCGAGCGCGCGGGCAAGCGCGATGGTCTGCCGCTCAATCTCGCCGATCGTCTCGCAGCCGAGGCTGTAGGGCGGCAGTGAACAGGCGCTGTCGCCGGAATGGATGCCGGCCTCCTCGATGTGCTCCATAATGCCGGCGACATACACGTCGTCGCGGTCGGCGACGGCGTCGACATCCACCTCGATCGCGTCGCGCAGGTAACGGTCGATCAACACCGGGCTGGCACCCGAGACGATGACGGCGCGGCGGATGTAGCGCTGCAGGCCGGCGGTGTCGTGGACGATTTCCATCGCCCGGCCGCCCAGTACATAGGACGGCCGGATCACGACCGGATAGCCGATGTCCACGGCGATCGCCTCGGCCTCCTCGGGCGAATAGGCGGTGCCGTTGTCGGGCTGGCGCAGCGCGAGGCCGCGCAACAGCAGCTGAAAGCGCTGGCGGTCCTCGGCGAGGTCGATCGCGTCGGGCGAGGTGCCAAGGATCGGGATTTGCGCCGCCTCCAGCGCGCGCGCCAGGTTGAGCGGGGTCTGCCCGCCGAACTGCACAATGACCCCGAGGAGGCGGCCGCGCGAGGCTTCGACGCGCGCGATCTCGATGACGTCCTCGGCGGTCAAGGGCTCAAAATAGAGCCGGTCGGAGGTGTCGTAGTCGGTCGAGACGGTCTCCGGGTTGCAGTTGACCATGATCGTCTCAAACCCGGCGGCCGACAGGCTGTAGGCGGCATGGACGCAGCAGTAGTCGAATTCGATCCCTTGGCCGATCCGGTTGGGACCGCCGCCGAGGATGATGATTTTGTCACGTTCGGAGGGCTCGGCCTCGCATTCGGGCGGGCTGAGCCCGTCGCTCTCGTAGCAGGAATACATATAGGGGGTCAGCGAGGGAAATTCGGCGGCGCAGGTGTCGATGCGCTTATAGACCGGGTGCAGCCCGAGCCGCTGCCGCAAGGCGCTCGCCGCGTCCTCGCTGCCTCCCGCGAGCTTGGCCAGCCGCGCATCGGAAAAGCCCATCTGTTTCAGCCGCAGCAGCCCCGTTGCATCGCCCGGCAACCCGCCGCGGTGCACCTGCTCCTCGGTCTCGACGATTTCGCGGACGCGCTCGAGGAACCAAGGGTCGTAGCGGCACGCGGCGTGGATCTCAGCGGTGGTGAGGCCATGCCGGTAGGCCTGCGCGATCAAGAGCAGCCGATCAGGCGAAGGCTTGGCGAGTGCCGCCTTGACGGCCTCCTTTCCGCCACTTTCCACCCCGTCTATCGTGACCTCGTCGAAGCCGTCGAGCCCAGTATCCATCGAGCGCAGTGCCTTCTGCACCGATTCGGCGAAGCTGCGGCCGATCGCCATCGCTTCCCCGACCGACTTCATCGACGTTGTCAGGAGTGGCTCGGCGCCCGGGAATTTCTCGAAGGTGAACCGCGGCATCTTGGTGACGATGTAGTCGATCGTCGGCTCGAACGAAGCTGGCGTCACGCCGGTGATCTCGTTGTCGAGCTCGTCGAGCGTGTAGCCGACCGCGAGCTTGGCGGCAATCTTGGCGATCGGAAACCCGGTCGCCTTCGAGGCCAGGGCCGAGGAGCGCGAGACGCGCGGGTTCATCTCGATGATGACAAGTCGCCCGTCTGCGGGGTTGACCGCGAACTGCACGTTCGACCCGCCGGTGTCGACGCCGATCTCGCGCAAGACCGCGATCGCGGCGTTGCGCATCAGCTGGTATTCCTTGTCGGTCAGGGTGAGGGCCGGCGCGACGGTCACCGAATCGCCGGTGTGCACGCCCATCGGGTCGATATTCTCGATCGAGCAGATGACGATGCAGTTGTCGTTGCGGTCGCGCACGATTTCGAGCTCGTACTCCTTCCAGCCGAGCACCGATTCTTCGATCAGGACCTCGTGCGAGGGCGAGGCGCGCAGGCCGCCGCGCACGATCTCCTCGAACTCCTCGGTGTTGTAGGCGATGCCGCCGCCGGTGCCGCCTAATGTGAAAGACGGCCGGATGATCGCTGGCAGGCCGATCTCGGGGAGAGCCTCGATTGCCGCTTCGAGCGAGCCGACGAGGCGGCTCTTTGGCGATTCGAGGCCGATCTTGTCCATCGCCAAGCGGAACAATTGGCGATCCTCGGCCTTGGCGATCGCCTCTTCGCTGGCGCCGATCAGCTCGACGCCATAGCGCTGGAGCGCGCCCGACTTCGCCAGCGCCATCGCGGTATTCAGCGCGGTCTGCCCGCCCATCGTCGGCAGCAGCGCGTCAATCGGATGCCCGGCTTGCCGCTCGCGGGCGAGGATCCGTTCGACCATGTCATGCGTGATCGGCTCGATGTAGGTCGCGTCGGCCAGCTCCGGGTCGGTCATGATCGTCGCCGGGTTCGAATTGACCAGCACGATCCGGTAGCCCTCGGCCTTCAGCGCCTTGCACGCCTGCGCCCCGGAATAATCGAATTCGCACGCCTGCCCGATCACGATCGGCCCCGCGCCGATGATCAGGATGCTCGCTATGTCGGTACGCCTGGGCACGGCCTCAGCCGTCCATCCCGGCGAAGGCCGGGACCCATTGCGGTGGAAGGCAGTATAATATTTTCGGCGAGCCGAACTGTTCGTGCGAGCTCGCCACCAGCCGAGTCGCCGATAAATGGGTCCCGGCCTGCGCCCGGATGGGGATGGGGATTGAGATGGGGCTCATGCTCCCGCTGCCGCCATCAACCCGATAAAGCGCTCGAACAAATAATGGCTGTCCTGCGGGCCGGGGCTGGCTTCGGGGTGGTGCTGCACCGAGAAGACCGGCCGCCCGTCAAGCCGCAACCCCTCGTTGGTGCGGTCGAACAGCGAGAGGTGGGTGGGGTCGATCCCCTCCCCCAGGCTGGCGGGGTCGATGACGAAGCCGTGGTTCTGGCTGGTGATCTCGACCTTGCCGGTGGCTTCTTCGCGCACCGGGTGGTTGGCGCCGCGATGCCCCTTGTCCATCTTCAGCGTGCGTCCACCGAGCGCCAGCGCCAGCATCTGGTGGCCGAGGCAGATGCCGAAGATCGGTTTTCCCGTGGCGATCAGCTCGCGCAGCACTGGCACGGCGTATTCGCCCGTGGCGGCCGGGTCACCCGGGCCGTTCGACAGGAAGATGCCGTCCGGCTCATGCCGCATGATGCCCTCGGCCGAGGCGGTCGCCGGAACGACCGTCACCCGGCACCCATGCTCGGCCAGCATGCGCAAGATGTTGCGCTTGGCGCCGTAATCGACCGCGACAACGTGAAACCGCGGCGCGTCCTGTCGGCCATAGCCACTCTCGCGCCGCCAAGTGGTCTCGTCCCATTCGTAGCTCTGCAGGCAGGTGACCTCGCGGGCGAGGTCCATCCCTTCGAGCCCAGGCCAGGCCGCCGCCTCTTCGCGCATCGCGGCGATATCGAGCCTGCCGTCGGGCTGGTGGGCGATGACGCCGTTGGGCGCGCCCTGGTCGCGGATCAGCCTGGTCAGGCGGCGCGTATCGATTCCGGCGAGGCCGACGATGTGGTGCGATTTGAGCCAGGCATCGAGCGATTGCTCGGCGCGGTAGTTGGAGGGCTGGGTGGGCATCTCGCGCACGACGAGGCCGCGCGCCGCCGGGATCGTCGTCTCGATGTCCTCGCGGTTGGCGCCGACATTGCCGATATGGGGAAACGTAAAGGTGATGATCTGCCCGGCATAACTGGGGTCGGTCAGGATTTCCTGGTAGCCGGTGAGCGCGGTATTGAAGCAGACCTCCCCGACCGCCTGTCCCGCCGCCCCGATGCCGCGCCCCCTAAACACCGTGCCGTCGGCCAACACCAAAGCCGCGTTGCAGTCGGGCGGTCGCGGCGACCCACGGGCCGCGGTCGGATATTGCATCTGAATTATGTCCTGCAGGCGCGAAGCGACCGCCGCTCGGAGTCAGCGGACAGTCGGAAGGCAAGCAGCCAAACGCTTGGAAGATAGCCAGCGCGGTCTATTTGTCAACCCGAATGGGGAGAACTTGCGCTATTTACAAAGACTTACAATATCTCGGCGGCGAATTTGCCGCAGCCCGCCAAAGCGGTTAGGCTGCGGCCACGCGGCAAATCGGGGGAGGAGCGGGTGCTGCGCGAGGGATTTTCCGAGCGACTGAAGGACGCGATGCGGGCCCGCCAACCCCGCGCCGTCTCGACCGTGCGCATGATATTGGCGGGGCTCAAGGAACGCGACGTCGCGGCGCGCGGCGCCGGCAATCCCGACGGCATCGCCGATTCCGAGATCCTGCGCTTCTTGCAAGGCATGATAAAACAGCGCCGCGAATCGATCGCGCTCTACCGCCAGGGCAATCGCCCCGAACTGGCGCAGCAGGAGGAAGAGGAAATCGCGGTCATCGAGAGTTTTCTGCCGCAGCAGATGAACGACGCGGCGATCGCCGAGGCGGCCAAGATTGCGATCGCCGCGAGCAGCGCCGCTGGCCTCAAGGATATGGGTCGGGTCATGGCGGTGTTGCGCGAGCGCCACGCCGGGGTCATGGACATGGCCCGAGCCGGCACCGTCGTGAAGCAGCTGCTCGGCTAGGAACGGCGGCGCCAGCATGGCTTTCCCGCCGGGGTTCCTCGATGAATTGCGCAGCCGCGTCGCGCTTGGCGACCTGGTTGGCCGGCGGGTGCGGCTGACCCGGCGCGGCCGCGAGTTGGGTGGCCTGTGCCCGTTCCATAACGAAAAAACCCCGTCGTTCTACGTCGTCGAGGACAAGGGCTTTTTTCATTGCTTCGGCTGCGGCGCGCACGGCGACGCGATCGGCTTTGTGATGCGGGCCGACAACCTCGATTTCATCGAGGCGGTCGAGCGGCTCGCGGCGGAGGCCGGCATTGCGGTGCCGCAGCAATCGCCGCACGAGCGCGAGCGGGCGCAGCGCCAGAAGACCCTGCTCGAAGCGCTCGCCGCCGCCGCCCAGTTCTACGAGACGCAGCTGTGGTCCCCCGGAACCTCGACCGGCGGGGCGCGCGCCCGCGAATATCTGGCACGGCGCGGGCTCGACGAGGCTACGATCCGCCGCTTCCGCCTCGGCTGGGCGCCGGAGGATCGGCAGGCGATGCGGCGCGTGCTCGGTGGGGATTTCCCGGAAGCGTTGCTACACGAGGCCGGACTGCTGCGCGTGCCGGAGGATGGCGGCACGCCCTACGATTATTTCCGCGGCCGCGTCATCTTCCCGATCAGCGACCGCGCCGGCCGGACGATCGCCTTCGGCGGCCGCACGCTCGGCGACGACCAGCCGAAATACCTCAACTCGCCGGATACACCGGTGTTTGAGAAGGGCCGGGTGCTCTACGGCTGGGCCGCGGCGCGGGCCAATATCGCGCGCGAGCCGGAAGGCGCGCCGGCGATCGTCGTCGAAGGCTACATGGATGTCATCGCGTTGCACCGCGCCGGCTTTGGCGCCGCGGTTGCCCCGCTCGGCACCGCACTGACCGAGATGCAACTCCGTGAATTATGGCGCCTCTCGCCCGAGCCGGCGCTGTGCTTCGACGGCGACGCAGCCGGACAACGTGCCGCCATGCGCGCTCTCACCCGCGCCTTGCCGTTGCTGCAACCCGGCCGCAGCCTGCGCTTTGCGACGCTGGCCCCGGGCGATGACCCCGATTCGCTGATCGGTCGGGGCGGTGGGCCGGCATTTGCCGAAATCCTCGCGGCGGCGCGGCCGCTGTCGGAGATGTTATGGCAGAGCGAATTGGCCGCTCGGCCGTGCGACACGCCAGAGCGCCGCGCCGATCTCGAGCGCCGCCTGATGGCGCATGCCGGGCTCATCGCCGACCGCGCGGTGCAGAGCGAATACCGCCGGCATTTCCGCGACCGCCTGTTCGCCCGGGCGCGCCAATCGCCGGAGCGGTCCGGCAGGTTTGCCGGGCGCTCGGCCTGGCCGCGCCCCCTACCAGATGGGCCGCCGCCGGCGCCGCCGCGCGAGCCGCGCCGCATCCAGCGCGAAATCCTCCTTTGCCTGTTGCTGCAGCATCCCTTCCTGATCGACGAGAAACGCGAGGAGGCGATCGATTTCGATTTCCCCGAGCCCGAGCTGGCGCGGCTCAAGACTGCGATTTTAGGGATCGAGGAGCCGCCAACGGGGCTTGACGCCGAGATAATTCGGCAACACCTAGACAAAAGCGGGTTCACGGCGAGCGTGGACGCGATTTTCTCGTCGTCAGGAGTGCACGCAGCTGTTTTGCTTCGCGCCTCGGATCCGGACCAGATTCGGCGTGGCTGGAACCATGTAGTCGGGATGATGCGACGCGACGAAAACCGGGCCGAACTGGCGGACGCGACCCTGGATTTGCTGCGCGAGGGGTCGCCGGAGGCGCTGGCCAGGCTGCATGCTTTGAGCACGCAGGAGAAGCCGGAGGATATTCCCGAGGAAGACGGAGCGCCGGGCACCCTCGCAGGCACTCCGGTTGATCTTGGCCGGCCGGCGGGGTGACCATCGGCGGCACCTCGGCCGCGGTCGATTGCGTTTGACCCGGCGATTAGCCGGACGGTGTGACACAAATGCCAAGGGATGGCGGAATGGCAAGCAAAACGGTTACGGCGGGAGCGGATACGGCGGAAACCCGGGAGGATGCGGCCGAAGCCCCGCTTCTCGACACCGTCGCGATCGCGATCAAGAAGATGGTCTTGCGCGGCAAGGAGCGCGGCTATCTGACCTACGACGAGCTCAACGCCGCATTGCCGCAGGATCAGGTATCCTCGGAGCAGATCGAGGATACGATGACGATGCTGTCCGAGCTCGGCATCAACGTCATCGAGAGTGAGGAAAGCGAGGAACCCGCCGAGGGCGAAGCGGAGGACGGCGAGGCCGAGACGCGCGGCAATGTCGATGACGACGACATCGGCCGCACCGACGACCCGGTGCGCATGTATCTGCGCGAGATGGGTTCGGTCGAGCTGTTGTCGCGCGAGGGCGAGATCGCCATCGCCAAGCGCATCGAGGCCGGCCGCGAGATGATGATTGGCGGCATCTGCGACAGCCCGTTGACCGTGCGCGCGCTGCTGTTGTGGCGCGACGCGCTCAACGAAAATAAGATGCTGCTGCGCGACATCATCGACCTCGACGCAACCTACGGCAGCGCCAATCTCGGCGAGGCCGAGGCGGCGATTGCCAAGGCCGCAGAAGCGGGCGACGGCGAAGAAGAAGCGGCCGACAGCGAGGAGGCCGAAATCGCCGCACTGGAAGCCGAAAGCGAGAGCGAAGAGGGTGAGGGCGAGGAAAGCTCGATTTCACTGGCCGCGATGGAAGCCCAGCTGAAGCCAGGCATGATGGCGATCTTCGACGCGGTCGCCGAAGCCCACCGCAAGGTCCACAAGGTCCGCGACCAGCGGATTACCGCGCTCGTCAAGCGCACCGAGCTGCCGCGCGCGACGCAGCGGCGCTACGACAAGCTCAAGGACGAGATTGTCGAACTCTTGAAGCGAGTGCGTTTCAACAACACCCGTATCGAGCACCTCGTCGAGCAGCTTTACGATCTCAATCGACGCCTCGTCGTCGAGGAGGGGCGGATGTTGCGGCTGGCCGAGGCCAACGGCATCAAGCGCAGCGAGTTCGTGCAGTGCTACATGGGCGACGAACTCTCCGCCGACTGGATCGAGCGCGCCGGCGCGCTCCCCGGCCGCGGCTGGGCGCGGCTCATGGAGCGCAACGCCGCCGATGTCGCGAGGCACCGCGCCGCGATCGCCCAGATCGCGTACGACGCCAAGCTGCCGATCACCGAGTTCCGCCGCGTCGTGCAGACCGTGCAGCGCGGCGAGCGCGAAGCCGGCCGGGCCAAGAAGGAGATGGTCGAAGCCAATCTGCGGCTCGTCATCTCGATCGCCAAGAAATACACCAATCGCGGCCTGCAATTCCTCGACCTGATCCAGGAAGGCAATATCGGGCTGATGAAGGCGGTCGACAAATTCGAGTATCGCCGCGGCTACAAGTTCTCGACCTATGCAACCTGGTGGATCCGCCAGGCGATCACCCGCTCGATCGCCGACCAGGCGCGCACGATCCGCATCCCGGTGCACATGATCGAGACGATCAACAAGCTAGTGCGCACCTCGCGCCAGATGCTGCACGAGATCGGCCGCGAGCCGACCCCCGAGGAACTCGCCGACAAGCTGGCGATGCCCTTGGAAAAGGTCCGCAAGGTGCTGAAGATCGCCAAGGAGCCGATCAGCCTCGAAACCCCGATCGGCGACGAGGAAGATTCTCATCTCGGCGACTTCATCGAGGACAAGAACGCGGTGCTGCCGCTCGACGCGGCAATCCAGGCCAATTTGCGCGAAACGACGACGCGTGTCCTTGCCTCGCTGACGGCGCGCGAGGAGCGCGTCCTGCGGATGCGCTTCGGCATCGGCATGAACACCGACCACACTCTGGAAGAGGTCGGTCAGCAATTCTCGGTGACCCGCGAGCGCATCCGCCAGATTGAAGCCAAGGCCTTGCGCAAGCTGAAGCACCCGAGCCGCTCCAGGAAACTGCGCAGCTTCCTCGATACCTAAGCGGGGCCCGTAGTTCAGCTGGTTAGAACGCGCCGCTCATAACGGCGTTGTCGCAGGTTCGAGTCCTGCCGGGCCTACCATTTCCCGGGATTATGCCGCGCGCGGCGGCGCTGCGCGCACGTGTCAGATGACCTCGCGCTGCCGCAGCTCCTCGATCTGCGCCCGGGTGTAGCCGAGCGACGCCAGGACTTCTTCGTTGTGCTGCCCGAGTTCGGGGGCAATGCTGAGCCGCGCCGGCGTTTCGGAAAACCGCCACGGCGTGCCGTGCACCTTCAGCCGCTTGCCGTGCTTCGGATAGTCGATTTCGGCGACGTAGCCGTTGGCCACCACATCGGGGTCGCTGGCAGCTTCGAGCAGCGTATTGATCGGCGCCGCGACGATATCGGCGGCGCGCAGCCGCGCCACCCAATCCTCGCGCGGTCCGCTGGCGAAGAGCTCGTCCAGGAGGCCCAACAGGATGGCGCGCTTTTCGTCGGACGACACGACGATGCCGAGATCGCCGAAGCCGGAATCCTCGAGGGCCGTATAAAACCCCAGCGCGGTCATCGCGGTGCGCCAGGGGCGGGCGCCGTTGAGCTGGAAGACCAAGGGCTTGCCGTCGCAATCGTTGAAGCTGGCGCTGATACCGGGACGCTCCGGCGTGCCGGTGATGCGGGCCTGGCCGGTGACCGGGTCGCGGCCCCGCCACATCGCCGTCGTCAAGGTCCAGCCCATCAGCCGGATCTGGCCGCCAAGCAATGAGCAATCGACCTTCTGGCCGATGCCAGTGGCGCGTGCATGGGTCAGCGCCGCCAGGGCGCCGCCGAAGGCGAGGATCGCGCAGGTCTCGTCGGCGACCGAAACGATGCCGGTGCGCAGCGGCTGCCCCGGCGTCGAATAGGCTTGCGCGATGCCGCCCAGGGCCTGCGCCATCGAATCGGTGCCGGGCAGATCGGCGTGCGGGCCGGCCGGGCCGTAGCCCGAGACCGAGACGTAGACCAGCCGCGGGTTGACCTGACGCAATTCATCGTAGCCGAAGCCGTTTTTCTCGGCCGCGCCGGGGCGGAAATTCTGGCCGAAGATGTCGGCCGTGGCGACCAGCCGGCGCAGGATGTCACGGCCCTCTGCGGTCTTCAGGTTGAGCGTCACGCTTTTGACGCCGCGGTTGTTGGTCTCGAAATAGGTGCTGGGAAAGCCCGGCATGACGGTCGAGCCGCGGGAATTGTCGCCGATCCCCGGCACCTCGATCTTGATCACCTCGGCGCCGAGATCGGCCATCAGCATGTAGGGCACCGTGCCGGCCTGCGCGGTCGAGCAGGCAACAACCTTGACGCCCTGCAAGGGCCCGTGCGGTTCGCTCATTGCCGGCGCCCTCAATCCAACAGCCATGGCGCGGCGGCGGCCTGCGCGATCTGCCGCACCTGGTTCAACAGGCCCGGCCCAACCGGTATCCCGTCGCGCCGCCGCGTTTCGGCGTATTTCCATTGCGGGTCGCCCGCAACCATGACCGGACGGGCCGGATCGACCGGCTTGGTCGCCCGCAGATCGCTGCACAGTCGGCCAACATCGGCGGCGAACTCCTCGCGCTCGCGGAACAGGGCGGGGTCGATCGCGATGAAGCAATGCCCGATATCGTTGCCCTGCGGCTTCTTGGTGTGCATCGGGTCGGTGATCAACGTCGCGCCCGACAAGCACGCGCCGAGGATGTTGACCATCACCGCGAGCCCGTAGCCCTTGTAACTGGAATTTTCCGGCGAGCCGCCGAGCGAAGTCAGAAAGCCGCCCTTCTCGCGCGCCTCCGCGGGATCCGTACTCGGCAGCCCATCCTTGTCGAGGACCCAGCCGGGCGGGCATTCCAGCCCCTCGTTGGCCTTGTTGCGGATGCGCCCGGCCGCCACCGTCGTCGTCGCCATGTCGAGGAGGAAGGGCGGCCCGCCCGCGCTCGGCGCGGCGAACGACCACGGGTCGGTGCCGAGCTTGGCTTCCTTGCCGAAGGTCGGCGCAACCTGGATCGAGGAAGCGCTAGTGCACGCCATGCCGATGAGCCCCGCGTTGGCCGCCATCAGCGTGTAGTACCCGGTGGCGCCGAAATGCGCCGAGTTCTTCACCGCCGTGATCGCCATGCCGCTCGCTTGCGCCTTGTCGATCGCGACCTGCATCGCAAAGCGCCCCGGCACATGGCCAAGCCCGCCGTCGCCGTCGATCAACGCCGATAACGGCGTCTCCCTGACGATGCGCGGCTGCGCCTGCATGTTGGCGCGGCCGGCGCGGCGCAGCCGGTCGTAACCCGGCAGCATCGAAAGGCCGTGGCTGTCGACGCCGTGCAAATCGGCCCACGAGAGAACGTCGGCGGTCGTCTCAGCATTGTCGTCCGCCATCCCCCAGGCGAGGAGGATGGCTTTGAGCTGGGCGCGGTGGGTTTCGTAGGGTGCGGGCATAGCCTTTCCTCTCAGACGATCTGGTTGCGCAGCTGCGGTTCGCCGCGCCACAGGCGCTCCAGATTGTCGCGCAGGATTTCGATCACGTTGTCTTCATAGCGCCGCGTCTCGCCGGCGGTGTGCGGAGTGATCAGCACATGCTCCATCGCCCATAGCGGCGATGCCGGCGGCAGCGGCTCGTCCGCCGTCACATCGAGGGCGGCGCCGGCGATGCGCCGCGCCGCGAGGGCGTCGACCAGCGCCGCCTCGTCGGCCACCCGGCCGCGCGCCACGTTGATGAGATAAGCGGCGGGTTTCATCCGGCCCAGAGCGGCGGCGTCGATCAGGTTCTCGGTCTCTTCCGTCAACGGGCAGGCGAGGACGACGAAGTCGGCGTCGGGCAGCAGCGTCCCGAGCGCCGCCATCGGATGCACCGCGTCGGCGGCGCCGTGGCCGGCGGCCGGATCGCGGCGCAGCCCGACGACCCGCATGTCGAAGGCTTTGGCGAGCCGCGCCAGACGCCCGCCGATGTCGCCAAAGCCGACGATCAGCAGCGTCTTGCCGCCCAGTTCGTCTTCGCGCTGCGCGAGATCGCCGATCATGCCGCGCCAGTGGCGCGCCCGCTGGTTGTCGCGCGCCTCGGGAAGCCGCCGGCTCAGCGCGAGGATCAGCGCCATCGCGTGCTCGGCGACCGCCCGGGCGTTGACGCCGCGCGCGCTCGCCAGGCGGATGCCGCGCCGCGCCAACTCGTCGCGCGGAAACTGGTCGGTGCCGGCGCCGATCGCCTGGATGAAGCGCAGCCGCTTCGCGCCCGGCAGCAGCTCGTTCCGCCATAGCCCGGAAATCACCAGCACGTCCGCCTCGCCGACCCGCGCCATCAGGCCGTCGGCGGCGCGGACCTCGAAGGCGGCTATGCCGGTATCGAGCGCCGCGAAGCGCTCGCGCAGCCGATAGGCGACGTGCGCGAAACAGATCGATAGCTCGCCCTTGGCCGGAATCATGTCGCTGCGCGTACCGACGATTTCGCCTTACCGGGCCGACGATAGGGGGAGCGCGCGTGCGCTGTCACCGATTTTCGCGCCTGGCGGCCGGGGCTCGACCGTTCGCTGCGTTGTTGATCCCGGCGTCTTTCACTACACTCCGCGCGGAACGGCGTTTTCGCGAGGATGGCGATGCTGGACGCGGCGATCTGGCCGGCGCTCGATTACAGCCGGGTACCCTACCGCCTCTATCACGACGCCGCGATCTACGAGCGCGAGCAGGAGCGGATCTTTCGCGGGCCGACGTGGAATTTTCTCGGGCTCGACGCGGAAATCCCCAATGCCGGCGATTTTCGCTCGACCTATGTCGGCGACACCCCGGTCGTCGTAAACCGCGACGCTTCCGGCGAGATCCGCGCCTTCGTCAACCGCTGCGCCCATCGCGGCGCGCTGGTCCGGCGCGAATTGTCGGGCAACGCGGCGAGCCACACCTGCATCTACCACCAGTGGTGCTACGGGCTTGACGGCGGCTTGACGTCGATCCCGTTCCGCCGCGGCATCCGCGGCAAGGGCGGCATGGACCCGAGCTTCGAGATGGCCGCGCACGGCCTGCAGCGGCTGCGGGTGAGCGCGGTCAATGGCCTCGTCTTCGGCACCTTGGCAGCGGACGCCGAGCCGCTCGAGGATTATCTCGGCGCGCCGGTATTGGCCCAGCTGCATCGGCTGTTCGACCGGCCGGTCACGGTGCTCGGCTACAACCGCCAGCGCATCCGCGCCAACTGGAAGCTCTACGCCGAGAACACCCGCGACAATTACCACGCCAGCCTGCTGCACGAGTTTCTCGTGACCTTCGGGCTCGACCGCTCGACACAGGTCGGCGGTGTCACGATGGATGCGCGCCACCGCCACAACATCACCTGGGCGGAGGCCGACAGCGACACGCCCGAGATCGCGCAGGCGGCCTACGGCGACGCGCGGGTGCGCAGCAACTATCTGACGCTGCAGGAACCGGAACTGGTGCGCTTTCGCCGCGAGCGCGCCGATCCTTTGAACCTCGCGGTGACCTCGGTGTTTCCCGGCGCGGTCTTCGTGCAGATCAGCAACAGCCTGGCGGTACGCCAGATCCGGCCGCGCGGCGTCGATCAGGTCGAGATCTTCCAGACCATGTTCGGCTATGCGGACGATCCGCCCGACATGGCGCTGCACCGCCTGCGCCAGGCCAATCTGGTCGGTCCGGCAGGGCTGGTCTCGATGGAGGACGGCGAGGCGATCGAGATCGCGCACCGCGCTTCGCGGTCCGACCCCGGCGCCACCAGCATCATCGAATTGGGTGGCGGCGGGGTGATCTCGGACCGCGACTATCGCGTCACCGACGTGCCGTTGCGCGGCTTCTGGTCATACTATGCCGAACTACTCGGGATCGCGCCGGCCGGCGCGGTGCGATGAGCCTCGGCCGCTTCGCGCTCTACGACCTTTACGCCGCCTACGGCGCGCTGATCGACGCGGCCGAGTTCGACGGCTGGCTCGGCCTTTTTGCCGACCCTTGCACCTATCACATCACCCCGCGCGAGAACCACGATTTCGGCCTCGCGGCCGGCCTCGTCTTCTGCGACAGCCGGGCGATGCTGGAAGACCGCATCCGCGCGCTGCGCGACGCCAACAAATACAACATCCACACCGACCGTCACCTGATCGGGCTGCCGCGCATCGTCGGCGAGGCGGCGCAGGAAAGCCTCGTCGAGGCACCGTTCGCGGTCTACCAGAGCGATCAGGAAGGCGAGACGCGGCTCTTTGCCACCGGCCTCTATCGCGACCGGATCGTCGTCGAGGCGGGCGTCCCCCGCTTCCGCGACAAGCTCGTCCTCCTCGACAGCTTCGCGGTGCCGAGCCTGCTCGCGACGCCGCTCTAAATGACCGAAAAATGACTAATCCCCCCAGCATCTCGGGGGCAGCGGGCTGGAGGCGGCGCGCCCCCGGCGGGCGCGACCGCCGCGAATCGGAGCGCGCGATCGCCCATTGGGAAGAGAAGCAGCGCGAATTGGGCGGCGAGGCGACCGTCGCCGCGCTCGACCTCGGCAGCATCGACAGCCCGCAATGGGCGAACCGGTTTCTGATCGCCGCCGATCCGGTGATCGAACGATCGCTGTTGCTGCTCTATGGCGGCAAATTCGCCGAGTTACTGGAGCTGCCGGAGCGCGCCCGCACCGATCTGCCGATCGTGCGCCAGCTACCGGCGCGATTCGCCGAACTGTTCCTCAGGGGCTGCAGCGAAATCCGCAAGGCGGCCGCGGCCGTGCGCCTGGAGGGCGAGGTCGCGCGCGACGACGGCCGCATCGAGCAGTATCGCGCCGGTTTCGTTTCAGTCGGGGTCAGGCCGCGGGCGCTGACCTGGCTGGCGTTCGGCGCCTTCAACAGTCGGGTGGTCGAAGCGGCGGGAGCTGGCTGAAGCGGGCAGCTATAAAGTATCGCCCCTCGCCAAGCGGCCATTGTCTCCATAGAGTAGGCGCCGTCTTCTCCGGGAGTTTGTGTTGGCCGCCATGCCCAACGAATTCTATCGCATCAAGCGCCTGCCGCCTTACATATTCGCCGAGGTCAACGCGCTGAAGGCGCAGTCGCGCGCCGAGGGCCGCGACGTCATCGATCTCGGCATGGGCAATCCCGACGGCCCGACGCCGCCGCATATCGTCGCAAAGCTGGTCGAGGCGGTGCAGAACCCGAAGACCCACGGCTATTCGACGTCACGCGGCATCGCCGGGCTGCGGCGCGCCCAGGCGGCCTATTACGCCCGCCGCTTCAACGTCGCACTCGACCCCGAGCGCGAGATCATCGTCACGCTCGGCTCGAAGGAGGGCCTGGCAAACCTGGCGCAGGCGATCACCGCGCCGGGCGACACGATCCTCGTGCCCAACCCGTGCTACCCGATCCACGCCTTCGGCTTCATCATGGCCGGCGCCGCGGTGCGCCATGTGCCGATCGGGCCCGAGGTCGATTTCCTCGCCGAACTGAAAAAGGCGGTGCAGCACTCGATCCCGGCGCCGCTGGCGATCGTGCTCAATTTCCCGGCCAACCCGACGGCGCAAACGGTCGACCTCGACTTCTACGGCGAGATCGTCGATTTCTGCCGCCATCACGACATCATCGTGCTGTCGGACCTCGCCTATGCCGAGGTTTATTTTGACGGGCGCCCGCCGCCCTCGATCCTCGAAGTGCCGGGCGCGCGCGACATCGCGGTCGAATTCACCTCGCTCAGCAAGAGCTATTCGATGGCCGGCTGGCGCATCGGCTTCGCGGTCGGCAACGCACGGCTGATCGCGGCGTTGGGCAGGGTCAAATCCTATCTCGATTACGGCGCCTTCACCCCGATTCAGGTGGCGGCGACGGCGGCGCTCAATGGCCCACAGGACTGCGTCGCCGAGATCCGCGAGCGCTACAAGGCGCGCCGCGACGTCTTGATCGACGGCCTGAGGCAAGCCGGCTGGGACGTGCCGCCGCCTTCGGCCTCGATGTTCGCGTGGGCGCCGATCCCCGCAGAATTCCGCGCCATTGGCACGCTCGCCTTCTCGAAACTGCTGCTCGAGCGCGCCAATGTAGCGGTCGCGCCGGGGGTCGGTTTCGGTGAATACGGCGAGGGCTTCGTGCGCATCGCGCTCGTGGAAAACCGTCAGCGCCTGCGCCAGGCGGCCCGCAACATCAAGAGCTTCCTGGCCGGCCGCAACGACCTCCCGGAACTACGCCGCAAGGAGCGCGAGCCGGCGGCCGCGAAGTAGGCGGCGGGGTGGTGGACCATCGCGTACGGTCCTTATTATCTGGCGCAATTACGGCGCAATGGCTCTCGGTTGACGGCGGCCGCTTCGCTCCCTATGTTCCGCGGCTCGCGAGGGATCGATCGATGAAAATTGCCAATTCGCTGAAGTCATTGAAGAAGCGCGACAAAAATTGTCGCATCGTGCGGCGCAAGGGGCGCGTTTTCGTGATCAACAAGGTCAATCCGCGCTTCAAGGCCCGCCAGGGCTAATCGCCTCAGGTCGCGGCGCCGCGGCCATGGAGATGCCGCAACCCGATGCGGCGGTCGTCGCCCGGCGCGCCGAAATCGCGGCGGCGCTGCGACGGTTTGTGCCCGGCGAAGGCGTTATCGTCAGCGAGCCCGAGCGGCGCGCCTATGAATCGGACGGGCTGACTGCCTATCGCCAGCCGCCGCTCGTCGTCGTCCTGCCGTCGACAGTCGAGCAGGTTTCAGCGGTGCTGCGTTATTGCCAGAAGGAAGGCATCAAGATTGTGCCGCGCGGCGCCGGCACCTCGCTGTCGGGCGGCGCCCTGCCGTTGGCCGACGGGGTCTTGCTCGGCATGGCCAAGTTCAACCGCATCCTCGACATCGACTACGACAACCGCTGCGTCACGGTGCAGCCGGGAGTGACCAATCTCGGCATCAGCCACGCCGTCGGCGGCGCCGGGTTTTATTACGCCCCCGATCCCTCCAGCCAGATCGCCTGCACGATCGGCGGCAATGTCGCGGAGAATTCGGGTGGCGTGCATTGCCTCAAATACGGCCTCACCACCAACAATCTGCTCGGCCTCGAGATCGTGCTGATCGACGGCGAGGTCGTGCGGCTAGGCGGCAAGCATTTCGACGCCGGCGGCTACGATCTCCTGGGAGTGATGACCGGCTCCGAGGGGCTCCTGGGGGTCGTCACCGAGGTCACCGTTCGCATCCTGCCGAAGCCGCCGACCGCGCGCGCCCTCTTGATCGGCTTCGCCTCGACCGAGGATGCCGGCGATTGCGTCGCCGCGATCATCGGCGCCGGCATCATCCCGGGCGGCATGGAGATGATGGACCGGCCGGCGATCCACGCCGCCGAGGATTTCGTCCACGCCGGCTACCCGCGCGACGCCGAGGCCCTGCTGATCGTCGAATTAGACGGGCCGCAGGCCGAGGTCGATCACCTGATCGAGCGGGTCGAGGGCCTGGCGCGCGCCAATCACGCCGGATCGCTCCGCATCAACCAGAACGAAGCCGAGCGGCTGCTCTTCTGGTCTGGCCGCAAGGCGGCGTTCCCGGCGGTCGGCCGCATCTCGCCGGATTACTACTGCATGGACGGCACGATCCCGCGGGCGCGCCTGGCCGAGGTGCTGCGCCGCACCGGCGAGCTGTCGGCGCATTACGGGCTGCGCGTCGCCAACGTATTCCACGCCGGTGACGGTAATTTGCACCCGCTCATTCTCTATGACGCCAACAAGCCGGACGAACTGGCGCGGGCGGAAGCCTTTGGCGCCGACATCCTGCGGCTGTGCGTCGAGGTCGGCGGCGTCTTGACCGGCGAGCACGGGGTCGGCGTCGAGAAGCGCGATTTGATGGGTGTAATGTTCGACGAAGTCGACCTGGCGCACCAGCAACGCCTCAAATGCGCCTTCGACCCCGACGGGCTCCTCAACCCCGGCAAAGTCTTCCCGACGCTGCACCGCTGCGCCGAACTTGGCCGGCTGCACGTCCATCACGGCCACCTGCCGCACCCGGATTTGCCGCGGTTTTAGCCCGCAGGCGGATACTCCGCGAATTGCGGCAGATCGTCGGTGATCTCGAACCAGGGCGCTTTGCTGCCGACGAAAATGTGGCTTTCCGGGCGAACTCCCGGATCGTCGTCCAATGTTCCGAGTGCGACGCCAAACTCCATGAGCGTCTGGGGATGGCTCTCGGCCAGCCGGGAGTCCGGCTCGGCCCGGTTGATGATCGGCGAACCGCAAACGCGACAAAACCCGCGGCGATAGCCGGGCGTCGCCTCGTAGTAGGTCACCAGCTCCTCGCCCTGCAGCCACTTGAAGTCGTTCCGGCGGACGCGAGCCCGGCTGCGAAACGCGGCGCCCTGCTGCTTGCGACAAAGCGAGCAATGACAATTCAGCGGGCGCATCAACGGGCCGACGATCTCGTATTTGACGCCGCCGCACAGGCAACTGCCGCGCACCGCGCTCATTGCAATACCTCCCCTGGCACTCCGCGCTCGAAGGCGTTAAGTCAAAGCATGACCCGTTTTGTCCCGACCAGCCTAACCGAATTGCGCGACGCTGTTGCCGATGCGTTGGCGGCCGAGGAGCCGGTCGAGATTGTCGGCGGCGGGTCGAAACGCGGGCTCGGACGGCCGCTGCAGACGCCGCACACGCTCGATCTCTCGGGCATTTCGGGGATCAGGGACTACACCCCAAACGAACTGGTGCTGACCGCCGGCGCCGCGACGCCGCTGGCCGAGATCAAAAGGGTCCTCGCCGAAGCAGGTCAGATGCTAGCGTTCGAGTCGCCGGATTGGCGCCGCCTGCTCGGTGGCGACGGCGAGCCGACTTTGGGTGGCGTGCTCGCCTGCAACCTGTCGGGGCCGCGCCGGATCAAGGCCGGGGCGGCGCGCGATCATTTCCTCGGCTTTCGCGGCGTCAGCGGCCGCGGCGAAATCTTCAAATCCGGCGGCAAGGTCGTCAAAAACGTCACCGGCTACGATCTGTGCAAGCTCCTCTCCGGCTCCTACGGCACGCTGGCGGCGCTCGAGGAGGTCACAATCAAGGTGTTGCCGCGGCCAGAGACCGAGGCCACAGTGATGCTGGCCGGGGTCGCGCCGGACGCAGCGACGCGGCTGATGAGCGCAGCGCTTGGCTCACCGCACGAGGTATCCGGCGCGGCCTATTTCCCCACAGGCTATGGTCCAGCCATCTCGCCGCGTAGCGTCGTGCTGCGGGTCGAGGGACCGGCGCCGTCGGTCGCGTTCCGCCGCGAGGCGCTTCGCGACGCCCTCGCCGCCGGCGACGCCGACATCCTGGATCGCGAGGCTTCTGCGGCGCTGTGGGCGGCGACCGGCGAGGCGGCGCCGCTAGCGCATCTCAAGGATCGGGCGGCGTGGCGCGTGTCGGTCGCGCCGGTGCGCGGCGCCGAGGTGGCGCTGAACATCTCGCGCGCCATCGAGACCGAATGGTTTCTCGATTGGGGCGGCGGCCTGGTGTGGATCGCGCTGCCGGAGGCGGGAGATGGCGGCGCCGCAATCATCCGCACCGCGCTCGGCGGCTCCGGTCATGCGACCCTGGTCAAGGGGTCGCCCGGGCTGCGCGGCGCCGTCGCGGTATTCGAGCCGCAGCCGGGGCCGCTCGCCGCCCTGTCGCGGCGCGTCAAGCAGGCGTTCGACCCCGCCGGCATCCTGAACCCCGGCCGCATGGTCGAGGGAAGCTGAGAATGCAGACCGACTTTACGCTGGCGCAGCTCGCCGATCCCGATGTCGCCGCCTCTGAGAATATCCTGCGCGCCTGCGTCCATTGCGGCTTCTGCACCGCGACCTGCCCAACTTATGTGCTGCTGGGAGACGAGCTCGACAGCCCGCGCGGCCGCATCTACCTGTTGAAGAACATGCTGGAACGAGGCGGCCCGGTCGACGCCGAGACGGTCACGCATATCGACCGCTGCCTGTCGTGCCTCGCTTGCATGACGACCTGCCCGTCGGGCGTCAATTACATGCACCTGGTCGATCACGGAAGGCGCCATATCGCGGCACATTACCGCCGCCCGTGGTCCGAGCGCCTGCTGCGGCATTGGCTCGGGCGCGTGTTGACGCGGCCGCGCCTGCTGCGACTGGCACTGCATGGCGCACGGTTGGCGAAGCCCTTTGCCGGGCTGGCGCCGCGGTCGCTGCGGCCGCCGCTGGCGCTGGCCCCCGACAAGGTTCCCGCCGCCTCGCCGGCCGACCGGCCACAGGTTTTCCCGGCCGCCGGCGAACGCCGGCTGCGCGTCGCGCTGTTGCCCGGCTGCGCCCAGCGGGTGCTGGCGCCCGAGATCAACGAGGCGACGGTGCGGCTGTTGACCCGCCACGGCTGCGAGGTTGTCGTCGCCCCGGGCAGCGGCTGTTGCGGCGCGCTGCCGCATCATCTGGGCGAGGCAGCGCCGACCCTCGCCTTGGCCCGCGCCAATATCGCCGCCTGGGAAGCGGTGCGGGCGGCGGCCGGGCTCGATGCGATCGTCGCCAATGCATCGGGATGCGGCACGATGCTCAAGGATTACGGTTTTCTCTTCCGCAGCGACCCCGGGCACGCCGAGCCGGCGGCGCGGATCGCCGGGCTGGCGCGCGATTTCAGCGAGGTGATGGCCTCGCTCGGCCTGCAAACGCCGTCAGCGCTACCCGCCCTGCGGGTCGCCTACCATTCGGCCTGTTCGCTGCAGCACGGCCAGCAGATCGAGCGCGAGCCCAAGGCATTGCTCGCGGCGGCCGGCTTCGAGGTAGCCGACGTGCCGGAGGGGCATCTGTGCTGCGGCTCGGCCGGCACCTACAATCTGCTGCAGCCGCAGCTGGCGGCGGCGTTGCGCGAGCGCAAGCTCGCCAATATCGTGCTGACCCGGGCCGATGTTGTCGCGGCCGGCAATATCGGCTGCATCACCCAGCTTGCCGGCGACGCCGCGCTGCCGGTCGTCCACACCGTCGCGCTGCTCGATTGGGCGACCGGCGGGCCTATTCCCCGGGCGCTGGCTGGGCGGGTCGCAGGCGTCGCCGCAACACCGCCGGGATCAGCAACGAGAGCGCAAGGGCGCTGAGGCCAATCACGCTCGGCCACAGCAGCCCGTGCCGCCAATCGGCGCCGCTCAGGAGGGCCCGCCCGCCGGCGGCGCCAAGATCGGCGTAGGCGATGGTCAGCGGCAGTTGCCCGAGCAGCGAACCGAACGCATAGGCGCCGAGCTTCAGGCTGGTCAGCCCGAGCGCGTAATTGGTCAGGCTGTGCGGCAGGACCGGCACCAGGCGCACCAGCGCAACAACGCGCCAGCCGCCGCGCTCGACCCGCGCCAGCAGCGCCGCCATCCGGTTCGCGCCGGCGCGGTCGGTAAAACCGCGATGGATGTAGCGGGCGGCGAGAAACCCGGCAACCGCGCCGGCGACGCTGCCGAGCGCCGCCCACAGCGCGCCCCACCACATGCCGAAAATGAGCCCGGCGCCAAGCGCCAGCAATGTGCGCGGCACAAAAAACAGGCTCGCGGCGACGTGCAAGCCGAGAAAGACCAGCGGCGCCGCCGGATTGCCGGCGATCAATCGCGTCACCGCCAGCGGATCGAACAGACCGCGCCAGCGCCACGCCGCGACGATCCCGGCGGCGAGCAGCGCGAGCAGCGCGAGGCGCGCGAGTTGCGGCCGGCCGAGCATCATGGCGCCGGTTCGGCGGGTTCGGCGGCATCCCGCCGGATGACGACGCCGATCGCGGCCGGCGCGTCTTCTTCGCGCAACTGCGGCAACGCGCAGCGGCGCCGCAGCCACATGACGCCGCACAGATCGGTGATGCCGACCGCGAGGCGGTCCAGCACGCCGTATTTCGAGGCGCCCCGCCGGCGCGGCCGATGGTTAACCGGCACCGAGCGGACAATCCCGCCCTGGCGCAGCACCAGCGCCGGCAAAAAGCGGTGCATATGATCGAAATAGGGCAGGTCGAGGAACAGTTCGCGCGGGAACAGCTTGAGGCCGCAACCGGTATCCGGCGTGTGGTCATGCAACAGCCGGCGGCGCACCGAATTGGCGATTTTCGAGGCGCGGCGCTTCGTCCAGCTGTCGCTGCGCCGCGCACGATGCCCGGCGATCAGCAGCGGCGGCATCGGCGGGCTCGCCTGGGCAAGCCGCCACAACGCCGGGATGTCGGCCGGATCATTCTGACCGTCGCCATCGAGCGTCGCGATCCAGTGGCCGCGCGCCGCCTTGACGCCGCTGCGGATTGCGGCGCTTTGGCCGCAGCTCGTTGCATGGCGGAGCAGGCGCAGCTGCGGCATACTCAGCTGCAGCCGCCGTACGTCGGCGGCGCTCGCATCGTCGCTGCCGTCGTCGACATAGATGATCTCGTAAGCCGCGTGCGGGTCGAGCGCGGCGGCGATCTCGGCGACGAGCGGGGCGATGTTGCCGGCCTCGTTCTTGACTGGAATGACGATCGAAAGATCCATGCGATCGAAAATACCGCGCCCCCCGGAGCCACCGCCTCGACACTTATCCGCGCAGAGACGAGATTTAGCATGTTTCGCCGGACCCGATAAACCGGCTCGGCGGGTTTCGCCCGGGAGGGCGCGCCGGAACCAAACCGTCGCGCCCGGCTTAACATAGGTAAGATGACCGCGCAGGAAATCACCGAGTTGGCCGCCATCCTGGTCAACGAGCACGACGAAGCGGCGCTGGCGGTTGCTGAGCAGCGGCGCGATCAATACGCGCGCGAGCGGCATTTCACCGCGTACCGGCTATGGGCCCGCATCGCCATCGCGACGGCCCACCTGCTGAGGCTGCGGCAACGCGAGAAGGTCTCGGGATGACATGCCCGCGACGGTCGGAGCGAGCGAGATGCGCCGGGATTGAGGGATCAATGGCGGCGCCGTCTCTTGCTGTGCTAATCGCCTGAAGAGCCAGCGGAGGAGACTCGATGAAGCACCCACGGACATGGTACGTCGTCGCCGATGGCGGGCGTGCCCGCATCCTGCAAAAACGCGACAAGCAGCAAGCGTTCGACACCCTGCAGGAGATCGTTTCGGCCGATCTCCATAGCGCGACCCGCGATCTCGGCAGCGAGCGGCCGGGACGGACGCGCGAAAGCTCTGGCTCGGCGCGCCACGCGGTGCAGCCGCGCCAGGATTTGCACCGGGCGGAAAAACAGAACTTCGTGCACGAGCTTGCCGGGCTGCTGAATGCGGCAAACACGCGCGCCGAATTCGACGCCCTGGTGTTGGTTGCACCGGCGCATGCGCTCGGCGATCTCCGTCAGGCGCTCGATGCGCCGACCCAGCGCAAGGTCACGGCTGAGTTGCAGAAAGACCTCACCAAAGTGCCGAATGCCGATTTGGTCGAGCATTTTGCCGAGGTGAAGGGCGGCGCTTGAGTATGGCCGCTGGGCGCGCGCCCCGCCTCTGGCAAGCTCTCAGTGGCGCAGGCGGTAATAGAGGCCGCCGATTGTCTCGTGCAGCGCGTAGAAGGTGTCCTGCAGCGCCGTGAGGCTTGGCAGGAAATCGCCGAGCCCGGCGATCCGCAGCGCGGTCTGCGGCGCCGGCCAGGGCATCGCAGTCAGGCCGGCGCGCTCGAAACACCACAGCGCCCGCGGCAGGTGCCAGGCGTCGGTGACGAGAACCACCGTCTGAACCCCGCGCGGCTTCAGGAGGCGGGCGGTGAAGACCGCGTTTTCCCAGGTTGTGCGCGAGCGGTCCTCGAGCCATGCGACCGGAACCGCGAAATCGCTCTCGAGCGCGGCCTGCATCAGCGCCCCGACGCTGGCGTGCGAACGCTCGACGCTGCCGCCGCTGACCGCCAGCGGCAAGTGCAGACGGCGATAAGCCGCGGCGGCCATTACGACGCGTTCCAGCGACAGCCGGCCGAGCCGGTCGGGGATAGCGTCGCCGTTGCCGCGGCTGACATCGCCGCCAAGCACGACGATCGCCTGTGCGGCGCTCAAATCAGCGGCCCGCGGCAACTCGGCCTCGACCCGCCGCAGCAGATAGGAGGCGAGCGCCGGGGTCGCCGCGGCATAGAGGCAGAGGCTTGACGCGAGCGCCAGCGCGAGGCCGGCGCGCCGCCACGCCAGCGCGATCAGCGCGCCGGCAAGGCAGAGCGAGATAAAGACGGTCGGCGGCGCGAGAAAGCCGTAGGAGAGGAGGCTTTCCATCGACCCTCTGCCGCGCCGCGGGAGGGTGGGTGAATTTGCGCTGCGGTGACCAGAAGGCTCAGCTGGCGCGTACGTACTTCTGGCAGACGAGGCGCAGGTGATCGCGGAAATTGGGGCGCACGCGGCGCGTCCATTCGGTGTCGGCGGCGCTCTTCCAGGCCGGCGTCGCCTGCACTTCGGGTGCTGCCAGGTGATAGAGCGCGACATAGCGGCGGTTGGCCCCACGCGACAAGTCCGTCACCCGGAAGCGGCGGGCGCAGAGGACCCCGGGTACGGCGGCCAAGGCCGGGATATGCTCACTATTGTACCACTCGTTGAATTCGGCCTCGGCGGCGGGCTCGACAGTCATCGCATTGAGCAGGAGGCCACCGGCGGCATCGGGCGGCAGCTGGTCGCCCGGCAGGATCTGGTCGCCCTCGAAGCGCATTAGCCGCTCGACCCGGCCGGTCACCCGCTTCGACCACGGCGACAGATTGGCGCCGCCGATCGCCAGGTAGCCGGGGCTCTGCAGCACGCCGCTATTGTCGAGGTCGTAGGTCGCGACCGAGACCTTGCGGTCGTCGACACCAATCCAGCGCTGACACCGCAAGAACCCCGGAACACGCTGCCGCTCCGGCAGATGCTCGGTGTCGTACCAGTCGTGGAACTCGTCTTCGGCGGCGCCGCCGATGTTCATCGCGGCGATCAGGATGCCCTTGGCCATCGTGTTTCCTCCTCCGATGCGTTGACGATGCCTGTCTCACGCGCCGCCATAGACCGGGATCACCGCGCCGCGCGTCACGCGGTTATCGGGCGAGGCGAGAAAGGTGATGACCTCGGCGACCGCGCTCGGCGCCACCCAGCTCGTAAAATCGGCTGCCGGCATCGCTGCGCGGTTGGCCGGGGTGTCGAGCACCGACGGCGCCACCGCGTTGATCCAGATCTCTTCGCCGGCGGTCTCCTGGGCGAGCGCCTGGGTCATCGCGGCGACCGCGGCCTTCGCTGTGGCGTAGGCGACCATGCCCGAGCCGAGCCGCGGCTCGATCCCCGGGCGCGCCGCGACATTGACGATGCGACCGCCCTTGGCGCCACCCGGACCGGGCTCGCTGCGCGTGCGGATGGCGCGGAGCGCGGCGACCGAGCACAGGAACGACGACATTGCGTTCATCTGAAACTGGTCGGCGAAAGCAACCGCCGACGTTTCGGCGGCCGGCGACATCGCGAAGCCGCCGGCGAGGTGGATCGAAGCCCAGAGCGACGGCAACGCGGCATAAAACCGGCGCACCGCCGCCTCGTCGGCGAGGTCAACGCCGGTCGTGATGTGCACCCCGGGGTCGTCGCGATGGGGATACTTCGCCAGCTCGGCGGCCACCATGTTGGTCACGTGGCACACCGCGCCGGCGCCGCGCAACGCCGCTACCACTGCGGTGCCCAACGCGCCGGTGCCGCCGGTGACGACGACATGCGCGCCGTGAAAGGCGACCATCGCTTCCCTCCGCTGCGATCGCGCCGCCCGGCGGCGCCTCAGGCGCGGTGATAGCACGCCCGCCGCGGGCGCTCCATCAGCTGATCGCGCCCTCCGCAACGGCGATGTCGTCGCGGCGCGCCGCCGCGACCGCGAGCACGATCGCGATGCCGCGTACGATGTCGTCGAGCGCCATCGACGGCGCGCCCTCATAGCGCGCCGCCTGGCTCGGCAGATAGGGGACGTGCAGAAACCCGGCGCGCAACCCGGGCAGTCGCGTCGCGGCAAGGTGCATCAGCCCGTAGAACAGGTGATTGCACACGAAGGTGCCGGCGCTGTTGGAAACGCTCGCCGGCAGCCCCGCTTGACGCAGCGCCACCACCGCCGCCTTGATCGGCAGCGTCGCAAAATAAGCCGCCGGACCGCCGGGCACCACCGGCTGGTCGACCGGCTGGTGGCCGTCATTATCCGGAACGCGCGCGTCGTCGATTTTGAGGGCGACCCGCTCGAGCGACAGCGCGGCGCGCCCGCCGGCGAGACCGACGCCGAGCGCGATATCGGGTGCGGTCGCCCGCAGCGCGTCTTGCAGCGCCTCGAGCGAACCCCCGAATGACGTCGGCAGCACCCGGGTCACCAACGTCAGCGTTCCGAGGCTCGGCGGCAGCAGCCGCAGCGCCTCCATCGCCGGGTTGACCGGGTCGCCGGCGAAAGGCTCGAAGCCGGTGACGAGGGCTTTCATCGCTGGGTTCCGGGTGACGGAGTTAGCGCGGCGCGGGTCCTGCTTGATGCCTCCTCTTCTGTCACTGCCTGCCGAGCGGCGCAACCGCGCTCGCAATTGCGAGCCGGATCGACTCTCCCGCTCAGCCCGGCTTGCCGCTGCCAACGCCCGGGGTCACCGACAGGCCAACAAACTGGCTCTGCCCGTGCCGGTTCAGCAGCAGGAGGATGCTGCCCTTGGCGGCGGCCGCCTTCAGCTCCTTGGCGGCCTGCAGCGGGGTGCTCGCCGGCTGCTGATCGACCGACATGATGACGTCGCCATCCTTGATGCCGAGCTCGGCGGCCGGGCTGTCCGCGGCGATCTTGGTCACCACGACGCCTTCGACATCCTTCGGGATGCTGTACTTGGTTCGCAACTCGGCGCTGAGCGAGGACAGCTGCAGACCGAGCGAGGTCGCCTCCTCGCCCTCGCCCAGACCGCCCGCGACCTGCTGCAGATTTTCCGGCATCTGGTCGATCGTGGCGGAAAGGCTTATCTCCTTGCCATTGCGCAGGACCTTCAGTTCGAGCAGCTTGCCGATCGGCGCGGCGGCGACGAACCGCGGCAGGCCGCGCACCGATTTGATCGGATGGCCGCCGGCGCTGAGGATCACGTCGCCCGGCTTGATGCCGGCCTTGGCGGCCGGGCTGTCCGGCGTCACCGCGGCGACCAGCGCGCCATTCGGCTTCTCGGGATCGATCCCGAAGCTGCGGGCGATGGCCGGCGTGACGCTCTGGATCGCGACGCCGAGCCAGCCACGGGTGACGTGCCCGTTCTGCTTGAGCTGGGCAATGACGTCCTTCGCGGTATCGGAAGGAATCGCGAAACCGATCCCGACCGACCCTCCGGACGGCGAATAGATAGCGGTGTTGATGCCGATCACCTCACCCGACAGGTTGAATGTCGGCCCGCCCGAATTGCCCCGGTTGATCGGCGCGTCGATCTGGATGAAATCGTCGTAGGGACCTTCGTTGATATTGCGGCCCAACGCCGAGATGATCCCGGCGGTCACCGTGCCGCCGAGCCCGAACGGATTGCCGACCGCGACCACCCAGTCGCCGACCTTGCCCGCATCGCTGTCGCCCCAGCTGACAAACGGCAACTTCTCCTGGCTGTCAATCTTGAGCAGCGCGAGGTCGGTCTTTTCGTCGCGCCCGATGATTTTCGCCGGATGCCGGCTGTTGTCCTGGAGGATCACCGTGACCTTCGTGGCGTTGCCGACCACGTGATTGTTGGTGACGACGTAGCCGCTCGAATCGATGATGAAACCCGAACCCAGCGCGGTCACGTGCTGATGCAATTGCGGCAGTCCGCGGTTTTCGAAAAACCGCCGCATGAATTGATCAAACGGCGCCTGATCGCCCTCTTCGGTCGATTGGTCGGACTGCGCGGCTGCTTGGTCCTTGAGCTCGGACGATATGTTAACGACTGCCGGCAACACGTGCTGAACCAGTGGCGCGAGGCTCGGCAGGGCGATCGCCGTTTCGTTTTTCACCTGATCGGTGATGCTGCCGGCGGCGGCTTGCGCGCCGGGCGCGCCCGCGGCGACCAGCGCGATCGCGGCGATGCCGCTGAGCAGCATCACCCGCAGCCGGCCTCGCCGCGCGCCAGAACCTTGATGCCGAGCACGGCGCATCGATACCTCCCGCATTTTCCCGCCGCCAAAGCGGGGATCGTCTCGCAATCAAAACCAAGTCACGCGCGACCCGAGAGTTCCGCAGGCTGCCGTGCTGAGGCTTATTCGCCGGCGCCGGCGAGCTTATTCGGGTGCCGCTCGAGGCGAGCGAGCTCGCTGGTGACCAGCCGGCACGAGGCGAGCAGCCGCCCCTGGCCTCGGTCGGCGACCGCGCTGACCAGGAAGAAGGCGGCAAACCGATGGGTTGCCGCTTTCTCTGCGTTGTCGTCCTCGGTCGCGGCGGCGATCAGGCCGCGGACCAGCCGGCCGGCGCGCTCCACCCGGTCGCTTGCGACACCGCAGCGCTGTGCATTGCCCAATAGAAATCCGCCATTTGCCGCCAGCCTATCGGCATCGGTGAGGCTCGGGCTGGCGATCAGCAGGGCGGCGACGGTCGTCGCCGCGATCAGCGACATGGCGCTTCTCCGAGATTCGATCTCGGAGGAGAAACACTCCCGTCAGACGGTTGGTTGCCGCATGGATCAGCCGCCGCTCGCCGGGTGGGCGACAAGCTGGGCGCGCGCCACCTGCGGCGGCACCAGCGACACGTAAAACGTGTCGCGCTGATAGGCCGATCTGTCGCCACCCGCATCCCAGCTGCTCAGCGCAAGGATTTTGACGTACGCCTCCTGGCCCGGCGCCAAGTCGACATCCCGCGACTGGTTGACGTCCGTCCCGGCGCTGTCGACCGAGATGTGGTAGCGACCGGCCGGGACATCGCGGTAGATCGCGCTGCCGTCCGGCTGGACGTAGCCGGCTGGCGAGCCGTTGAGCGCCACCGGCGCGATGTTGAGGCTGACGGAGGGCTCGTAATCGCGATAGAACCAGATGCGCGCCGTGCCCGGCGAAGCCTGGGCCAGCGCGCCCGCAGGGCACAGGAAAGCGACGAGCGCGGCGGCCAAAATGCTGCCGGCCGCCAGTCGCCGCCCGGATCGGCACAGAGGATCGTTGCGCATCGCTTGCTCCATTCTCCCGGCACGACCGGGCCGATTGCGGATGCCGGCAGCGAAGCAGTCGGGGCCGGCCGTGGCAAGACACGGTTTCGCGATCCCGTTACACCGATGGCGCGGCCGTTCGCCCCTTGGTAACCCCGGGCAAGCTGGCGTAAATTTCGGGCCGCGCCACTTCAGGGGAACGGTTGCGCATGCGTCCTTTATTGCTTGTGATTGCCCTGCTGGGGCTGGCCGCCTGCACCGAGGCCTCGGCGAGCCGGGTCGATGCGCGGACCTTCAAGATCCAAGGACCCTCAATGGGCATCCTCTCTGATGAGCCCAACCGGCGATTGGCGTCGCGGATCTGTCCGAACGGCTACCGGGTACTCGATTCGGCAAGCCACAAAGGCGGTCCCGACCGGGCAACCGACGACTCGGACACGACGACCGTCTGGACGATCCGCTGCATCTAGCGGCGCGCCCTCAACGCGGCCGCATCGTCGGAAATGCAATGACGTCGCGGATCGAAGGGCTGTCGGTCAACAGCATCGCCAGCCGGTCGATGCCGATGCCCAGCCCGCCGCAGGGCGGCAGTCCGTATTCGAGCGCCAGTACGTAATCTTCGTCGAGCGGCTGCGCCTCCTCGTCGCCGGCCGCGCGCGCCAGCATTTGCGCCTCGAAGCGGGCGCGCTGGTCGAGCGGGTCGTTGAGCTCGGAAAAGGCGTTGGCGATCTCCCAGCCGTAGACATAGGTCTCGAAGCGCTCGACGAGGCGCGGATCGGTGCGATCGGCCTTGGCGAGGGGCGAGATGTCGCGCGGGAAGCCGGTGACGTGTGTCGGCTGCACTAGCTGGTCCTCGACCCGCGCGGCAAACGCCGCTTCCAGCGCCTGGCCCCAGCTCTCGCCGCCGCCGAGAGCGCAGCCGAGATGCCCGGCCGCCTCGCGTGCCGCCGCGGCGTCGGTGATCGCGAGGAAATCCACCCCGGTTGCTTCGAGCACCAGTTCGGCCATGTCGCGGCGCGGCCATGGCGGCGTGAGATCGATCTGGGTGCCGCCGTAGGAGAGGCGCAAGCCGCCCGTCGTCGCCTCGGCGACATGCGCGACGATCTGCTCGGTCAGCGCCATCATGCCGGTGTAGTCGCTATAAGCCTCGTAGAGCTCGAGCGAGGTAAATTCCGGGTTGTGGCGCGGCGACAGGCCCTCGTTGCGGAAGCAGCGATTGATCTCGAACACCTTGTCGCTGAGGCCGCCCACCACCAGCCGCTTCAGGTGGAGTTCGGGCGCGATCCGCAGATAAAGGTCGATGTCGAGCGCGTTGTGATGGGTGACAAAGGGCCGCGCCGCCGCACCGCCCGGAATCGTGTGCAGCATCGGCGTCTCGACTTCGAGATAGCCGCGCGCCAAGAGCCAGGCGCGCATTGCCGCGATCAGCTGGCTGCGCCGCCGCAATGTTTCGCGGCTCTGCGGGTTCATGATCAGGTCGAGATAGCGCTGCCGGTAGCGCAGCTCGATGTCGGCAAGCCCGTGATATTTCTCGGGCAGCGGCCGCAGCGCCTTGGAGAGGAGCGTCAGCGCCGTCGCGTTGACCGTCAATTCTCCGCGCGCCGTGCGGCGAACGCGCCCCGCGACGCCGATCAGATCGCCAATATCGAGCAGCCGCAGCAGCGCGAAATCGTCCGGCGACAGATGATCCTTATGGCCGAAAATCTGGATCTTGCCCGAGGCGTCGTGCAGGTCGATGAACATGCCGCTGTTGCGCATCGCGCGGATCCGCCCGGCGACCCGCACCGCGTCATCGGTCTCGGCGCCGGCCGGCAGCGCGGCGTGGCTGGCGTCGAGCTCGGCCGCCTGGTGGCTGCGCGAAAAGCTGACCGGGTAGGGATCGATCCCCATGCCGCGCAGCGTCTCGAGCTTGTCGAGCCGCACGCGGCGCAGCGGGTCGTCGTCATCGGCGCTCATCAATCGGGCTCCGCATATAGGCCGCCATCCCGGCGAAGGCCGGGAGACCGTTATAGTGAATATGGGCAAACCGGCGAAAGCGGCGATCAATCGCCGGCGGCGGCCTTGTCGACCTCGTAGCGGCCGAGATCGATGACCGTCTCGTGGAAGCGCTTCAGCGTGCCGTGATGGCCGACGCTGACGATCGTCGGCCCCCAGTCTGCTTCGCGCAGCAACCGGTACAACGCCGCTTCCGCCGCCTCGTCGAGCGCCGAGGTCGCCTCGTCGAGAAACACGATCTCGGGGCGCATCAGCAGCACCCGGGCAAACCCGACGCGCTGCTGCTCGCCGCCCGACAGGCGTTGCGCCCAGTTGCCGTCGACATCGAGCTGGTCGACCAGATAAGACAGCCCGACCGCATGGAGCGCCGCTTCCAGCTCGGCTCGGCGCGGCTCGTGTTCGAGCTCGGGATAGGTGATCGCATCAGCCAGCGTGCCGAGCGGCAGGTAGGGTCGCTGCGGCAGAAAGAGGACCGGGCCCTCGCCGACGCGGATCTGGCCGCGGCCAAACGGCCACAGGCCGGCGATGGCGCGCAGCAATGTGCTCTTGCCCGAGCCCGACGGCCCGGTAACTAGCAGCGGTTCGCCGGGGCGCGCCGCCAGCGCGATATCGTCGCGCAGCATCTCGCCGCCCGGCAGGTTGAGCTCCAGCCCATGCACCGTGACGCCCTCGCCGCCGCGCTCGAGTGCGATCGGCTGCGGCCCCTGGCGCGCGCTGCCGATCTCGTCGACCCTGGCGCGGAACCCGCGCAGGCGCTCGACCACTGACTGATATTCGGCAATCTCGGTGTAACTCGACACGATGAACGACAGCGAATCCTGCACCTGCCCGAAGGCCGACGAGATCTGCATCAGCCCGCCGAGCTGGATCTGTTTCGAAAAGTAGCGCGGCGCCGCGACGATAAACGGAAAGACGATCGCCAGCTGCGAGTAGCTGGTGGTGAACCAGGTCAGCTTCTTGCGGCGACGGATGACGTTCCACCAATTCAGCACAATCCGCGTGAAGCGGCTCTGGAAAACGTCGAACTCGCGGCTCTCGCCGCCATGAAAGGCGACGCCCTCGGCATTCTCGCGCAGCCGCACGAGGCTGAAGCGGAAATCGGCCTCATAGCGCTGCTGATTGAACAATAGCCCGACCAGCGGATAGCCGATGCGCTGCGTCAGCCAGGTGCCGCCGACCGCATAGATGATCGCCGCGAACACCATGTAGCCGGGGATGTCGAAATGGCGGCCGCCGCCAATCGGCACGCTGAGCGCGCCCGACAGCGTCCACAGGATGAAGAGGAACGACAGCAACGTCACAACCGAGTTCAACAGCCCGAGCGACAGCTGGAGAGTGATCGAGGTAAAGCGGTCGAGGTCCTCGGCGATGCGCTGATCGGGATTGTCAGTCGCCGACTGGTCGAGCTGCATGCGGTAATAGGCCTGACCGCCCAGCCAATCCTTCAGAAACCGCTCGGTCATCCAGCGCCGCCAGCGGATCTGCAGCAGCTGACGCAGGTAAAGCTGATAGACCGCGACGACGATCAGCGCCACCGCGATCATCCCGAAGATCGCGAATTGCCACCAGAATTTAGGCCAGTCGTAATTCTGCAGGGCGTTGTAAAAATCGTTGTTCCACGAGTTGAGGCGGACGTTGAGCCACACCGAAGTCAGGTTGAGCGCGACGACGGTCGCCAGCAGAGCGCGCGCCGACCATCGTTCGTCGCCCGTCCAGAAGGGCCAAGCGAGGCTCCAGGCGGTGCGCAGGAACCCCTGCTTGGACAGCCCCATGCTCGATCTCCGTCCTTGTCCCATTGCCCGGTCGGCGCATGACGCCGCATGAGCCGACGCGTTGTCGAGCGCGATGATCGCCCCGCCCGCCAGTGCGGCCTTGCTGGCCCGCGGCACCTGCCGCGCGCTCGGCCAGCTCGGCTACGCGAGCCTCGTCGAGTTTCCGCTGGCCAGCGGCCGCCGCGCCGACATTCTCGCACTCGGCAACAAGGGCGACCTGATCATTGTCGAGATCAAGAGCTCGGTGGCCGATTTCCGCTCAGATCGTAAATGGACCAGCTATCGCGACTTTGCCGACCGGCTGTATTTCGCAGTTCCGAACGATTTTCCAGCCCTCCTCATCCCGGAAGAATGTGGCCTCATAGTGGCGGATCGGTTTGCCGCGGCGGTGCTGCGCCACGGTGTCCTGACCCCGCTTGCCGCGGCGCGCCGCCGCGCGTTGACGCTGCGCTTCGCGCGCCATGCCGCGACGCGGCTGCGGCGTGAGCTCGACCCCGATTGCGGTCGGCGGAGCGGCGTCTAGCGCGGCGGGCGGCGAAGCAGCACATAAAGCGCGCCGGCGCCGCCGTGCGGCGGCCGGGCTGGCGCGATCGCCAGCACGTCGCGACGCAAATCGGGCTCGGCCAGCCAACGCGGCACCGCCGCCTTCAAGACGCCGCCGCTGGCGCGGCCATGGCCGGTGACAACCAGCACGCAGCGCCGCCCGGCGGCGCGCCAGCCGGTGATGCAGCGCACCAACGCGCGATGCGCTTCCTCCTGCGTCAAGCCGTGCAGGTCAAGGGTCGCATCGACCGGATAGCGGCCGTGCTTGACCCGCTCGGCAGTGGCGCGGTCGACGCCAGCGAAGCGGTCGAGCGGCGGCAGGGGCGGTGGCAGCGCCCCTCCCGCTTTTACCCCCACCCTTCCCTCCCCCGCTTGCGGGGGAGGGTGAGACAACGTTCCCTCGCCCGCAAGCGGGGGAGGGTTAGGGTGGGGGTGCGGCTCCGACCGTCGCGGAGGAGGCGGACGATCGCGGCCGGGCAGCGGCGCCACGTCGCGCGTCGCGCGCCGCCACAGCCCACCGTCGTCAGGCGGCGGCCGGGCCATCGGCGGCGCCTTCCAACCCCTCGACGAGCACGACGTGCAGCCGGCGCGGACCATGCGCGCCCAGCTGGATGTGCTGCTCGATGTCGCCGGTGCGCGACGGGCCGGTGATCAGGTTGACCGTGCGCGGCCAGGTCTCGCGCGCCCGGACAAGGTCCCAGCCGTCCTCGTAGCTCGCCACCACCTGAGCGGCATGCAGCACGACGATATGGGTGTCGGGCAGGAAATTGAGCGTCGTCGGCGTATCCGCGCCCGAAATCAACATCAGCGTGCCGGTCTCGGCAATCGCCGCGAGGCACGGGGTCAGCGACACCGCGTCGCTCGCCCCGGCCCGGCCCCGCCGGTTCGAGAGCAGGGGCCGCGCCTCCCAGGGCATCGCGTCGAGCGCCGGATCGGGCGCCATGACCAGCTCGGCCGGCAGATTTTCGGCCGCGAGATAGCGCGCCACCTCGGCCGGAACCTCGGATGCCGCGGCGACCCGCGTCACCGTCGTCTGCACTTCCTCGGCCATCGCGACGAAGAGGTCGAGGCGCTCTGCGCGGCCGAGCGCGGCGGCGCGCGCCGGCACCAGATTGCGGCGATGCGCGGCGATGCGCTCGGCGAGCGCCCCCGTCTGCGCCTCCGGTAGCTTGCCGCGCTTCAGCGCGCCGCGGATGCCGCCGAGAATGTCGTCGCGGGCGCTCATAGCGCCGGCCTGCCGCGCTGCCGCTCGGCCCACAGGCTATGAAAGCTGCGGCCCTCGGGCGCCGGCAGGTCGCGCGCCAGGGTCCAGCCGGTCGCCAGCGGCAGGCTGCGGAAATGCCCGCGCGGCCGGCCGATCCAGCCTAGCACGCGGCCGGCAATCTCGGTCGCCGCATGGTACAACGCCGGCTGCGTTGCGACCCAGGCCCACAGCCGCAAGCCCGAGCGGTAGGCCGGCGGGCTCAGCTTTTGCGCGAATTCGCGCTCGCGCCAGTGCCGCATCATCTTCGGCAGCGGGATCTTGACCGGGCAGACCTCTTCGCAGCGGCCGCAGAAGGTCGAGGCGTTCGGCAGGTGGCCGGCTTCGCCGAGGCCGACCAGCGCCGGGGTCAAGACCGCGCCCATCGGCCCCGGATAGACCCAGCCATAGGCGTGCCCGCCGACCGCGGCATAGACCGGGCAATGATTGAGGCAGGCGGCGCATCTGAGGCAGCGCAGCATGTCCTGGAAGTCGCCTCCGAGGAGGTCGCTGCGGCCGTTGTCGAGCAGCACGACGTGGTACTCTTCCGGGCCATCGAGGTCGCCCGGCCGGCGCGGCCCGGTCGACAGCGTCGTATAGGATGAGAATTCCTGGCCCGTGGCCGAGCGCGCCAGGAGGCGCAGCAGCGTCGTTGCGTCCTCCAGGGTCGGCACCACCTTCTCGATCCCGGTGATGACGATGTGGATGCGCGGCAGGGTCTGCGTCAGGTCGCCGTTGCCCTCGTTGGTGACGATGATCCCGGCGCCGTTTTCGGCGACGAGGAAATTGGCGCCGGTGATGCCGACATCGGCCGCGAGAAAGCTCGGCCGCAGGATCGTCCGCGCCTCGTCGCACATCTCGCGCGGCTCGCTCAGCGGGCGGGCCGGGTCGAGACCGGTATGCGCGGCGCGGAAGGTGTCGGCGACCTGCTCCTTCATCAGGTGGATCGCCGGCGCGATGATGTGAGAGGGCGGCTCGTGGCGCAGCTGGATGATGTATTCGCCGAGATCGGTCTCGACCGGGGTGATGCCGTTGGCTTCGAGGTAATCGTTGAGCGCGATCTCCTCGGCGACCATCGACTTGCCCTTGGTGACGATCGTCGCTCCGGCGGCGCGGCAGATGTCGAGCACTGCCGCGCGTGCCTCGGCGGCGGTGCGCGCCCAATGAACCTGACCCCCCGCGGCAATGACATTGCGCTCGTAGAGCTCGAGGTAGTGGTCGAGGTGGGCCAGCGTATGGTCCTTGATCGCACGCCCCTCCTCGCGCAGCGCCTCGAACTCCGGCAGCCGCTCGATCGCCTGTTGCCGGCGCGCCGGAAAGCCGGTGCGCGCCAGCCCCAATGCCCGCTGCAACACCGGGTCGGCGAGCCCGGCGCGAGCGTTGGCCGCGAAATTGTCGCTGGTCGGCTCCATGTCAGCCTTTCGCGGCGCCGATCGCCGGCGTGTCGGTCATCCCGGCCAGTACCTCGGCGATGTGGCGGGCCTCGACGGAAATCCCGAGCCGCGACAGCTTGCCGGCGATGTTGAGGAGACAACCGAGATCGCCGGCGAGCACCGCATCGGCGCCGCTGGCCCCGATGTCCGCCGCCTTGTCGCTGGCCATCTTGTTGGAGATCTCCGGGTATTTGACGCAAAACGTGCCGCCAAAGCCGCAGCACACCTCCGCCGCGGTCAGCTCGCACAATTCCAGCCCCTGGACCGCCGCGAGGAGGCGGCGCGGCTGCGCCTTGACCCCGAGTTCGCGCAGCCCGGAGCAGCCGTCGTGATAGGTCGCGCGGCGCGGCCAGCTAGCCTCGCTGTCGGTCATGCCGCGGACATCGACCAGGAACGACACCAGTTCATGGGTGCGCGCCGCCAGCGCCTCGGCCTGCGCCAGCGTCTCCGGCTCGTCGGCGAACAATTCGGGGTAATGCACCCGCACCATACCGGCGCACGAGCCGGACGGCGCCACGATATAATCGTAGCCGGCAAAGGCGGCGATCACCTGGCGCGCGATCGCCTTGGCGTCGGCCCGGTCGCCGGAATTGTAGGCCGGCTGGCCGCAGCAGGTCTGGGCGCGCGGCACCTCGACCGTACAGCCCGCCCGCTCCAGCAGCGCGACGGCGGCAAAGCCGACGCTCGGCCGGAACAGATCGACCAGGCAGGTCACCAACAGCGCGACGCGCGCCGGCTCGGGCATTGGCTCAACTCTCCATCCGCTGCCGCACCATAGGGAGGGCGCCGCCGGCGAATCAATGGGCGAATCAATCGGTTGCTGCCGGCGCGGCGATCCGGGCCGCGACGGCGCGCGGCAACAGCAGGTAATAGCGGCCGCTGGCGTTCATCGCGCCGGCGCTGGTAGCAGCGGCCGGGCCGTGCCCCCAGAACAGATCGCCGCGCACCGGCCCCTTGATCGCGCCGCCGGCATCCTGGGCGATGACGAGCCGGCGAATGGCGTCGCCGCCGAAGCGCTCGCGCGCGTCGAGCCAGAGCGGCAGGCCGAGCGGCACAAACGCGCGATCGACGGCGAGGCTGCGCCCGGCGCTCAACGCCACCTGCTCGGCGCCGCGCGGCCCGTCGCCGTGGATCTCGCGAAAGAACACAAACGAGGGATTTTCCCGCCGCAGCGCCGCGCCCTCTTTCGGGTGCGCCTTCATCCACTCGCTGATCGCCTGCATTGTCAGCTTCTCGCGCGGGATTTCGCCGCGCTCAAGGAGCAGCCGCCCGACCGGGACATAAGGCTTGCCGTTGCTGCCGTCGTAGCCGACCCGGACCACCCCGCCCTTGGGCAGCACCACCCGGCCGGAACCCTGGATTTCGAGGAAGAAGGCGTCGACCGCGTCGTCGACCCACAATAGCTCGAGGCCTTGCCCGGCAAGGGCGCCGCCCTCGATTTCGGCGCGGGTGTAACGCAAGGGATCCGGCGGGCGGCGGTAGAGCGGCGTCTGATAGGGACCGGCGCGCTGGAGGGACCCGTGCAGCGTGATCTCGAAGTAGCCGGTAAAGAGGCCATCGCTGGCACCGTTGTTGCCGGCCAAGAACGGCGCATACGCCGCCTCGAAATAGCGGCGTGCCGCAAGATCATCGCCAGCCGGCAGCGCCACCGCCGCGGCGCACGGGGCGCGCCATTCGCCGGCCGGGCCGAACGCGAAGCTCTTCGTCTTTGGATCGAGGGCGGCGGCGTCGGGTTTTGCCAGGATGGCCGCGCAGGAATGCAGCAGCGCCGGCAGCGCGGCGGCGACCTGGTCGTGGCTCCAGCCGGCGAGTTGCGAAAAATCCGCCGGCGCCAGGGTTAGTCGATCCGGCGGTCGCGGGCGAAGCAGGTAATAGAGCACCCCGAGCAGCAGCGGCGACAGCGCCAGGGCGACCCACGCCGCCCGGCGGGCGCGCGGCGTCACCGGCGCGGATCACCCGCTGGCGGTCGCCGCCAGTGCCCAGTTGGGGTCGCTCGAACCGGTATCGCGGGTAAAGCTCCAGAAATCGGTCTTTTCGATCGGTGTATTGGTGTCGCCGTCGATGATGCGGCCGTCTTTCGCCCGCAGCACATTGACCTGATCGGAGACGAACTTGACCGTTACCCGCGCCAGTCGGCCGGTGAGCTCGGCCTCGGCGATGTCGAGCTGTTTCAAGCGCAGAATGCGGGTTTCGAGCGTCTCGCCGGCGGCCGCGCGCTCGTCGATCGCGGCGGTGAAGGGCTTATAAACCTCGTCGCTCAGCAGCGGCCGCAACCGCGTTTTGTCACCGGCGGCGAAGGCGCCGACGATCATCTCGAAGGCGACCCGAGCGCCCTCGATGAAGCTCGCCGCCTCGAAGCCCGGATCGGCACCGCGGATGCGCTCCAGCCCCGCCGCCACGGCATCCGCCGGTGTCGCCGTGACGACCGGCGGCGCTGGCGCGGCGCGCCGCTTGGCAAGGGTTACCAGATTATCGTTGGGGGTTTCGGTCGGCCGCCCGATCGGGTCCCGCCGCCGCTGCTGCCCGGTGCGCCGCCCGAGGACGCCGCGCAGGCGCAGCACCAGGAAACCGGCGATCATCGCGAACAGAATGATGTCGAAATATTGCGGGAAATCACTCATCCGTACCGGGACCCTGCAGTTCTCCCGGGACAACCGGGCGTGCGCTCCATCGGGGTACATAGGCAGTCGCCGCGCCACGAGCAAGCGGCTGCCTTGGGGCGAGCGGCCAATTGCTACGGCGTCGCAATCCATGCTAGCGGAGTTGCGATACAGTCAGGCCGCTCGGGAGATCATCATGGCAGAAGAGACGACAGGCAACGGTCCCGACACCCAACCCGCGGCCGCACCGGCAGCGCAGCCGCAGCAGCTGGTGATCAACGCCCAATACATCAAGGATCTGTCGTTCGAGAACCCGCGAGCGCCGCAGAGCCTCGGGCAACAGCAGGCCCAGCCCTCCGTCGAGATCAAGGTCGACGTCAAGGCGCAGAGCCTCGGCGCCGAGAATTACGAGGTCGTGCTGACGATCAACGCCAGCGCGAAGGTGCAGGAGGACGCGCTCTTCATCGTCGAATTGATCTACGGCGCGATCGTTACAGTGCGCAACGTGCCGCCGGAACTGCTGAGCGCCGCAGTGCTGGTCGAAACCCCGCGGCTGATGTTTCCGTTCGCCCGCAACATCGTCGCCGAGACGACGCGCGACGGGGGATTTCCGCCGCTGATGATCAATCCGATCGATTTCGGCGATCTGCTGCGGCGCAACATGGCGGCGGCCACCGAGATCACCGACAGCCCGCCCGCCTGACGCTTCTCAGCCGGCGGCCAACCACAGCGGCGCGCTCAGAATCGCCAGCATCGCCTGGTGCGCCGCCAGCTCTTCGGGCGATGGCGCGTGCGGCCGCGGCTCCCGCGGCGAGCGCTCCTGCGCCGGCCCGAGCGCAGCAGCGACGTCGCCCACGCCCGAGAGGGCGAATTCGAAGCCGCGCTGCTTGCCGCCGAGCAACTCGATATAAACCGCGGCCAGCAGGCCGCAATCGATCTCGGCGCCGTGCTTGTCGCGCACTGACAGGTCGACCGCGAAGCGGCGGCATAGCGCGTCGAGACTGGCCGGCGCACCCGGAAAGCGGCGGCGCGCCACCGCGAGCGTGTCGACAAACGGGTGGGCAAGCAGCGGCCGGCCGAGCTGCGCCAATTCGGCATTGAGAAACGCCAGGTCGAACTCGGCGTTGTGGATGACCAGCCGGTCGCCGCCGATAAACGCGAGAAACTCGTCGGCGATCCCCGCGAACGGCGGGTGGGCGGCAAGAAACTCGCTTGTCAATCCGTGCACCGCCAACGCCTCGGCCGGCATGTCGCGCCCCGGATTGACGTAGCGATGAAACCGCCGCCCGGTCTGCACATGGTGCAGCAACTCGAGACAGGCGATTTCGACGATGCGGTGGCCAGCCTGCGGATCGAGGCCGGTCGTCTCGGTGTCGATCACGATTTCGCGCACGGTCCCCCCCGGCGATGGCGGCGCGGCGGCACGTCCTGCCGCAGCGTCCTGAGCACGGCCTGCAGCCGCTTGAGGGTCACATTTCGCCCGAGTGCGGTCGCGACGACAAAATCGGCGCGGCGGCGCTTTTCCGCGTCGGGCATCTGGGCGTTGCGGATTTCGGCAAAGCGGCTCTCGCTCATGCCCGAGCGGCGCAGTGCGCGTTCGCGCTGCAGCCGCGGCGGCGCCGAGACGACCAGCACATAATCGCAGCGGCCGATCCCGCCGGTTTCGAACAGCAGCGGGATATCGAGCACGACCAGCGGCGCGCGGCGGGCGCGGGCCAGCGCGACGAAGCGCCGTTCTGCATCGCGCACCATCGGGTGAATGATCGCTTCGAGCCGACGCAGCGCCGGCGGGTCGCCGAACACCCGCTGGCCGAGACGCCGCCGGTCGATGCCGGCGGCGTCGCGTACTCCCGGAAATGCCGCTTCCACCTCCGCGACCGCGGCGCCGCCTGGGCCAAGCAGGCGGTGCACCACGGCGTCGGCGTCGAACACCGGCACGCCAAGCCGCCGCAGGGTTTTGGCCGCGTTGCTTTTGCCCATCGCGATGGAGCCGGTGAGGCCAAGACGGATCACCGCGGCGCCGCCAGCGTCGTCAGCACCGCGGCGCGCAATTCGCGCGTCGCGCGCACCGGCGTCCCAAACCACGCCTCGAAACCCGGCCGGCCCTGGTGCAGCAGCATGCCGAGCCCGTCTACCGTGCGATGCCCGTTGCGCCGCGCCGCCGCCAGCAACTCGGTCTCGAGCGGCACGTAGACGATGTCGGCGACGACCGCGTGCGGCGGCAGGCGAACCAGATCAATTTCCAGCGCCGGCTCGCCACTCATCCCGAGGCTCGTCGTGTTGACCAGCAGCCCGGCATCCTCCAGCGCATCGCCGCGCGCCGCCCAGGGGTGAACCGAGAGCCGGCAGGACGGCAGTGCAAGCTCGTCGGCGAGCTGCCCAGCGCGCGCCAAGGTGCGGTTGAGCAGCCGGATCTCTCCGATCCCGGCTTCGATCAGTGCCGCGACCACCGCGCGCGCCGCGCCGCCGGCGCCCAGCACAACGACGGGCCCCGCCTTAGGCTCCCAGTCCGGGACGCACTCGCGCAGATTTTCGCGAAACCCGTAGACGTCGGTGTTGCTGCCCTCGAGGCTGTCGTCGGCCGCGACGATCACCGTATTCACCGCGCCGATGCGGCGCGCCAGCGGATCGGCGCGGTCGACCAGCGACAGCGCCGCCTGCTTATGCGGTATCGTCAGGTTGCAGCCGCGAAACCCCAGCACCGGCAGGGCGCGCAGCGCCTGCGCCAGGTGTTCCGGGCGAACCGGCAGCGGCACGTAGGCGCCATCGATACCGTGCTCGTCGAGCCAAAAATTGTGCAAGGCCGGGGAACGCGAATGGCTCACCGGCCAGCCCATAATGCCGGCGAGCCGCGTTTTCCCGGTGATCCTCATCCTCGCCCCTCACCCGAGCAGCGCGCCGCGTTCGCGCAAAAACTCCAGCAACTCCACCAGCGGCAAGCCGATAACGGCGAACTGGTCGCCGCTAATCCGCGAGAACAGCTGGACGCCCCGCCCCTCCAGCCGGTAGGCGCCGACCGAACCGCACAGCTGTTCGCCCTCGGCGGCAATATAGGCGTCAAGAAAGGCGTCGCTGAACAGCCGCATCGTCGTTTCCGGTTCGCTCGCCGCCTGCCACACCGGGCGGCCGGCTTGCGCCACGCATATCGCCGTCGCCAGGCGGTGGGTGCGCCCGCGCAGGCTGGCGAGCTGGGCGCGAGCTTCCACGAGGTTCGCCGGCTTGTCGAACCACTCGCTCCCCGCCGCGAGCAGCTGGTCGGCGCCGATCACCAACGCCGCCCGGTTGCGGCGGGAGATGCAACACGCCTTTGCGCTGGCCAGGGCGATCGCGCAGCTGATCGCCGAATCGCCGGCTTGCCGCGTCGCGTCCTTTACCGGGCGTTCGTCGATCGCCGCCGGCTCGATCGTGAAGTCGAGACCCGTCGCCCGCAGCAACGCGGCGCGCCCTTCGCTGGCCGAGGCGAGAATGAGCCGTTCAGCCATCGCCGCCATGGCGGCGCATCAGCAGCCGGTGCACCGACGACGCGGTCTCCTCGATCGAGCGCCGGGTGACGTCGATGACCGGCCAATGGCGCTCGGCGAAAAGGCGACGCGCCTCGCGGACTTCGGTCCGCACCGCCTCGAGGTCGGTATAGTCGGTCGCTTCATCATGATCGAGCATGCTGAGCCGGTTGCGCCGCAGGTGGATCAGCCGCTCCGGGTCGTTGGTCAGCCCGACGATCAGCGGCTTATGCGCCTGCAGCAATTCCGCCGGCAGCGGCACCCCCGGCACGAACGGCACGTTCGCGGCCTTGACGCCACGGTTGGCGAGATAGAGGCAGGTCGGGGTCTTCGAGGTGCGCGATACGCCGACGAGGCAGACGTCGGCGTCGTTGATGCCCCAGCTCGATTGCCCGTCATCGTGGTTGATCGCGAAGGTCATCGCGTCGATGCGGGCGAAATACTCGCCGTCGAGCAGATGCTGCTTGCCGGGGAGCCCGCGGCTTTCGCGCCCGAGATGCGAGGCAAGGGCGCCGATCACCGGGTCGAGCACCGGGATCGCCGGAACCTGCAAACGCCGACAGCCCTCCTGCAGCACCCGGCGAAGCGCATCGTCGACCATCGTGAAGAGGACGAGGCCGGGATTGCTCTCGACGCCGGCGATGACCCGCTCGATCTGGCTGCGCGTTCGCACCATGCTCCAGACATGCTCGATCGCCTGCGCCTCGTCGAACTGCACGAGGCAGGCGCGCGCCACGGAATGCACCGTATCGCCGGTCGAATCGGAGACCAAGTGCAGGTGAAACCGGGTCAGCGCCGCCGCACCCGCGTTCAAGGGCCCGCCCCCGCCACGTTGTGGATAGATCGCCGCGACGCCGGTAAAACTCGGAGTCTCCCGCTCGCCACCAACTCGCCTCCTCGCTCCCGCCGCCCTCAGGGCAAAGTTTTCAACCGACGACGCAGCTTACCCTCAGCGCCCGGCGATTGTGCGAAACTGACCGAGCTTGCGCGTTGTCGCGACTTTAATCTGCCGCACCGCCGCCCTCAAACACCTGAGCGCCCTCGCAACCCGACTTTTATGTACAGGTTGCCACGGGCGGTACACAATTAACCCCCGCCGGGGACAACCGGCGTGCGGATGTCTGATCCCCGTTCCCAGCGCCCCACCATCAACTACATCATTCCTAGAATCAAAAAGGTAATGGAAGAGGCAGAGGCAAGCATGGGAGATCCGGCGAAGCCGCTGTTGCGCGCCCTCAAGGGGGAAGCGCTGGAGCAGCCGCCGTGGTGGCTGATGCGCCAGGCCGGTCGGTTCCTGCCGGAATATCGCCAGTTGCGGGCGCAGGCGCGCGATTTCGTCGATTTCTGTCTGACCCCGGCGTTGGCGGCCGAGGCGACGCTGCAGCCGGTGCGCCGCTTCGGGATGGATGCGGCAATCCTCTTCGCCGATATACTGCTGGTGCCGCAGGCGTTGGGACAGACGGTCGAGTTTGGCGAAGATGGGCCACTGCTCGAAGCGCTTGCGGCCGAGCGGGGCATCGCCGGCCTGCGACCGCTGGAGTTGGGACGCCTCGAGCCGGTTTATGAGACGGTACGGCTGGTGCGCGCCGGCCTGCCGCCGCAGACCGCGCTGATCGGGTTCGCCGGCTCGCCCTGGACGGTTGCGACTTACATGGTCGAGGGGGGTGCGAGCCGCGACTTTCGCCGGGTCAAGGCCTGGGCCTATCGCGATGCGGTCGGGTTTTCCGCGCTGATCGGTCTGATCGCCGAGGCGACGATTACCTATCTCTGCGGCCAGATCGCGGCTGGGGCCGAGGCGGTGCAGTTGTTCGACAGCTGGGCGGGGGTCCTCTCCGAGGCGCAGTTCGAGCGCTGGGTCATCGCGCCGACCCAGCGGATCACCGCGGCGCTGAAGGGGCGTTTTCCATTGGTGCCGATCATCGGTTTTCCGCGCGGCGCCGGGGCGCTGTACACGCATTACGCGAGCCAGTCGGGGGTCGATGCAATCGGGCTCGATACCGCGGTACCGCTCGGTTTCGCCCGCGAGCTGCAGCGCCGGATTGTCGTGCAGGGCAATCTCGACCCGGTGGCGTTGCTGGTCGGCGGCGCGGCGCTGGAGGACGCCGCCGTGAGGCTGCGGCGGGCGCTGGCGGGCGGCCCGTTCGTCTTCAACCTCGGGCACGGCGTACTGCCGCAGACGCCGCCCGAGAACGTCGCGGTGCTGGCGCGGCTGCTCGCCGAACCGCTCGACAGGGCCTGAGATGGCGCGCCGCGCGGTCGTGCTGATGAACCTCGGCGGCCCGGATTCGCCCTCGGCGGTGCGGCCGTTTCTCTACAACCTCTTCAGTGACCCCGCGATCATCGGCCTGCCGGCGCTGTTGCGCCTGCCGCTCGCGTGGCTGATCGCCAAGCGCCGCGCCGCGGTTGCCGGCGAAATCTATGCCCAGCTCGGCGGCGCCTCACCCCTCCTCGCGAATACGCTGGCGCAGGCGGAGGCGCTTGAGGCGGCGCTGGGCGACGACTACTGCTGTTTTGTGGCGATGCGCTATTGGCATCCATTGACCGCGCAAACCGTCGCTGCGGTGAAGGCGTGGGGTCCCGACGAGATCACGCTGTTGCCGCTCTACCCGCAATTTTCGACGACAACGACCGCTTCCTCGCTGGCCGTGTGGCGGGACGAGGCAGCGCGGCAGGGTCTTCCCGCCGCCAGCCACGCGGTGCGCTCCTACCCGCAAGCCGCCGGCTTTATCGCGGCCCTGGCCGCGGCGATCGCGCCGGTCTTAGAGGCGGTGCTGGCGGAACGGGGCGCGGTTCGCCTGCTGCTGAGCGCGCATGGGCTGCCGCAAAAAATCGTGCGCGCCGGCGATCCCTACCCGCATGAGGTCGCCGAGACCGCGGCGGCGGTGGTGCGCGAGCTTCGCCGGCCGGAGCTCGACTGGCGGGTGTGCTATCAGAGCCGGGTCGGGCCGTTGGCCTGGCTCGGGCCGTCGGTTGACGACGAGCTGCGGCGGGCCGGCCGTGACGGCGCTGCGGTCGTGGTCGCGCCGATCTCGTTCGTGTCGGAGCATTCCGAAACGCTGGTTGAGCTCGATCGCGATTACCGGCGTCTGGCCGAAGCCTGTGGCGTGCCGAGCTATCGCCGGGTGCCGACGGTCGGGACCGACAGGCGCTTCATCGCCGCCCTGGCCGAGCTGGTGGGCGGCGCCTCGCGCTCGGCCCCGGAACCGGCGGCCGCGCTGGCCGGAACGATCGCGTGAGCGGTGCTCTTGTGGCGGCCTACCCGTGGCTGAAGGCGCTGCACATCATCGCGGTCATCGCGTGGATGGCGGGGTTATTGTACCTGCCGCGGCTCTACGTCTATCACTCCGAGGTGCCGCGCGGCTCCAACCGCGCGCGGATGCTGGAAGTCATGGAGCGGCGGCTGTTGCGCGGCATCATGTTGCCGGCGGCGGTGATGGCCTATGGGTTTGGGGCGCTGCTGGCGGCGACACCCGGGGTTGTCGATTGGCAGCGCGGCTGGATCTGGGCCAAGCTGGCGCTGGTCGCGCTGCTGACGGTGTTCCACGCTTTCCTCGCTTATTGGCGGCACGATTTCGCCGGCGGGCGGTTCTCGCATTCGGCGCGATTCTACCGTTTAGTCAACGAGTTGCCGACGCTCGCGATGATCGCGATCGTGCTCTTGGTGGTGGCGAAGCCGTTTTGAGCCGGGCTCTCGTCGACCGCCTGCCGGCCGCTGCAACCAAGCCCCTTGTAATCGTGTTTGACTTGCATATCTCGATTGGCTAAGGGAGCCGCACACCGCCCGCCGGTTTTCCTTCATACTTTCCCGATAAACCTAAAAACGTCTCCCCGCTTGCCGGACTCCGTCCGGGCAGCACTCCCGAACCCGGGACCATCCCCTCCTAACCGCGACGCAAATGCGATGAACCTCCAGGAACTCAAACGGAAAACTCCGGCAGAGCTGCTCGCTTTCGCCGAAGAGCTGCAGATCGAGAACGCCTCCACGTTGCGCAAGCAGGACATGCTGTTCGCCGTCCTGAAGCAGCTGGCCGAGAACGACGTGCCGATTTCCGGCGACGGCGTCTTGGAAGTGCTGTCGGACGGCTTCGGCTTTCTGCGCTCGCCGGAAGCGAACTATCTGGCCGGACCGGACGACATCTACGTCAGCCCCAACCAGGTGCGGCGCTTCGGCTTGCGTACCGGCGACACGGTCGAGGGCCAGATCCGCAGCCCGCGCGACGGCGAGCGCTATTTCGCGCTGCTCAAGGTCAACGGCATCAATTTCGCCGAGCCGGACCAGCTGCGCCACCGCATCAATTTCGACAATCTGACGCCGCTCTACCCCGAGGAAAAGATCGAGCTCGAACTCGACGATCCGACGAAGAAGGATTTGACGACCCGCGTCCTCGACTTGATCACGCCCTTGGGCAAGGGCCAGCGGGCGCTGATCGTCTCGCCGCCGCGCACCGGCAAGACCGTGATGCTGCAGAACATCGCGCACGCGCTGGCGAAGAACCACCCGGAAGTCTACCTGATCGTGCTGTTGATCGACGAGCGCCCCGAGGAGGTCACCGACATGGCCCGCTCGGTCAAGGGCGAGGTCATCAGCTCAACCTTCGACGAACCGGCGACCCGCCACGTGCAGGTCGCCGAAATGGTGATCGAGAAGGCGAAGCGCCTGGTCGAGCACAAGCGCGACGTGGTGATCCTCCTAGATTCGATCACCCGGCTGGCGCGCGCCTACAACACGGTCGTGCCGTCATCCGGCAAGGTCTTGACCGGCGGCGTCGACGCCAACGCGCTGCAGCGTCCGAAGCGGTTTTTCGGGGCGGCGCGCAACATCGAGGAAGGCGGCTCCTTGACGATCATCGCGACCGCGCTGATCGACACCGGCTCACGGATGGACGAAGTCATCTTCGAAGAGTTCAAGGGCACCGGCAATTCGGAAATTGTGCTCGATCGCAAGGTCGCCGACAAGCGCACCTTCCCGGCGCTCGACATCACCAAATCCGGCACCCGCAAGGAGGAACTTCTGGTCGACCGTGGGGTGCTGGCCAAGATGTGGGTGCTGCGCCGCGTGCTGATGCCGATGGGCACCAATGACGGCCTCGAATTCCTGATCAACAAGCTGAAGGAATCGAAGAACAACTCGGAGTTCTTCGACGCGATGAATACCTAAACGGACCCCCACCCCGACCCTCCCCCGCTTGCGGGGGAGGGAGTTTCGCGCCCCAACCCGCTTTGGCCTCGTCCCCTCCCCCGCAAGCGGGGGAGGGTTAGGGTGGGGGCTCTGACCCCTACACGGTCAGGACGGTTGAGCCCGTCGTCTTGCGGTCCTGCAGGTCGCGGTGCGCCTGGGCGGCGTCGCGCAGCCGGTAGGTCTGGTTGACCTCGATCTTGACCGCACCCTTCAGGACGACGTCGAACAGTTCGCCGGACGCGGTCAGCAGATCCTCGCGGCTCGTGGTGTAGGTGTTGAGGGTCGGCCGGGTCACGAACAAGGAGCCCTTGCCGGCGAGGATGCCGAGATCGACCGGCGGCACTGATCCCGAGGATTGCCCGAAGAGCGCCATGAGGCCCAATGGCGCGATGCAGTCGAGCGACTTGAAGAACGTGTCCTTGCCGACCGAATCGTAGACCACCGGGCATTTCTTGCCGCCGGTGATCTCAGCCACGCGCGCGACGAAATCCTCGGTGCGGTAGTTGATCGGGTGGTCGCAGCCGTGCGCCTTGGCGAGCGCCGCCTTCTGCGCGTCGCCGACCGTGCCGATGACCGTGGCGCCAAGGTGCTTGGCCCACTGGCAGACGATGAGGCCGACGCCGCCGGCCGCGGCGTGGATCAGGATCGTCTCGCCCGGCTTCACGACATGGGTGCGGCGAATGAGGTACCACGCGGTCATGCCCTTCAGCATCATCGCTGCGGCCGCCTGGTCGCTGATGCCCTGCGGCACCGGCACCAGCCGCTCGGCCGGCATGACGCGGCCCTCGCTGTAGGCGCCCAAGGGGCCGCCGGCATAGGCGACGCGGTCGCCGATTTTGAGGCCGCTGACCCCCGGCCCGACCTCTTCGATAATCCCGGCCGCTTCCGAGCCTAGCCCCGATGGCAGCGGCATCGGGTAGAGCCCGCTCCTCTGATAGGTGTCGATGTAGTTGAGCCCGACCGCGGTGTGCTTGAGGCGCACCTCGCCCGGCCCGGGCTTGCCCACCTCGACCGGCTGCCACTCCAGCACTTCCGGGCCGCCGGTCTTCGCAAAACGGATCGCCTGTACCATTGCCGCCTCCTGGGGTTTTGCTAGCGGGGGGTCGATCGGGCGACGATAGCGAAGAACGCCGGTGTCGCAAAGCCGAGCCCCGGCGGGACCCAGGCCGGCGCCTTCCCTGGGTTTCCCTGCCGGGCAGGGATCTTTACGCGAATCCTAAAAAAACGTGTGATATATCATAGGATTATCGGAAAATTCCCGGGCGCCGAGCAGGGAATTTTTTGCCGCTCCGCAGGGAATTTCGCGCGCCGGGCAGGGAATTCGTCACACCGCGCCTTCGAGTGCGAGGAGGCGCTGCTTGGTCACCAGGCCGCCCGAGCCGCTATAGCCGCCGAGCCCGGCTTTAGCCAGCACCCGGTGGCACGGGATGACGACCGGGATCGGGTTGCGCCCGCAGGCGCGCCCGACCGCGCGCGGCGCCGAGCCAACGGCCGCCGCGAGATCGCCGTAGCAGCGCGTCTCGCCATAGGGGATCTGCTGCATCGCGGCCCAGACGCGGCTCTCGAACGGCGAACCCGCAGGCGCCAGCGGCAAGTCGAACTGCGCCAGCTCTCCGGCGAAATACGCGGCGAGCTGGCGCGCCGCCTCGGCGAGCAACGGGCTGCCATTGCTCAGGTTGGCGTTGCCGGCCGGGCCGCCATCTTCCCAGTGGATCGCGACGATCTGGTCGCCCGCTTCCTTGATCGTCAGCCGCCCGATCGGGCTTGGGATGGACAGCGAGGGCATGCCGGCCTCCTGTAGGAACATTTCAAGAACATTAGCACAACGCATTTAGTCTGTCGAGCAGAGCTTGCGGCTCCGTCAGCGGCAGCGAGCAGACTGCTCCCTCGCAGACATAGGCGGCGGCGTGGCCACCGACGAGGCCCTTGCCGTACGCCGGATGCGTCGCCGGCAAATCCTCCCCATTCGTCGCCGCGAGGACGACGCGGTTGGGCAGCGAAGCGGCGTAGACCGCGCGCCGCAGGGCTGCGAAATGCGCGTCGTGGGGGGCGCCGACCAGCACGATCTGCAGCGGCTTATGCGCGCATTCGGCGTTGTTGATCAGCGTCGCCAGCGGGAAGAAATTGCGGCCCAGTTCACCGCCGAAGGCCCCGACGATCGCTTCTGCCCGGCGGGCGTAGGTATCGTCGCCGGTCAGCAGCGCGAGGCGCGCGAGAACTCCGACCAGCGTGCCGTTGCCCGAGGGGACCGCGGCGTCCGACGCGGTCTTGACCCGGGCGATCAAATCCGCCGTGTCGTCGGCGGCGAAATAATAGCCGCCGGCCGAGCCTTCGGCGGCGTCCCAATAATGCCGGTCGAGCACGGCGACCCAGTCGCGCGCCCGGGCGAGGTAGGCGTCGTCGAAGGTCGCCTCGTGCAGCGCCAGCGCGGCGCGGCAGAGATTGGCGTAGTCGTCGACGCTGGCCGGATGACGCGCGTCGCCCGAGCGCCAGCTGTGGCGGAGCCGGAAGTCGGCGCCGGTCATCTTATCGCAGACGAAGTCGAAGGCGCGCGCCGCCAGCAGGGTCCACTCGGGGCGCTCGAAGGCGAGCCCGGCTTCGGCGAGCGCCGCGAGCATCAGCCCGTTCCAGTCGGCCAGCACCTTGTCGTCGAGCCCGGGTCGCACCCTTCCGGCCCGCGCCGCCAGCAGCAATTCGCGGCATTGCGCCAGCTCATTTTCGGTCGCGGCGTCGGCGAGGGCGGGGTGGGCGAGGCGGTTGAGGATCGTCTTGCCCTCCCAGTTTCCGCCGGCCGCGACGTCGTAATAGCGCTTGAAGAGGAGCGCCCGCTCGCCGCCGAGAAGCTGGTCGATCTCGGCTTCCGACCAGACGTAGAATTTCCCCTCCTCGTGTTCGCTGTCGGCGTCGAGGCTGCTGTAGAAGCCGCCTTCGGGGTGGGTCATCTCGCGTTCCAGCCAGAAAATCGTCTCGGCGACGCGCTGGGCGTAAAGCGGCTCCTTGGTTTCCTGCCACACCAGCGTCAAGAGGCTGACCAGCTCGGCGTTGTCGTAAAGCATCTTCTCGAAATGCGGCACCAGCCAATGCGTGTCGGTGGCGTAGCGTGCGTAGCCGCCGCCGAGATGGTCGTAGATGCCGCCCTGCGAAATCGTCGTCAGGGTGCGGATGACGGCGTCGCGATAGGGCTCGCGGCGGGTGCGCTTCCAGGCCCGCCACAATAATTCGAAGATGCCGCATTGCGGGAATTTGGGGGCGCTGCCGATGCCGCCGTTCAGGGGATCGACCTCGCGCAGCAGGCGCTCGGCGACGCGGTCGAAGAGGTCGGGCGCGATAGGGGCGCCGGCTTGCGGCTGCCCCAATTTTTGCAGGCCCTGGCGCAGCGCTGCGACGTTTTTCGCGACGTCGTCGGGCTTGTCGCGGTAGGCGCCGGCGAGCGCGCTCAATAGCTGCGGAAAACCTGGCCGGCCCCAGCGCGGCTCGGGCGGGAAATAGGTGCCGCCCCAGAAGGGCTCGCCCTGCGGCGTCAGGAACATCGTCAACGGCCAGCCGCCCTGCTCGCCCATCAACGCGAGCGCGTTCTGGTAGATCGCGTCGAGGTCGGGGCGCTCCTCGCGGTCGACTTTGATGTTGATGAAAAGCTTGTTCATAAGCGCCGCGATTTGCGGGTTCTCGAAGCTTTCGTGCGCCATCACGTGGCACCAGTGGCAGGCGGCGTAGCCGACCGACAAGAGGATCGGCTTGTCGGCGGCCCGAGCGGCGGCCAGCGTCTCGGGCCCCCAGGCCTGCCAATGCACCGGGTTGTCCTTGTGCTGCAGGAGGTAGGGGCTGATTTCCTCGCCGAGGCGGTTTCTGTCCATGCGCGATCCCATGAGCAATGCTTGGGGGCGGGTTGCGCCCGCGGATGTTGCCGGCGGCGGCGCGGCAGGTTAGGGTCGGCCGGCATCTTAGACCCAGGACGGCGGCTAGCGTCACCCGCTCCGCCCGGCAACAGCGGAGAACCCGAATGGCCGACCCGAAGCTGTTCTACGACCGCCACATCTTCATGTGCAACAACGTGCGGGCGGAAGGGCATCCGCGCGGCTGCTGCATGGCGCGGGCGGAGGCCGCCGGCGGCTTCGACAAGCTGCGCGGCTATGCGCGCGAAAAGGCGCGTCAGCTCGGCGTCGAAAATGTCCGCTTCAACGCCGCCGGCTGCCTCGACCGCTGCGAGTTCGGCCCCAATCTGGTGATCTACCCGGAAGGGGTGTGGTATCGCTTCGAGTCGCAAAGCGACATCGACGAGATCCTCGAAACCCACCTGAAGAACGGCGGGCGCGTCGATCGGCTGATGCTGCAGCCCGACCAGCTGCCGCCGAAGCACTGAGCCGCAGTTCGGCCGTCATTCCCGCAACAGCGGGAATCCAGGGGCAACAGCTCCGGTCGCCTGCCCTGGACCCCCGCTTCCGCGGGGGCGACGGGTGATGGGCGCCGCACCGCCCGAGACGATATACGCGCCGGCGACCGCCGCAGGGCGCGCCGCGGTCGCGATCATTCGCCTGTCCGGCCCGCAATCGGGAGCGGCGCTACAAGCGCTGGCGGGCGGGCTACCGCCGCCCAGGGTGGCGCGCCGCGTGCGGGTGCGCGATCCTGCCAGCGGCGAGACCCTCGACGACGGCCTGGCGCTGTGGCTGCCGGGGCCGCGCAGCCTGACCGGCGAGGACGTTGCCGAACTGCACCTGCACGGCAGCCGCGCCGTCCTTTCCGCCGTCATGGCGGTGCTGGGCCGGATGGGGCTGCGCCTCGCCGAGCCCGGCGAATTCACCCGCCGCGCCTTCCTCAATGGCAAGCTCGACCTCGTGCAGGCCGAGGCGGTGGCCGACCTCGCGGCGGCCGAGACCGAGGCGCAGCGCCGCCAGGCCTTGCGCCAGCTCGGCGGCGAACTGGGCGAGCTTTACCGCTTATGGGGCGACCGGCTGCTGCGCCTCCTGGCGCACCTCGAAGCGGCGATCGATTTCCCCGACGAGGATCTGCCGCCGGCGCTCGAGGCGCGGGTCGCCGCCGACACGGCCGAGCTGGCCGATGAGATCGCGCGCCATCTCGCCGACGGCCACCGCGGCGAACGGCTGCGCGATGGGCTGATGGTCGCGATCGTCGGGCCGCCCAACGCCGGCAAGTCGAGCCTCCTCAACCAGCTGGCGCGGCGCGAGGCGGCGATCACCTCGCCCATCGCCGGCACGACCCGCGACGTGATCGAGGTCGCGATAGACCTCGCCGGCTTTCCGGTCGTGCTGGCCGACACCGCCGGCCTGCGCGACAGCGCCGACGCGGTCGAGCAGGAAGGGCTGCGCCGCGCCGTGGCGCGCGCCGCATCGGCCGATCTGCGGCTATTCGTGTTCGAGGCGGAGCGGCCGCAGGATGCCGCCGGCGCCGCCGCCTGGCCCGGCCCCGACACGCTGCTGGTCGCCAACAAGATCGACGTCGCCGAGCGCGCGGCGCTGCCGCCCGGCGCGGTCGCGGTGTCGGCCTTGACCGGCGAGGGGATCGCGCAGCTGGTCAGGGCGCTCGCCGCGCGCGTCGCCGAGCGCTACGACATCGCCGCGCCGCTGTTGACCCGGGCGCGCCACCGCGGGGCGCTTGAGGTCGCCGCCGAGGCGCTGCGCCGCTCGCTCGCCGCCCCCCTCGCCGAATTGCGCGCCGAGGATTTGCGCCTCGCCTGGCGCAGCTTGGGGCGCATCACCGGCCGCGTCGACGTCGACGACCTGCTCGACATAATCTTCGCCGATTTCTGCCTCGGCAAATGATCGGAATTATTTGCCTGTCTCACCCAACGGACGGAAAAGACTACGTTCTAGAAGAAGTATGTCCAAATCCACGGTGAGATTTTCCGGGAAGTGATCATATTTGAGGATGGCTCTCGAATTCTGCTGATCGACAACCGCTGCCGGAGTCCATGCGCGCACTTTACGGGAGCACACGTCCCAACGCCGACCAATAAGATTTGGCTCTGGGTTGAACTGAAACATCGTCATTCCTCGCAATAAGCGGCACGCGATTAAGAGATGGGACGCACGAATGATGAGGTCCAGCCCGATGGGTTACAATTAGCTAGCCACGCGAGTTGGCCGATCCTCGGAAGGCCGCGTGCACAGCATATTGCGCCCAAAGCCGTCGGCCGTCGCAGGATATTGATCGCAGTGCTTGACGGACGGCGCGGCATCTGTTCTGTTGTCGGTGGCGATTCGCGTTCCTAAGCATCTTCCATCGAGACCTTTGAGCGATCCACTCGACGCCCTGGCACGGGGCGGGGCGCATGGGGTGCTCCGGGGAAAGGCAGGCCCAGTCCTGTCGTCTCTCGATGGAGGCGGCAATGGCCGCATTCGTCAACGGGCTGCCCTGGGGGCGCGCGGTCTCCGTGCGTGATTATCTCAGGTGCAGATACGGAAAGTGGGAGCACGTTCGCTCCCACTTGCGCAGGTGGCCTCGGTCCTGATCCGACCAGAGGACGCCAACAAAAGACCAGACCCCAAACTAGGCGCCCTTCGGGGCGCCTTTCTTTTACGGGGCGCATCGTTCACCGATTCGGTTGGTCGGTCAAGGCGTATTTCAAATGGCTTTCGAATGAAATACGTTGGCGGCAATGGCAAACCCCGGCACCTCCATCCGGCTGAGGCCGATCATTCTTGCGTATCTCGACGAGCTTGCGCGGATGGGGTCATTCGGCAAAGGCCGATCCGGCGTGATGAGGCGCTTCATTGAGGATGGGATCAACGAGGCTCTCACGCGTCGGTTGATTGAGAGGCGCGATGCGTTCGATTACGGAGAACGGCCGGAGGACGAAGACGATGAGGACAGTTAATTGGTTTAGGACGCAATGATGGCCATTTTTTCGGCCACATTGACGATCGATCGGAGGTGACAACTGAATTCTTCTGCCGGAGATGCTGCCGTGCTGCGGCGCATGGCGGACGCGCGGCGGGGCGTTTTGACAAGGGCGCGCGGGCGGTGGTAGATGTGCCTGTCGCGGAGGTTGGAATGGTACGTCGCGTATTCTATACGACCCTCGCCCTTGCTTTGGCCGGGAGTGCGTTTTTCAACGCCGATCCGAAGCCGGACATCAACCTGTTCGGCGTCCTGTTCCTGTTCTTTGCCTTTGTCGTGTGGTTTTGCTGGGAAGATATCGAGGCCGGCTATGCCTACCTCGAAGATTCGCGGGTGCCGCGCTACGAGGGCACCGGGCTGATGTTCATTCGCTTCGCGCCGATGTACCTGCGCGAACTCACCGGCAAGAAGCGCCGCCGCGGCTAGCCTCGAACGGCCACCGCGCTTCCCTTGGATTCCGCCGCGATGAATGAGACGAGCGGCGCCTACGATGTAATCGTGATCGGCGGCGGGCATGCCGGCTGCGAGGCGGCGGCGGCGGCGGCGCGGCTCGGCGCCAGGGCGGCGCTCTTGACGCACAGCCTTGCGACGATCGGCGAGATGTCGTGCAACCCGGCCGTGGGCGGCCTTGCCAAAGGCCATTTGGTGCGCGAGATCGATGCGCTTGACGGCGTCATGGGCCGCGCGATCGACCGGGCCGGCATCCAGTTCCGCCTGCTCAACCGCAGCAAGGGGCCGGCGGTGCGCGGGCCCCGCGCCCAGGCCGACCGCAAGCTCTATCGCCGGGCGATGGCCGAATTGCTCGCGGAATTCGAGCATCTCACGATTATCGAGGGGGCGGCCGAGGATCTCGTCCTCGACGCCGCCGGCCGGGTGTGTGGCCTCACGCTCGGCGCCGGCCGCCGGCTGCGCGCCGGCCGGGTCGTCCTGACCACCGGCACGTTTTTGGGCGGCCTCATCCATATCGGCGCGGAGAAGATCCCGGCGGGGCGGGTCGGCGAGGCGCCCTCGCTCGGCCTGTCGCAGACCTTGCGGCGCTGCGGCTTTGCCTTGGGGCGGCTGAAGACCGGGACGCCGCCGCGGCTTGACGGCACGACGATCGACTGGCGCGGCCTCGACGTGCAACCGGGGGACGACCCGCCCGTGCCATTCTCGTTCATGACCAGACAGATCACGACGCCGCAGATCGTCTGCCACATCACCGAGACAAACCCGCGGACGCACGCCGTCATCCGCGGCAATCTCGGCCGTTCGCCGCTGTTTTCCGGCGACATCGCCGGGGTGGGGCCGCGCTATTGCCCGTCGATCGAGGATAAGGTCGTGCGCTTCGCCGAGCGCGAGCGGCACCAGATTTTTTTGGAGCCGGAAGGGCTCGACGACGACACGGTCTACCCGAACGGGGTCTCGACCTCGCTGCCGCGCGACGTGCAGGCTGAGTTTATCTCGACGATTCCCGGGCTCGAACACGCGGTAATGCGGCGGCCCGGCTACGCGATCGAATACGATTACGTCGATCCGCGCGAACTGCATGCGACGCTGGAGACGCGGCGCGTGCCCGGCCTCTACCTCGCCGGCCAGATCAACGGCACGACGGGCTACGAGGAGGCCGCGGCGCAGGGCCTCGTCGCCGGCGTCAATGCGGCATTGTCGGCTGGGTCCTCCGGGGGCGCGGCGCCGTTCGTGCTCGACCGGGCCGACGCCTATATCGGCGTCCTGGTCGATGATTTGGTGACGCGCGGCACGGCCGAGCCCTACCGCATGTTTACTTCGCGCGCCGAATACCGGCTGACCCTGCGCGCCGACAACGCCGACCAGCGCCTGACCCCGCTGGGGATCGCGGCGGGTGTAGTCGGCGCGGCGCGCGCCGGTGCCTTCGCGGCCAAGCTGGCGGCGCTGGAGGCGGCGCGCTGCCGGGTCGGCGAATTGCGCATGACGCCGACCGCGCTGCGCCGCCGCGGCTTCAGCGTCAACGCCGACGGGGTGGCGCGTTCGGCCGCCGAGCTCCTGGCCCATCCCGGCATCGACCTGGCGCGATTGGCGGCGCTGTGGCCCGAGCTCGGCGCGATTGCCCCCGATATCGCCGAGCAGCTCGAAATCGACGCGCGCTATGCCGGCTACCTAGAGCGCCAGGCGCGCGACATCGCCGCCTTCCGCCGCGACGAATCTCTGCTCCTGCCCGACGGGCTCGATTACGCCGCGGTCGGCAGCCTGTCGGCGGAAATCCGCGGCAAGCTGGCGGCGGCGCGGCCGGCAACGCTGGGCGCCGCGGCGCGGATCTCGGGGGTGACGCCGGCGGCGCTCGTCGCGCTCTTGCAATATGTCAGGCGCCGCCCCGAGCCGCGCGCCGCTTGACGCCGCGGGGTTTGCCGCGGCGAGCGGTGTTTCACGTGAAACATTGGCGCGGCTGGAGGCCTATCGGGCGCTCCTCGCCGAATGGTCGCGGCGGATTAATCTCGTCGCCGGCAGCACCCTCGACGATGTGTGGCGGCGGCATTTCCTCGATTCGGCGCAGCTGCTGCCGCTGGTACCACGAGGCGCGCAAAGCCTGATCGACCTCGGCAGCGGCGCCGGCTTTCCCGGCCTGGTGCTGGCGATTCTGGGCGTAGCCCAGGTCGAGCTGGTCGAAGCGGACGCGCGCAAATGCGCCTTCCTGCGCGAGGCGGCGCGGGTCGCCCAGGCGCCGGTGCGCATCCACAATTCGCGAATCGAATCGCTGCCGCCGCGCCCGTTCGATGTCGTGACCGCCCGCGGCTGCGCCCCGCTCGACCGGCTTCTCGTTCTGGCTCAGCCGTTTGTCGCACCGGGTACGCGATGCCTCTTCCCAAAGGGCGAGCAGGCGGGGCAAGAATTGGCCGCCGCGCAGCAGCACTGGAAATTCGATGTCACGAGCCAGCAGAGCCGCAGCGACCCGCGCGGGGTCATCCTGTGCTTGAGCGGGGTGGCGCGCCGTGAGCCCGGCGACGGCGGCTGAAGCGGCGCGCGCGCGCATCATCGCGGTCGCCAACCAGAAGGGCGGGGTTGGCAAGACCACGACCGCGGTCAACCTCGCCACCGCCTTTGCCGCGGAGGGGCGGCGCGTCCTCGTTATCGATCTCGATCCGCAGGGCAACGCCAGCACCGGGCTTGGCATACCGCGCGCGGCGCGCGGCCTCACCAGCTACGAATTGCTGCTCGGCGAAAGCGATCTTGAGCGCGCCTCGATCGCCACCGCGGTGGCTCGCCTTGCGCTGGTGCCGGCGTCCCCCGACCTCGCCGCCGCCGAACTCGAAATAAGCGGGCGGCCGCAGCGCGAATTTCTGCTGCAGCGGGCGCTCGGCGCCGATCTCGCCCCGTACGACGACGTGCTGATCGACTGCCCGCCGTCGCTCAACCTGTTGACGATCAACGCGCTCGTCGCGGCCGACCGGGTGCTGGTGCCGCTGCAGTGCGAGTTCTACGCGCTGGAGGGCCTGGCCCAATTGATGCGCACGATCGAGCGGGTGCGGCAGGCGTTGAACCCGCGCCTCGCGCTGCAGGGGGTGCTGCTGACAATGTATGATCGCCGCAACAATCTGTGCGAGGACGTCGCCGCCGACGTGCGCGGCCATTTCGGCGACAAGGTTTATCAGACGGTGATCCCGCGCAACGTGCGGGTGTCGGAAGCACCGTCGCACGGCATGCCGGCCCTCGTCTACGACCAGCGCTGCTCCGGCGCGCAGGCCTATGTCCAGCTTGCCGCCGAGATGCTGCGGCAGGGAGCGGCAGCATGAGCGATCGGGCTAGGCGCCAGAAGCTGGGGCGCGGCCTCGCAGTTCTCTTCGGCGAGGCCGGTGCGCGCGCCGCGGGCGAGCCCGGCGGCGCCCAACCCGGCGGCGCTCGCAGCGTGCCGATCGAGGCGATCCGGCCGTCGCCGTTCCAGCCGCGCCGGCGCTTCGCCGAAGCCGAACTAGAGGGCCTCGCGCAATCGATCCGCGAAAAAGGCATCGTCCAGCCGCTCCTGGTGCGGCCGCTCGGCGAGACGGCGGACGGCGCCGAATTCGAGCTGGTCGCCGGCGAGCGGCGCTGGCGCGCGGCGCAGCGCGTCGGGCTGCACGAGGTGCCGATCGTCGTCCGGGTGCTCGGCGATTCCGAGGTCATCGAGATCGCGCTCGTTGAAAACCTGCAGCGCGAGGATCTCTCGCCGCTCGAGGAGGCCGAGGCCTACAGCCGCCTCGCCCGCGAGTTCGGCCGCAGCCAGGCGAGCCTCGCCGAGGCGGTCGGGAAAAGCCGCAGCCACGTCGCCAACACATTGCGCCTGTTGGCGTTGCCGGCGCCGGTGCGGCAGCACCTCGAAGCCGGCGCGCTGTCGGCCGGGCATGCCCGCGCCCTGCTCGCGGCGTCCGATCCGGCCGCATTGGCGCAAGAGGTGGTGCGCCGCGGCCTCAACGTGCGCGCCACCGAGCGGCTGGTGCGGCGCCGCATGGCGCAGCCGGCGTCGCGCCCGGGGCCGCTGCGCGACGCCGACACCCAGGCGCTCGAGCACGAGCTGGCGACGACGCTCGGGCTGCGCGTTACGCTGGCGCGCAAGCGCCGCGGCGGCAGCCTGATGCTGCACTACACCACCCTCGACCAGCTCGACCGCCTGCTCAAGCTGCTGCGGCGCAGCTGAAAGGGCTTCAGCCGCGCGCTTGCCGGGCGATCGCGAAGAGGGCCTCGCGGCAGATGGTTTCGGCCGGGAAGCCGGTAAGCTTCATGCGGAATTCGGCGGCGACGACGCGCTCGAGCGCGCGCCGCAGCCGAACTTCGCTCCAGCGCTGCAGTTGGCGGCGCCAGCTGTCCTGCTCCTTGAAGAAAATCGGCGGCCGTGCCGCGCGGATCGCCTCCTCGATGGCGCCGCCCGCCGCGATGCGGCCGGCGAGGAGGTGCAGCCGCTGCAGGTGGCGGCCCAGCGCGCGGATCACCGACACCGGCGACTCGCCCTCCTGGAACACCCGCGCGAGGGCGCGGTCGAGCGCGGCGGCGTCGCCCTCGGCGGCCGCCAGGATCGCATCGTCGAGCGACAAGGCGGCGCTGTCGGCGATGATTTCGCGCGCGTCGGCAAGCTCAACCCGGCCGCCGTCGCCGGCGTAGAGCGTCAGTTTTTCGAGTTCGGCGCGGGTTACCAGGCGGTCGTCGCCGAGATGGAGGACGAGAAAATCGAGGGCGTCGCGGCTTACCTCGATTCGGTGTGCGGCAAAGGCTTCGCGGATCACCGCCGCGAGGTCGCGGGCGCTGTCGGGATAGCAGCCGATCGCGGCGCCTCGCGGCGCCTCGTCGAAGACGCGACGCAGCGCCGAGCGGCCCGGCAAATCGCCGGCCTCGGCAACCACCAGCGAGTCGCCGAGCGCGTCTAGAAGAAAGCGCGTGAAGAGCGGCGTCAGCCCGTCGCCGGCGTCGCGCACCCGGACGACGCGCCGCCCGCCCATCAGGCTGATCTGCGCCGCCTCGTCGGCGAGCCGCGCCGGATCGCCGGCGAGCGTCGCCGCGGCGAGCTCGGCGACGCGGAACGGATCGCGCGGATCGGGACAGATCGCCCGCGCCAGCATGTCGGCCCGCTCGCGCACCAGCCCGGCGTCGGGACCGTACAGCAGCACGGCGCGGATGTCCGGGTCGGGCCGCGCCAGAAAACCCGCGACCCGCGGGCCGGCGAGCTTCACGGTTTGGCGGCGCCCTGGGCCGCCCGGCGCTGCATGAAGACGGTGAGCCGGTTAACGATGTCGCGGCGCAATTCCTCGACGGCGCGGGTGCGGGCATCGTCCTCGGCGACGACATCGGAATATTCGTTGGCTAGAATGTCGAACGATTCGGCGACGTGCGCGGCGGCCGACAAGAGCGGCGCGCCGCTCTTGATGTCGCTGAGGAAGAAGCTTGCGGTGGCGTCGAGGCGGCCGCGGGTTCCGAAGCCCTGGACCTGCACCCCGAGGTCGGACCGCACCGTTTGCAGCGTGACGCGCAGCAGGTAGCGCTGCGGGCTCGGGTCGCCGCCCGGGTTGAACGATTGCCGTAGCGCCCACGCGAGCTTCTGGCCGATCCGCTCGGGGATCGGCGCAAGGTGGATCGCGCGCAGCTCCGCGTCGGCCGGTCCGGTTTCGGGATCGGCGTAGAGCGGCGCCCAGCCGCACCCGGCCAGCGGCGGCAGCGCGAACCCCAGCAACGCGCCGGCCGACCAGCGCAGAAAGGCCCGCCGCCCGGGTATTGGCCGAATTTGCCGCCGCGGCATCAGGCGACGACGCTGACGATGCGGTTGGGCACGATCACCACCTTCTTCGGCGCGCGGCCGTCGAGCTGGCGCGCGACCTGCGGCAGCGCCAGTGCCGCCGCCTCGACCTCGGGCGCCGCGGCATCGCGCGGCAGATCGATCGTGCCGCGCAATTTTCCGTTGACCTGGACCGCGATCGTCACCGCCTCGTCGCGCGCGAGATCGGGGTCGGCCGCGGGCCAGCGTTCGTCGGCCAACAAGGTGCCGTGCCCGAGCTCGCGCCACATCTCTTCGGCGAGATGCGGCATCATCGGGCCGATCAGGCGGATCGCCGCCTCGATGCCCTCGCGCAGCACGATGCCCGCGCCCGGTGCGACAGCCGGCAGGTCCTCCAGCGCATTGGTCAGTTCGCGGATGCGGGCGACCGCGCGGTTGAAGCGGAACTTGTCGAGGTCGTCGGTGACCGCGGCGATCGTCTTGTGGGTCTGGCGCCGCAGCGCGACCAGCGCCGGCGAGAGGTCCACCGGCATCGCGCTGCCCGCCGGCGGCAGCGTCACGGTGGGCTCGGACACCATGCGCCACAGCCGGCTGACGTAGCGCCAGCTGCCGTCGATCCCGGCGGCCGTCCATTCGAGGTCGCGCTCGGGCGGGCTGTCGGACAACAGGTAAAGCCGCGCGGTGTCGGCGCCGTAGGTGTCGACGATGTCGTCGAGATCGACGACGTTTTTCTTCGACTTGCTCATTTTTTCGAGCCGCCCGACGGTGACCGGGCCGCCCTTGGCATCGGCGAGGCGGCCGTCGCCGGCCTCCGTCACGTCGCGCGGAAAAAGCCACTCCTCGGCGCTGTTCTGGTAGGTCTGGTGCAGCACCATGCCCTGGGTGAAGAGGCCGGCGAACGGCTCGTTGAGGTCGAGGTAGCCGCAGCGTTTCAGCGCCCGCATGAAAAAGCGCGAATAGAGGAGGTGCAGCACGGCGTGCTCGACGCCGCCGATGTACTGGTCGACCGGCATCCAATATTCGGCGGCGGCGCGGTCGAACGCCATCGGCGCGCGGGCCGAGCAGAAGCGCAGGAAATACCACGAGGATTCGAAGAACGTGTCGAACGTGTCGGTCTCGCGCGTCGCCGCGCCGTGGCAGCGCGGGCAGGCTACGTGCTTCCAGGTCGGATGGCGGTCGAGCGGGTTGCCGGGGCGGTCGAACGTCACGTCCTGCGGCAGTTCGACCGGCAAATCCCTTTCCGGCACCGGCACGATGCCGCAGTCCGCGCAGTGGATGACCGGGATTGGACAGCCCCAGTAGCGCTGCCGCGAGACGCCCCAATCGCGCAGCCGGTAGGCGATCGTGCGCTCGCCGCTTCCCATTTGCTCGAGCCGCTCGCCGACCGCGCGCTTCGCTTGCGGTACCGACATGCCGTCCATGAAGGCGGAATGATAGATCGTACCGTCATCGACGTAAGCGGTGTCGCCAATGGCGAAATTCGCCGGGTCGGCGCCCGGCGGCAGCACCACAGGGATCACCGGCAGGCGGTATTTGCGGGCGAAATCGAGGTCGCGCTGGTCGTGCGCCGGGCAGCCGAAAATGGCGCCGGTGCCGTATTCCATCAGCACGAAATTGGCGACGTAGACCGGTACGCGGCGGGTGGGATCGAGCGGGTGGACGGCCTCGATCCCGGTCGGGTGGCCGCGCTTCTCGGCCGCCTCGATGACCGCTTCGCTGGTGCCGAGCCGGTCGCATTCGGCGATGAATTCGGCGAGCGCCGCATCTGTTGCCGCCAGGCTCTGCGCCAGCGGGTGGTGCGGCGACAAGGCGAGAAACGAGGCGCCGTAAAGCGTATCGGGCCGGGTGGTGAAGACTTCGATCGCATCATCGCCGCCCGCCATCGCGAAGCGCACCCGGGCGCCCTCCGAGCGGCCGATCCAGTTTTCCTGCATCAGCCGGACGCGCTCGGGCCAGCGGTCCAGCGTTTTGAGCGCCGCCAGCAACTCCTCGCTGAATTCGGTGATGCGCAAATTCCATTGTGCCAGCAGGCGCTTCTCGACGAGCGCGCCGGAGCGCCAGCCGCGGCCCTCGATCACCTGCTCGTTTGCCAAGACGGTATTCTCGACGGGGTCCCAGTTGACCCAGGATTCCTTGCGGTAGGCGAGGTCGGCCGCGAGGAAGTCGAGAAACATCTTCTGTTCGTGGCGGTAATATTCCGGGTGGCAGGTCGCGATCTCGCGCGACCAGTCGTAGGCGAAGCCCATGCGCTGCAATTGCGCGCGCATCGTGCGGATGTTGTCGCGGGTCCAATTCGCCGGATGCTCGTTGCCGGCGATCGCCGCGTTCTCGGCCGGCAAGCCAAAGGCGTCCCAGCCCATCGGGTGCAGGACGTTGTAGCCGCGGGCCCGGCGGTAGCGCGCGACGAGGTCGCCCATCGTGTAGTTGCGGACATGCCCGACGTGCAATTTGCCCGACGGATATGGGAACATCTCAAGAACATAATATTTCGGCCGCGCCCTATCCTCGCGCGCCTCGAAGGTCCCGCGCTGGCGCCACAGCGCCTGCCACTTCGCCTCGGTTTCCCGGAAATTGTAACGCGACATTGAAGTTCCCGACGCGGCGCCCCCGACTCCGCTAGTGATGGTGTCGCCAGTGATACGCCGCTATTGGTACATGGTCTCGCGATAATGCTCGGAGTGGATCTGCTGCGCTCGTTGCAGGATCGCGCTGTCGAGGCCGTCGGGCACCTCGCGCGCCACCGGGGTCGGTTGCCACTGCCCGCCCGCCGCGCGCACCTGGCGCTCGACCGTTACCGCGACCGAATCCGAACGCAGCGCGCGCGCCAGGATGAAGACGCTGACCCGCAGCCGCTCGTCTGGCTTCCCCGCCGGCGAATACCACTTGGTGACCAGGAGCCCGGTCACCGGGTCTTCCGAGCTCATCCCGGCGAAGCCGAGCGTGTCGTGGGCCGCCTGCCACAGTTCCGGGCTGACCGTATTGCCGGTCTGCGGACCGGTGCGCTGTCGCGACTGGCGCTTGGCAAGGCCGAGCACGGTCCAGAGCGTCGCGTCGGTGTCGTCGGCGTCGTTCGACGCGATTTTCTGCGCGCTGCCCTGCGTTGCCGCCTGGGCGTTGGCCGGCGCACCCACGCTGTCGGGCGGGCGATCGGAGCTGCAGCCGGCGACACTCAACAAAAGCCCGGTGGCCAACAAAAGCCCGGCGGCCAACGAAAAGCTTGCGGCGAACCCGAGCAACGGGCGGTAATGCAGCGGGCGATGATGATCAGCGGCCATGGCGTACCCTCGCCGCCGCCCTTGCCGGGCGGCGCGTCACGGCGAGCCTTGTGCCAGGAATGGAGCCGATATGGAAGAGGCGGCGTTGTCGGAAGTCATTCGCGCCAATCTCGCGGCGGTGCGTGCGCGCATCGCGGCCGCTGCGCGCGCCGCCGGCCGGCCGGAAGATGCGGTTACGCTGGTCGCGGTCAGCAAGACGCAGCCCCTGGAGGCGGTGCGCGCCGCGCTCCTGGCCGGGCAGCGCATTTTCGGCGAGAACCGGGTGCAGGAAGCGCTGGAGAAATTCCCGGCGCTGCGCGGCGAATTCCCCGACCTCGCGCTGCACCTGATCGGGCCCTTGCAGACCAATAAGGCGCGCGACGCGGTCGCGCATTGCGACGTCATAGAGACCGTCGACCGGCCGCATCTTGCCGAAACCCTGGCGCGCGAGATGGCGAAAACCGGGCGGCAACGGCCGTGCTACATCGAGGTCAATACCGGCGAGGAGGCGCAGAAGGCCGGGGTGTTTCCTGGCGTCGCCGACGCTTTCATCGGCGATTGCCGCGAGCGCCTGGGCCTCCAGGTCGAGGGGCTGATGTGCATTCCGCCCGAACACGAGGAGCCGGCCCTGCATTTCGCGCTGCTGCGCGAGATCGCCAAACGCAACGGCCTGGCAAAGCTCAGCATGGGGATGAGCGCCGATTTCGAGACCGCGGTCCGCTTCGGCGCGACCCACGTCCGCGTCGGCACCGCCATCTTCGGCGCCAGGCGGGTGGTGGCTGCGGCGGCGGGATAGCGCGAGGATCGGGATTGCTTCGTCGCTACGCTCCTCGCGATGACGGCGGCGCTGTTGTCGTCATTGCGAGCGAAGCGAAGCAATCCCCGCGCGGCAGGAGGTAGCGGCTCCCACTACAGCAGATGCCCGCTGCGGGTGGCTTTGGTGCGCAAATAGCGTTCGTTGTGGCCGTTGGCCGGGAAGACGTGCGGCACGCGCTCGGCAATCTTGATGCCGTAGCGCTCCAAGGCGGCGACCTTGTCGGGGTTGTTGGTCAGGAGCCGCACGGTGCCGAAGCCGAGCTGGCGCAGCATCTCGGCGGCCGGCTGGTAGACCCGCTCGTCGGCGTCGAACCCCAGTTGCTCGTTGGCGTCCAAGGTATCGAAGCCGGCGTCCTGCAATTGGTAGGCGCGCAATTTGTTGACGAGGCCGATGCCGCGGCCCTCTTGCGCGAGATAGAGCAGCGCGCCGCCGCCGGCCTGGGCGATCGCCGCGATCGCGCCGCGCAATTGGTCGCCGCAATCGCATCTGAGGCTCGAGAGGACGTCGCCGGTGAAGCAGGCGGAGTGCAGCCGCACCAGCACCGGGGCGGTCGGGTCGGGGGTGCCGACGAGGATCGCGAGGTGCTCGCTGCCGCCGTCGCCGGGGCGGAACGCGACGAGGCGGGCGTCCTCGGCGTCGGCCAGTGGCACCCGCGCCTCGGCGACGCGCGTCAGCCCGCCGATCGCGGCGCGGCGGGTCAGGATTTCCGCGGTCGCGACGGCCGCGACATCGCTGCGCCGGCGGGCGAGCGCCGCCTCGGCCGCCGCGAGCGGCAGCACCAGCGCGGCCGGCAAGAGGGCCGCAAGCTTGGCCAACGCGACGGCCGCCAGTTCGCCGCCCTCGGCAAGCTGCGGCTCGGGGCCGAGGCCCGGCGGCTCGGCGCCCAATGAGGCGGCGGGGTCGGCGAGGTTGCGGATGATGGCGGCGGTAAGGTCGGCCGGCAGGGTGATCGACACCGCGCCCGAGAGCGCGTCACGGCGCGCGAGGCCGAGCGCCACCGCACGGCGACGGGTCAAGACGATGCGCAGCTTGCGGGTCGAGGCGGCGCGCAGCCGCGCCAGATTGGCGTCGCTGACGAACTCGGCGGCGACGACGAGCAGCGCCGGGTCCTTTCCGGTCAGCAGCACCGGCTCGCCGCGGCGCAGCGCGACGATCGCGCGATCGAGCGCGTGGCCCGGGCCCTCGGCGGTTAGCGGTGAGATCACGCGGTCGACCACATTCTGCCTCGTCGTGCCGTTATCATAGGCGGGCGCGTCGAATGTGCCACCCATGTCGAGCGCATGCCAGCTTCAACAACTAACCCCGTGGCCGGGCTTGACCCGGCCATCCACGTCTTCATGTTGCCGCGCCGCTAAGACGTGGATGCCCGGGTCAAGCCCGGGCAAGGGGAATGGAGGGGATACTTTCCGCGCCTCGCGCGGCTTTTGGGTGTGTCCGGCGTCAGAAATTCTCCAGGCTAAGGACTTCGTCGTCGTAATCGTAGGCGAAGATCTCCGCGTGGCGGCCCCAGTTGATCACGGTTTCCAATACCCGGTCGGCCTCCTCCTCGGATAGATGGTCCTCCAGTTCGCGCAGGAAGCGGGCGGCCGGTGCGCGGTGGCCGGGCCGCTCGTCGAGCACGCGCCTGATGTGGGCGGCGAGCGGCACGTGCTTCAGGAGCGCGTCGGCGAACATCTGCTTGCGCGGCAGCATGTCGGCGGCGGCATAGGCGCGCCCGCCGGCGGTCAATTCGATGTCGCCGCCGCTGACATGGGCCCAGCCCAATAGCTGCATGAATTCAATGAGCGGAAAGAGCTCATCGACGTCGAGGTTTTCTTCGTCCGCGAGCTGCGGCAGGTCGGCGCGGCCGTTGTAGGAGGGCTCCATCAGCCGCTCGATCAGGCCCGAGAGCTGCTGCACCGCGGCGTCGGGCAGGCGGTGGCCGAAGCCGATCGGCTCCGCCTTGGCGCCGCGCCGCCCGTCGCGCCCGGGGACCGTCGTCAGCAGCGTGTACACCTGGTCGACGATCTGGCGGAAGGGCGCGCTCTCCCAGTCGCGCGGGCGCGGCAGCGCGACCGGCACCTCGGCGCTGATGCGGCCGGGGTCGCTGCTGAAAATCAGGATGCGGTCGGCCATCTCGACCGCCTCCTCGATGTTGTGCGACACCATCAGGATGCCCTTCGTCGGGATGCGGCGTTCGATCCACAGATCGGACAGATCGTTGCGCAGCGTCTCGGCGGTCAGGACGTCGAGCTGCGAGAAGGGTTCGTCGAGCAACAGGATGTCGGGGTTGACGACCAGCGCGCGGGCAAAGCCGACGCGCTGGCGCATGCCGCCCGACAATTCCTTCGGGTAGGCGTTCTCGAAGCCGTCGAGGCCAATGAGGTCGATGGCGTCGACCGCGCGACGGCGCCGCTCGGCCGCCGAGATGCCCAGCGCCTCGAGCCCGAGTTCGACATTGCCGAGCACGGTCAGCCACGGGAAGAGCGCGAAGCTCTGGAACACCATCGCGATGCCCTGCGCCGGGCTGAGGACCGGGCGGCCGCGATATTCGACCTGTCCCTCGGTCGCCGGGATGAGGCCGGCGAGGATGCGCAGGAAGGTCGATTTGCCCGAGCCGGACTTGCCGAGGATCGCGACGATTTCGCCCTCGCGCAGGGTGAAATCGACGCGTTCGAGGACGAGGCGCCCAAGGTGGTCGGGCGAGCGGTAGGTCTTGTTGATCGCGGCGGCGCGCAACAAGGGCGCCGCGAGGCGCGTCGGCGCGCTCCGTTCGGCGACGATCTCGACCACTCGCCAGCCCTCCTCAATCGAGCCGCAGCCGCTCGGCCGCGAGGTCATAGAGCCGGCGCCATAAGAGGCGGTTGAACGCCAGCACGTAAAGGCACAAGACACCGATCCCCAGCGCGATCCGGGCAGGGTCGCCCTCGGCCGTGTAGCGGGCGATGTAGGCCCCGATGCCGGTCGCGTGCAAGGTGGTATCGCCCCATTGCACGACCTCGGAGACGATGCTGGCGTTCCACGAGCCGCCGGACGCGGTGACCGCCCCGGTAACATAGGCCGGGAAGATCGCCGGCAGCACGACGCGGCGCCACCACAGCCAGCGGCGCACCCCGAGATTGCCGGCGGCGAGCTGCAATTCGGCCGAGAGGCCGGTCGTGCCGCCGATCACGTTGAAGAGGATGTACCATTGCGTGCCGAGGATCATTAAGGGGCTCAGCCAGATTTCGGGGTTGGCGCGGAAATGCAGGATCAGCACGACCGCGACCGGAAAAAACAGATTGGCCGGAAAGGCGGCGAAAAACTGCACGACCGGCTGGGCCCGGTCGGCGACCTGCGGCCGCAGCCCGATCCACACCCCGATCGGGACCCAGATCACCGAGGCGATCGCGATCAACACCAGCACCCGCACCGCGGTGAAGAACCCGAGCAGAAAGGCCCAGCCGATCTCGCCGGCACCGACGCTGCGCCGGATGAAGAGCGCGGTCCACAGAATGGCAGCGCCGGCCATGACCAGGAGGATCGCGTCGAACAGCCGGTCGCGCAGCGGCGATGCGGCGTCCGCCGTGCGCCGCGACGGCGCCCGGCGCAACAGCGCGGCGAGGCCGTAATCGACCGTGCGGGTTACCCCCCTTCCGCCCGATTGCAGCAGGTCGAAGAGCCGCGCGCGCTGCAGCGCGATCAGAAACCACGGGCGGACATTGTCCTCGTCGGCGCGCTCGTCGCCGGCGAATTTGCGTGACCACGCCAGGAGCGGCCGGAAGAGCAGCTGGTCGTACATGAGGATCACGACCAGCATGACGAGGACGGCATAGCCGATCGCCCCGAGGTTGCGCTGGTCGATCGCGGTGGCGATGTAGGAGCCGATGCCGGGCAGGAGGATGGTCTGGCCGGAGACCGTGATCGCCTCCGAGGCGACGACGAAGAACCAGCCGCCCGAGACCGACATCATCATGTTCCACACCAGCCCGGGCACCGCGTGCGGCACTTCGAGGCGCCAGAAGCGCTGCCAGCCCGAGAGGTGGTACATCCGCGCCGCCTCGATCAATTCGGCCGGCACGGTGCGTAGCGACTGGTAGAGGCTGAACGTCATGTTCCAGGCTTGCGAGGTAAAAATCGCGAAGATCGCGGCGCATTCGACGCCGAGCAGCCGGCCCGGAAACAGCGCGATGAAGCCGGTCACGGTGATCGATAGAAAGCCGAGGATCGGCACCGATTGCAGGATGTCGAGGACCGGGATCAGGATCTTCTCGGCCTGCCGGTTCTTCGCCGCGATCGCGGCGTAGGCGAGGCTGAAGCCCAGCGAGGCAACGAGCGCCGCGGCCATGCGCAACACCGTGCGCAGCGCGTATTCCGGTAGCCGCCACGGGTCGAGGCTGAGCGGCAGGGCCTCGCCGATGTGGTAGCGCGCCCCCATCGCCATGCCGCCCCAGGCAACGAGCGCCAGCACGCCCAGCACCAGCGGCAGCGCCACGAGGTCCCAGGCATTGGGACGCAGCCGCGACGGCCAGGCGATCAGGGGCAGGCCCCAGCGCTGTTCCATGACCCCCGTCTGCTGATAATCGCCGGTTGCGGATGGCGGGCTACCTCTAGCCCAGGGTCACGGCGGCGGCGAGCGATAAATAACGCTCTCGGCACGACGCGCGACATGGCTTGACGATCGAGGATGTTGCACGCGACCCTGCCGCGCCCGCTGTCGCCGTGCGCCGATGACCGAAACTGGACCGACCCCGCCAAATCTCTACGGCCGGGCGCTGGAGGCGCACCGCGCCGGCGATGCCGCACAGGCGGAAAAACTGTGCCAAGCGGCCCTCAGGGCGCGGCCGGGCCACCCCGAGGCGCTCTATCTGCTCGCGGTGGTGCGGCAGCGGCAGGGGCACGGCGACAGCGCGCTGGAGCCGCTGGACCGGCTTCTCAAACTCCGCCCCGATCACGCCGCGGCGCACGCGCTGCGCGGCAATGTGCTGAAGGCGATGGCGCGGTTCGAGGAGGCCGTCGCGAGCTACGACCGCGCCCTGGCGATTCGCTCCGACCTCGCCGATACGCTCAACAATCGTGCCCTCGCGCTGCAGGAACTGCAGCGCTTCGGGGAGGCGATGGAGAGCTTCGATTGGGCGGTCCGGCTCGAACCCGACCACGCCGAACTCCGCTTCAACCGGGCGTATCTGCTGCTGTTGTTGGGCCGCTTTGCCGAGGGCTGGCCGGAATACGAGTGGCGCCGACGGCGGCAGGGCTGGAACCGGCGCACGTCGCCGCTGCCGGAATGGACCGGGCAGGATATCGCCGGCAAGCGGGTCTTCCTCTATGCCGAACAGGCCCTGGGCGACACGCTGCAGTTCGCCCGTTTCGTGGGCTGGGTGAAGCAGCTCGGCGCCGAGGTGATCTTCGGCGTCCCGCCCGGTCTCGGCGCGCTCCTCGCTCGCCTCGATTGCGCTGCCGCCATCGTGCGACCGGGTGAAAAACTGCCGGAATTCGACCTGCACGCGCCGCTGATGAGTCTGCCCAATATTCTGGGCTTTGTCCCCGGTCGGACGCCTTCGAGGGTGCCCTACCTTTCCGCTGATCCGGCGCTGGTCGCGCACTGGTCGCGCCGGCTGCCGGGAGATGGGGTGCGGGTCGGCATCGCCTGGCAAGGCAACCCGCTCGCCCCCGACCAGGGAAGGCACATCCCGCTCGGCGCCTTCGCGCCGCTGAGCCGGGTTCCCGGGGTCGCCCTCATAAGCCTGCAGAAAGGCGCCGGCCTCGAGCAGCTCGCTGGTTTGCCCGCCGGCATGACAGTCGCGACCCTGGGAGCGGAATTTGATGCGGGGCCCGATTTGTTTCTCGATACCGCGGCGGTTATGATGAAGCTCGACCTGGTCGTCACCTCCGACACGGCGGTGGCGCATCTGGCCGGAGCGCTGGGCCGCCCGGTATGGGTTGCGCTGCGCCACGTCCCCGATTGGCGCTGGATGCTGCTGCTCGACGATTCGCCCTGGTATCCCTCGGCACGTCTGTTCCGCCAGACGACGGCCGGCGATTGGGACGGCGTCTTCGCGCGCGTCGCGGCGGCGTTGGCCGGTTTTGCGGCAGAGGCTCAAAGGCGCGGGGTGGCCGAGTGACGGTTCTCGATCTGGCGCGGCTGCGGGCGGCGCCGTTGTGCCGCGATCCGTTCGATTTCGTCGTCGTCGAGGATTTCGTCCGGCCGGAGCATCTGCCCGCGTTGGTCGCCGATTTCCCGCCCGTGCGCGGGCACGGCAGCTTTCCGCTGGGCGCGCTCGACGGCGGCGAAGCCTTCGACCGGCTCACGGGCGAGCTCGAAGGCGACGCGCTGCGCCGCGAGATCGAGGAGAAATTCGCGATCGACCTCGCCGGGCGACCGACGATGATCACGATCCGCGGCCGCAGCGACGGCAAGGACGGCCGCATCCACACCGATTCGGCGTCGAAGCTGATCACCCTGCTGCTCTACATGAACCCGGCGTGGGAGGAGGCGGCCGGCCGGCTGCGGCTGCTGCGCCGAGCCGACGATTTGGAAGACTACGTCGCCGAGGTCGCGCCGACCGCCGGCACGATGGTCGCGTTCCGGCGCAGCGCCGCGTCGTTTCACGGCCACCATCCGCACCGCGGGGTGCGCCGCTCGCTGCAGCTCAACTGGGTGACGGATTCGGGGGTCGTGCGCCGCGAGCTCGGCCGCCATGCCTGGTCGGCGCGGCTGAAGGCGCTCAATCCGTTCGCCTGAGCGCAGGGTCTTGGCAAGCGCCATCGCGGCGCGGTAATTTTTCGGCTAACTGAGCACGCCGTATGAACGCCCCAGGAGGCAAGTTGACCATCGCCGCGCGGCCCGCCGCCATCATCGCCGTCGCGCTTGCCGGTCTGATCGCGCTGGCGCCATCGCGCGCCGCGGCGCAAACGAAGCTCATCGACGAAGTCAAGATCGGCGGGCTCGCCCATGATGTCGGCTTTCTCGGCCATCACGTCGAGACCGGCGCCGATGTCAATATCGAGATGCTGTTCACCCCGCCCGACATCCTGCGCGCGATCGGCTCGCCGCGGCCGCATATCGGCGCCGACATCAACACCAGCGGCAACACCAGCGACGGCTATTTTGGGCTGACCTGGGGGATCATGCTGATCCAGAACCTGTTTGGCGCCGGCGACGGGGTCTTCCTCAACGGCAGCCTCGGCGGCGCTGTGCAGGACGGCTACATCGACAGCGCGCCGCCCGACCGCAAGCGGCTCGGCTCGCGCATCCTGTTCCGCGAAAGCGCCGAACTCGGCTACCAGATCAACCCGGTGGTCGATGTGTCGGCGTTCCTCGACCACATCTCGAACGCCAATTTGGGCAACCACAACGCCGGCATCACCAGCGCCGGCGCCCGCCTCGGCTTCAAGTTTTAGCGCAGCCGTTCGCGCCGCTACTGCTTGCCGGCGAACACGCCCGAGGCGAGGTAGGTCGGTCCGACCGTCGTCTGGACCGCGAAATTCCCGCCGGTTTCGGCCGCCGCCGGGCCGTAGAAGGTGCCGTTCAGCGTGCCCTTGACGCCCGGCGTGGTGACCCCGAAGCTGTAATTGGCGCCGTTCAGTGGAGCCCGCCCGGTTGCCGCGAAACTGTGGCCGTCGAAGTTGTTGATCGCCAGCGTGCCGCTCTGCGTGCCGAAATTGTAGGTGCCGTTGAAACCGCCGGCGGCGACGTAGCTCTGGCCGTTGTTGAAGACCGAGCCGATGGCGTGGCCGGTATAGCTCGCGGTCGCCGACTGGCCGATCAGGTTGTTGATGTCGGTCTGCGGCGTTGCCACCCCGGCGACCCAGGTGTTGATGTGGCCGCGATCGATGCGCGGCGCCCCCCCGGTGGCGGGAGTGGCGCTCGTCAAATCGCCGCCCCAATAGCCCCATTGCAGGTATTGGCACTGGCAATAGGAGGCGCCGGCCGGCAGGATCGACGCCGGCGCGCCGGCGGCGCCAGAGCTGACGAAATAGAGCTGCCCGGCGGGCTGGCCGGGCGCGCCGTTGACGGTAATCTGCTGCGGCGCGACCTGGCTCTCCGCGGCCGCGAAGGTGCGGTTGTCGACAAAGGCTTGCGCCCCGGCGGGGCCGGAGAGGCCGCCATACTGCATGGTCAGCGCGCTCACCCCGGCGGAGGGCGATTGCGCGCTGCCGGCGAGCGTCGCCTGGACGCGGTTGGTCGTCGCGTCGGTGCTGACGAGGACGCCGCCGGTGGCGATGTAGGGCGTCGGCTGGGCGTTCGTGTACATCAGGCCGCCGAAATTGCCCGAGAGCGCCTGCGTCGTCCGGCTGGCGCCGACCCCCGCGGGCACCGTGCTCGACAGCGCCGGCTGGGCGAAGCCGTAGCTGGTCGCCGTTCCCGAAAGCGGTACCTCCGATGCGGTCGACGGGATGACCGCGCTGCCGACCGTGCCGTTGGCGCCGCTCGCATACGCCGTCTGATCGAGGGCAAAGCCGGAAACCGCGCTGCCGCCGTAAAAACTGTTGCCGGCGCCGTCGACCGTCGAGCTGACCGCCGAGCCGAGCCGCACCGGGGTGCCAGCGGCCGACAGCAGCGAGGAGCCGCGCAGCTGGCCGTTAAAGATCGGCTGGCCGCTTGCCTGCAGCGTGCCGATCGTGCCGGCGGTAACCGCGATCGCCGATTGCTGGTTCGGTCCCTGGCCGTTGATCGCGAGGCTCGCCTGCAGCGCGCGGGCCGCCGGGACCGAGGCGGCATTGCCGATCGCCGTCGACGCCGGCGCGACGACGTAGAGCGGCGACACCGTGGCGTTCGGCAGGTTGCCGCCGGCCTGGCTGCGGATGAACGGGATGTTGGATTGCAGCGCCCCGTCCGGCTGGACGGTAAAGGCGAAGATGCGCGCGGTGCCGGTCGGCTGGTAGAAGGCGGCATTGACCGGTGTCCCGCCGAAGATGAAGAGCCGCTGGCCGGGCTGGCTGGTCGGCGTGACGGTGGCGTAAAAGAACGTATTGTCGGCCGACAGGAAGCTGGTGCCGCTGAACGTGCCGAGGCTCGTCGAGCTGCCCTGGATGGGGGCGCTGCCCGGCGCGAGCGGGAAGGTGATCGTGCCGAAATTGCCGAAGCTGCCGGTGAAGACGCCGTTGACCAGTTGGCCGCCGGCATAGGCGATGTCGTTCGCGGCGCTGTTGTCGACAAAACCCTGGGCCGGGTTGTTGGTGTTCTTGAGGCGTCCGTTAAAGGTTATGGCTGGCGGGTTGGGGACGCCGCCGGTCGTCGCGGTGGTGTTGGTAAAGCCGTTGGTCGTGGTGCCGACGCTGACGACGCTGTTGGAACCGCCGACCGGCTGGCCCGCGACCGTCCCGATTTGCGTCGTGGTCGTCGGGTTGCAGGTATTCTGGCTGATGCAGTCGATCACCTGGCCGGCGCCGAGCGCCGCCGAGGTCTGCGACACGGTGATGTTGTTGACCACCGAGCCCTGGACCGGCACCGGCGCCTGGATCGGCGAGGCGTAGGTCTGCAACTGCGGCGGAAAGGCGCTGGCGTTCGGGTCGTTCTGGTCGGATTGCCGAAGGCTCTCGCCGAGGTTTCCGGAAATGGTCGCGGCAATGCCGCTATTGGCGACCGTGGCGTCGGTCGGGATGACCGAGGCGCCGCCGGTGCCCCCGTCGCGTCCGTCAAGCTGCGCCAATAGCTGCGTCAACTCCCCGGGCGGCACCGGCGCTGGCGGCGAGGGCTGGCCGCCCGGGTTGATCGTCACGTGATAGCCGGGCCGCAGCAGAATCTGCACGCCGCCCGCTGCGCCGGTTACGGTGAGGCCCTTGCCGTAGATGAAGAACGCGTCGGTGGCGCCGCTCGGGCTCATCTTGGCCATGAAGGCTCCGCCGCGCACCGCGAGCGTCGCGGTGCTGGTGCGCAGCGTCACCGCTTCGTCCTGCTTGCTCAGCTTGCCGCCGACATAGCGCAATAGGCCGCGCGTCGCGCTCATCGCCAGCTTGCCGGTGCTGCTCTTCGGGTCGTAGACGAACTGGTCGATCACCAGGTCGGAATTGGGCCCGATCGCCATCGACGATTCATCGAGAAAGAGCAGCTGGGTCTGCCCGCCCGTATCGGTGGTAATGCGCTCGTTAAAGACGACATCCTCGCCGATCACCAGCCGGCGCGGCTGCGCCTTGGGCGGCGTGCCGGTCGCGTCGGTATTGACCGCGCTGTCGATGCCGACCTTTTCCTGGGCCGGCACGCCGCGCGCGCCGATTGTGAGCAACAGGCCGGCGAGCGCGGCGGCGCGCAGCGCAAGCGAAGCGGAACCGGACATAGACCACTCCTGAAGCAACCATCGCGCGGCTGGGCGGCGCAAGCTCCCGCAGCCGGGTACACGGAAAAGTCAAGCAGGATACCCCGCGGTCAACCGCTTGTCATGCCGCAGGTCGCGAACGCGCTCAGAACCTGATCTGCGGGCCGGCGGTGACGCTGTCGCTGGTGTAATGGTAGAGCGGCAGGTTGGACGACACGATGTCGCGCTGCAATTGCACGACCAGCGAGATGTTGTCGCTTACCTGGAAGTTCTGGGTGACGCCAAAGCGCCAGTGCCGGTCGAGACGTGTGCTCGTGGAGAAGAAGCCCGGGGTGTTGCTGGTGTTGCAGCACGGGTCCGGTGCCGTGTAATCGGCCCAGCTGCGGCCGAGGAAAACCGTCGTCTCCCACGGGAAATGCAGGTACTGCGTCGGGTCGTCGTAGCGGATTCGGTAGGCCACCGCGCCGGCGTAAGTCTTGTTGGTGTAGTAGGCGAGGCGGGTGTCCTGGTCGAGGAAATCGAATTCGAGGATCAATTCGGAATCGGGCACCGCGGTGATCGGCTTGGAGAGGAACAGCGAGAACAGCTTGTCGCTGCCGGTGAGGCCGCGCGACAGCGGGCGGTCGGGCGCGTCGCTGAAGCTCTTGTTGCGGTACTCGAAGATCGACCTGAGCCGCACATCTTGCCAGGCCAGCGCGGTGGCCTCGCCGCCGACGCCGAGCGTGTGGAAATACTGGTCGCCGCCGAGGCTGACGTCGTTGGCGATCAGATAGGGCTTGAGCGAGGCGCTGCTGACCCCCTTCAAGGGCTCGGTAAAGTTGAAACGCGGGCCCGCCGTCGCTTCGACCAGGCCGAGATCAAGCCGGGTTACGCTGCTGTAGTGGTTGCCGAACCCGGTGCCGCCGACTTCGAAAGTGTCGCGCTCCTGGGTTCCCAGATCGTAGCTGTAAAGCACCGAGCCGGCGCCGAATATGTTGGCGTCGGATCTTTTGACGAACTGGTCGTTGAGCAGCACGTCGCCGATCGGCGAATGCACCAAGGGCGAGCCCGGCGCGACGTTGGCGTCGGACTGGTATTGGCCGCCGAAAAAGACATAGCCGGAAAACCGCTGCGGCGAGCTGAAGCGCGCGATCTGGGCGAGGTAGGTCTCGACGCGGCTTTTCACATCGGCCGGCGGGTTGGCCGCCAGGGCCTTGTCGAAATAGGTTTTCGAGATTTCATAGGACCCCATGCGGAAATAGAGCGCGCCGAGCTCGAGCTGCACCCGCGGCAGCTTCGGGTTGAACAGCAGCATGCGCTCGAGCGCCGAAACCGCCGCCTCGTTGTCGCCGAGCCGGGCCGAGATGTCGGCATAGGAAAAGGCGATGTCGAGGTTCTTCGGTTCGCGCAGCATCTGCTGAAACAAGGCTTCCTTGCGCGCCTGCAGCTGGGCGCGGTCGGCGCCGGAGAGTTCCTCGGCTGCCGCCGTCCCGCCAAGCAAAAGCGCGAAGAGGACGAACAGCACCGCGCCGCGACACCAGCGCAATCCACAGGACGTACGGCGGCTGTGTTTGGAAAGTCCCGACACCCCGCCCCCTGACGCGGCCGCTTTGCTCCGCCTCGAAGGTATCTAACCCGTGGTTGTTGCGCAATGAATGCAGCAGCACCGCGCGTTAATATCGCAAAGCGCGCGTGGCATCGCGGCGGCGCGGCACATCCCGAAGGCGCAAGCGGGCCGCGCCGCGGCTCTTGATGTCGGCCACCAACGCGGCGCAATCTCGGCGCGGCGGCCCCGAATCGCAGCGCGGGAGAGGCGAAGTGAGCGGCGCATTCCATGACGCGCTGGAAACGCGCGACCCGGCGGCGCGCGAAGCCGCGCTGATGGCGGCGCTGCCGCAGGTCGTCGCGGCCGCGATGGCGCATGCCCCGGCCTATCGCGAGCGCTTCGCGAAAGTGCGCCCGGCCGATATCGCCGACCGCCGCGCCCTGGCGGGTCTGCCGGTGACGCGCAAATCCGAATTGATCGAGTTGCAGCGCCGCTCCCCGCCGTTCGGCGGGTTTGCCGCGGTGCCGCAAGGCGGGCTCGCGCGGATCTTCGCCTCGCCCGGGCCGATCTACGAACTGGAACCGCGGCGCGCCGATTTCTTTCGCATGGCGCGGGCGCTGCACGCCGCCCAATTCCGCGCCGGCGACCTGGTGCACAACACCTTCTCCTATCACCTGACCCCGGCCGGCGCGATGCTCGAAAGCGCGGCCCAGGCGCTGGGTTGCCCGGTGATCCCGGCCGGCACCGGGCAGACCGAGCAGCAGCTGCGCACGATCGCCGACCTGCGGCCGGTGGCCTATGTCGGCACCCCGTCGTTTCTGAAGATCCTGCTCGACCGCGCCGCCGAGACCGGCAGCGACATCGCCTCATTGCACAAGGCGCTGGTCGGCGCCGAGGCGTTTCCCGCGGCGCTGCGCGACGAATTCCGCGGCCGCGGCATCACCGCGCTGCAATGCTACGGCACCGCCGATCTGGGCCTCATCGCCTACGAGAGCTTCGCGCCCGACGGGACGGTGTGCGAGGGTATGGTGCTCGACGAGGGGGTGATCGTCGAATTGGTGCAGCCCGGCACCGGCGACCCGGTCGCGCCGGGCGAGGTCGGCGAGGTCGTGGTCACCACGCTGACCCCGGAATACCCGCTGATTCGCTTTGCGACCGGCGATCTGTCGGCGCTGTTGCCGGGCCCCAGCCCGTGCGGTCGCACCGGCCACCGCATCCGCGGCTGGCTCGGCCGCGCCGACCAGTCCGCCAAGGTGCGCGGCATGTTCGTCCATCCGGTGCAGGTCGCCGAGATTGTCCGGCGCCACAAATCGATCGTCCGGGCGCGGCTGGTGATCGAGCGGGTGGCGAGCGCCGACCAAATGACCCTGCTCGTCGAAATGGGCGAGCCGGGCGAGGCGACCACGGATATCGCCGCAACCGTGCAGGCCGTCACCAAGCTGCGCGGAGCGGTCGCGCAGGCGCCGCCCGGCAGCCTGCCGAACGACGGCAAGATCATCGAGGACCGTCGTCCGATCGGCTGAAGCTGGCCGGGTTGGGGCGGCGCCGCCTATTCGGGGAACGGCAGCGGGACGCCCGGCGGCAGGCCGACCTGGAACACGTTGAGCGTGTTTCCGATCAGCGTGTAGTAGCCGATGATGCTGATGATCTCGACGATGCCCTGTTCGCCGAGCGCCGCGACCGCCTCGGCAAAGCTGGCGTCGGACAGGCGCTGGGTGCGGAAAATCTCGCTGCAGGTGCGGTGGACGAGCGCTTCGTCCGGGGCGGCGAAATGCGGCGTGCCGCCGGTGCGGATCGCCTCGACCGCAGCCGCCGGCACGCCGGCTTTTTCGGCGAGCGGGGCATGCGCGTACCACTCGTACTGCGCCCGCCAGAACCGCGCGGTGGTGATGATCGCCAGCTCCGACAGCCGGTCGGGCAGCGAAGTGCCCCAGCGCAGCACCTCGCCCAATGGCGCCGCGTGGCCGCAGATTTCGGGCGCCCGGATCAAGAGCTCGAACGGCCCGCCGAAACGGCCGCGCTTGCCGGCGACGATCTGGTCGTGGACGCGCTTTTGCGCCGGGGTCATGTCGCTGACCGGGATTTCGCGATATCGGCTCATGCCTGTGCCTCCGTGGTGCCGCGCTATGATAGCCGAATGATAGCCGAGCGGCCGCCGCGCGGGTTACGGCGAATTAATCCGGCCGCAAGCCGCCTGTTAGCTTGCGCTGGCATGTTGTAGAGAGCCTCACTGGATAAGGAGCCTTTCAATGTCGAACCGCGCCGCGGATCCGCTCCGCCAATCCTGGTTCAAGAAGGGACGCGCCGCGGCGTTTGGCCTCGCCGCGATCGGGTTCGCCGCCGGGGCCAGCCTCGCGCTGGCACCGGTGGTGTGGGCGCAGAGCACGCCGCCCGCCGCATCATCCCCTGGCGCGGCGGTCATGCCGCAGCAGAGTTTTGCCCCGTTGGTGAAGCGGATATTGCCGGCCGTGGTCAACATTTCGGTGACCGAAAAGAGCGGTGCGCAGGAGATGTCGGATCAGCTGCCGGAAGAGTTCCGCGGCACGCCGTTCGACGATTTTCTGCATCGTTTCTTCGATCAGCGCGGCGGCGGGAAATTCGGCGGAAGTCCGTTTTCCGAAAACCCCGGGGAAGAAGGCGGTGTCAAGCGGATCGCGCTTGGCTCGGGCTTTATCATCGATCCCGCGGGCTACATCGTCACCAATAACCACGTCGTCGGCGAAGCCGCCAAGGTGCAGGTGATAATGCAGGACAACAGCAAATACACCGCGCATATCGTCGGCCGCGATCCGCGCACCGATCTCGCGGTCTTGAAGATCAAGGCCGACAAGCCATTGCCGTATGTCAGTTTCGGCGACAGCAGCGCGGCGCAGGTCGGCGACTGGGTGGTCGCGGTCGGCAACCCGTTCGGGCTCGGCGGCAGCGTCACCACCGGGATTATCTCGGCGCGCGGGCGCGACATCAACGCCGGGCAGTTCGACGATTTTCTGCAGATCGACGCGCCGATCAACCGCGGCAATTCCGGCGGCCCGACCTTCAACCTCGCGGGCCAGGTGATCGGCATCAACACCGCGATCTATTCGCCCAACGGCGGCAGCGTCGGGATCGGCTTCGCGATCCCCGCCAACGAAGCGAAGACGGTGGTCGGCGACCTCGAGGCGCACGGCAAGATCACCCGCGGCTGGCTCGGCGTGCAGATCCAGCCGGTGACGTCGGCGATCGCCGCCAGCCTCGGCCTGAAGGGCGACGAGGGTGCGCTGGTCGCGGCGGTGACGCCGCACAGCCCGGGCGTCGCGGCCGGGATCAAGCAGGGCGACGTGATCCTGGAGTTCGACGGGCATCAGGTGAAAGAGCTGCGCGATCTGCCGCGCCTCGTCGCGGCGGCCGCGCCGGGCGCCGCCGCCTCGCTCAAGGTCTGGCGCGGCGGGCAAGCAACCGAACTGCATGTGACGCTCGGCGAGGCGCCGGAGAACCCGCGGCTCGCCGCCGCCGGCGGTGAGGCGCCCCAACCGGAAGCGCGCGCGGCGGCGCTCGGCATGCATTTCGCGCCGCTGACCGGGGCGCTGCGCCAGGAACTGCGGGTCGGCCGCGACGTCGAGGGCGTCGTGATCACCGGCATCGACAGCGGCAGCGCCGCCGACTCGCTCGGCCTTGCGCGGGGCGACGTCGTGGTGTCGATCAATCAGCAGCCGGTGCGCACCCCGGAAGCGGCGGCGCGGGCGCTCGACGAAGCGGCGAAATCGCCGCGCAAGAGCGCGCTGCTGCTGCTCAACCGCCACGGCGTCGCCGAGTATCTCGGCGTCGATCTGAGCAAGAACGAGGGTTAGCCGCGGCGACACCCGGCGCCGGGACGCGCGAGCGCCCCGGCAGCGCCGTCAGGAAACCTCGGCCAGTTCGCGGGCCCGCACCGAGTGGGCCGCCGCAGCGTGGTCTTTCGCGAGCACGGTGTAGACCGCCGGCAGGACGAAGAGGGTGAACAGCGTGCCGACCGACATGCCGGCGACGACGACGATGCCGATCGAGAAGCGGCTGGCGGCGCCGGCCCCCGACGCGGTCACCAGCGGCACCAAGCCGACCACCATCGCCGCCGTCGTCATCAGGATCGGGCGCAGCCGGACGCGGGCGGCCCGCTCGATCGCGCGGCGGCGGTCGAGCCCTTCGGAAATCTGCAGCTGGTTGGCGAACTCGGTCATCAGGATGCCGTGCTTGCTGATCAGGCCGACCAGGGTGACGAGCCCCACCTGGGTATAGATGTTGATCGTCGCCAGCCCGAAAAACAGCGGCAGCAGCGCGCCGGAGATCGCCATCGGCACGCTGACGAGGATCACCAGCGGATCGCGCAGGCTCTCGAACTGCGCCGCCAGCACGAGGAAAATCACGATCAGCGCAAAGACGAAGGTGGCGACCAGCTGGTTGCCCTCCTGCACGTATTGCCGCGCGTCGGAGAGGTAGTCGTGGCTGAAGCCGGTCGGCAGCGTCGCCGCCTGCTTTTCGAGGAAATCGACCGCTTGCCCCATCGTCACGCCGGGCATCGGCACCGCCTGGAAGGTCGCCGAATTGAGCTGGTTGTAGCGGGTCAGCGCGTTGGGCGCGGTCGTCGTCTTGACCGTGACGAGGTTGGACAGCGGCACCTGCTGGCCGCCCGCCGCGGTCACGTAATACTGCGTCAGCGAATCCGGGGTCAGCCGATCGAGGCGCGGCACCTGCGGGATCACCTCGTAGGAGCGGCCCTCGAGATTGAAGCGGTTGACGAAATTCTCGCCGACCATCAGCGCCAGCGTGTCGCCGATCGCCTGCATCGTGACGCCGAGGTCGTTGGCCTTGCTGCGGTCGATATCAATTTCGATCGTCGGCTGGTTGAAGGCGAGGTCGCTGTCGACGACGATGAAGAGGCCGCTCTTGCGCGCGGCCGCCTTGATCTTCTCCATCGCGCTGAAGATCGAAACGAAATCGCCGGTCGAATAGACCACCATCTGTACCGGCAAGCCGCCGATCGAAGCCGGCAGCGGCGGCAGCGAGAAGACGAAGGCCTGCAGGCCCTCGACCGCGTTGACCTTCTGCTGCAGGACCAGCTTCAGCTGCTGGGCGGTGCGCGCCCGCTCGCCCCAGGGCTTCAGGATGACCCCGGCAATGCCCTGGGTCGGCCCGAAGCGGCCGTTGACGACAAACCGCAGATCCGCTTCCGGGATCGAGGTGAACGCCTTGTCGAGCTCGGCGCCGTAGTAATCGCTGTAGTCGAGGTTGGCGTATTGCGGCGCCTTGGTCAGCGCGAACAGCACGCCCTGGTCCTCTTCCGGCGCCAGCTCCTTCTTGGTGTTGAGGTACATGAAGCCGAGCGCGAGGAAGACCGCGAGCGCAAACAGCGCGGTCACTGGCCGGTAGTCGAGCGAGCGCTCGAGGCGCCGGCCGTAAGCCTCGGCGAGGCGCGAGAAGACGCGGTCGATCAGCCGCGCAAAGCGGCCTTGCGCCGAGGTGCGGCTGAGGAGGAGCGAGCACATCATCGGCGACAGCGTCACCGCGACGACGCCCGAGATGATGACGGCGCCCGCCAGCGTAAAGGCGAATTCGCGGAAGAGGGTACCGGTGACGCCGCCCAAAAAGCCGATCGGCGCGTAGACCGCCGCCAGCGTCAGCGTCATCGCGATAACCGGGCCGGCGATCTCGCGCGCCCCGATCAAGGCCGCCTGCGGCGCGCTTTTCCCCTCCTCGATGTGGCGGTAGATGTTTTCCAGGACGACGATCGCGTCGTCGACCACCAGCCCAATCGCCAGCACCATCGCCAGCAAGGTCAACAGATTGAGCGAGAAGCCGAGGGTCGTCATAATGATTCCGGCGCCGATCAGCGACAACGGGATCGTGACGATCGGGATCAGCACCGAGCGAAAGCTGCCGAGAAACAGAAAGATCACCGCGACGACGATCGCGACCGCCAGGCCCAATGAGAATTGCACCTCGTCGATCGAGGCCTGGATGAACTTGGTCGAATCGTAGGCGACCTGCATCTTGACGGACGGCGGCAGGTTGCGCTGGATCTCCGGCAGCAATTTGCGCACGCCCTTAACCAAGGACAGCGGGTTGCCGGTCGGGGTCGCCTGGACGCCGATAAAGACCGCGTGCTGGCCGTTCATCGCGACGCTGGAAGTCCAGCTCTGCGCGCCCAGATCGACTTTCGCGATGTCCTCGAGCCGGACCAGCGCGCCGCCCGCCGATTTCACCACCATGCGCTTGAACTGATTGACGTCGGCGAGCCCGGTTTGGGCCGAGATATTGGTGACCGTGAAGAAGCCCTTCGCCTGGCCCGGCGCCGACTGGTAGTTGTTGGCGCGGATCGCCGCCGAGACATCGGCCGCCGAGATGCCGCGCGCCGCCATTTTCGCCGGGTCGAGCCACAGCCGCATCGCGAAGGTCTGGCCGCCCAGGATGTCGGCCGAGGCGACGCCGTCGACGGTCGCCATCAGCGGCTGCACCACCCGCGTCAGGTAATCCGAGATCGCCGCGCTCTGCAGTTCCGAGCTCGAAAAGCCGATATACATGACGGCGGTGGTCTGCCCGGTCGCCTTGATGATGATCGGGTCCTGCGCCGCCGTCGGCATCAGGTACTTGACCTGCTGCACCTTGGCCATGACGTCGGTCAGCGCCTTGCTCGGGTCGTAGTTGAGCCGGATATAGGCGGTGACGGTGCTGGTGCCCTGGATCGAGTTCGAGGTCAGGTAGTCGATGCCCTCCGCGGTCGCCACCGCCTGCTCGATCGGCGTCGTGATGAAGCCCTCGACCAGGTCGGGAGAGGCGCCGGGGTAGACCGTGGTGACCGTGATCGTCGTGTTGTAGAGCTGCGGATACTGCCGGATCTGCAGACCCAGCATGCATTTCAGCCCGATCAGGAGGATCAGCAGGCTGACGACCAGCGCCAGCACCGGCCGACGGATGAAGAGGTCGGTGAATCGCATGCCGGCGAAACTCGCAGCTGGTTATTGCGGGGTCGGATGCGCCGGCGGCTGCGGCGGCGGGTTGCCGGTGACGGTGACCTGGGCACCGTCCTGCAATTTGATCTGGCCGGCGGCGACGACCTCTTCGCCCGGTTTGACGCCCGAGAGGATGGCCACCTTGTTGTCCCACCGCGCCCCGGTCTTGACCGGCGTGCGGACCGCCTTGAGCACCGGCTTGCCGGCGGCCGCGTCCTCCTTGCGGATCACGTAGACGCTGTCGCCGTAGAGCGTGTAATCGACCGCGGTCGCCGGCAGCACCACCTGGTCGGGCTGCGCCGGCAGCACGACGGCGGCATTGACGAACATCCCGGGCAACAGCGCCTCGTCCGGGTTGGCCAGCGTCGCCTGCACCGTCAGCGTGCGGGTGTCGGCGCGGATCTGCGGGTCGATCGTCGTAATCGTAGCGGTGAAGGTGCGACCGGGGAAGGCGTCGGCGGTGACGTTGACGCTCTGGCCGGTCGCGATCTCGCCGCGCTCGGTTGAGGGCAGCGTGAAATTGACGAAGAGGTGCTTCAAATCGGTCAGGGTCACGATCGGCGCCCCGGCGTTGAGATACTGGCCGAGATCGATCTGGCGCACCCCGAGACGGCCGGCAAACGGGGCGCGGATCAGCTTTTGCGCGATGATCGCCTCGGTCTTGATGATTTGGGCTCGCGCCTCGTCGAGCTGCATCTGGGTCTGGTCCACCGTCTGCTGCGGCCCGGCCTGGCGTTGCGCCAAGGCCTTGGCGCGGTCGAGCGAGACCGCCGCCCAGCGCGCCTGCGCCTGGTAATTGAGGAGGTCGCCCTGGTCCGGCGCGTCGTTGATCTGGACCAAGGGATCGCCGGCCGCGACTTCGGCGCCCGCCTTGAACATGATCGCGGTCACCCGACCACCGAGTTCGGGGGTGACGGTGACCTGGTGCACCGCGGTGATCGAGCCGATGCCGGTCGCGAAATGCGGCACCGCGGCGCTGACGGCGGTGACCGCCGAGATCGCGGCGGGCGGCGGCTTGTTGTGTGCGAAGAAGGCAGAAATCGCCTGGCTGCGGTAGCGGTTGAAGCCGTAGAGACCGCCGAGCACCAGCACCAGCACGGCGCCGACGATCAATAGCCAGCGCAGCGTCTTCGGCCGATCCGCAACCGGGCGCGGCGCGCCGAGGCGCTCGCGTCCGACTGTGTCGGCGGCGTCTGCCTTCGGGGGAGCAACGATAGGGTTGAGATCGCCGTCCATGACCTCTCCGGCTTAATCTGCGGCCGCGTGCAGCGCAGGCTTGGCGCCGGCGGCGATTGCCGCATCCTTCATGCCAAGGCCGCGCAGGATGAAGCTGCTCGCCTCGTCGACCAGCTGATCGAGGCCGCCTTCGTAGGGGATGCAATTTTTTCCGGGCAATGCGGCAAACGCCATCATCGCCGCGACGTGCTGGGCGAACCAGAAGCGGTTGGTCGGCGTCTCGGCGCTCGGCGCGACGTCGCCTGCCGCCACCGCGGCGGCGAGCGAGGCGTCGAACAGCGGGACGACCCGCTCGCCGACCGTGTCGAACAGCTCGCGGGCATAGTCGCCGTCTTCAAGGAAGCTGTGCAGCGCGAGGCGCAGCCGCAGGTCGAGTTCGGCGTGGTCGGCCCCCTCGCCAAGCAGAAAGCGGCGCACCATGAAGCGGATCATCGAGACCAGCGTCTTGGTCGAAGCCGGCAATGCGGCGAGCTCTTCGAGCGCCGGGTCGCCCTCGCAGCCGAGCTGCAGGATTTCGCGGTAGAGCAGCTGCTTGGTAGGAAAATGGCGGAACAGCAAGGCTTCGGAAATCCCCGCGGCTTCCGCGAGCTCGCGGGTCGTCGTCCCGGCGAACCCCTTCCGGGCGAAGAGCGGCACCGTCGCCTTGACGATCGCCTTGCGGCGCTCGTCGCTGTCGAGCCTCGTGATCGCCATGGAAGAAAAAAGTAAGCGCTCACTCACCGCGGCGCAAGCGCATTTTGCACTGCACCATTTGGCCGCTTTGGCGTAGAGAAAATGGGCGGCCCTCCCCAAAGGCCGCCCATCCGCTGTGAGGTGCGAGCCCGCCCGTGTTCCCCTGCACGCTGCAGACTTCACACAACTATGAAGGCTATAGATGAGGCGCCTGTCGGCGCAACCAGCGAGAGCGCCGGCGGACGCTCTATCCCCCGAAACTTGCACTTATCCCCGCATTGCCCGCACTCATGCATAGGCTTATCCACAGAAGCGGAGCTAGCTTCAGGCGGCGACCTCGTCGACCCGGCCCGCCGCAAGCCGGTAGATGCGGTCCTGCGGCACGGCGAGCGCCAGCGCCGCTGCGCGGGGCAGCCCGGCATAGAGGCCCCGCAGCACGCGGCTCACGACGCCATGGCAGACCGCGATGACCGGCGCCTCGTCCTGCTCGCCGAGCCAGGCCGCGATGCGCCCGGCGAAGGCCTCATAGCTCTCGCCGTCGGGGCCGCAAAAATACCACTCGTGGCGACCCGCGCCGGCGCCCAGCTGGCGGACGCGGGCGCGCGCCTCGCCGCGGTCGAGCCCGTCCCAGGCGCCGAGCGTCACCTCGCGCAGCCGCGCGTCGAGCCGCGGCGGCTCGGGGCGGCCAAGGCAGCGCGCGACGATCGCGGCGGTGCGCTGCGCCCGGTCGAGCGGGCTCGCGACAATCGCCGCGGCGGCGGCCTCGGGCAGGGTGGCGAGCCGCCGGCCGATCGCCTCGGCCTGCGCGATGCCGAGCGGCGTCAGCGGCGAGTCGAGCCAGCCCTGATAGCGCCCGATGCGGTTCCACTCGGTCTCGCCGTGGCGCACGAGAAAGATCGTCATCGCCCGGAGGGGCGCAGGCGGTAGAGCACGTGGCGGCGCAGCGGATGCCCCTCGGGGACCGCGGGATGGTCGAAATCGGCGGCCGGATCGCGGCCCATGCCGAGGCGCTCCATGACGTGCCGCGACCTCGCGTTCGCCGGAACCGTGAAGGCGACGATCTCGGCGAGCCCGAGCCGGCCGAAGCCGTCGTCGAGCGCGGCGCGGGCGGCTTCGGTGGCGTAGCCCACGCCCCAGTAGCGGCGCGCCAGCCGCCAGCCGATCTCGACGGCCGGGGCGAACGGAAACCCGGCAGAGCGCACCCGGCTCAGCCCGATCGCGCCGATCATGTCCGGCTGGCCGGGCAGCTCGACGGCCCAATAGGCGAAGCCGTGCGCCTCATTGTGCTGGCGCATCCGCAGGATCCAGGCGTCGCTCGCCGCCCGGTCGGAGAACGGCAGCAGATACGCCATGACCGCCGCGTCCATCGACATCGCCGCGAACGGCCCGGCATCCGCCTCGCGCCATTCGCGCAGCACGAGGCGCGGCGTGCACAGCGCGACCGGCACGGCTATTTCTTGGTCGGGCCGCGGCCGGCCATCTCCCCGGCCATCTGGTTCAGGAACATCTCCTGCAGCTGTTCGAAGCCCTTAAGGCCGGCCGGCAACCAGGTCTTCAGCATCGCCTCGGGGTCGAGCGCCTGCACGTTGGCGCGCATCCGCTCCTCGACTTCCTTCAGCATCCGCTCCTGCAAGGGCTTGACGTCGGGCAGCCCGAAAAAGCCGCGCAGCTCGTCGGGCGTGCAGTCGATGTCGAGGCTGATTTTCATCGCCGCGCCCTACAGCCGGTCGGCGACCGCGGCGTGGAAGCGGCGCAGCGCTCCCAGGTGGTCGCCCATCGTGTGGCCGGTGATGCGGCGGTGATGGCGGCGGTCGAACGTCGTCGTCAGGCACAGGTGCGAGGCGCCGGCCTGCTTCCAGAAGCGCGCTTCCTCGGCCCATTCGCGCTCGCTGCCCGAACCCATCGCGACCCACACCTCGATCCCGACCCGGGCCGGGTCGCGGCCGGCCGCCTCGGTCAACGAGCGCAGCTTGGCGAAGACGTCGAGCGCGCTCTGGTCGGGCGGGTAGGCGTTGGGCATCCAGCCGTCGCCCCATTTGGCGATGCGCTCCAAGGTGCGCTCGTGGTGCCCGCCATACCACACCGGCACCTTGCCCGAGGCCGGGCGCGGGTTGATCCCGGCATCCTCGATCGTGTGCCAGCGCCCCTTGAAGCTGACATGCGGCTCGGCCCACAGCGCCTGCATGACCTGCACCTGCTCTTCCGAGCGTCGGCCGCGGTTGTGGAAATTCTCGTTGAGCCCGGTGAACTCGACCTCGTTCCAGCCGACCCCGATGCCGAGCCGGAAGCGGCCGCCGCACAAGACGTCGAGGCAGGCCGCCTGCTTGGCGACCAGCGCGGTCTGGCGCTGCGGCAGGATCAGGACGCCGGTCGAGAAGCCGAGCTTCGTCGTGCAGCCGGCGAGATAGCCGAACAGCACGAACGGGTCGTGGTAGAGGCCGGCCCCGGTGCGTTCGCCTTCGCGCGAGCCCAGCACATGGTCCGGCGCCTCGAGGAAATCGAAGCCGATGCTTTCCGCCGCCTGCGCGTATTCGCGCACGGTCGCCGGATCGCCGCCGATATCGCCCAGCGGCAGCAATGTGCCCAACTGCATGATGTTTCTCCCGGCTGATGAATTTGCCCAGGCTACACCAAATCCGCGGCCGTCGATGCGGCAATGCCGCCCATCGCCTCAGTCGGCGGCGCCGGGCGCGCGGCCAACGACCGCGATCAGCGGGTCCTGCTCGTCCTCGATCCATAGGGCGAGAGGATGCGTCGCGATTTCGGCGAAGCCGGCATGGCGCAGATAGCGCCCGACCAGCGCGGCATGACCCGCGTCGTCGAGGCGGTGCCAGATCGCCACCGCCTTGGTCGGAAAGCAGCGATTGGAGAAGCTGATCACAACGGGGCCGCCCAAGCGCAGCACACGCGCCACCTCGCGCAACACCGCGACAGGCTGCTGCAAATATTGCACCGAGACGCAGATCATCGCCGCGTCGACGCTGCGGTCGGCGAGCGGCAGCGCCGGCTCGCGGTTGAGGTCCTGAACAACCCGGCGGTCGAGGCGCGGGTTGGCCGCGAGCTCTTCCGCGTTCATCCCGAGCCCGATTACTTCCGCGTAGCCGATCTCCGGCGGCAGATGGCTGACCCAGCTGCTCATCAGGTCGAGCAGCACCCCGCCCGCGGGCAACGCGGTGCGGTAGAAATCGGTCAGCACCGCGACCGCGTGGTCGTCGATATGGTAGACTAGCCGCGGCTCCGCATAGAACGCCCCATCGTCGCCGTTGTCGATCTTGCCAAAGGCGCCCGGCGGCAGCCCCAGCACATCGTCCATGTCAGCGCCTCCCCGATCCCGCCATCCAGGCCGTCCTTCCGAGCATAGCGCGGCGCCGGGTTTGGCGACACAATGGCGGCAAGCCCCTCAGCTGCGAAAGATGATCCAATGACCGACGACTGGACCAAGATCAGCGCCGATCTCGAGCGCCTGCTGAAATTGCGCTCGTTGGTGTTCGGCATGAAGCTCTACGAGGACCGCGCCGAAATGGAGGCGATCCCGCGCATCCGCCGGCCGCAATCGATCCACACGCTCGACCAGGTGGTCGGGCAAGCCTCGCGCCTCGGCTGGACTGTCGGCATCACCGCCGACAACCTCGTTGGCGCGCAATGCCGCGCGGTCGTCGGGCTCGGCAGCGCCAAGGATGCCGAATGGCGCTCCGGCAAGCACATGGTCGGCGTCTGGTACTCGACCGAAGAGGACGCCACCGCGCATCAGGCGGCGATGGAGTGCGTGCCCGACGGGCGCTTCGCGGCGCTGGCGTTGTCGCCCTTGGCCAGCGGCCGGCTCGACCCGCCCGACATCGCGCTGTTCTACGCGACCCCGGGCGCGATGATCTATTTCATCAATGGCCTCCAATGGGCTGGCTACAAGAAATTCGATTGGGGCATCGTCGGCGAGTCGGCCTGCGCCGACTCTTGGGGCCGCGCGCTCAAGACCAGGGAGCCGAGCCTCTCGATCCCGTGCTTCGCCGAGCGCCGCTACGGCGGCGTGCTCGACGACGAGATGCTGATGGCGCTACCGCCCGATTATCTGCCAAAGGCGATCGCTGGCATGGAGGCCTTGGCGAAGAACGGGCTGCGCTATCCATTCCCGCAATACGGCATCCAGCAGGACGTACGCGCCGGCATGGCGGTCAGCTATCCCGGGCGCGGCGCTTAGCCAAGGCTGACCCGCCGACAAATCCCTTGTTACGCTGCGCTCGGCGCTTCTAGAGTCGCGGCAACCCCTGCCTTGCCACTCAAACGGAGGACGCCATGCCCGACATTTTCGAAGTCATGAGCACGATGCGGGCGATGCGCCGCCTGAAGCCCGATCCGGTGCCGGACGAGCTGATCAACAAGATTTTGCAGGCCGGGCAATGGGCGCCGTCGGGCGGCAACACCCAGCGCTGGCGCTTCCTCGTCGTCAAGGACCCCGAGGTGAAAAAGAAGGTGCAGGTCTATTATAAGCGCCTGTTCGACGAGTCGGTCGGGCCGCGCTATGCCTCGAGCGCGCCGCCGCCGGGCTCGGACGCGGCGCGCTACAAGCGCCAGCACGCCGCGGTCGAGTACCTGACCGACCATTACCACGAGGCGCCGGTGTGGATCGTCGCCTGCCTCGAGGACGGCGAAAACCCGGGCCGCACCGCCGGCTCCTCGATCTATGGCGCGGTGCAGAACATGTGCCTGGCGGTGCGCGCGCTCGGCCTCGGCACCACGCTGACGACGCGGCATACCGGCTACGGCAAGGAGGTCGACGCGATCTTCGGCCTGCCGCCGGGCGCGCATTCCTACGCGATCCTGCCGATCGGCTGGCCGATGGGCAATTTCGGGCCATTGGGCCGCGGGCCTTTGAAGGATGTCGTCTACGGCGACCAGTGGGGCAAGCCCTACGCCGGCCTCTAACAAAACCCACCCGCGTCACCCCCGCGCAAGCGGGGGTCCAGGGCCGAGGGTACCCCGGTTGCCCCTGGATTCCCGCTTGCGCGGGAATGACGGTTGTAATTACAGCGAATAGGAGGAAACCCATGCCGCGCGTACCGCCGATTACCGGCAAGGCCGATGTGCCGGCCGAACATCATGCTGTCGTCGACGATGTCGTCAGCGTCTTCGGCCAGATCCGGGGGCCGTTCAGCATGCTGCTGCACAGCCCGCCCTTGGCCGAGCGCATGCTCGCCTTCGTCAAGTTCAACCGCGGCGGCACGATCGTCGAGCCGCGGCTCTTGTCGCACGCGATCCTTGCCTCGGTGCGCGAGCGCGACGCGCATTATGTCTGGGCGGCCCAGGTCGGCGCGGCGCGGCGCGCCGGTGTGCCCGAGGCGACGATCGACATATTGCGCGCCAAGGGCGACCCCGCCCCGCTTGGCGAGGACGAGCGCGACATCGTCACCTTTACCCGCCAGCTGGTGCGCAACAACCGGGTCGACCAGGCGGTGTTCGACCGGCTGCAAAAGCGGCACGGCACGCAGTGGCTGGTCGAATTGACCGCGTTCGCCGGCTATTTCGGCATGCTGTCCGGGATGGTCAACGCCTTCGACGTCGCCGCCCCGCCCGACGGCGACAAGCTGCCGGCGTAAGGTTAATCCTCACCCCCGCGCCAGCGGGGGTGACGCCTCAAGAGGAGCACAGCGATGGATTTCGGCGCGTCGATGTTCATGACCGATTACTGCATCCCGCCGGCCGATCTGGGGCGGGCCCTGGAGGAGCGCGGCTTCGAATCGCTGTGGAACCCGGAGCACTCGCATATCCCGTTGTCGCGCAAGACGCCGTTCCCCGGCGGCGGCGGCGTGCCGAAGATGTATTACGACGCGATGGATCCGTTCATCACGCTGACGATGGCGGCCGGCGCCACCACGAAGCTCAAGCTCGGCACCGGCGTCTGTCTCGTCATTCAGCGCGACACGATCCAGACCGCGAAGCTCGTCGCCTCATTGGACCAGGTGTCGGGCGGCCGCTTCCTCTTCGGCATCGGCGGCGGCTGGAACCAGGACGAGATGGAGGACCACGGCACGGTCTACGCCACCCGCTTCAAATTGATGCGCGAGCAGATCGAGGCGATGCGCGAGATCTGGACCAAGCCGAAGCCGGAATACCACGGCGAACTCGTCGATTTTCCGCCGATGATGACCTGGCCGAAGCCGGTGCAGACGCCATTGCCGGTGATCGTCGGCGGCGCCTTCCCGCATGCGGCGCGCCGTGCGGTGCGCTATGGCAACGGCTGGGTCCCGATCGCCGGCCGTGGCAACATCGAGGACACGTTCCCCAAGTTCAAGGAGATGCTGAAGGGGGCCGGCCGAAGCCTCGCCGAGGTGCCGATCACGATGTTCGGCGCCGCGCCGGACGCCGACGCGGTCAAACGCTGGCGCGACATGGGGGTCGCCCGCATCGTCGCCGGCTGCCCGCCTGACAAGGCCGACAAGACATTGCCGCTGCTCGACAAATGGGCCGGCATCATCCGCCAAGTCAACGCGTAGCAATTATCACCGCCGGGATGGCAGCTGTTCTTTGAGGAGAATGAGATGGCCGACATTCGCATCATCGCCAGCGGGTTGGGGTTTCCCGAGGGGCCGGTATGGATGGCCGACGGCTCGGTGATCCTCGGCGAAATTTCGGGGAAGAAGGTGACGCGGGTCGCGCCGGACGGGACGAAGAGCGAGATCGGCAAGGCCGGCGGCGGCCCCAATGGCGTCGCGACCGGCCCCGACGGCGCGCTCTACGTCTGCAACAACGGCGGCGGCGCCTATGACGGGACGCTGAGCTGGATGTCGACCGGCCCGGCGCCCGACTACAAGGGTGGCTCGATCCAGCGCATCGACCCCAAGACCGGCGCGACGCGCACGCTCTACAGCGAATGCAACGGCCACAAATTGTCGGCGCCGAACGACCTCGTGTTCGACAAAGCGGGCGGATTTTATTTTACTGATCTCGGCAAGCGCTACGCGCACCAGCGCGACAATGGCGGGCTTTACTACGCGCTGCCGGACGGTTCGCGCGTCACCGAACTGGTCTACCCGATCGTGACCCCGAACGGGGTCGGCCTGTCGCCCGACGAAAAGACCGTCTACGTCGCCGACACCGAAACCTCGCGCCTCTTCGCCTGGGACATCGAGGCGCCCGGCAAGCTCAGGCACGACCCGTTCCCGGCGCCCCATGGCGGGCGCTGCGTTTGCGGCCTGCCCGGCTTCCAGCGCTTCGACTCGCTGGCGGTCGAGGCCTCCGGCAACATCTGCGTCGCGACGCTGGTCACCGGCTACATCACCGTCATCTCGCCCTCCGGGCAGGTGGTGCGCCAGGTCAAGATGCCCGACGTCTACCCGACCAACATCTGCTTCGGCGGCCCGGGTCTGCGCACCGCCTACATCACGCTGTCCGCCTCGGGCCAGCTCGCTGCGATGGAATGGCCGGAACCGGGCCTCAAACTAAACTTCATGACGTGAGGCCCAGCGGGGCGAACGTGCATTTTCGGCGGGCGTCAGCTAGGTTCTGACGATGATCGACGCTGCCGATGTGATGCGAATCGCCGGTAAAGTGGCGCGCAAGGAACTTGGCGCCGAAAACGTGGTGCGCGTGGAGGCGATGCCGACGGTCGATTGGACCGGGGCCGAGGCTTGGCGCGTTCGGATCGTCCTCGCGCCCGATGCCTTGTCGCGGATCGCCGATGACGCCGGCCTCAATAACCTGTTTCGACTGCACAAAAGCGTCCAAGAAGCCGGCGATGATCGCTTCACATACGTAGAATACGCGACCGAGAAAGAGCTCGCGGCCGGTGACGATACCGAATGTTGAGCACCTGCTGGAACAGGCGGATCGGTTAATCGGGTCCACCGGCCGGGGAGGGCCAAGGCAGGTCGATCTCCGGCGGGCGGTCTCAAGTGCCTATTATGCCTTGTTTCATGCGGTCTCGATTGCCGGTGCCGACCAATTCGTCGGGAGGGCCAGAAGATCGGCGGCGTTGTATGCCCTGGTTTACCGGAGCATCGATCATCGATCGTTGCGGCAGCTGTGCGAGGACCTCGTAAAGCAGACGCTTCCGGCGAAATATCAGCCACACATACCAAACGATGGTCTCGGCCTCGGTATTGCGGAATTTTCCCAGGCGGTTGTGGAGTTGCAAGATAAGCGGCATTCGGCCGATTATGATCCATTGGCCCGGATGAGCGTGCTCGATGCTCAGATGGCCGTTCGCACAGCGCGCCGCGCGCTGGCGCTATTTGAGACCGCGCGGCGCGATCGGAGAGTTTTCCTGATGTTATTGCTGTTTCCGCCGCGGTCACACGCCGCTCGGTGAAGGACCCGAAATGTTGATCGAGATCATCTGCACCGGCGATGAGGTGCTGACGGGGAAGATCGTCAATACCAATTTCAGCTACATCACGCAAAAGCTCGAGGATGTCGGGCTGTCGGCGCGTTGGGGGACGACGGTCGGCGACGACCGCGACACGCTGTTGGCGGCCTTCCTGCACGCCGGCGAGCGGGCCGACGCGGTCATCGTCAACGGTGGGCTGGGGCCGACGGTCGACGATCTGTCGCAGGAGATCGCGGCGCGCGCCGCCGGGGTCGATCTGGCGCTGAGCGAGGAATGGCTGACGACAATGACGGCCTATTTCGCCAAGCGCAGCCGCGTCATGTCGGCCAACAACCGAAAGCAGGCGATGCTGCCGACGACCGCCGAGATCCTCGACAACCCGATCGGCACCGCCTGCGGCTTTGCAATGGACATCGGCAAGGCGCGGTTTTTCTTCACCCCCGGGGTGCCGCGGGAATTGCGCCGCATGCTGGAGGAACAGATCATCCCACGCCTCCTGGCGCGCGGCGGCGCGCCGACAGCCATCCGCCTCAAGCGCTTTCATTCCTACGGGCTCGGGGAAAGCCACGTCGACCAGATGCTTGCGGGCGTCGAGGATTTGGTGGCGGACGGCAGCGCCAAGCTCGGCTTCCGCGCCCATTATCCGCAGATCGAAACAAAGGTGACCGTGCGCGGCGCCGACGCGGCGGATATCGAGGCGAAGCTCGCCCCGGTGGTCGCCGAAATCAGGCAGCGCCTCGGCAATTTCATCCTCGCCGAGGACGACGACACGCTCGAAGGGGTGATCCTCAAGGCATTGCGCGAGCAGGGCGGCTCACTGGCGCTGGTAGAAATGTTCACCGGCGGCCAGATCGCTTCCCGCATCGCGCCATCACCGGGCGCCGAGACGATCTTCCGCCGCGGCACCGTCGCGCGTGACATCGGCGAACTCTGGGACGCGCTGCGCCTCACGATCCCCGCCGAGATCACCCGCGACAGCGCCGAAGCGGCGGCCGAGGCGGCGCGTCGCGACAGCGGCGCGAGCCACGCGCTGGCCGTGCTGATCGACCTCGACGACGGCCCCGACCGGATCGATTTCGGCGGCACGATCTGCCTTGCGATCGCCACCGAAGCGGGCGCCGACTCGCGCCGCTCGCGCATCCTCGGCGGTCGCGAATGGGTGCGCCTCGGCGCCGTCGAACTCGGCCTCGACTGCCTACGCCGGCAGCTCTGCGGCCTGCCGGTCACCGAGCGCATCGATTTCGAGCGCACCTGATCTTTATATTATCGTCATCCCGGCGCAGGCCGGGACCCATGTATCCGCATTCCGAGCGGTTGAACCATTGGTCCCGGCCTGCGCCGGGATGACGATAGGGAAGAAATAATGCCGAAGGACTTTGCCACAGCGCCGCGCGACATCGTCCTCGTCCACTCGTCGGACCTGCATGTCGACGACGAGCGCGTCGCGGGATTGCACGGCGGCGACGGTGCGGCCGGGCTCGCCGCCGTGCTGGCAAGTGCCCACGCACATGGTGCCGATATCGTGCTGCTGGCCGGCGACACGTTCGACAACCACGCGGTCACCTCGGCGACGGTCGAGCGCGCCGGGCGGCTGATCGCCGACGCCGGTCGGCCGGTCGTGATCCTGCCCGGGAACCACGACCCGGCAACCCCGGATTCGATCTTCCTGCGCGGCGGCTTCGAGCGCATCGCCAACCTCGCGATCCTCGGCATCACGCATGAGCGCGCGATCGCGTTCCCCGAGCACGAGCTCGAAATCTGGGGCAACGCACACCGCGACTACATGGACATGGTGCCGCTGCGCGACCCGCCGCCGCGCGCCCTGCGCTGGCACGTCGCAATGGGCCACGGCCATTACGAGCCGCCGGAGACTTGGGCTAACCCGCTGCGCCCGTCCTGGCTGATCAGCGATGCGATGATCGCCGCGACGCAAGCCGACTACCTCGCGCTCGGCCACTGGGACCGCGCCGCGCAGGTCGGCTGCGGCGCGGTCCCGGCTTATTACTCCGGCGCGCCGCACCACGTCGGCACGGTCAATCTGGTGCGCCTGACCCACAACGGCGACGTCGTCGTGACGCGCGAGCCGGTGCAGTGGTAAGCGCGACCGCCGACCACAGCAGCGCCCTCCCGGCGGAAGAAGACAGCCGCCGCCTCAACCTCGTGGTCCTGAGCGTGCTGGCGTGGGGTCTCGGCATCGCGACCGGCCTCGGTGCCGTGCTGTTCCGCGACCTGATCGGCTTCATCCACAATCTGATGTTTCTCGGCCTGCCGGCCTTGCGCTACGACGCCAACCTGTTCACCCCGCCGAGCCCGTGGGGAGCGCTGGTCATCCTGGTGCCGGTCATCGGCGCGGTGGTCGTGACCTTTCTCGTCAACAATTTCGCGCCCGAGGCGCGCGGCCACGGCGTGCCCGAGGTGATGGACGCGATCTACTACAATAGCGGCCGGATCAGGCCGGTGGTGGCGATCGTCAAGTCGCTCGCTTCCGCGGTCGCGATCGGCACCGGCGCCGCGGTCGGCCGCGAGGGGCCGATCATCCAGATCGGCTCGGCGATGGGCTCGACCCTGGGGCAACTGATCGCGATGACCGCCGGCCAGCGCATCACCCTCGTCGCGGCCGGCGCCGGCGCCGGGATCGCCGCCACCTTCAACACGCCGATCGGCGGCGTCCTCTTCGCGATCGAATTGATGATGCCCGAGGTCAGCGTCGCGACGTTTTTGCCGACCGCGATCGCCACCGGCACCGCGACCTTTATCGGACGCCTCTTTTTCGGGTCGCAGCCGGCCTTCACCGTGCCGCCGATCGCGCCGCTCGCGGTCGATGCTACGACCGCGCTGATGCTGGCGCTCTACGCCGTGCTCGGCATCATCGTCGGGGTCGCGGCAACCGGGTTCATCCGGGGCCTCCATCTGTTCGAGGATCTGTTCGAGCGGATCGAGCAGCGCTATGTGCGGCACATCCTCGGCATGCTGCTGGTCGGCGTCCTGATGTACGCGCTGTTCCACAACTTCGGGCATTATTACGTCGAGGGCGTCGGCTACGCGACGATCCAGGCGATCCTGTTGAACCAGACGACGGTCGCCTGGCTGCTGCTGCTGCTGTTTGTCTGCAAGCTGTTGGCGACCAGCCTCAGCTTGGGGTCGGGGTCGTCGGGCGGCATCTTCTCGCCGTCCTTGTTCATGGGCGCGACATTGGGCGCCGGCTTCGCCGGGCTCCTCGCGCTCCTGCCGTTGCCGATGCCGATCGACCCGCGCAACTTCGCGCTCGTCGGCATGGGCGCGATGGTCGGCGGCGGCACCGGCGCGGTGATGACCGCGGTGGCGATGATCTTCGAGATGACCCGCGACTACGACATCGTGACGCCGATGATCATCGCGGTCGCCTTCGCGGTCGGGGTGCGCCGCATGCTGTCGCGCGAGAACATCTACACGCTCAAGCTCTATCGCCGCGGCCATGTCGTGCCGAAGGCGCTGCATGCCAACATGTTCCTGGTGCGCCGCGCGCGCGAGGTGATGGACACCGATTTCGCGCTGGCCCCGGCGGAGATGAGTTTTGACGCATTTCTGCGGGTGTCCGAGAACCAGGGGCGCATGCGCTACCTGCTGGTGACCGCGGGCGATCGCATTATCGGCGTGCAGCGCGTCAACACCAGCCTGCACCACGCGCTCGAAGGCGCCGATACCGGCGTCACGCTCGGCGATGTCGCCAACTCCAATTTCGTCATCGCCCGCGACGACGACATCGTGTTCGACATCATTCGCCGGATGTGGCGGCACGGCGCCTTCATGGCGATCGTTGTCGGCGGTAGCGGCGCCGCCCACCCCGATGACGTCAAGGGCGTCATCAGCAAGGAGCACGTCGCCGATTCGGTTGCCGCCAGCATCCGGATCTATCCAGGCTGAGGGAGACGCCGATGCCCGAACAGATCCGCGCCATTGTCGTCGATCCGGCCGCGCCCGGGAAACTCGCGATCAAGCCGGTTGAATTGCGCGATCCGGACCGCGACGAGGTCGTGGTGCGGGTTACCGCGATTTCGCTCAATCGCGGCGAGACGCGGCGGGCGTTGCAGGTCGCCGAGCCGGGGTGGCGGCCGGGGTGGGATTTCGCCGGAATGGTCGAGCGCGCGGCGGCCGACGGCAGCGGCCCCAAGCCGGGCGCTCGGGTCGTCGGGATTCTGCCGTCGGGTGCCTGGGCCGAGCGGGTCAATTGCCGCACCCATGCGGTCGCCGCCTTGCCCGAGGGGGTCAGCGACGCGGAGGCCGCGACCCTGCCGGTCGCCGGCCTGACCGCGCTGCACGCGCTGCGCCAGGGCGGGCTACTGCTTGGCCGCAAGGTGCTGGTCGACGGCGCCTCGGGGGGCGTCGGGCATCTCGCCTGCCAGCTTGCTGCTGCGGCGGGCGCGCTGGTGTGGGGGCACGCGCGGCGTCCCGAGGCGCGCGAAGCGGTCGCCGAATGGTGCGGCGGGCGGGTCGTGGTCGGCCGCGATCTCGCCGCGGCCCAGCCCCACGGCCCCTATTGGCTGATCGTCGACTCATTGGGCGGCCCGGCCCTCGCCGCCGCGCTCGGCATGCTGCAGCCGAACGGCACCTGCGTGACGCTCGGCATATCGGACGCTGCCAGCGCGACCTTCGAGAGCCGCGATTTCTTTGGCACCGGCGGCGCCCGGCTCTACGGCCTGACGCTGTTCCACGAATTGATGAGCGTCGAGCGCGGCGGCATCGGCCTGGCGCTCCTCGCGGACCTGATCGCCGCCGGCAAACTGCGCCCGCAGATCGCGGTCGAAGAAAAATGGAGCGAAATCGGCACCGTCGCCCGCCGCCTGATCGACCGTGACTTCGCCGGCAAGGCGGTGCTGCACATCGACTGGCGCTGTTGACACCCTCTGCCCCCGGCCCGATGTTCCGAAGCGGATTGGGACCGTGAGGCACACTTGCAATGCCCGCCGCCGGCATTCTGAAACTCCAGCGCGCAGGCTTTTCCGACCGGCAGGTCGAGGCGCTTGCCGAATATTTCGACGAACAGCTGGCGACCAGGGCCGATCTTGCCTCGGGCTTAGCGGCCGTACGGACCGATCGTGCGGCGGCGGAGGTGCGCCTGGAAGCGGCTATCGAACAGACGCGCGCAGACCTGAAAACCGCGGGAGCGCGACTCGAAACCAAGATTGAGCAGGCGCGATCCGATACGATCAAATGGGTCATCGGGGTCGGCTTCGCGCAGGTCGCGACGATTATCGCGGTCTTGCGGCTAATCCCCGGCGGGCATCCCTGACCGGAGCTTACGCGGCCGGCTGGCAGACGTGGATTTCGCGGTTGGCGAGGAGGTCGCGGGTTTTCGCGGCGTAGGCGGCCATGTGCGGCGACCGCGCGTGGGCGCCGAGGTGGTCGAGGCTTTCCCATTTCTCGATCACGACAAACGTGTCGCTGCCGAACTTGGCGCCGGCGCCGCCCTCGGCGTCGATGACGGGGCCGTATTCGATGCAGCCGGCTTCGGCGTGCACCGACGGCATGTTGGCGCGGAACGCGGCCAATACCTCGTCGCGCTTGCCGGGCTTGGTCGTGATGATGGCGAGAACGTGGATCATGGCGCGCTATCCTCGTGCGTCGGTGGGGGAATGGCGGCAGGATAGGGGCTCGGCGGACCGGAGGATAGACGGATGGCGCAGCGCGGCATGAAATTCGGCATCTTTCTCGCCCCGTTCCACCGGCTCGGCGAGAACCCGACCCTCGCGATGGCGCGCGACATGGAGCTGATCGAGTGGCTCGACTGCCTCGGCTATGACGAAGCCTGGGTCGGCGAGCACCATTCGGCGGGCTGGGAGGTCATCGCCTCGCCCGAGATCTTCATCGCGGAAGCCGCTTACCGCACCCGCAACATCAGGCTCGGCTCCGGCGTCACCAGCCTGCCCTACCACCACCCGTTCCTGGTGGCGCAGCGTTTTGTTCAGCTCGACCACATGACGCGGGGCCGGGTCATGCTCGGCTGCGGCCCCGGCGCGCTGCCGTCCGATGCCTACATGATGGGGATCGAGCCGGTGCATCTGCGCCGCCGCATGGAAGAGTCGCTCGACGCGATCGTCCGCCTCCTCAAGTGCGAGGAGCCGGTGACGATGCGGACGGACTGGTTCGAACTGCGCGAGGCGCGCCTCCATCTCGCGCCCTATTCCGACCCGCGCTTCCCGATCGCGGTGGCCAGCACGATCACCCCATTCGGCATGGTCGCGGCTGGGAAGCATGGGCTGGGCGTCCTCTCGATCGGCGCCGGGCTGCCGGGCGGCCCCGAGGCGATGGCGTCGCAATGGAAGATCGCCGAGGACACCGCCGCCAAGCACGGCACGGCGATGGACAGGAAGGAGTGGCGCATCGTCGTCGGCATGCACCTCGCCGAGGACGACGAGGAGGCATTGCGCCAGGTCAAGGCCGGCGAGCGGCTCGAAACGACGAGCTATTTCGAGGAGACGCTCGGCCGCGTCCCCGGCACCTCGGCTGACCCGGTGGGCGACGGGGTCAAGGCGCTGACGACGCTGGTCGGCTCGCCTGAGACCGCGATCCGCGTCATCGAGCGGCTGTTGGAGGCGAGCGACGGCGGCTTCGGCGGCATGATGTTCCGCGCCCACGAATGGGCGAACCGCGCGGACACGCTGAAAAGCTACGAGCTCTTCGCGCGCTATGTGATGCCGCGCTTCCAGCGCTCGGCCGACACTCTCGTCGGGTCCAACCGCTGGATCCGCGACAACCGCCGCCGCATTCTCGGCAACAACGTCGAGGCGGTGCGCCGCGCCTTCACCGATACCGGCCGCGCCGTCCCCGACGAATACCGCTACCGCACCGTCGGCGCCCAGGACGTCGACCCGGCCGCCGAGGGTTAGATCCCCTCTCTCCCGTCTTCCCGGCGCAGGCCGGGACCCACCCATCGGCATTCCAAAGCATGATCCGACGGGGCGGAACATGTCCCCGTCACCCCCGCGCAAAGCGCAAGCGGGGGTCCAGAGCAAGCGACAGAATGGTTGCCCCTGGATTCCCGCGTGCGCGGGAATGACGATTCAAGATGATCCGGTAACGCTCCAGGCGCCGAAAGATGGATCCCGGCCTGCGCCGGAAAGACGGTTTCTTATGCGGTGGGGCGCAGCAGGTCGACGAGGGTGGAGACGCCGGCGGCGCGGCGGAAATTGTGGATCGCGTCGAGGCAGGCCTCGATGCGTTCCGCAGGGAGCCCGCTCAGCGGCATCAGCGTGCGAAATTTCGCGTCGATGTCGGCCCAGGCGATGCCGAGCATGCCCGCCCCCTTCGGCACGTAGACCGTGCTGCTGACGCTGCTGCCGTCCCGCCGGCGGATCGTCACGGCGGCGCCCTGGCGGTAGCGCGCGGCCTCCGCGATGGGCGGCGGCCCGACCCGGATGTTGTCGATCAGGCCGTGAATGACCGGGTCGGCGATTTTCTCGGGGCTCGCGTGGACCCACGAGAAATCGCGGTCGGCGGCGCCGGCGGCGGTGAAATAGGCCGGGCTGTGCGCCATGTCGATCAAATCCGCGGGGTGCAGCGGGCCGCTCAGCGCGGTCATTCCCGGCCGCGACACGGTGATGCTTTCGATGTCGGAAGCGGCGATGCCGCCCTCGCGCGCCGCGTTGGCGGCGGCCTCGGCCAGCGCGTGGTAGGGATGCCCGCCCGGCACCAGCTTCACCGCCATGTCGGTGACGATGTCCCAGGCGGCGCCGAGGTCGCGGATCGCGGTGGCGCCGGCGGCCGCGCCGTCGACCCCGCCATAGGCCGCGAAAAACCCGAGCGGCATTTCGAGGATGCGCTCCTCGGCCGTGTAGCCGCGCTGTGCCGCACGCACCGCCTGGATGCCGCTCATCGTCGCGACGCCGGCGTGGTATTCGCGCGCGGTGCTAGTGTCGGCCGCCTTGGCGAGGCCGCCGGTCGAGGTCGCGGTCAGCGCGATCGCGTGCGTCATCTGCTCGGCGTCGAGCCCGAGGAGGCGGGCGGCGGCGCCGGTGGCGGCGAAGATCGCGGCGTTCGAGCCGTGGAAGCCGCGCTCGCGGAAGCCGGGCATGCCGTCGATGATGCGCCCGGCGAGTTCGTAGCCGACGACGATCGCCGCCAGCACCTCTTCCCCGCCGCCGCCATGGTGCTCGGCGGCGGCGAGCGCCGTCGCGACCAACGGCGTGCCGCAATGCACGATCGTGCGTAAATCGCTGTCGTCGGAGGCGGCGGCGTCGCTCATCACCGCGTTGACCTGCGCGGCATAGACCACCGGCAGCTTGGCGTCATCTCCGAACCATACCGAGGCGCGCGGACTGCCGCCGAGGCTTTGCGCCATGTCGCGGACGATCTTCGCCGACTCGAGCCCCGAGCCCATCGCGGCGCTGGCGAGCGTGCTGGCGACCAGCATCGCGGCATGGTCGAGCGCCTGCGCCGGCAGGTCGCCGGGGGTGATCCGAGTGAAGAAATTCGCCAAGTCGCGCGCTACGCTCATCGCTTCCTCCCGTTTCCTGCGATTGAGTTCGCCGCGCCATGCTGCCAAGCTGCCGGCCGAGCGCCGCGTCCGCGACCCTCAAGAGAACCCTACCGGAGGAGACGAGCATGGCCATGGAAATCGGGCACGTCCACATCAAGACGTACGACCCCAAGAAGACCGCGCAGTTCTACATCGACAATTTCGGCGCGACGGTGAAGAACGAGGCGCCCAACGGCAATATCCAGCTCAACTTGCACGGGCTGCAGCTCAACGTCACGACGATCAGCGCGGCGCAAAACCGCAAGCAGATGATGGGGATCGAGCACATCGCGGTGCAGACCGACGACTACGCCAGCGCGATCGCCAAATTGCGCAGCAACGGCGCCCACGTCATGCTGGAGCAGGTCAACAACGGCCGCCACGTCGCCTTCATCGAAGCGCCCGACGGCGCCCAGATGGAATTGATCGAGAAGGTGTAGGCGTCGGGTCGGCCCCCACCCCAACCCTCCCCCGCTTGCGGGGGAGGGGGTCGATAGGGCGCGCTCGGCGTGCTCCCTCCTCCGCAGGCGGGGGAGGGTCGGGGTGGGGGTAACTGGCGTGGCTGCGTGAAAGGACCGGGCGCATGGCGCTGAAGGACAAGATCGCGTTCGGCATGTCGCTGCCGCATCGCTCGCCCGACCCTATAGACATGACGGCGGTGCGGGCCGTGGCGACGCGGGCCGAGGCGCTCGGCTTTCGCGATCTGTGGGTCACCGAGAATTCGCTCGACCACGTATTCTGCTTCGATCCGATCGTCGTCTTGACCTATGCGGCGGCCGTCACGACGAAAATCCGCCTCGGCGCATCGGTCGTCGTATTGCAGATCCACAGCCCCTTGATGGTGGCGCATCAATGGGCCTGCCTCGATTATGTTAGCGGCGGCCGGGCGATCCTCGGGGTCGGCATCGGCCGCGAGCACCATTACCGCCAGTTCGAGGTGTCGCCGGAGGCGCGCGTCGCGCGCTTCGAGGAGGAACTCGCGGTGATCCGGGCATTGTGGAGCGAGGAGAAGGTCACCTACCAGGGCCGCTTCTACCACCTCGAGGGTGAGACGATGGCGCCGAAGCCGGTGCAGCGGCCGCACCTGCCGATCTGGATGGGGGTCGGGCACCCGAACGCGGTTAGGCGCGCCGCCCGCCTCGCCGACGGCTGGATGGGCTCGGGCGGTTCGCGCATCGCCGATTTCGCCGCCTCGGTGCCGATCCTGAAGCAGGCATTGGAAGAACGCGGCCGCGACCCCGGCGCCTTCCCGATCTCGAAGCGCATTTTCATCGCGGTCGACGAGCGCCCCGAGGTGGCGCGCGCGATGCTGTTGCGCTGGTTCACCGAGGTCTACCGCAACCCGCCCGGCGTCGATCTGTGCGGCATCCACGGCACGCCCGAGCAGGTGCGCGAGCGCCTGGAGGAGGTCGTCGCGATGGGCGCCAACCATCTGTTGTTAAACCCGGTCAGCCGGCACGCCGAACAGGTCGAGGCGCTGGCCGAAGTAGTGGGGTTGAAATGAACACGATTCAAACCGACCCGGTAAAGCAGCAGGTCGCGGCGCATTGGGACCGCCGCGCGGCGCATTTCGACGAGGATTTCGGCCACAGCATCGGCAGCGAGGCCGAGCGTGCCGCCTGGGACCGCATCATCGACCTAGTGGTGCCGGCCGGCCGGCCGCTCGCCGCGCTCGACGCCGGCTGCGGCACCGGGTTTCTCAGCCTCGAACTGGCCGGGCGCGGCCACCGCGTCACCGGCGTCGATTTTGCGCCGGCGATGATCGCCGCAGCACGCCGCAAGGCGGCGGCGCAGGGCCTAACGGTCGATTTCGAGGAAGCCGACGCCGAGAATTTGCCGTTCCCGCCGGGCAGCTTCGATCTCGCGATCAGCCGGCATGTGCTGTGGACGCTGCCGCACCCCGAGGCGGCGATCGACGAATGGATCCGCGTGCTGCGCCCCGGCGGCAGGCTGGCGATCATCGACGGCGCGCGCTACGACGAAGCCGCGGCGCCGCCGCAGCGCGAGAACGCCCGCACCAGCGCCGAATACGCCGCGATCGAGGGCCAGCTGCCGTTCTACGGCGGCCGGCCGCGCGAGGAGATCGAGCCGTTGCTGCGGGCGCACGGCCTCAAGAACGTCGCGAGCGATCCGCTCGCCGATTTGATCGCGGCGCACGAACAGCGCATGGCGGCGCAGGGCGAGCAGCGGGCGCGCCGCCAGCGCTATGTCGCGTGGGGCGATCTGCCGCGCTAAAGGAGATGACGATGAGTTACGAGACGATCCTGGTCGAGGCAGAGGACGGCGTCGGCATCATCACGCTGAACCGGCCGGACAAGCTCAACGCGATGAACCGCCTCTTGTCGCGCGAACTGCACGAGGCGGTGCAGGGCTTCGAAGCCGATGATGCGATCGGCTGCATCGTCTTGACCGGCGCGGGGCGCGCCTTTTCGGCCGGCGGCGACATCCACGAGCAGCGCGAGGACGACCGCCGCCACACCGACGAAGAGCTCTCCCGGCTGCGCGGCGGCCGCTTCAGCCTCGACATCGGCATCTGCAAAAAGCCGACGATCGGCATGATGAACGGGCTCGCCTTTGGCGGCGCGGCGGTGCTCGCCTCCTCGCTCGACATGCGAGTGGGCTGCGAGGATACCAAGTTCCGTTTCCTCGCCGCCGCTTACGGCCGCATCAACAGCACCTGGACATTGCCCAACCAGGTCGGCTGGCCGATCGCCAAGGAGCTGTTGTTCTCGGCGCGGGTGGTCGAGGCCGAGGAGGCCTACCGCATCGGCCTTCTCAATCACCTCGTGCCGCGCGAGCACCTGCGCGCCAAGACGATGGAACTGGCGAAAACGATCGCCGGCAACAACCGCGCCGCGGTCATCGGCATCAAGGCGCTGCTCTTGAAGCAGATGACCGAGAGCGTCGAGGAACAATGGGCCGAGGAGCGCCATTTCACGACGCACGTGGTCAAGGGCGCCAAGGCCGAGGACGCCTTCCCTGAATTCATCGCCCGCCACGGCCGCCCGCTCGGCTGACGCTTATCGAGCCAGCGTGTACGAACATAGAGAGAACATGACAGCGACGCGGCCGCCGCGTATGCTGTGGCATCGAGCAACCGGAAGGTCGATGCCGGATGGGCGCCTACGCCTCGTCCCTGACGCTGCTGATCGGGCTGACCCTCGGTTTCGCCGCGGCCTGGCTGGCGCGCGGGCGCGACGTAGCGCGGCTCAACGGCCAAATTCGCAGCGCTGAAACGGCGCTGGCGGAGGCCGCGCGGCGCGGCGATTCGCTCTCTCTTGAGCTGCAGGAGGAAAAGCTGGCGCGCGCCACGCTTGCCGCGCAGCACGGCGCCGAAGAGCGCGCCCACGACAAGAACATGGTGACGCTGTCGACGATGCGGTCCGATATCGAGACGACGCTGAAGGCGCTCGCCGTCGAGGCCTTGCACGGCAGCCAGCAATCCTTCCTCTCCCTCGCCGGCGAGGTGTTCGATAAGCACCGGCAGGCCGCAGCCGCGATGCTCGGCGACAAGGAGAAGGCGATCGAAGGGCTGCTTGCGCCGATCAACGCCAGCCTCGAGCAGTACCGCAAGGGACTTTCGGACATCGAAAAGGCCCGGGAGGCCGCCTATGGCGGGCTCAGCGCGCACTTGCAGGAGGTCGCGCGCGCCCAGGGCGACGTCAGCCGCGAGACGCGCAAGCTGGTAACCGCGCTGCAAGCGGCGCCGAAGACCCGCGGCCGCTGGGGCGAACAGCAGCTCCACAACGTCATGGAGCTGTCGGGCATGACGCCCTACATTGATTTCGAGTCGGAGCGGACGCTCGACCTCGACGACACCAGGCTGCGCCCGGACATCATCATCAGGCTGCCGGGCGAGCGCCGCATCATCGTCGACGCGAAAACCTCGATGGCCGCCTATCTCGACGCGGTCGACGCGAGCGACGACGGCGAGCGCCAGGGGCATCTCGATCGCCATGCCCGGCAGCTGCGCACCCACATGAAGCAACTGGCCGGAAAGAGCTACTGGGACGCGCTGCCGTTCACGCCGGACTTCGTCGTGATGTTCATCCCGGGCGAGAATTTCTTCGCGGCCGCGGTCGAACGCGACCCGCAGCTGTTCGAGGACGGGGTCGCCGCGCGGGTGCTGATCGTCACCCCGACGACGCTGATCGCGCTGGCCAAGGCGATCGCGTTTGGCTGGAAGCAGGAAACCATCGCCGAAGACGCGAAAAAGATCGAAGAACTCGGGCGCGACCTCTACCGCCGCCTCGCCGCGATGGGCCGGCATGTCGCCGATCTCGGCAAGGGCCTCGACGGCGCGGTGCGGCACTACAACGCGTTTGTCGGCAGCCTTGAAGGCCGGGTGATGCCGCAAGCGCGGAAGTTTACCGAACTTAAGGTCGACGGCGCGGCCGAGCCGCTGGCGGAGCTGAAGCCGATCGAGATCGAAGCGCGGCGCCTGCGCCCGGGCAGCGAATTTCTGGCGCCGGCCGCCGCCATCGTCGCGCTGCCCGGCGCGAGCGAGGCCGAAGCCGGCGATTGAGCGCTGCTACCCGCTGCCGCCTTCGATCGGGTGGCCTTCGGCGCGCCAGCGCAGCATGCCGCCGGTGAGGTTGGCGACGTCGTTGAAGCCGGCCTGCTGCAGGATGTTGGTGGCCTGCGCCGAGCGGCCGCCGGCGCGGCACACCGCAACGATCGGTCGATCCGGCTGCAATTCGCCGGTGCGCTCGGCCAGTTCGCCCAGTGGGATCAGCACCGCGCCCCTGATGTGGCCTAAGGGCCCGGTGAACTCGCTAACTTCGCGGACGTCGAGGATCTGCACCGCGCCCTGATGCTCCTCGAGGCCGTGCGGATCGATCTCCCACACCCCGGCAAAGCTGTAGCGCAACGGCGCCCAGCTCGGGTCGGCGAGCGGCGCGGCGGCGCCTTCCTCGCCCTGCGGCCGGCCGCAGCGCAGATTGGCCGGCACCGCGACATCGAGCATCTTCGGGTGGGCAAGCCGCAGGTTTTTCATGTAGCCGGTGAAGTCGCCGATGCTGATCTCGCCGCCGATGCGCGGGTTGAAGCGGCGCTCCTCGGCGACGCTCGTCACGGTGAGGCCGCGGTAATCGTGCGCCGGATAGAGCAGGCAGTCGTCGGGCAGCGTGAAGATCTGCTCGTGGATCGAGCGGTACATCGCCGCCGTGTCGCCCTCCTGGAAATCGGTGCGGCCGGCGCCGCGGATCAGCAGGCAGTCGCCGGTGAACGCCATGCTGCGGTCGTCGAGCACGTAGGTCAGGCAGCCGCTGGTATGGCCGGGCGTCGGGCGAACCAGGAGGCGGCGGCCGCCGAACGCGACGACGTCGTCCTGTGCCAGATAACGGTCGGCGCCCGCGGCGCCGCTCGCCGCCGACAGCATGATCTTGCTGCCGGTGCGCCGCTTCAGCAGCGAGGCGCCGGTGACGTGGTCGGCATGGACATGGGTTTCCAGCGTCGCGACGAGGCTGAGGCCGAGTTCGCCCAACAGCGCCGTGTCGCGCCGCACCTGCTCGAACACCGAATCGATCAGCACCGCCTGGCCGCTGGCGCGGTCGCCCAGAAGATAGGTGTAGGTCGAGGATTGCGGATCGAACAGCTGCCGAAACACCAGCATCGCACCCATCCCGCCAAAGCTTTGTGCCAGCGCGCCGGGACGTTAACCGGATGCCAGGAAATTTGCTACCTATGCTCTGCCGCAGCGCGGTGCGGCAGGGGGCAGCATGCGGTTCACCATCGGCTTCAAGATCTTTGGCATAGCGGTCGGCTTGCTGCTGCTGATGAGCGCGGTTGCGCTGCTCAACACGCGGATGACCAGGATCGTCGACGCGCAGCTCGAGGTGGTGAACCAGAACTACTTCCCGGGTTTCGCCGATCTCGAGCAGGCCCACATTCGCAAACTCGAGCAGTCGTCGACGTCGCGCCGGCTGTTGCGGGCGTTGCAAGAAGGCCCGGCGGCCGATCCGAAGGAGGTCGCGGGCCCGCGCCAGCGGTTCGCCGATGCCGCGAAGGCGAGCGCGGAGGGGCTCGTCGCGGCTCGCCGCAGCATCAACGACCAGATCGTCAACCCGCTGGATTTCGGCGACGATGTCGCGCTCGGGCGGCTCGATACGCGCATCGAGTTTCTCCAGCGGGAGCAGCAGCGCAACGAAGCGCTGTTCGCCCAGTTGCTCGCCGCCGCAAACGGCGACCCGGCGGAAGCGGACCGCCTGCTGCGCGACGTCGATCAGCGGCGCGACGAGTGGGACCGCCAGATGAACGCGGCGCGCGAGGAGATGCACCAGATCTTCGAGCACGCGATCCGCGACACCCAGGCCTACCAGCAGCGGATTGTCGGGGTCGGCCTCTTCCTCTTGGCAATGGCCGGGCTGCTCGGGCTGGTCATCGCCGCGATCGTCACCCGGGGCCTGGTGCGCCCGGTGCACCGGCTGGTCGACGGCACCGCCGCGGTCGAGCACGGCGCGCTCGACACGGTGGTCCCGGTAACCTCGCGCGACGAGATCGGCCGGCTTACCCGATCCTTCAATACGATGGTCGGCGAGTTGCGGGTCAAGGCGCAGATCCGCGAAACCTTTGGCAAATATGTCGATCCGCGCATTGTCGCGTCATTGCTCGATCAGCCGGAACTGGCCGACCCGCAAGGCTCGCGGCGCGAGATGACGATCCTCTTTTGCGACATGCACGGGTTTACCAGCTTCAGCGAGGGCATGACGCCGACCGGGCTGGTCACCGTGCTCAACCGCTATCTGACCGTGATGTCGGAGCCGATCCGGCGCAACAACGGCATCATCGACAAATATATCGGCGACGCCGTCATGGGGTTCTGGGGCCCGCCGTTCACCGGCAACGCCGAGCACGCGCGGCTCGCCGCCATGGCGGCGCTCGAACAACTCGAGGGCCTCGCCGCGTTCCAGGCCGAATTGCCCGAGCTAATGGGAATCCGCCGCGGCGTGCCGCAGGTCGAGGTGCGCATCGGCATCGCCACCGGCGAGGTTGTCGTCGGCAACATCGGTTCCGAGCACACCCGCAGCTATACGGTCATCGGCGATACCGTCAACGTCGCTTCGCGGCTTGAGGGAGCCTCCAAGGCCTACGGCACACGGGTGCTGATCAACGCCGCGACACGGCGGCTCGCCGGCGCCGCGATCGAAACGCGCGAGATCGATGCGGTGCTCGTCGTCGGCAAGAGCGAGCCCGAGCGCATCTTCGAACTGCTCGGCCGCCGGGGCGAAGTCGGCGCCGAGCGCCTCGAATTGCGCGACATGTTCGCCGACGGCCTCGACGCCTATCGCGCCGGCGCCTGGGAGAGGGCGCTGAGCGCCTTCGAGAGCTGCCTCAGGATCGCCCCCGACGATCGGCCGAGCGCGGTTTTCCTCGACCGCATCGCCGGTTTTCGCAAGCGCCCGCCGGCCGACAACTGGAGCGGCGTCTGGGCCCTCGAAACGAAGTGAGAATCGCAAGGGCGGAAGGGTGCGGGCAGGCGGGTTCCGGCGATGCGCGGCGCGGCGCGTTGTAACGCCGGATAAAGCGGCCTATTTTGCCGAAAACCGGCCCTTTTTCGCAGGGACCTTCGCGTGAGCCAATCCTTTCTGCCGCCGCTGCCGCCCTACCCGACCAGCCGGCTGCGGCGCAACCGCCGCGATCCGTGGTCGCGGAGGCTCGTCGCCGAAAGCGTCTTGACCCCGGGTGATCTGATCTGGCCGGTGTTTGTGCACGACGAAGACGGGCGCCAGCCGGTCGATGCGATGCCCGACGCATTCCGCCTGTCGATCCCGGCCTTGGTCGACGCTGCGGGCGAAGCAGCCGCGCTCGGCATTCCGACGATCGCGGTGTTTCCGGCGGTCGACCCGGCGCTGAAGGACCCGGAAGGGCGCGAGGCGCTCAACCCCGAGAACCTCGTGTGCCGCGCCGTCAGCGCCCTCAAAAAGGCGCTGCCCGATCTCGGCGTCTTGTGCGACGTGGCGCTCGACCCCTTTACCTCGCACGGCCATGACGGCGTGATCCGCGACGGCTACGTCGCCAACGACGAGACCGTCGCGATATTAGGGCGCCAGGCGATCGTCCAGGCCGAGGCCGGTTGCGACATCATCGCCCCTTCGGACATGATGGACGGGCGGGTCGGCGCGGTGCGCCGGGCGCTCGATGAAGCCGGCTACGAGCGGGTGCGCATCATGTCGTATGCCGCCAAATACGCCTCCTGCTTCTTCGCGCCGTTCCGCGACGCGATCGGCTCCGCCTCCTCGCTCGGCAGCGCCGACAAGCGCACCTACCAGATGGACCCCGCGAACGGCGACGAAGCGCTGCGCGAGGTCGCGCTCGACATCGCCGAGGGCGCCGACATGGTGATGGTGAAGCCGGGGCTGCCCTATCTCGACATCGTGCGGCGGGTGAAGGAAGCCTTCCGGATGCCGACCTTCGCCTATCAGGTCTCGGGCGAATACTCGATGATCAAGGCCGCCGCCGAGCGCGGCTGGCTCGACGGCGAGCGCGCGATGCTGGAAAGTCTCCTCTGTTTCAAGCGCGCCGGCGCCGACGGAATCCTCACCTATTTCGCGGTCGACGCCGCCCGGCGGCTCAAGGCCGGGTGACCCGCAGAACCGCCGGGAAGCCGGCGGAATGGTTCTTGCGTGCGCCGTGTTAAGGGATGGGCACTCCACTTGGTCCCCGCGGGAAAACCTCGGCATGCAGATCCGGCTCGGCTACGAATTGATTTACGATTGCCCGCAGCCGACGCCGATGCTGCTGGTGCTGAACGTCCATTACACCCGCGTCTCGGACCTGGTTGAGCCCGACCACCTCGTCGCCAGCCCGGCAATCCCGATCCACGGCTACCGCGACGGCTTCGGCAACTGGTGCAGCCGGATCGTCGCGCCGGCGGGACGCACCCGCCTCTCCGCCAACGCGATCGTCAACGACAGCGGCGAGCCGGATGCGGTGGCGCTCGCGGCGCCACAGCACGCGGTGCAGGATCTGCCCGACGACGCCCTGGTGTACCTCCTCGGCAGCCGCTATTGCGAGACCGAGCGCCTCTCAGAGATCGCGTGGTCGCTGTTCGCGATGACGCCGCCCGGCTGGGGCCGAGTCCAGGCGATCTGCGACTTTGTCCACCGGCACATCGCGTTCGGCTATGAGCACGCGCGCGCCGGGCGAACCGCGTGGGAGGCCTATTGCGACCGCACCGGGGTCTGCCGCGATTTTGCCCACCTCGCGATCGCGTTCTGCCGCTGCATGAACATTCCGGCGCGCTACTGCACCGGCTATCTGGGCGATATCGGGGTGCCGCCCTCGGACGCGCCGATGGATTTCTCGGCCTGGTTCGAGGTCTATCTCGGCGGCACGTGGTATGCCTTCGACGCGCGCAACAACACCCCGCGGATCGGCCGGGTCCTGATGGCGCGCGGCCGCGACGCGGCCGACGTCGCGATCAGCACGACGTTTGGTCCCAATACGCTCAGCGGCTTTACGGTATGGACCGAGGAAATCGCCTCACCCTGAGCGCGCGTGCGCGATGCGCCGCTGCCAGAGGGCCAGCGCCGGCGTCACGCCCAATTCCATGACCAGCCCGAACAGCATCGGCCCGCCCGGGTAGCCATTGAGCGCGAGCGACAGCAATCGGCCGAGGCCGCCGATGACGACGATCGCGGTCAATATCCGAAAGCGCGCGCCGTGGCGTTCGATCCGCGGCACCGTGGTGACGAATGCGCAACCGATCCCCAGGAGCAATCCCGAAAGATAGCGGTAATGGCTGTCGGCAGCGATCGGCGCACTGGCGACATGGACCATTGCCGGGCCGAGCAGTACCCCGGTCGTCCCGGCGGCAAGCGGCACCAGCGAGGCGATCACGACGGCGATCTGCAGCAGGCGCCGCTCGGTCACCGATGCCAAGGCCATCGATGTCCGCGCGGGGGCTGCGCTGCGCCTATAGCGCGCTCCTGCGGCTCGATCCGCCGCCGTCGATCGTGACGATTGTGCCGGTGGTGTAGGCCGAGCGGTCGGAGGCGAGGAAGGCGGTCATATGGCCGATCTCCTCGGGCTTGGCGGCGCGGCCGAAGGCAAGCGGCTGCATCAGCTCGGTCCATTTCTCGGGGTCGCCGAATTGGGTCTGGGCGCGCGTCTTCATCAGCGTGACGAGGCGCTCGGTCATTACGGGCCCCGGGTTGATGCCGACGACCCGCAAATTGTCGCGCGGCGCGGCGCCGCCCATCGCGAGGGTGAACGCCATCAGGGAGGCATTGCCCGACGAGCCGGCGATGTACTCGAAATCGGGGTTCTGGCCGGCGGCACCCAGGATGTTGACAATGACGCCGCTGCGCCGCGCCGCCATCAGCGCATAAAAGCGCCGCGTCATGTTGATGTAGCCGAAAACCTTCAGATCCCACGCCTCGCGCCAGCGCGCTTCGTCGATCTGGGCGATGTTGCCGCCGGGGATGGCGCCGGCGTTGTTGACGAGGATGTCGATGTCCGGGCATTCGGCCGCCAGCTTGTCGACGTTGCGGCTGTCGGCGAGATCGAGCGCGTAGTAGCGCACCGCGACATTGTGCTCGCCGGCGATCTTGGCGCGTACCGCTTCGAGGTCGGCGGCGGTGCGCGACACCAGGACGACGTCGCAGCCTTCCTCGGCCAGCGCCTCGGCGCAGGCCCGCCCGATCCCCTTCGAGGCGCCCGTCACCAGCGCCTTCCGTCCCCGCAAACCCAGATCCATCTCGTCCTCCCCGAATGTCCGAGGATGGCAGCTTAATCCAGCTTGATCCAGGTCAGCTCGTGCTTGTTGTGGAAGAGGTGGCGCAGAGTCGAGCCGGGGATCGCGGCGAAGCGCGCGGCCGTCGCGTGGTCGGTCTCGCCCTGGAACTTCAACGTGCACACGAAATTGCGGCAGGTGCCGGCGGCGAGCCAACGTTCGACCAACGCCAGGAGCCGCGCAGGGTAGGACACGACGTCGGAGAACAGCCAATCAATCGGGCCGATCGTGGCGGGGTCGAGCGCGAAGGCGCTTTCGGCGCGGTAGTCGATGCCAGGGAGCCGGGCGATTTCGGGGGCGAGCGGCGCCTTGTCGACGCTGATGACATGCGCGCCCAACTGCGCCAAGGCCCAGCTCCAGCCGCCCGGGCTGCTGCCGAGGTCGAGGCAGATGTCGCCCGGCTGGGGCCTCTGGCCGGCGAGCGTCAGGGCCTCCCATAGCTTCAGGTAGGCGCGGCTCGGCGGGCCGGTGCGGTCCTCGACAAAATGTACTTCGCCGTTGGGGAACGCGCTCGTGCAACGGGGCGCGGCGAGCATTGTTTCGGCGTCGAGCAGCGTCCACGACCCGAGGGGCGCGCTCCGCGGCGCGTCGCCGAAATTGAGCGGCTTGGCCGAGACCACCGGCAATTTTTCCTGGATCAGTGTCGCGCGGCGGTGATGGTGCGGGCCGTAGACCGCCCAGTTGCGCTGGACCGCACGCAACTGGCGCGCCGCGTCGGCGATCGAGGCGATCTTGATTTCTTGCGGGTCGCGCCAGATGTTCTGCGCCCACGCCACGGAGCGCGGCGGCCCCGCCGCGACCAGCAGCCGCTCGTGGACCAGCTCGACGGCGCCGAGTTCGCGCTCCAATTCGCCGACGAAACCCTGCGGCGCGAGATAGGCGGTGCGCGTGTTGTTCTCCTCGGCTTGTTCTCCCCGGCCGCCTCATCCGATGCCGTAGCGCTTGGCCCAGCCGAGACCCGACACGGTGTCGCCCTTGGGGCGGTATTCGCAGCCGATCCAGCCCTGGTAGCCGATCTCGTCGAAGAGATCGAACAGATAGGGGTAGTTTATCTCGCCGACATCCGGCTCGTGGCGGCCGGGGTTGCCGGCGATCTGGACGTGCGGGTAGTGGCCGGCGAGCGCGCGGATTTTGGTCGCGAGGTCGCCCTCCATGATCTGCACGTGATAGAGGTCGAGCTGGAGCTTGAGGCTGGGCTTGCCGACCGCCGCGATGATGCGCATCGCCTGGCCGGTGTAGTTGAGGAAATAGCCCGGGATGTCGCGGGTGTTGATCGGCTCGATGATCGCGGTGAGGCCAGCGGCCGCGGCGCGGTCGGCGGCCCAGCGCAGATTGTCGATGTAGACGCGCTCGCCCGCTGCCTTGTCGCGCCCCTCCGGCCACCGCCCGGCCATCGTGTGCAGTAGCGGGCATTTCGCCGCCTTTGCGTAGAGGATCGCCTTCTCGACCCCGTCGCGGAATTCCTGCTCGCGGCCGGGCAATGCCGCGAGGCCGCGCTCGCCGCCATTCCAGTCGCCCGGCACGGTGTTAAAGAGGGCGAGGCTGAGGCGGTTGCGTTCGAGCCGCTCGGCGATGATTTCGGGCGGGTGGTCGTAGGGAAAGAGGAACTCGACCCCCTTGAACCCGGCTCGCGCCGCCGCGTCGAACCGCTCGAGAAAGCCCAGATCCTGGAACATCATGCTGAGATTGGCGGCGAAGCGAGGCATCGGCGATGCTCCTCTGTTTACCCGTGGCGCGGCGGACGACTACTCTTCCCTCCCCGGTCCGCTGAACGCAAGACCGGGTAGCGTCGGAGGCTCGGATGAGCGTGCTGCTGGGGGCGATCGCCGACGATTTCACCGGCGCGACCGACCTTTGCAACACGCTGGTGCGGCGCGGCATGCGCAGCGTGCAGCTGATCGACGTGCCGGCGGCCGATGCGCCGGCGCCCGATGCCGAGGCGGTCGTCATCGCGCTGAAGAGCCGCACGATTCCCGCCGCCGCCGCCGTGGCGATGAGTCTCGCCGCGTTGGGGTGGCTGCGGCGGGCCGGGGCGCGGCAGATCCTCTTCAAATACTGCTCGACCTTCGATTCGACCGATGCCGGCAATATCGGCCCGGTGGCCGACGCGCTGCTTGACGCGCTCGGCGCCGACCCCGTGTCGCGGCACGGGGCGGGCTTCACGATCTTCTGCCCGGCCTTCCCGGAAAACGGCCGGACGATCTTCAAGGGCTACCTCTTTGTCGGCGATGTGCTGTTGTCGGAATCGGGGATGCGCGACCATCCGCTGACCCCGATGCGCGACCCCTCGCTGGTGCGCGTGCTGCAACGCCAGACCAAGGGCCGGGTCGGCCTTGTGCCGCATGCGACGGTGGCCGAGGGCCCGGCTTCGGTGCATGCCGCCTTCGCGGCATTGCGGCAGGAGGGCTTCCGGCACGCAATCGTCGACGCGATCGCCGACCGCGACCTCGAGACCATCGGTGATGCCGCAGCCGACCTCGCCCTCATTACCGGCGGCTCGGGCGTCGCGCTCGGGCTGCCGGCGAATTTCCGCCGTCTCGGGCTGCTTGGCGAAGGCTCCGGCGCGGATGCGTTGCCGAAGATCGGCGGCGCCGCGGCGGTGCTGTCGGGTTCGTGCTCGGAGGCGACCCGCGCGCAAGTCGCCCGCATGGCCGAGCGCGCACCGGTCTTCACCCTCGACCCGCTCGCCGCCGCCGCGGGCCGCGACATTGCCGCGGAAGCGCTCGCCTGGGCGGAGCAGCGGCTCGGCAGCGCGCCGCTGCTGATCTCGGCCACCGCCGCGCCCGATATCGTCGCGCAGATTCAAGAACAGCTCGGCCGCGAGCGGGCCGGGGCGCTGGTCGAGGGGATTTTCGCGACGTTGGCGAAGGGGCTCGTCGAGCGCGGCGTGCGGCGCCTCGTTGTTGCCGGCGGCGAGACCGCCGGCGCGGTCGTGCAGGCGCTCGGCGTCAAGGGGCTGCGCATCGGCCGCCAGATCGACCCCGGAGTGCCGTGGACGATGACACTGAACAACAATCCGCCGCTCGCCCTCGCCCTCAAATCCGGCAATTTCGGCGCCCCCGATTTCTTTCTGCGCGCCTTCACGGTGCTTTCAGGAGATGCCCGGTGACGCGATTCCCTTGTCATCGCAAGTCCCCTGTCATTGCTCGCAATGACAGACGTTTGGTAACGCGGGAGCCGGACCATGAATGAAGCCAAGGCCCGAGAGGCGATCTGCGAGTTGGGCGCCTCGATCTTCAACCGCGGCCTGACCGCCGGCTCCTCGGGCAACATCAGCCTGCGGGTCGAGGGCGGCTGGCTGATGACGCCGACCAACGCCTCGTTGGGCCGGCTCGACCCGGCGCGGCTCTCGAAGCTCGACGATGGCGGCCGCCTCGTCGGCGGCGACGCGCCGACCAAGGAGAGCTTCCTGCACCGGGTGATGTATGAGGAGCGCGGCGATACGGGCGCCGTCGTGCACCTCCATTCGACCCATTCGGTCGCGGTGTCGTGCCTCGCCGAGGTCGACCCGCACGACGTGCTGCCGCCGATCACCGCGTACTATGTGATGCGGGTCGGCCGGCTGCCGCTCGTCCCCTATTTCAAGCCGGGCGACCTCGCGCTCGCCGAGGCGGTGCGCGGCTTTGCCGGCATGCACCACGCGGTGCTCCTGGCCAATCACGGCCCGGTCGTCGCCGGCGCCAGCCTCGACGCGGCGGTCAACGCGATCGAGGAACTCGAGGAGACCGCCCGGCTCTATCTGATGCTGCGCGGCGCCAAGACCCGCTTCCTGACCCCGGCCCAGGTCAAGGAGCTGCTGGCGTAAGCACCGCCTTCCACCGCCTAGCCCGGTTGCGTCGCCAGGTACCAGTCGAGGATTTCGCGCCCCTGCCAATGCACCACGCCGGCGTGGCGGGCGATGTGGTCGTAGACCGCTTCGAGGTATTTGATGCGGTGCGGCTGGCCCGAAATGTAGGGGTGGATCGCGATCGCCATGATCTTGGCGCGCTCCCTGCCCTCGCGGTAGAGCCGGTCGAACGTATCGACGCAGCGCGTTGTGAAGTAGGCCGATTCGTGGTGCTGCACCAGCATCATCGGGATGTCGTTGAGCTCGACCGTGTAGGGCAGCGTGACGAGCGGCCCGTTGGCGGTGTGGATCTCGGTCGGCTCGTCGTCATAGACCCAGTCGCCGATGTATTTGATGCCGGCGGCGGCCAGGAGCTCGGGAGTTTCCTCGGTCTGGGTCAGGCCGGGGCCGAGCCAGCCGACCGGTTTTTCTCCGGTAAAGCGCTCGATGACGCCGACTGAGCGCTCGATCATCGCCTTCTGGTCGGGCTCCTGATGGATCGGCCCCTGCTGGTAGGCATGACCCATGAACTCCCAGCCGGCTTCGCGCGCTTCCCGCGCCACCCGCTCGTAATCCTCGCACACCCGGGCGTTGATCGACAGCGTGGGGGCGATGCCGAGGCGGCGGAACAGCTCGAAAAACCGCCACACCCCGACCCGCATCCCGTATTCGTGCCACGACCAGTTGGGCACATCGGGCAGCAGCACCTGCCCGGTCGGCGCCGGCAGCACCTGGCGCGCCATCGGCCGCGCGATGTCCCAGAATTCGAGGTTGACGATCGTCCAGACGACGAGCCGGGCGCCATCCGGCAGCCGCAATGGCGGCCGGTCGACGATGGCGGAAAATGGCGTGCGTTCGCGCGGGATCATCTTTCTCTCCTCGCGTTGACTTCGAACGATGCTGACGCGCCGAGGCTGATCGCGCAATCCCGGCGCGGTTCGGCCGCAGCGCCGGCGCCGTTGCAATGCTGCAATGCGGCGCCATATCGGCAGCATCGGTTGACGCGGCGCGGATGGGCGTCGCAACGTGCGGAAAAACCAGCGGGGGTGCCGCGACACGCGGATGGCATGTGGGTGCGCAACAACAAAGGCAATGTTTTCGTCGGCAATTTGCCGCCGGATTTTCCCGATGAGCGCCTGGCCGAGACGTTCGACCCGTTCGGCATCGTCTTGAGCGCCGCCGTCGCGCGCGACCCGTCGACCGGCGCCCGCCTGCGCTACGGCTTTGTCGACATCGCGACCGAGCGCGCCGCCACCCAGGCGATCAGCGCGCTCGACGGCAGCGAGATCGACGGCTGCAAGCTCAACGTCAAGCCGCGCGAGCGTCCGGTAAAAAAGCCGGGAGCGCCGCAGCGCCGGCTGCCGCCGCGCGCTGCCGCGCCGCGCCCGGCCCGCGCTCCGTGGAGCCACGACGATGCCGCATCGCCGGCGTTCCACGCCGCCGCGCCGCCAGCCAGCGATGGCGCGTCGCCGCGGCCAAGCAAAATGTCGCAGAGCCAGGTGGCGCGCGAGGGTGCGCCCGAGATCGAGCCGCCGCCGCGCCGCGATTTCGAGATCGTCCGGCGCCCGGTCCGCCGCACGACGCCGAGCTTCCAGGTCGAGCGCCGCTCGCTGCCGCGCCGCGTCTAGCGGCGCTTAGCGCGGCGCCGCGGCGATGTTGCCGCCGTCGACCGGCTCGAACGTCCCGGTCGTGTTGCGGGCGAGCGCCAGCGCGAGAAATGCCTGCGCGACATCCTCCGCCGTCACCTCGCGGCGCAGCAGGTTGCGCGACATGTATTCGGCTTCCCCGATGCCATAGGCGGCGGCGCGCGTCTTGATGAATTCGGGCGTCAGCAAGCCGCCGCGGATACCGTCGGCGTTGACCGCGTTGGCGCGAATGCCGTGGGCGCCGTATTCGAGCGCGTATTGCCGCATCAGAAAGAGCGTCGCCGCCTTGGGGAGGCCGTAAGGCCCGGCATCGGGCCCGGGGCTGACCGCCTGGCGCGAGACGTTGAATAGCAGAACCCCGCCGGTCCGTTGCGCCAGCATGATGCGCACCGCGTTTTGCGCGACCGCTTGATGCGCGAAGAAATTGACTTCAAAGCTGTCGCGCAGCGCCCGCTCGTCGACTTCGCCGATGGCGCCCAGCCACGCGGCGCCGGCGTTCGAGACGACGATATCGACCCCGCCAAACCGTTCGACGACCGCGTCAAAGGCGGCGCGCAGCGCTGCGCGGTCGGTAAGGTCGGCGGCGAGGCCGAGCCCGCCGAGCTTTGCCGCAATCGCCGCGACCGCGGTTTCGGCACGGTCGACGAGCGCGATTTCGGCGCCGGCGCCGCGCAAGGCGCGCGCGGTTGCCAGCCCGATCGTGCCGGCGCCGCCGGTAATTAGCGCGACCTGTCCGAGGAGCGGCTTTTCGACCGCGCTGCCGAGCTTGGCCTGTTCGAGCGACCAGTATTCCATCTCGAAGAGTTCGGCTTCGCTGAGCGACTGGAAGGTGCCGACCGCTTCGGCGTCGCTGACGGTCGCGACCCAGCTTTCGGCGAGGTCGGCGGCGATCGCGGCGTCCCGCGCGCTGCGCCCGAGGCCGAAAAGGCCGAGCCCCGGCGCCAGGATGACCCGCGGCATCGGGTCGAGTTCGCGCCGCTTCACTGTTGCGGCGGCGTTGTGGCGGGCAAAGTAGGCGTGGTAGTCGGCGACGAAGCGCCCGACCGCCTGGCGCACCGCGGCGGCGAATTCGGCGAGGCCGCCTCGCGCTGGGGCGGGCACGATCAGCGGGTAGTTTTTGGTACGGATCGTGTGGTCGGGGGTGGCGACGCCGGCCAGCCCGTAGCGCTCGAGGTCGGCCCCGTCGACAAAGGCGCGCACCTGGGGCCCGCCGCGGAAATCGAGGACGAAGCGCTTGTAAAGGCCGGGCGTCGCCGGGTCGGGGATGGCGCAGGCGCCGCGCAGGATCGGCGCGACCTCGGCGACCGCTTCCGGGGCGGCCGGCAATGGCGCCGCGGCGAACGGGGCGCGGCGGCCGCGCGTCAGGCGTGCTTCGGCGAGGCTGACCAGCGCGATCATCCGCTCGTAAGCTTCGCGCGCATCTTCGCCAAAGCTGAAGATGCCGTGCTTCACCAGCACGAGGCCCTCGACGCCAGGGTCAGCCTCGAACGTTTCGGCCGCCGCCTTGGCGAGCAGAAAGCCCGGCATGATGTATGGCACGACCCCAACCCGGGGACCGTAGAGATCGGCCAGGCGTTCGGCCGCGTCGGGCTGGTCGGCGAGGCTCAAGACCGCGGTCGCGTGCGTGTGGTCGACGAATTTGTGCGGCAGGAAGGCGTGCAGCAGCGTCTCGACCGACGGGTTGGGCGCGCCCGGATCCAAAAGATTGGCGCGCTGGATGCGCACCATGTCTTCGTCCGACAGCGCGGCGCGCTGGCGCAGTTTGCGCAGCGGCGCGAGGCGGACCGCGGGCAGGCCGGGCGGCTCGATATCCGCCATGTCCCAGCCGCTGCCCTTGACGCACAGCACCTCGGCCGGTTCGCCCAGGAGATCGGGCAGCGTGCACTTGACCGAGGTGTTGCCGCCGCCGTGCAGCACCAGACGCGGGTCGCCGCCGAGGAGCCGCGAGGTATAGACCCGCAGCGCGACCTCGCGCGCGACCCCCGCCGCGCCGTAGCGCGCGACCATCGCCGCGGCGTCGCTGTCCGACCACAGGCTCTTCATCGCGCCGCGCCTCCGTCGCCATCCCGGCGCGGTTATAGCACCGCGGCGGCTTGGCCGCGCCTGTTCCGCCTGTTCATTACACGAAGAGATCAGGCGGGCACCCGCGCCACGATGCCGTATCGCAGCGACAATATAATAAGATTATGGCGATTCTAGAGTCGCGATTGCCGCATTGCGCCTCTGGCGGCCCGGCCGGCTCGGCTCAGATCAGTAGACCCCTTTCAGCGCCGAGGTCTCGCGCTTGACCGTCGCGGTTGGCGTGTCGTTGGCGCCGAGCAGCTTACTCTCCAGGCTGTCCGGCGCGATGCCCTGGCTGGCGACCGGCGCCCCGCCGCCGATCTGATCGGGGGCCTTCAGCGCAAAGCTCGCCTGGTCGCCCGGCTTGCCCGGGCCGGCGGTGTCGATGACCCGCTTCGCCTTGGCGGCCGAGGTGGCTTCCTGCGGCCGTGGTGCGCCGGGTTGCGGCGGCCGCAGGTCGAACTCGGGCGGGATCGTCAACGGCGCGCGCGATTCGACCGCGAACTCGTCGGGTCCCTGTTGGTCGAGGCCGACGATCTGGCGGAAGTCGGAGCACCCCGGCAGCAATAGGAACAATGCGGCGCCGGCAACCGCAAGTAGAAGGGACCGCCTTTTTCCAGCAACAATCGGGTCATGGCCGGTCATGGCGCAATATCTTCCCCCCGTTCTGCTTGCGGCGGCGAGCGCCGCGACCGCAAACCATCGAGCAACATCGCCGCCACCCCTAGGCAAATGGCGCTGTCGGCAAGATTGAACGCCGGCCAATACCATGAGCCGGCATGAAAATAAAGGAAGTCGATGACCGCACCGATGCGCAGCCGGTCGATCGCGTTGCCGATCGCGCCGCCGATCACCAGGCCGATCGCGAGCGCGAGAAAAATCGTAGCGACGCGGCTCAGCCACACTAGCAGCATGACGACGATCAGCCCGGCGACCACCGCAAAGACCACCGAGTTGACGCCGGTGCGGTTGAGGAAGCCGAAGCTGACGCCGCTGTTGCAGGTCAAGACGAGCTGCAGAAACGGGGTTACCGCCTCGTGGTGGAGGACGCACCCGGTTTCGTGAAAATGCCGCAGCAGCGCGAATTTGCTGAGCTGGTCCAGGGCTGCGGCCGCCGCCGCGGCGGCCAGGCCGCGCCCCAGCATCACGCGGCGTCCGGTTGCGCCGGGATGGCGCCGCGCTCGATCACCGCGGCGCAGCGTCGGCACAGATCGGGGTGCCCCGCGACCTCGCCGATTTCTGGCAGCACCCGCCAGCAGCGCTCGCAGCGCTCGCCTTGGGCGGGCGCGACGACGACCGCGATCCCTGGCACGTCGGGGAGTGTGAAGGCGCCGTCGGGCGGCGGCGCGGCGCTCGCGGTACCGGCCGAGGTGATGCACAATTCGGCCAGATCGACGCCGCGCAGCACCGGCAATAGCCGCTCCGGCACATGGAGCGCGACCGCCGCCTGCAGGCTGGAGCCGATGCGCTTGGCGGCGCGCTCCAATTCGAGGGCGCCGGTGACGACGCGGCGCACGTCGCGCAACTCGCTCCAGCGCTGCCCGAGCGCCGGGTCGTGCCAGGCGCCCGGCACCGCGGCGAAGAGTTCGAGATGGACGCTGCGCCCCGGTGTGTCGCCGTGGCGCGCCAGCCAGGCCTCCTCGGCGGTGAAGCAGAGGATCGGCGCCAGCCAGCGGGCCAGGCAATCGAAGGTGCGTTCCAGCACGGTGCGGGTCGCGCGCCGGCCCAACTCGTCGGCGCCGTCGCAATAAAGCCGGTCCTTGCGAATGTCGAAATAGAACGCCGACAGATCGACCGCGCAGAAATTATGCAGCGCGGTGAACATCGCGTGGAAATCATAGTCGGCGATCGCCCGGCGCACGATTTCGTCGAGTTCGGCGAGACGGTGCAGCACCCAGCGCTCGAGCTCGGGCATTTCGCTCGGCGCGACCGCCTCCGCTGCCGAAAAGCCGGCGAGGGCGCCCAGGAGGTAGCGCAAGGTGTTGCGCAGGCGGCGGTAATTGTCGCCCATGCGCTTCAGGATCTCGGGGCCGAGGCTGAGATCCTCGGTGTAGTCCGAGGCGACGACCCAGAGGCGCAGGATGTCGGCGCCGCTCTCCTGGATCACATCCTGCGGCGCGACGACATTGCCGAGCGATTTCGACTGCTTGCGTCCGCTCTCATCGAGGATGAAGCCGTGCGTCAGTACCGCCTCGTAGGGCGCGCGGCCGCGCGTGCCGCAGCTCTCGATCAGCGAGGAATTGAACCAGCCGCGATGCTGGTCGGAGCCTTCGAGGTAGAGCGAGGCCGGCCATTTCAGCTCGGGCCGCTTTTCGAGGACAAAGGCGTGGGTCGAGCCCGAATCGAACCACACCTCGATGATGTCGGTGACCTTGTCCCACTCGGCCGCGTCGTAGGCGTCGCCGAGGAAGACCGCGGCGTCGGTGGTGTACCAGGCGTCCGCGCCGTCGCGCTCGACCGCCTGGGCGACGCGCTCGACGACCGCCCCGTCGCGCAGCGGCTCGCCAGTCTTCTTGTTGACGAAAACCGAGATCGGCACGCCCCAGCTGCGCTGCCGCGAGACGCACCAATCGGGCTTCGATTCGATCATCGCATGGATGCGGTTGCGGCCCTGTGGCGGGATCCAGCGCGTCTCGTCGATCGCCGCGAGCGCCTTCTCGCGCAGCCCGTTCGCCGCCATGCTGATGAACCATTGCGGCGTGTTGCGGAAGATCAGCGGCGCCTTCGAGCGCCACGAATGCGGGTAGGAATGGACGAGCGTGCCGCGCGCCAGAAGGCCGCCCGCCGCGTCCACCGCGGCGATCACCACGCGGTCGGCGTCGCCCGCCTTGCCGTCCGCCCGGTAGACCGCGTGGCCGGCGAAGAGCGGCACTTGCGGCAGGTAAACCCCGTCCGGCCCGACCGTATCGGGGACCGGCAAGCCGTTCGCCTGGCCCAGTTCCCAATCGTCGGCGCCGTGGCCGGGCGCGATGTGAACGAGCCCGGTACCCTGGTCGGCGACGACGAAATCGGCGGGCAAGAGCGGCACCGCGAAATCGTAGCCCTGGCCCTTGAGCGGATGGCGCGCGATCGTGCCGGCGAGCGCGGCTCCGGGCAGCACGTGCAGGACCGTATGCTGCTCGATCGCCGCAATCCGGCAGAGCTCCTCGACCAGCGGCAGCGCCACCAGCAGCTTTTCGCCGAGTTCGTGCGGCCCGCGATAGGGCACCGCGCGGCTCGCCTCGGCGACGGAATCGACCTGGATCACCGCGTACTCGAGGTCGGCGCTGTAGGCGATCGCGCGGTTGCCGGGGAGCGTCCACGGCGTCGTCGTCCAGATCACCGCGGCGGCGCCGGCGAGCGCCGGCAGGCTCGGACGCTCGATCGGGAAGCGCACCCAGACGGTATTCGAGCGGTGGTCGTGGTATTCGACCTCGGCTTCGGCGAGCGCGGTCTGCTCGACGACCGACCACAAAACCGGCTTCGCGCCCTTGTAGAGCCCGCCATTGACGAGGAACTTGCCGATCTCGCGCACGATCTGCGCCTCGGCGTCAAAGCTCATCGTCAGGTAGGGGTGGTCCCAGTCGCCGATGACGCCGAGCCGCTCGAACTGCGCCTTCTGCACCGCGACCCAATGGGTCGCGAAATCGCGGCACTCGCGGCGGAACTGCGCGATCGGCACGCTGTCTTTCGACTGCTGCTTGGCGCGGTATTTTTCCTCGACGATCCACTCGATCGGCAGGCCGTGGCAGTCCCAGCCCGGCACGTAGGGCGCGTCCTTGCCGCTCATCTGCTGGGCGCGGTTGATGACGTCCTTCAGGATTTTGTTCAGCGCGTGGCCGAGATGGATGTCGCCGTTGGCGTAGGGCGGCCCGTCGTGCAGGACGAATTTTTCGCGGCCCTGCGCGCTCTCGCGCAGCTTGTCGTAGAGGCGCATCGCCTGCCAGCGGGCGACGAGGCGCGGCTCCAAGAGCGGCAGGCCGCCGCGCATCGGGAAATCGGTTTTTGGCAGAAAGACGGTCGGACGGTAGTCCGTCGGCATGGTCAGCCCCTGGATGAATGCGGCAGGAAGAGGACGCCCCGATCCTCAGCCGAGGATCGGGCTCCTAATTCGCAGCATCCATCCGCGGCGCGCCAGCATGCCGCAGATATAGCAGCCGAATGAGGCAAATTCGAGGTGGTTGTCGGCGGGTATTTTCAGCGGACGCGCGCGGCCCGCGGCACGGCACCGCTCAGGGGTAGCAAGCCGGGCAGTGGCGCCTTAACTCGGCAGCAGGTAGTTGGTTTTTTGGTTTTCTTGTTCGCGCCGCTCGACGCCGGAGCGATGCACCCGCGCCAACCGCACACTGAAGCGCCCGGCGCCGTGGATTTCGCTGAGCCGGTCGATCTCGCGATAGGCGTCAACCAGCGTCAAATGCTCGCTCAGGTCCTTGTCCCGGAGCGAATCGAATACTGCAAAAGTAGCCATGCCTGCGTTCTCCGCGCGAAGGGGGGGCCGCGAGAACCCGCGTCATACATGAAGATGCACACGACGACGCTCGAATGCAACGGAGTTTTAACCATCGCTCGGCTCCCCCAACCAAAGAGCTAGGGGAAACCGCCCAGCGCATGATGTCGCCACGGGCCGCGCTACTATTTGCCGCACGAAAGCCTAGAGCAGCGGCGGGTTTCGCTAGGCGCCGGAGGACCGAGCCTTTGCCAGGAGCGCGCGCGCCGCCGCGGCGTCATCGGCGATCTGCGCCTTTAACGCGTCTAACCCGGCGAATTTTCGCTCCGGCCGGATGAAGTCGACCAGCGAAACCCGCAGATGGCGGCCATAAAGATCGGCGTCGACATCGAAAAGATGCGCCTCGAGCCGCGGCTCGGGGGTGCCGACGGTCGGGCGCAGGCCGATATTGGCGACGCCGGGAATCGCGCGCCCGGCGAAGGCGTCGTCCGGGCCGTCGCCGGCGACCCGCACCGCGTAAACCCCGAAGGCCGGGCGCAGATATTCGCCAAGCCCGAGATTGACGGTCGGGAAACCGATAGTGCGGCCGCGCCGGTCGCCGACCATGACGCGGCCGTCGATCTCCCAGAAGCGGCCGAGCTGGGCCGCCGCCTCGCGCGGCTTGCCGTCGCGCAACAATTCGCGGATATGGGTCGAGGAATAGACCGCCGCGTCGGGCGCGCGCACCGGCTCGATCACGGTGACGCCGAAGCCGTGCGCCGCCCCGGCCTCGCGCAACAATTCGGGCGTGCCGTGCCGGCGGTTGCCGAAGGTGCAGTCGTGGCCGACGACGATATGGCTGACGCCGATCGCGCCGAGCAGCAATTCGTCGATGAAGGATTGGGCGGTCTTGCGGGCGAAGGCGAGGTCGAAATGCTGGACGAACAGGAGGTCGACCCCGAGCCGCGCGATCTCGCGCTGCTTGACGCGAAACGGGGTCAGCCGGAACGGTTCGCCCGCTTGCCCGCCCGTTTGCCCGCCGACTTGCATGAAGACGCTGCGGGGGTGCGGCTCGAAGGTCAGCACCGCGGCCGGCACCCCCATCGCGCGGGCGCGGTCGCGGGCGGCGCCGATCAGCGCCGCGTGCCCCTGGTGCAGCCCGTCGAAATTGCCCATCGCCAGCACCGCGCCTCGCGGATGGCGCGAACCGGGCCCGGGATGTCTGACGATGCGCAGCACGGCTGATTTTGCGTTCGGGATGGAGGACACTCTCGGATCGCGGCGAAAATAGCGGGTGACGCGGCGGAGCGATAGCCTCGCCGCCCGGCACGGGAGAAAACTCGAGTGGAGGATGCGGCGGCGCCGTTGCGCGAAGCCTGGTACTACGCGGCGCCGAGCCGCAGCGTCGGGCGCGGCCGGCTGGTTGCCCGCACCATGCTCGGAGAACCGGTGCTGCTCGGGCGGGGCGACGACGGCGTGGTTTTCGCGCTGCGCGACATCTGCCCGCATCGCGGCATGCCCCTGTCGCAGGGCGCCTTCGACGGCGGCGAGATCGAGTGCTGCTACCACGGCTGGCGCTTTGCCCCTGACGGGCGCTGCACGCTGATCCCCTCGCTGGCGGCGGGGCAGAACTTCGACCTCGCGCGGGTCGCGGTCCCCCGCTACAAGGCGCACGAGGCGCAGGGCAACATCTGGGTCTATTTCGGCGACGATCCCCAAGGCGCGCCCGAGCCGCCGCCTCTCGCGGATGTCCCCGAATCGGCGGCGCCCGACCTCGTCGAGACGATGCGCTTCGCGGCGGCGATCGACCATGCCGTCGTCGGGCTGATGGACCCGGCGCACGGCCCCTTCGTGCACCGCGCCTGGTGGTGGCGCTCGCGCCGCTCGATCCATGAGAAGGCGAAAGCCTTCGCCCCCTCGCCGTTCGGCTTCACGATGAGCCGGCACGCGCCGTCGAGCAACTCGCGGGCCTACCGGCTATTGGGCGGCGCGCCCGAGACCGAGATCGCCTTCCGCCTGCCGAGCGTGCGGATCGAAGAGATCACGGCGGGTCGCTACCGCGTCCTCAACCTGACGGCGCTGACCCCGGTCGACGACAAGACGACCGAAATCAACCACTGCATCTATTGGAACGCGCCGTGGCTCAGCCTCCTGAAGCCGGCGCTGCGGCCCTATGTAAGGGCTTTCCTGCGCCAGGACCGCGACATCATGGAACGCCAGCAGCAGGGCCTGGGCTTTGCGCCGGTGCTGTCGTTGATCGACGACGCCGACACGCAGGCGCGCTGGTATTACCGGCTGAAGGAGGAATACCGCCGCGCCCGCGCCGAGGGGCGGCCCTTCGTCAACCCGGTCAGCCCGCGCACCTTGCGCTGGCGCAGCTGAAAAGCGAGGAGTGCGGCGTGAGCGATGCGATCGAGCGGGCGCTGGACGAGATCAAATTCGGCCCGGACGGCCTCGTCCCGGCGATCGCCCAGCAGCACGATACGGGCGACGTATTGATGGTCGCCTGGATGAACCGCGAGGCGGTGCGCCTGACGCTCGCCGAAGGGCAGGTGTGCTATTGGTCGCGCTCGCGCGGCCGGCTGTGGCGCAAGGGCGAGACCTCGGGCCAGATCCAGCGCCTGCGCGAATTGCGCCTCGATTGCGACGGCGACACGCTGCTGCTGCTGGTCGAGCAGGCGGGCGTTGCCTGCCACACCGGGCGGCGCAGCTGCTTTTTCCGGGCTTGGCGGGAAGGCGCCTGGGTGCAGATCGCCGAGCCGCAAATCTCGCCCGACGAGCTCTACCCCGAGGCGCCGGATCGCTGATGCGGGGTCAGCGCGGCGGCGGGCAGGACAGCGTCGCCTGCGCCCGGGCGACCACCTCCGGGCTCATCGGCCGGGTGCACTGCGCGTTGTATTCGCCGACCCGCGCGTTGTAGCGCTCGGTAGTGGCCGACAAATCGGTGAAGATCGCGCCGCGCTGGCGCCGGAACGCCGCGTCGCGCCGCGCCAGGAGCTCGCGAAACTGCGCCACCGATTGCGGATTGTTGACATCGACGCTGCCGCGCGCCTGCTGCAACTGGGTATCGAGCGCCGCGACCTCGTTGCGGGCGGCGTCGTAAGCCTGCTGCCGCGTCGTCAGCTCGGCGCTCAACGCACCGACCTCCTGATGCAGGCACAGGCAGCTGGCGACTTGCGCGACGTCCGACAGCGGGCCCGATGGCAGCGGCGCGGGCGGCGCCGGATAGGCTAGATAAGGCGCCTGCGCCGAGGCGGCGGACGCCGCAGCGACCACCGCAAGTGCGACAAACGCGGCTGCCAGCCGGCCAAGCCTCAACCAGCCCATCCCCCACCCCCGCTGCTGCTCGCCCGGCCGATCGTCCGGCGGCGCGGCAAGTTAGGCCAAGCGCGCGGCCAGTTCTAGTAGGACCAGGGGCGCTAGGGCTGCGACGGCTTGTCCAGCTCTGCCCTGACGGTCTGTGTCGCGGCCCCGGCGGCGGCCCCAGCGGCGCGCACCGCGGTTTCGCGCACGCGGCGCTGGAGCTGCGCGCGCGTGCCGCCGATCGCCTCGTCTTCGAGACGGCTGACCGGCAGCATGATCGCGAGAAAGGCGCCGGCCAGCGCACCGACCGCGCCGGCGACCAGCGGATGGCGCTGCACCGCGCCGCTCAGTTGCCCGGCCACCCGGGTGACGCCGTCCGCGGCATAGGCGCTGGCGTTATTGACCATCGCCTGACCCGAATCGCGCACCGAATTCAGGGCGCCCTGCGCGAGGTCGGCCGCCTGATGGGTCCAGCCATCGGGCCGGCCGGGGGGCGCCCGATCGACCAGCGGATTGCCGGTATGGCCGAGCGGGCGATCGCCCGCCAGCTCGCCGACCCGCCGCCGCCGGGCCTCGACCTCTTGCTGGTGCAGGGTGCGCTCGGCGATCAGCCACACCGCGCCGACGCCGATGAGAGCGACCGGGATCGGGTTGGCGCGCACCGCCTCGAAGCTGCGGTTCAGGCCGCGGCTGAATAGATCATTGCTGTCGATCGTTTCCTTCAACATGTCGAATCCCTTCTCAACGAGGCGGGGCGGCGCGAGCTGGCGCTTCAGCGCATCGAGGGTCAGCGCCAGTTCGGCGCGGGTGAGCGCGATCCGCCGCTCGGCCTCGGCCGGCGACAATTCCACCGATACCTGCAATAGGCGGCGGCTCATCGCAAGCGCTCCCTGAGCCACGCTTCATCCTCCCGCAGCGAGCGCAAGGTGCGGTCCGGCGTCAACGCCTTGGCGGCGAGCCGGCGCTTGCCGAAGAGCAGCAGCAGCGCGCCGACCGCCAGCGTGGCGAGCGCGATCAGGAGCGCCGCGAGCCAGGCCGGCAGCACGATGGCGAGGCCGAGCGTGCCGGCGGCCAGCAGCGCCAGCCAGCCGCTGAAGAGGATCAGCCCGCCGGCCGCGAACGCGGCCGCGCCGGAGCCGGCCCGGCCGAGCTTCTCGTGCAGCTCGGCTTTGAAAAGCGCCAGCTCCTGGCGGACCAGCAGAATCGTTTCGCCGGCGAGGTCGGACAACAGCGCCGCCACCGAGCGTTCGGCCTTGCCGGGTTGCCCGGCGAGGTCGGGCGCCTCCGAAGCGAGCGTCATCACAAGGTCTCCCGGGGCGCCGCGGAGCGGCCCGGGTAGATTTCGGCGATCGCGGCCTCGTTATCGCGCGCGGCGGCGGCGAGAGGTTTGTCGTGCCGGCTGGCCGGCTGTGGAGGCGCGGTCTCGTCGGGACGCGGGGCCGAGAGCGCCAGCAAGCGGCCGGCGACGAGCCCGGCGCCGATTGCGGCAGCGAGGAAGCCGAGCGGCGAGCTTTTCGCGAAATCCTCGATGTCGCCGACCAATTCGCCCCACGAACGAGCGCGCAATTCGCCGGCGAACGCGTCGATCCGGCGGGCCGCCTCGATGGTATACTGCGCGACCGCGCCGTCCTCGCTGAGCGACCGCGCCGAACCGCGCAGCACCTCGCCAAAGGCGGCGATCTCGCCGGCGGCGCGGTCGCGCTGCTCCTCGAAGAGCAGCGTCGCGTTGTCGCGGACCGCCGCGATCAGCTCGGCTGCGATATCGTCCCTAGGCGCATTCATGGTCGCACTCCCGACGCCCGCGGCCAAAACCTGCCGCAGCTCGCCCCAGCAAAACTCTGTCTCACGAACGGGCAGGCAGGCGCCGCGGTTCCCCGTGCCGCACTCGGTTGTATGCTGGTGGGGAGGGGATCAGACCGTGTTTGACGGCAACGCCGGAGGTTGCCCAACCGCTCGGCGAATCGCCTTTTCGGTGTGGGCGCGCGGCCCCGGCGCGTCAGCGCGCCATGATCACCGGGATCTTCGCGTCCATGATGATGTGGCGGGTGGCGCCGCCGAAGATCATCTGGCGGATGCGGCTTTGCGTGTAGGCGCCCTTGAGCAGCAGGTCGGCGCCGCCGGCCATCGCTTCCTTGAGGAACGATTCGCCCTGCGCCTTCTGCCGGCCGAAGGCGGTGCGCAGGCTGACGCTAAGCCCGTGGCCTTCGAGCGCATGGGCCAGTTCCTCGCCGGCGGGGCCGGGTTCGGGCATGTGCTGCGAGCCGACCGCGACGACGATCACCTGGCGCGCCAGCTTCAGAAACGGCATCGCCAGCGCCACCGTCATCGCGGTCTCGGTGCTGCCGTTCCACGCGACCGCGATCGTGTCGCCGAGCTGCGGCCCCATCACCCGCGGCACCATCATCACCGGGCGGCCGCTTTCGAAGAGCGCATCCTCGAGGGTTGCCTCGGCGATCGAGGCGAGCTTTTCCGGCTGCTCGACCAGGATCAGATCGTAGACCCGGCCGCTCAACCCGACGATCGCGTTCTGCCGCCCGTCCTCCTCGCGCCACGAGGCGCTCGGCCCAGTGGTGGCGGCCGCCGCGCCGATCGGCACGCCGTTCGCAGCCATGAAATCGCGAAACAGGCGGCGCGCGTGGTCGCGCCGGTCGTGGCCTTCGCGTTCCAGCGTGCGGTCGACTTCGGACGAGATCGAAAAGCCCATCTCGCCGCCGAACACCACCGCGTATTCGGTCGTCAAGCTGTGCAGCCCGACGATATGGCTGTCGAACCGGCGCGCGACCTTGAGCGCCGCCTCGAGGACCGGCCCAGCGTTGCCGTCGCCGATCACGGCCAGCAAATTCTTCATGCCGCTTCCCTCTCCCGAGGGTGCCCGCACGAGCGCGGTGCGCACCTTTTATCCGAGGGTACTACTTTGCGCCGATCGTTGCGAGAGCGCCGCGGCTCGACGCCCGACGGCGCCCCGACTACACTCGGCGCGCGGTTCTTTGCAGGATGGACACTCGGTCGATGCGACGCAGCGCACGCACTTTCCTCGCGGCCGCCATCATGCTCGGCGCCGCCTGTGGGCTGCGACAGCCCGCCAGCGCCGCCGACACGGTCAATTTCGGCACCGACTGGAAGGCCGAGGCCGAGCACGGCGGCTATTACCAGGCGCTCGCCACCGGCATCTACCAGCGCTACGGGCTCGACGTGAAGCTGAAGCCGGGTGGGCCGCAGGTCAACCACGCCCAGCTCTTGGCGGCCGGCGTCCTCGACTTCAACATCGCCTCCAACTCGTTCGCGGTGCTGAATTACGTGCAGCAGCAGATCCCGATGGTGGCGGTCGCGGCGATCTTCCAAAAGGACCCCTCGGTGTTGATCGCGCATCCCGGGCAGGGCGACGACAGCCTCGCTGCCCTGAAGGGCAAACCGATCATGATCAGCTCCGACACGCGGGTGACAAGCTGGCTCTTTCTCAAGCAGAAATTTGGCTACACCGACGACCAGATCCGCCCCTACGCGTTCAGCGCCGCGCCGTTTCTCGCCGATGCCACGGCGATCCAGCAGGGCTATCTGACGAGCGAGCCGTTCACAATCGAGCATGCCGGGGTGAAGCCGGTCGTGCTGCTGCTCGCGGACGCCGGCTATTCGAGCTATGGCGGGCTGATCGAAACCTCGCAAAAGCTGGCGCACGACAAGCCCGATCTGGTGCGGCGCTTCGTCAATGCCAGCATCGAGGGTTGGTACAGCTATCTCTTCGGCGATCCGGCGCCGGGCGACGCGCTGATCAAGCGCGACAATTCCGAGATGACCGACGCGCTCCTCGCCTACGGCCGGGACAAAATGAAAGAATACGGCATCATCGCCAGCGGCGACGCGGCGCAGCGCGGCATCGGCGCGATGAGCGAAGCACGCTGGCGCGATTTCTTCGAGACGATGGCCAAGGCCAAGCTTTATCCGGCCGACATGGATTTCCGCCGCGCCTTCACGCTGCAATTCGTCAACCAGAAGGTCGGGATGCGGCCCTGAGCTGGCCGGAGTGGGTTGATCGGCGTGCCACCAACGGCCACCGTTGTACAGTTGCGGGGCGTCGCCAAGCGCTTCGCCTCGGGGCTGGAGGCGCTCGGCGGGGTCGATCTCGCCGTGGCGCGCGGCGAATTCCTCAGCCTCCTCGGGCCCTCGGGCTGCGGCAAGAGCACGCTGCTGCGCATCGTCGCCGGCCTCAGCGAGCCGAGCGGCGGCGGCTGCACCCTCGATCTCGGCGCGCCGCCGGGCGCCGCCACCACCGGCCGCATCGGCTTTGTCTTCCAGGACCCGACGCTGATGCCGTGGAGCACGCTCGCGAAGAACGTCGAATTGCCGCTGCGCATCGCCGGGCGGCTCGGCTCGGCCGAGCGCGACCGGGTCGCCCAGGCGCTCGCCGCGGTCGGGCTTAAGGGGTTCGAGCGGGCCTATCCGCACCAGCTCTCGGGCGGCATGCGGATGCGCGCGTCGCTCGCCCGGGCGCTCGTCACCGAGCCCGATTTGCTGCTGCTCGACGAACCCTTCGCGGCGCTCGACGAGATCACCCGCCTCGCGCTCAACGACGATCTGCTGCGCCTGTGGGAGCGGCACCGGCCGACCATCCTTTTCGTGACCCATAGCGTTTTCGAGTCGGTCTATCTCTCGACCCGCATCGCGGTGATGACGGCGCGGCCCGGCCGCATCGCCGCCGATCTGCCGGTCCCGCTGCCGCAGCCGCGCGAGCGCGGCTTGCGCCTGAGCCCCGCCTACGCCGCGATGTGCGAGCGCGTCTCGGCCGCCCTCGCGGCTGCGACGGCGCCCCCGGTGCAATGATGCAGCGCGCCCTGCGCCTCCTCGCGCCGCTGGCGATCGGGATCGTCTTTCTCGCCGCCTGGGAAGCAATCGTGCGCCTCCGCGGCATCCCGCCCTACATTCTGCCGGCGCCGAGCGCGGTGGCGCAGAGCCTGTGGGTCGACGGCCCGAGCCTGTTCTTCTCGCTCCTGGTCACGCTGCGCATCACGCTGGCGGCGCTGGCGGCGGCAGCCTTCTTCGGCGGCGCGCTGGCGCTGTTGTTCTCGCGTTCGCGGATCCTCGAACTCAGCCTCTTTCCCTATGCCGTCATTCTGCAGGTGACGCCGATCGTCGCGATCGCGCCCTTGATCATCATCTGGGTGCGCCAGCCGTTTCTCGCGCTCCTGGTGTGCGCCTGGATCGTCGCGTTCTTCCCGATCGTCTCCAACACCACGGTCGGCCTCAACAGCGCCGACCGCAACCTCCTGGCCCTCTTCCGCCTTTACGGCGCCTCGCCCGGCCAGACGCTGCTCCTGCTGCGCCTGCCGACGGCGCTCCCATATTTCCTCGCCGGCTTGCGCATCAGCGGCGGCCTTGCCCTCATCGGTGCGGTCGTCGCCGAGTTCGTCGCCGGCACCGGCGGGGCCGAGACCGGGCTTGCCTTCCGCATCCTCGAAGCCGGCTACCGCCTGGCGATCCCGCGCCTCTTCGCCGCCCTTTTCCTCTTGTCGCTGACCGGGATCGTGATCTACCTCCTGCTCGACCTCCTGTCGCGCCGCCTGCTGCGCCACTGGCACGAAAGCGCGCTCGCCGAGGAGGAGTAGGTTACCCCCTCCCGACGAACGGCATCTTGGTGGCCATCACGGTCAGGAACTGGATGTTGGCTTCGGGCGTCACGGTGGCGCAGAGGACGACCGAGCGGGCGACGTTTTCGACGTCCATCGTCGGCTCGATCATGACTTCGCCGTTGGGCTGCGGCACGCCGCGGGTCATCCGCTGGGTCATCTCGGTGAGCGCATTGCCGACATCGATCTGGCTGCACGAAATGTCGTATTTGCGGCCGTCGAGCGAGGTCGATTTGGTCAGACCGGTGACCGCGTGCTTGGCGGTCGTGTAGGCGATCGAGTTGGGCCGCGGCACGTGCGCCGATATCGAGCCGTTGTTGATGATGCGGCCGCCCATCGGGTTCTGTTCCTTCATCATGCGCACCGCCTGCTGGGTGCACAGGAAGGTGCCGTTGACGATCGAGTCGATGACGCCCTTCCACTTCGCGTAATCGAGATCCTCGATCGGTGCGGCGGCGCCGTAGCCGGCGTTGTTGAAGAGGACGTCGAGCCGGCCGAACTTGGCCTTGGTGGCGGCAAACAGCGCCGCGACCGAGTCCGGGTCGCCGACATCGGTGGGGACGCCGAGCGCCCTGCCCTGCAACCCCTCGATCTGACTGACGACGGCGTCGAGCGGCTCCGGCCGGCGCCCGGCGACCACCACCGCGAACCCCTCGCGCGCCAGCGCCAGGGCCGAGGCTTTGCCAATGCCGCTGCCGCCGCCGGTGACGAGCGCAACCTTGCCGTTCGAAGCCATAATGCGTTCCTCCTGGGGAAATCGGGGTTTGTCTGGCGCCGACGATATCAGGTTTGCGCCGACCGCGGCAGCAGCCGCTTTGTCATGTAATAGCGGGTGAGGCCGGGCGGGTCGCAGACGATCGTCGCGGCGATGTCGTAGCCCTGCTTCTGGTAGAACAGCGGCGCCTGGACGCTGAGCGTCGTCAGCGCGATGCGGCTGCAGCCGCGCCGGCGCCCTTCCTCTTCCGCTATCGCCAGGACGCGGCTGCCGATGCGGTCGCGGCGCAAGCCCTCGGGCAGGAAAAAGCGCTCGACGTAGACGAGCCCGAACGAGGTGCGCCCATAGAGCCCGCCGACGATTTTGCCGCCGGCCCGCTCGCGGACAAAGACCGCCAGCGGGCGATGGTCGCGGTAGCCGGTGCGGCTTTCGTTGTAGGCGGCCAGCCCGTCGGCGATCACCGCGACATCGGCCGGGTCGAGCGCGTCGGTCAGGGTGATTTCGGGATCCTCTGGCATGCGTCTATCCCCTTCAATCGAGCGGCGGCGGCCGGCGCTCGGGCTGCGTCGCCTCGAAGGCGCGGGCGGCGCGCAGCACCAGAGGCTCGGCGTAGAGCGGCCCGACGATCTGCAGGCCGATTGGCAGCCCGGCGGCGGTCAGGCCGCACGGGATCGAGGCGGCCGGCTGGCGCGTCATGTTGAAGGGATAGCTGAAGGGCGACCAGTCGACCCAATTGGTCTCGCTCGCCGGGTCGCTCAAATCCTGGCCGACCGGCAAGGCCGGCAGCGGCATCATCGGCGTCAAGAGCAAATCGTAGCGCTGGTGGAACGCCGCCATCTGCCGGCCGAGCGCGGCGCGCGCCAGATCGGCGGCGACAAAATCGACGCCGCTGACCCGCTCGCCCTGGGCCGCGATGGCGAGGAGGCCGGGGTCGCACAGCTTGCGCCTGTCCGCCGGGAAGCTTCGCAGGTTGCGAGCCGAGCCGGCGCTCCACAGCGTCAGCAGCGCCTCGCGCGGCGACGGGAAAATTTCTCCGACCTGTTCGACCGTCGCGCCGAGTTCCTCGAATTTGCCCGCCGCCGCGGCGCAGCTTGCGGCGATCTCGGGATCGACCCGGGCGTAGCCGAGATCGGGGCTGTAGGCGATGCGCAGGCCCTTCACTCCGCCTTCGATGCCGTCGCGGTAGTCGCGCGTCTCGGGCGGCAGGATATAGGGGTCGCGAGGGTCGGGCCCAGCCAGCACGTTGAGCATCGCCGCCGCGTCCACCACATTGCGCGCCATCGGCCCGACATTGGAGAGAAGGCCGAGCGGCCCATAGGGATGCGCCGGCACCCGCCCGAAGGTCGCCTTGATCCCGAAAATGCCGGTGAAGGCGGCCGGGATGCGGATCGAGCCGGCGCCGTCGCTGCCGACATGCAAGGGCGCGATGCCGGCGGAGCAGGAAGCGGCCGCGCCGGCGCTGCTGCCGCCCGGCGTGCGCCCCAGGTTCCATGGGTTGCGGGTGATGCCGGTCAAGGGCGAGTCGCCGATCGCCTTCCAGCCGAATTCCGGCGTTGTCGTCTTGCCGAGGATCACCGCGCCGGCTTCGCGCAGCCGCGCCACCGCCGGGCCGTCCTCGGCGTCCGGCGCCGGATCGGTCAGGTGCGAGCCGCGCCGCGTCGGATGCCCCCGCATCATCACGAGGTCCTTCACCGTCACCGGCACGCCGTCGATCGGGCCCAGCGGCCGGCCCTGCCGCCAGCGCTCTTCGGCCGCGCGCGCCGCCGCCAGCGCGCCGTCGCGGTCGACCAGACAGAACGCGTTGAGCTTCGGCTGCAGCGCCGCGATCCGGGCGAGCAGGGCCTCGGCCGCCTCGACCGGCGACAGCTCCTGCTTGCGGTAGAGCCCGGCGAGGTCGAGCGCCGAAGTAAAAGCAATGTCGGAAGCGCTCGTCATCTCCCCTCCCTGATCAGGCGACGCGACTATCGACGAATTGCCGCAGCCCGGCAACGCCTGCCCGGCACGCCGCTTGCGTCGTGATTGTGGGGTTCGCGGTTGACGGCGTAAGGTTTCACGAACGACGCGAACGGGGATAGCGATGTCGAGAATAGCAGGACGGATTTGCTGCGCCGCAGCCTTGTTGGCGCTGGCGCTTGGCCTCGCGCCGGCACATGCCGCAGCCGAGACGACGACGCTGCGCTTCATCCCGCAGGCCGATTTGCGCAGCCTCGACCCGATCTGGACCACCGCCTACATCACCCGCAATTTCGGCTACATGGTCTACGACACGCTGTTCGCGCTCGACAAAAACTTGCAGCCGCAGCCGCAGATGGTCGACACGTGGAAGGCGAGCGACGACAAGCTGAGCTATTCGTTCACCTTGCGCCCCGGGCTCAAGTGGCATGACGGATCGCCGGTGCGCGCCGCCGATTGCGTCGCCTCGATCGCCCGCTGGGGCAAGCGCGACCCGTTCGGGCAAAAGCTGATGGACGCGGTCGACAAGATGACCGCCGACAACGACCAGAGCTTCACGATCCACTTGAAAACGCCGTTCCCGTTGATCCTCTACGCGCTCGGCAAGCTGTCGAGCAACGTGCCGTTCATGATGCCGGAGCGGCTGGCGAAAACCGACCCGTTCCAGCAGGTCACCGAGGTCGACGGCTCCGGCCCCTTCAAGTTCGTCAAGGAGGAATGGGTCCCCGGCAGCAAGGCGGTCTTCGTCAAGAATACCGATTACGTGCCGCGCAAGGAGCCGCCGAGCTTTGCCGCCGGCGGCAAGGTGGTCAAGGTCGACCGCGTCGAGTGGCTTTATATCCCCGACACCGCGACCGCTGCCTCGGCGCTGAACGCCGGCGAAGCCGATTGGTGGGAGCAGCCGCCCGCCGATCTCGTGCCGGTGCTCGCCGCCAACAAGGACGTCAAGGTCGCGACCGTTGACCCGCTCGGCAATATCGGGGTGCTGCGCTTCAATCAGCTGCTGCCGCCGTTCGACAACCCGAAGATGCGCGAGGCGGTGCTGAACCTGGTCGACCAGAAGGACTACATGCGCGCCGTCGCCGGCGATGAGAAGTATTGGAAGACCTGCGTCGCGCTGTTTGTCTGCAACACCCCGTTCGCGACCAATGCCGGCGCCGACGAATTGCTGCACGGGCCGAACGTCGAGAAGGCCAAGGAGCTGATCAAGGAGGCCGGCTACAAGGGCGAGAAGGTGGTGCTGCTCGACGCCACCGACCAGCCGATCGTGCACGCCCAGGCATTGGTCACGGCGCAGGCGCTCGGCAAGGCCGGGATCAACGTCCAGATCGACGCCAACGACTGGGGCACGCTGGTCACCCGGCGCACCTCGAAAAAGCCGATCAGCGAGGGCGGCTGGAACCTGTTCCACACCTGGACCGCCGCTCCCGACATGCTGTCGCCGGCGCTGAACGGCCCGCTGCGCGGCAACGGCGAGAAGGCGTGGTTCGGCTGGCCGAGCGACCCCAAGCTCGAGGGGCTGGTCGATACCTGGTTCAAGTCGCCCGAGGCGGCCGAGCAGAAGGAGGTCGCCAAGGAGATCCAGGTCGAGGCCTACAAAAACGAGATCCCCTATGTGCCGACCGGGCAGTTCCTGATCCCCACCGCCTACCGCAAGAACCTCGACGGCATCATCATCGCGCCGGTGGTCTTTCTGTGGAACGTCGAGAAGAAGTGATTGCGGGGCCGCTAAACCCCCACCCCAACCCTTCCCCGCTTGCGGGGGAGGGGGAAGGCTGGGGCGCTTCGTCAAATAACCCTCCCCCGCAAGCGGGGGAGGGAGGGACCCGCCGCAGAGCGGCGGGAGGGTGGGGGTGGGTTCGCACCGCCGACTGGGTCGCCTGAATCATGTTCGCCTACATCGTGCGGCGCATTCTGGCGACGATCCCGGTGATGGCGGTGGTCGGGGTCTTTGTCTTCGCGCTGTTGCACCTGAGCCCGGGCGACCCGGCGGCGATCATCGCCGGCGACACCGCGACGGGCGCCGACATCGCCCGTATCCGCGCCGCCCTCGGCCTCGACCAGCCGATCTACGTGCAGTTCGGCATCTGGGCCTGGGGCCTGCTGCACGGCGATCTCGGCATCTCGATCTTCACCAACCTGCCGGTGGCGAAGCTGATCGCGCAGCGCCTCGAACCGACCGTCGCGCTGACCCTATCGACGCTCTTCGTCTCGGTCGCGGTCGCGATCCCGATGGGGGTCGTCGCCGCGTGGCGCGCCGGCTCGTGGATCGACCGCGTCGTCATGGTGTTCGCGGTGCTCGGCTTCTCGGTGCCGGTGTTCGTGCTGGCCTACATCCTGATCTTCGTCTTCGCGATCTGGGCCGATCTGTTGCCGGTGCAGGGCTATGTCAGCATCACCCGGGGCCTGTGGCCGTTCCTGTCGCATATCATCCTGCCGTCGATCGCGCTCGGCATGATCTTCGCCGCGCTGATCGCGCGGATCACCCGCGCCAGCATGCTCGACGTGCTCGCGCAGGATTACATCCGCACCGCGCAGGCCAAGGGCCTTTCGAACGAGCAGGTGCTGCTCGGCCACGCGCTGAAGAACGCCGCGGTGCCGATCGTGACGATCATCGGGATCGGCGTCGCGCTCCTGATCGGAGGGGTCGTCGTGACCGAGACGGTGTTCGCGATCCCCGGGCTCGGGCGGCTTACCGTCGACGCGATCCTGCGCCGCGACTATCCGATCATCCAGGGCGTCATCCTGATCTTCTCGGCCGCCTATGTGCTGGTCAACCTATTGGTCGATCTCAGCTACACGCTGCTCGACCCGCGCATCCGCTATTGACGTGAGGACCAATCCGTCATTCCCGCGAAAGCGGGAACCCAGAGCCCCGAGGGCAATGTCGCCCGCCCTGGACCCCCGCTTGCGCGGGGGTGACGGCTGGAGGGATTGAGGATGGCGGTCGTTCATCCCGAGATCGCGCGCTCCGCCGCCCCGGCGCGGCCGAGCCCGGTGTGGCGCTACCTGCGGCGCCACCCGACGATCGTCGCGGGCGGCGTGCTCTTATTCCTGATGGCGGCGATGGCGGCGTTGGCGCCGTGGCTCGGCACGGTCGACCCGCAGGCGCTGGCGCCGATCGACCGCCTCAAATGGCCGTCGGCGGCGCATTGGTTCGGCACCGACATGCTCGGCCGCGACGTCTACAGCCGCACGGTTTACGGCGCCCGCGTGTCGCTCGTCGTCGGGCTCAGCGTCGCGCTGCTCGCCACCGGGCTCGGCCTGGCGATCGGAGTGGTGACCGGCTTCACCCGCTGGGTCGACGCGATCGTCATGCGGGTGATGGACGGCCTGATGTCGATCCCCTCGATCCTTATCGCGATCGCGCTGATGGCGCTGACCCGCGCCAGCCTGCGCAACGTCATCTTCGCGATCGCGGTCGGCGAGGTGCCGCGGGTGACGCGACTGGTGCGCGGCGTCGTCTTGACGCTGCGCGAGCAGCCTTACGTCGAGGCGGCGATCGCCAGCGGCACCGGATTTTTCCGTATCCTGTGGCGCCACATCGTCCCCAACACGCTGGCGCCGCTCCTGGTGCAGGGCACCTACATCGCAGCGTCCGCGATGATCACAGAAGCGATCCTGTCGTTCATCGGCGCCGGCACGCCGCCCAACATTCCCTCCTGGGGCAACATCATGGCCGAGGGCCGCAGCCTCTTTCAGGTCGCCTATTACATCCTGCTGTTCCCAGGGATCATGCTGTCGCTGACGGTGCTGGCGATCAACCTGCTGGGCGACGGGCTGCGCGACGCGCTCGACCCGCGCCTCGCGCGCCGCCTGTAGCCGGCGATGGCGACGCTTGCCGCGCCGACGCTCGCAACCGACGCGGCCGCCGCGGTGCCGTCGCCCACGGTTGCGCCGCTGCTCGAGGTCGCCGATCTGCGAACCTGGTTTTTCACCCGCGACGGCGTCGTGCGCGCGGTCGACGGCGTGTCGTTTCACGTGATGCCCGGCGAGACGCTGGCGATCGTCGGCGAAAGTGGCTGCGGCAAGAGCGTCACCGCGCTCTCCATCCTGCGCCTCATTGCCTCGCCGCCGGGACGCATTGTCTCGGGCGCGGTGCGCCTCGCCGGGCGCGACCTGTTGCGGCTTGGCGAGGCGGAGATGCGGGCGGTGCGCGGCAACGACATCTCGATGATCTTCCAGGAGCCGATGACCTCATTAAACCCGGTCTTGACGATCGGCCGGCAGATCGCCGAGACCCTGACGCTCCACCAGGGCCTCGACAAGAAGGCCGCGCTCGCCCGCGCCGTCGAGGTGCTGCGCCTCGTCCACATCCCCGAGGCGGCGCGGCGCATCGAGCAGTACCCGCACCAGCTGTCGGGCGGCATGCGCCAGCGGGTGATGATCGCGATGGCCTTGGCGTGCAACCCCAAGCTCCTGATCGCCGACGAGCCGACGACTGCGCTCGACGTTACGATCCAGGCGCAGATCCTCGATTTGATGCGCGAACTGAAGCAGAAAATCGACGCCGCGATCGTGCTGATCACGCATGATCTGGGCGTCGTCGCCGAGATGGCGCAGCGCGTCGTCGTGATGTATGCCGGGCGCAAGGCCGAGGAGGCGCCGGTGCGGCAATTGTTCCGCCGGCCGCTGCACCCCTATACCAAGGGGCTCCTCGCCTCGGTGCCGCGGCTCGGCGCGAGCCTTGATCCGGGGCGCGCCGGGCGGCTCGCCGAAATCCCGGGGACGGTGCCGTCCCTGAAGGAAGAGACCCCGGGCTGTCTCTTCGCCGAGCGCTGCGCCTTCGCCACCGGCATCTGCCGCAGCGAGACGCCGCTGTTCGAAGAAAAGGAAGACGGCCATTACGCCGCCTGCTTCCATTCCGAGGCGGTGGCGGCGGCATGACCGACCAGGCGCCGCTCCTCTCGGTCAAGGGCCTCGTCAAACACTTCCCGGTGAAGCGCGGGCTGTTGCAGCACACGGTCGGCCAGGTGCACGCGGTCGACGGCATCTCGTTTGACATCGCCGAGGGCGAGACGCTGGGACTGGTCGGCGAGTCGGGCTGCGGCAAATCGACCGCCGGCAAGGCGATCCTGAAGCTGATCGAGCCGACCGCCGGCGAAATCCGGGTCAACGGCGAGCGCATCGACGGCCTCTCGCGGCGCGCGATGCGGCCCTACCGGCGCGAAATGCAGGTGGTGTTCCAGGATCCCTATTCCTCGCTCAACCCGCGCCTCAGGATCCGCGACATCATCGCCGAGCCGCTGACCAATTACGCGACGGCGCACGGCCGCGCCCTCGACGAGCGGGTCGCCAGCCTGGCCGGCAAGGTGGGCTTGCGCGCCGAGGCGCTCGACCGCTACCCGCACGAATTTTCCGGCGGCCAGCGCCAGCGCATCGGCATCGCCCGCGCGCTGGCGCTCAACCCGGGCCTCATTGTCTGCGACGAGCCGGTCTCGGCGCTCGACGTCTCGGTCCAGGCGCAGGTGGTCAACCTGCTCTGCGACCTGCAGCAGGAATTCGGCCTCTCCTACCTCTTCATCGCCCACGACATCGCGGTCGTCGAGCACATCTGCCACCGCATCGCGGTGATGTATCTGGGGAAAATCGTCGAGCTGGCGCCGCGCGCCTCGCTGTTCGCGCGGCCGCAGCATCCCTACACCGAGGCGCTCCTATCGGCGGTGCCGGTGCCCGACCCCGACGCGGCGCGCCGGCGCATCATCCTGAAGGGCGACGTGCCGAGCCCGATCGACCCGCCTTCCGGCTGCCGCTTCCACACCCGTTGCCCCTACGCCTTCGAGCGCTGCGCGAAGGAGGAGCCGCAGATGCGCGAAATCCTCCCCGGCCACCACGCCGCCTGCCACCTGCGCGATGCGGGCCCCGCCGCGGCTGCTGCTGCTCTGGCCTAGCGATAGCGCCGGCCGCGCGTGCCGGTCAGTGCCGCGTAGACGAGTTGGCGTGTCAGGTTGCGGTAGCGCATTCGGTGTTCCGGCGATTGCAGCATAAAGACCGCGATCAGCTGTTCGGCCGGGTCGATCCAGAAGGTCGTGCCCAAGACGCCGTGCCACCAGAAATCGCCGACCGAACCGGGTAGCGGGCAGCGGCCGGCCTCCTTGCGCACCGCGAAGCCGAGCCCGAAGCCGATGCCGTAATCGGGGGTCGGCGCCAACGCGCCGAAGCGCGCCGTACCGCCATAGGCGACGCCCGGCGGCAGGTGATCGGCGGCCATCAAGGCAGCCGTTTTCGGCGCCAGCAGCCGCACCCCGTCAAGCTCGCCGCCGTTCAACAGCATCTGGCAGAAGCGCAGGTAATCGGCGGCGGTCGAGACGGCGCCGCCGCCGCCCGATTCGAAGCGCGCGGGCTCGTTGACGTTACGCATTGGCGAACGCTTGCCGGTCGCCGGGTCGGCCTGCGGCTCGGCGACCCGCGTTGCGCGCTTGCCGGTCGCGGCGAAGCCGGTGTCGGGCATGCCGAGCGGTCCCGTGATTCGCTCGGCAAAGAACTGGCCGAGCGTCTTGCCCGAGATTACCTCGATGATGCGCCCCACGACATCGGTTGAACGGCTGTATTCCCAGGTCGAGCCCGGCTCGAACATCAAGGGCAGTCGCGCCAGCTTTGTCACAAGATCGGCATTCGTCTGGCCCACGTCGCCCGGCTTTTCGTCACGCCAGATCATCTGCACCGGCGAGTCGCCGAAATCCTCGTAGGTCAGCCCCGACGTGTGGCGCAGCAGGTCCTGCAGGGTCATCGCCCGCGCCGGCTTCCGGCGCTCGACGCCGACTGTGATGTCGGCGAATTCGGGCAGGTAGTCGGCGACCGGCGCGGCGATCTCGAGAAGCCCCTCCTCGGCCAGCATCATCGCCGCCACCGAGGTCATCGGCTTGGTCATCGACGCAATGCGGAAGATCGCATCCGGCGTCATCGCCGCGCCGGCCTCGCGGTCGCGGTAGCCGAAGGCTTCAGCATAGGCGAGCCGGCCGCCGCGCGCGATCAGCAGCACCGCGCCGGGGATCACCCGCTGCTCGACATCCCGCCGGATGGAAGCGGCGGCGCGTTCCAGCCGCGCCGACGACAACCCGACCTGTTCCGGGCTCTCGGCCCGCGGCAACCCCAGTGCGCTCATCCTCCGCCTCCCAAAAAAATCATTGCGAGGTGCCCGTCAGGGCGCCGAAGCAATCTCGGGGATCGGTACCCTCGCGGCACGAGATTGCGTCGTCGCTTCGCTTCTCGCAATGACAGGCGTGGGTCAAATCACCCCGTCATCCTTCAGCGCCGCCAGCTCGGTTGCCGAGAGGCCGAGCCAGCCGCAATAGATTTCGGAATTGTGCTGGCCGACGGTCGGGCTCGCGGCGGCCGGCGCGCGGCCGAGGCCGTGCAGCCGCAAGGGCGAAGTCGGCACCGTGATCGGCCCCAACTCGGGGTGTTCGATGTCGGCCAGCATGCCGCGCTCGTGCATATGCCGGTCGGCCATGACCTCGGGCGCGGTGCGCACCGGCGCGCTCGGCACGCGGCCCGCCTTGAGGCGGGCGAAGATCTCCATCTTCGGCAAGGTTTGCGTCCATGCCGCGACGAGGGCGTCGGTTTCGTCCATGTGGACGATGCGCTCGGCATTGGTCGCGAAGCGCGGGTCGCGGGCGACATCCTCGCGCCCCATCGCCGTCGCGAGGTTCTGCCAGTGCCCCTCGGTGACGCAGTGGATCGCGACATGCCCGTCGGCCGCCGGATAGACGTTGTAGGGCGCGGTCGAGAGGCCGGCCTGGCGGTTGCCGGTACGCGGCGGCGGCTGGCCGGTGCGGTGGGTGTATTCGAAGCTGGCGGCGAGGCTCGAATAGACCGCCTCCTGCATCGCCACTTCGACCAGGCGTCCTTCGCCGCTGGTCATGCGGTCGTAGAGCGCGGTCAGGATCGCGCCGTAGAGGTGGATGCCGCCCATGTAGTCAACGAGGGTCGGCCCGGCCTTCATCGGCGGCCCATCCGGCGCGCCGGTGACGCTCATGATGCCGGAGGCGGCCTGGATCGTCAGGTCCATCGCCAGATTGTCGCGATCGGGACCAGTGATGCCAAAGCCGGTGCCGGTGGCGTAGACGAGGCGCGGATTGATCGCGTGCACGACGCTCCAGCCGACCCCGAGGCCGTCCATCGTGCCGGGCGAGAAATTCTCCAGCAGCACGTCGGCGCGCTTGACCATCGCGAAGAGGAGTTCGCGGCCGCGCTGGTGCTTCAGGTTGAGCGTCACCGCGCGCTTGTTCTGGTTGAGCATCGCGAACGGCAATGTGGCGCTGGTGCCGGGCCGGGCGCGGCGGCGCAGCGGCTCGCCCTGCGGCGGCTCGATCTTGATGACGTTGGCGCCGCCCTTCGCCAAGAGCAGCGTCGCGTACGGCCCCTGGAAGATCTGCCCGAAATCGATGACGACGAGGCCGGCCAGCGGCAGCCGCCCCGATGGTGCTGCGGCGTCGCTTATCACAGCACGATCGCGTTCCACGCCAGGCGGTCGAGGATGCCGCGGGCGAGGTGGCGAGCCTTGCCGTTGAGCGAGGGGTAGGCGGTCTCGGTCGGGCTGCGGCCGGCGTTCTGCGCCTGGCGGTAGCCGGGGCGCTCGATCAATTCACCCTCCAGCGTCTCGAACCCGGCGCTGCCGATCGCGGCGCGCGCCTCGGCCGCCTCGCTCGCCGTCATCACCCGGCACAGCGCGAAGACCGGCCCGTCGGTCGCCAGCTTCATCTCGGCGATGCGGCGGGCCAGCGCCAGGCTCGGCACGAGATCGGCGCGCGAGGCGCCGGTCGGCAGGATGATCAGGTCGCAGACCGAAATCAATTCGGCGGTGCGCTTGGGCGAGCCCGGCGCGCCGTCGAGCACGATCAGATCGTAGGTCTTGCTGTGCCGCAGCGCCTTTTCGATGTTCTTGCTCGGCTCGGCTTCGATCGACGGTTCGAGTTCGCGTTCCATGCGGGCGCGCACCCAATCGGTCGAGGTCATCTGCTTGACGTCGAAATCGAGGATTTTCGCCTGCTTGCCGCCGATCGCCGCTTCGCGGGCGATCAGCTGGCACAGGGTCGATTTGCCGACGCCGCCTTTCTGCGACACGACACCGACCACCTTCGGTTTGGCCATCTGCGCGCCCCCCGTCCAGCCTTGCCGCCGGCTGGGTGCAGCTTATCGGCTTTCGCCGGGGCTGCGAAGGACGTTGCCGGCGGGGCCCCGCCAGCCGATCATGCCGTCTCGACCAGGGCGAGGGAGAGCGCGATGGCGGCGGCACGAACGGGCGGGTGCTTGTGTGGCGCGGTGCGTTACGAAGCGGCGGGCGGGCCATCGTTTTCGCTGCAATGCCATTGCCGCGACTGCCAGCGTTCGAGCGGCAGCGCCTTTGTCGCGGCGATGCGCGTGCCGGCCGCCGGCTTTCGCATCACCCAGGGCGCGCCGAAGCGCTACGTCAGCAATTCCGACGCCGGCAACGCGGTGACGCGGGCGTTCTGCGGCGATTGCGGCTCGCCGCTCTACATCCAGGTGGCGAGCCGACCCGACATTGTCGGGCTGCGGGTCGGCACGCTCGACGACCCGAGCGGCTTTCGCCCCGAGGCCAACATCTTCGTCCGCAGCGCGCAGCCCTGGGTGCACATGGACCCGGCGCTGCCGCAGCACGAATCCTACCCGCCCGGGCGCTCCTATCAGCGGTAGGATTTTTCCTCGACGATCTCCGAGCCGGTCAGCTCGTTGATCTGGCGCTTCAGCGCGGCGCGCCGGTCATTCTCGCGGTAGACGCCGCGCGCCAATTCGATGAAGCGCGCGTCGAAGTTTCCCGCGCGCTCGTGGGCGCGCACCGCATCCTCGATATCCCACAGGCGCTGGTTGACTCCGCGGAGTTCGTCATAGAGCGTCGCCAGTTCCGCCGAGGGCGCGACCTCGCCCAGGCGCACCGCGTCGAGCGCCGCCAATTCGCGCCGCACGTTGGCGCGCTTGTCGGGGTCGGCAATTGCGGCTTCCTTCAATTCGAGGATGCTGATCTTGTCGAAGAGCTCACCGACCGAGACCGGCACCAAGATCGGCATAGCTCTGGCCTTTTGCTGAAGAGGGGGCCGCGCGGGTCGCCGGGCCGATCGCCAGCTGGCGCTCGACCGCTGCCGCGACCGCGTCGAAGGGAATCGCCTCGATCCGCTCGGAACCGTAATCCTGCGCCTTCAGGCAGATCAACGCCCGCGCGAAGGGCGCGTATTTTTCCGGCCGGGTCGGACCGAACAGCGAGACCATCGGCGCGCCGCCGGCGGCCAGCAGATGCCCCGGACCGGAGCAGTTCGCCACCGCCGCCGCGAGCCGCTCGCCGAGCGCCGCCGCGAGGCAGGGGCCACCAATCCCGCCCTCCTGCTGCTCGGGAAAGAGCGCCTGCGGCACCGCGTCGCGCAGTGCCGCGACCCAGTCGCGCTCCTCGGGACCAATCAGGAACACCGGCACGCGACCGTGCTCGACCTGCCGCCGGGCCAGCGCAAGGAAGCCCTCGACCGGCCAGCACTTGCCCTTGTCCTTGTTGCCAGCGCCCGGCGCCAAGCCGACATAGTCGGGGCCGGCGGGCAACAATTGGGCGGCGCGCGCGCGCCACGCCGGCGGCAGCGGGATCGGGTTGGCGACCGCGACCGGGCGCCCGGCCGCCGCCGCCGCGAGGCCCAAGAGCTTGTCGACGAGGCGCGGCGGGCGGCGCGACAAGGGCCGCGGCGGCGCGGCGTTCGACCAAAGATAGCGCCAGGTGCCGCTGATGAAGCGGCGGTGCGGGATGCGGCGCAGGAAGAGGGTGCGGCCGAGATAGCGCTGGGTATCGACGATCAGGTCGAACTGGCGCGCCAGGATCGGGTGGCGATAGCGCCGCGCTTCGCGCGGGTCGGCCGGGATCGCGAGATCGCCGATGAACTCGGCGATTCGCCCATCGACCAGCGGCGCCAGCTGCCGCTCCAGGTAAAAGGCGCCGCCGGTTCCGGGGACCCAGGCGATGCGCGCACCGGGAAAGGCCGCGTCGAGCGCCAAGAGAAGGGGCAGCTTCAAGACGTTCTCGCCGAGCGCGTTGTCGGCGTCGCTGGTCACGTAGACGAGGATCTCCACAGGGATCTCCACGGGGCGCCGTCCGGGCTCGGCGGTGGCGCATTATCGCGCGATGGCGGCCCGGCGGTCATCCGCTCTCTGTCGCCGGTGTCCGGGGCGCGCGGTTTTGTGCTAGCACATAAGCGCCTCGCCGGCTGGTGCGAGGCGGGGTTGGGGGTGCGGTTCGGCAGGTGTGGATAGTCAGATGGCACAGTTCCTGATCGCCGCCTTGGGGGCGGTCGCGATCTTGCTCGCGCTTATTCTCGCGGCGCAATTCGGCGGCCCGCCGGTCCTCGATGGAAAGCGGCCGCGTCGAGTGGCGTCCGCGGTGGCCGGGGTGGCGCTGGTCGCGGCGGTCGCGATTGCCGCCTATGCCGGCTTCGCGACCGTCAAATGGCAGCAGGCGGAGGCGCAGCGGCGCAGCCTCGATGCGCATAACCGCAGCCTCGCCGCCCAGTTCAAGACCCAGGCGGCGCAGCAGCATCGCGCCTGGGTCTACGCGACGCCGGCGCTCGACGGGCCGATGATCATCAAGGACCGCGCGATCAGTTTGATGGCGCGCTACCGGGCGGAAAACAAGGGCGACGCGCCGGCCGCGGACATCGCGATCGCCTCGGTGGTGATCCCGCGCGTCGATGTCGATATCCGGGCCGTGCAGAAATCGCTGTGCGACGGGTTGCGCGTCGGCGACAACGTCACCGCGTCAATCCGGGACAGCCTCTTTCCGAGCGAGAAGGCCGAAATCAGCCGCGTCGAGGGGGTCAGCCCCGATCTGGTCGACGGGCAGGTGACGCAACAGGGCGCCACGCGCCTCGAATTCTGGTGGGTCGGCTGCGTCGGCTACCACAGCGTCGGCGATAAGGCCCGCCATCGCAGCGGCTTCATCTATCAGATCGCCGAGAGTGGCGCCGGACCCCGCGGCATCGTGCCGATCAGCCTGGCGGACCAGATCATCCCGAAGGCCCGCCTGGTGGTGCTGCCCTACGCCGGCGGCGGCGTCGCCGCCGACTGACCGCCCGGCCTGCGCTTCGCGTTAGGCCTCAAAGCGTTACCGGGCCATATTCAATCGTCATTCCCGCGAACGCGGGAATCCAGGAGCAACCGACCGTCGCTTGCTCTGGACCCCCGCTTGCGCGGGGGTGACGGGGATGGGGTTCGATCCCATTGGATCATGCGTTAGGCCGCCGCGCTCGCGGCCTGTTTGCCGACCAGGCGGTCGAAATCTTCCCACATCAGGCGGCAGAGGGTGCCGGGGGTGAAGCGGTAGTGGCCGACCGGGCCGACGATCTCGCCGACCGGGGTTACTTCGGCCGCCGAGCCCGTCAGGAACATCTCGTCGGCTGTCGCCAGTTCCTCGGGCCGGATGGCGCGCTCAACGACCTTGATGCCGCGCGCCCTGGCGAGGCCCATCACGGTCTGCCGGGTGATGCCGTTGAGGAAGCAATCCGGCGTTGGGGTGTGCAATTCGCCGTTGATCGCGAGGAAGAGGTTGGCGCCGGTGCCCTCGGCGAGGTTGCCGCGCCAGTCGAGCATAAGCGCATCGTCGCAGCCCTCGGCCTCGGCTTCGTGCTTCGCCATCGTGCAGATCATGTAGAGGCCCGAGGCCTTGGCGTGCACCGGCGCGGTGTTGGGCGCCGGGCGGGCCCAGCGCGACCACAGCATCTTGATCCCCTTGGCGCGCGCCTCGGGCGAGAAATAGGCCGGCCAGTCCCAGCAGGCGAGCGCCAGGTGGATTTTGCTCTGCTGCGCCGAAACGCCCATCATTTCCGCGCCGCGCCACGCGACCGGCCGCACA